>Ga0315287_10008466_pt1 | contig 10393 bp, 4 predicted proteins | sample YL17G11_0_MG_FD_205037 | JGI IMG/M metagenome (GOLD analysis project Ga0315287, IMG submission 205037) | Sediment microbial communities from Yellowstone Lake, YNP, Wyoming, USA - YL17G11_0 | ecosystem: Environmental > Aquatic > Freshwater > Lake > Sediment | place: USA: Wyoming | collected...
GACAGGCCAAGCGCTCGTCGGCATCGGCGTGCATCGCTTTGAGAAAGTCCTGCTCTGCGCCGACAGCAGGATTCAAATTCTCCATGCCTTTAATGACGTGCATAATGCAGATACCGCAATCCGCCGCGCGGCAGTCAAATTCAATCGAAGTCTGATGCTGAACACAGAGGGCTTGGAAGCCCAGCCCGCGGCGGATGGTTAGGTGCTGTTCTTGACCTTTATATCGAATGACAATTGCGGGCATGATGACCATCCTAGAGGAGTTCGAAAACTCCAGCGGCACCCATGCCGGTGCCAATGCACATCGAGACGATGCCGTACTTCTCCTTGTCGCGGCGCATACCGTGCAGCAGCGTTGCGGTTAGCTTGGCTCCAGTGGCACCAAGAGGATGGCCAAGGGCGATCGCGCCGCCGGTCTTATTGACTTTGCTAGGGTCGATGTTCAAGGTGCGTAGTACCGCCAAAGCCTGCGCCGCAAAGGCTTCATTGAGCTCGACGCGGTCGATCTGGCTGAGGCTTATGCCGGCCTTCTTCAGGGCCAATGGGATCGCCTCGACTGGGCCAATCCCCATGATCCGGGGCGGCACGCCGGCCACGGCGAAGCTAAGGAGGCGTGCCATAGGCTGCAGGTTGTGCTTCTTGACGAAGGCCTCCGAGCAAACCAATGCCATGGCCGCACCGTCCGACATCTGCGAGCTGTTGCCAGCAGTGACTGAGCCGCCGGCAAGGAAGGCGGGGCGAAGCTTGCCCAGGACCTCAACGGTCGTGTCGGCCCGCGGTCCGTCATCCGCCGTGAAGGACACCTGGTCGAGCTTTACCGTACCGCTGGCTCCGGGCGTTCTAAAGGTGGTGTCGATGGCGACTGTTTCGTTTTTAAATAAGCCCTTTTCAATCGCCGCAGCGGCCCTGATATTTGACTCATAGGCGAACTTGTCTTGATCTTCGCGGCTGATCTTGTATTCACGCGCGACGTTTTCCGCGGTCATGCCCATGCCCAGATAGAAGTCCGGATGCGTGTCGTTCACGGTCCGGCTACCGACAGGTTTAAAGCCCATCATTGGCACCATAGTCATCGACTCGGTGCCGCCGGCCAGGACGCAGTCCATGTCGCCAGCCTTAACCGCGGCTGCGGCCATGCCGATGGTCTGCAGGCCAGACGAGCAAAAGCGATTGACGGTGACGCCGGGGACACTTTCAGGCAGCCCTGCCAATAATAAGGCAAAACGCGCGACGTTCATGCCCTGGTCGCCTTCGGGCATCGCACAGCCCAAAATGACATCTTCGATGAGCGCAGGGTCGACGCCGCTTTGTTTGATCACGGCGCGAATGACGTCGGCGCATAAGTCGTCGGGCCTTTTCGAGCGTAGCCCGCCCTTGAAGGCTTTGCCGACAGGGGAACGCAGCGGGGACACAATATATGCAGCTGGCATAGGAACTCCTCCAGTCGGTAGATTAATTGCGCAGTGGCTTACCGGTCGTTAACATATGTTCAATGCGTTCTGCAGTTGGCTTTTGCTGGCACAGCTCGATGAAGACACGACGTTCCAAGTCGAGCAGGTATTGTTCGCTGACGACCGTACCGCTGTCGACCTCGCCGCCGCATAGCACGACGACCACCTTCTCGGCGATGACCGCGTCATAGGCGGAGATAGCCCGGCCTTGGACCATGTTATATAGTGCCATTTTAAAGGTTTGGATGCCGGGGTCACCGGCAACTCTAACTGCCATGGCCGGAGTCTTGGGCACGTAGCCGTCGGCGACCAGGGCCAATGCGGCCCGCTTGGCACGGTGCACTATATGCTCGCGTGATAACGAGATCTGCGTGGTTTGTGGGTATAAGCCCATCTCGACGGCCTCGTGGGCCGAACTCGAGACTCTGGCCATGCCGATCAATTGAAAAGCCCGCTGCAGGAACGGCATCGGGTCGGCTTTGTCGCCTTGGCTGGCAGCTTCGTAGGCCCGAAGCGCCAATTCTTTCGTGCCGCCGCCGGCGGGAATCAAGCCCACGCCCATTTCGACCAGCCCGGCGTAGGTCTCACCGGCTGCCACGCGTAGAGTGGTGTGCAGGGTGACTTCACAGCCGCCACCCAGAGCCAAGCCGGCCGGGCAGGAGACGGTGGGAAAAGCGGCGAACTTCAGCATCTGCAAGGCGCCCTGAAAGCCGCGCAAGAAGGTGTCGATCTCGCCCCATTTTTGGGTCTGGATGGCGCCTAGGATCATCTTGATATTGGCGCCAGCCGAAAAGTTTGGCGCGTCATTGCCAATGACCAAGGCATCAAAACTCTGGCCGACCTTGAGGGCCGATTTCTGGAGCATTTCGATGATGGATTCATCAATGCTGTTCATTTTGGAATGGAACACCAGGCAGGCCACGCCGTCGCCGATATCGACTAGGCTCGCGCTGCGATTGGATAGAACTACGCGCTTGTCGTCTTTGTTTTCGAATGCGGGCAGGGTATAAACATACTCTGGTTTTGGAATGGCTACTAGCTTGGTCTGGGTCAAACCGACCTGTAATTGCTTGGTGGCACCGCCGCTAGCACTCCACTCCTTGCTGTTGGGCATAGGCTCGTAAAACTTCACGCCGGGTTTAGCCCAGGCCGGCAGTTTAGCCTTGTCGGCCTGCATGCGCAGCAAAATCTCATCGTAGCCCAAAGCCTGCCATAGTTCGAAGGGGCCGATCTCCCAGTTAAAGCCCCAGCGTAGGGCGTCATCCACCGGCTGCGGCAGGCCGCCTGCGATGTCTTCGAGCAGCAAGGCGGCGTAGCTAAACACGTCGCGCATAGAAGCCCAAATGAACTGTGCTCCGGCGTCCTTTTGGCTCAGGATAAACTTAATACGCTTGACCGTATCACGTTCTTTATTGGCTTCGGCTTCCCAAGGGAATTCCTTCACCTCTTGAGCGACATAGCTCTTAGTCTCAGGGCGATAAGCGAGGATGACGGTATTGCCCTTGGCATCCTTGTCCTTTTTGTAGAAGCCGGTGCTATTCGTCTTCTGCCCGAGCGCGCCTTTGGCAATCAATTCATCCACCCAGGCGGGCATCTTGAACCATTCACGAAAGGGGTCGTTGGGCGCCTTGTCGTAGGTGTTGCGAGCGACCGCCGCGAAGGTATCAAGGCCGACGACGTCGGAAGTGCGCAGCGTCGCCGATTTGGCGTGGCCGATCAGCGGTCCGGTTAGGTTGTCGACGGTCTCGATATTCAAGCCGGCGGTAGCCATGTGCTGCATCACCGACTGTGTCGCGAACACACCGATGCGATTGGCGATGAAGTTGACGCTGTCGCTAGCATGGACGATGCCCTTGCCGAGGCGCTCGGTCAGCCAAGTCTCTAGATCCTGCTGTAGCTTGGGTGCCGTATTAGGATGAGGGATGACCTCGAGCAGGCGCATGTAGCGCGGCGGATTGAAAAAGTGTGTACCGAAGAAGCGCTGCTGGTACTCCTCAGGCAGCTCTTGGGCGATCTCGCTTAGGCTGATACCCGAGGTGTTGGTGGTGACCGGCACGTGCGGTCTTGCGTACTCGGCGATGCGCTTGTGGATGCTGCGCTTGATATCGAGGCGCTCGATGACTGCTTCGATGATCCAATCGCATTCCGCCAACACCGACATGTCGTCGTCAAAGTTGCCGGGGATGATATTGCTCAGGGCTTGTGCCGAATATAGCGGCGACGGCTTCAGCGCTTTTAGATTCTCGATGGCCACAACGGCCCGGGCATTGCGAAAATTCTTGCCGACGACCTTGGCCATGGCTTTGTCGGCCGGTGGCTCAGTCATAGCGAGGTCTAACAGGTACGTCCGCACTCCAGCCGCTCCGAGATGGGCGGCGATCTGTGCTCCCATCACGCCTGACCCTAGCACTGCAGCACGTCTTATTTTCAGGCTCATCCTCGGCTCCTCTCAACTCATTAAGCAAAGTGCGCTTGGATCCTCTCACAGATCTTCGCCGCGGTGAAGCCATACTGTTCAGCCAAAACCTCGGCCGGGGCGCTGGCGCCGTAGTGGTCGATGCCGATGGCTAAGCCGTCGAGGCCAACGAAGCGCTCCCAGCCCAGGGTGATACCGGCTTCAATCGAGACACGCTGGCGTTTATGCGCTGGTAGTATGGCTTCAAGGTAGGCCGCGGATTGAGCTTGAAACAATTCCCAACATGGCATCGAGACCACTCGCACCCGGTAGCCTTTGAGTTTGGTGGCGACCTCTAGGGCTAGGCCGACCTCACTGCCGGTAGCCATGATGATCAGGTTGGCATCTGCGGTATCTAGGACGACATAAGCCCCCTTGACCGCCCCGGCTAGGATGTCTTCGCGTGGCATGTTGAGAAACGGAACCTTTTGCCTGGTTAGAGCGATAGCACTAGGTAGGCTCAGGGCAATGGCTTTGCGCATCATGGCCTCGGTCTCAAGTGGGTCAGCGGGGCGCATGAGATAGAGATCCGGAATCGCCCGCAGTGCCATCACCTGCTCGATTGGCTGATGCGTTGGTCCGTCCTCGCCCAGGTAGAAGGAGTCATGGCTGAACTCGTGAATCACCCGGGTTTTCTGGATGGCGCCTAGTCGTAGCGCCGGCCGGGAATAATCGGCAAAGCTCATAAACGTCGCATCAAAAGGCACCAGGCCACCGTGCAAGGCGAGGCCGTTGCACATCGCCGACATCGGGAACTCGCGCACGCCAAAGTTGAGGTTGCGGCCCTGGCGATGATCAGCATCAAACGTCCCGACGATCTTGGCGAAGGCTCCCGTCATATTCGACGGTTCAAGGTCAGCTGAGCCGCCAAACAGCGACGGTAACTCGACAGCCCATTGCTTTAGGATATCGCCAAAGGCGTTGCGCGTCGCAATCTCCTTGCTCTTGTCCCAAGGTACGACCGAAAGTTTGGCGACATCGTGTTCGCCGTAGTGCTGATCCCAGCTCTTTTTGAAGGCGCTGTCGCCCAGCTTTTGCTGGTGCCGGCTGCGCCATGCTGCAGCCTTGCGGCGCAATGCGGCAAAGTTACGCTGGAAGTGAGCAATACCACCTGCTGGCATCCAAAAATCCTGGCCTGCAGGAATGCCCAGGCGCAGCTTGGTGGCCACGCGCTCGTCTTTGGGCAGTGGCGAACCGTGAGTTTTGAAGCTGTTTTCCATGGTCACCGTGCCTTTGCCGATGATCGTGTGGGCGATAATGATGGTCGGCTTATCCGTGCTGGCCTCAGCTTTTTTATAGGCGGCGCGGATCTGGTTGTGGTCGTGGCCATCGATGGTGATGACGTTCCAGCCAAAGCCAGTGAATGTCGCCTCGTCGGAGTCAGAAGAGACGAGGTTGGTTGGGCCCGATAGCTGCACGTTGTTTTTATCGTAGACCCAAATCAGGTTGTTTAACTTCAGGTGGCCAGCTAAAGAGGCAGCACCGAGAGCGACGCCCTCCTGCAGGTCGCCGTCGCTACAGATGACCCAGGTGCGGTAGTTGAATAACTCCGGGTCGAGTATGGCGGCCATGTGCTTGGTCGCAGTCGCAAAGCCGAGCGACATGGCGCAGCCTTGGCCCAGCGGGCCGGTCGTGCATTCGACTCCTGCTGTGGCATGATTCTCTGGATGGCCCGGAGTCTTCGAGTGCAGCTGGCGGAATTGTCTGAGGTCGTCCAAAGTCAGCCAGCCGATGCCGTAGAGCATGGAGTATTGCAGCATCGACATATGCCCGGCGCTCAAGATAAAACGGTCGCGCCCCAACCACTCGGCATCATCGGGGTCAAACTGTAGGTGTTCTGTATAAAGCAGGTAGGCCAGGTCCATGCTCGACATCGGCCCACCAGGATGGCCGCTGTTGGCTTGGTTGATGCCATCGATGACTAGACCCTTGAATGCATTGACTAGCTGCGTATCTTGCATGGTGACCCCGCGGTAGTGGCTGTAGACCGCGGGATTATGAATTCAAAAAAGGTCCTTGGCAATCGGCAGATCGTTGACCTTGGGAAACTCTTCCAGGGCAAGGCCAATATTCATAAATCCGCGGCCGCGGCGGAAGATCTTTAACCTGACCTGATCGGTGGGCTCCTTTGCCCCCATCAGTCGCTGCAGATGGTTGAGGTCGTCGACTTTCTCCTGGTCTAGACCCATGATCAAGTCGCCGATCTTGAGGCCCCCCTTGTGGCCAGGGCCATCGACGATAAGATTGGTGACGATCACCCCGTATACCGAGCCGCGCTGGTCGCCGGTCTCGACCTCATCGCTGGATAGGATGTTTTTACCCACTAGGCCGATGTAGGGGCGCTTGACCTTGCCAAAACGGAGCAAGTCTTTAATGATCGTGCGCGCCAGGTTGATTGGAATGGCGAAGCCGATGTTCGGCCCTTCAGCCGAGACCGCGGTGTTGATGCCAATGACTCGCCCGCGGATGTCGATGAGAGGGCCGCCGGAGTTGCCGGGATGGATGGCGGCGTCGGTCTGCAGGAAGTCGTCATAGGCGCCAGCACCGATCACCCGACCCTTGGCCGAAATAATACCGCTGGTGACGGTGTGGGCATATCCGAAAGGATTGCCGATGGCCAAGACGAGGTCGCCCACCCGCAGCGTGTCGCTGTCGCCCAGATCCAGTGGGATGATGCCCTGGGGGAGCTGAATCTGCAGCAGGGCCAAGTCGGTTTTAACGTCGACCCCGATGACTTGGGCACGGACTTTGCGCTTACTTTTGGCGAATAGCACCTCGATGACGCTAGCGCCTTCAACCACGTGATTATTAGTTAAAACATGGCCCTTGCTATCGATCACAAGCCCGGAGCCAACCGCGTGGGTGGCGGCTGTCCGGGGTAGGGTCCCCTTCAGGAAAAACTGGTAAAGATCGAGTGACGGATCCTTATTACCATTATAAATCGTCGTGCGGATGTTGACGACGCCCGGAATAGCCCGCTCCGCCACGTCCGCAAACGAGGTGAACACGGCACCGTGGCTACGCGGTGCTAGGCTGAGGTAAGCAAGAATACAGAGTAAGATTCGCATGTGACCATGTTATCACGTCCTTGCCCATGATAGGATAAGGTGTTTTTTACAACTGGAGTGTTGATGCCTTCCTCCTTTAGGTCTTTTGTGAAATTTGCCGTGTGGAGCCTGACAGCTCTGATCGTTAGCTCGGTCGCTGGCGCCTTGGGTGTGATGGCTGTCGTTTACGGCTTAGTGTACTTCGGCGATGATTCGAACCTCAAAAAGGCGACGATCCTGGCGCGGATCAACGAAGAGACCAACATCTATATGCTCGACGAGAAGACGCCGATCGGCTCGATCTTCAGCGACGCACACCGCCGCTACGTGCCGATCGACGAGGTGCCGGCGACGATGATCAACGCGCTGATCGCCGCCGAAGATAAGAACTTCTACCATCACCATGGTATCGATCCTGTCGCCATCGTCTCGGCGAGTGCCGGCGTGCTGAAAGGCGGCCGCGTGCGCGGCGCTTCGACCCTGACCCAGCAAACTGCGCGCAACATCCTCGGCTGGTGGGACGTGACGCTGTCGCGAAAGGTTAAAGAGGCTGTCGCCTCGCTGCAGCTTGAGCGCCTATATAGCAAAAAGCAGATTCTCGAATTCTATCTCAATCAATTTCATGTTTCCGGTAACGGCCGTGGTATTGGCATCGCCGCTAAATACTACTTTAACAAGGAGGTTAAGGACCTCGATTTGGTCGAATCGGCGTTTATTGCGGGATCGGTTAAGGGACCTAGTCAGTACGATCCTTTCATAAAGTTTACCAAGGAACGCCGTGAGCGAGCGATTAAAAAGGCATATAGTCGCAAAAACTACGTACTGCGCCGCATGTTTGAACAGGGCTGGGTGAGCAAAGACGACTTCAAGAAGGCTTGGGCCGAGCCAGTCAAGTTTAGCCGCGGTAGCTTCCGCACCGATGAAGTGGCGTTGGTAGGCCTTATCACCGAGCAGGTCAAGCGTAAGGAGATACTGGAAGCCCTGGGAATTGAGGACGAGCGCGAGCTTAGCGCTGCTGGACTGAAGGTTTTTAGTACAATTGATGGCGATATGCAGAAGGCTGGCCAGCTAGCCGTGCGCCGCAACCTTTCGCGCTTGGAGACGATCCTCAAGGGCTTTAAACAGGAAAGCCCGCAATTTTTTCGCCAGCTGCGCGGCCTCACCGTCAATGACTTTTACTTCGGCCAAGTCGCTACTATCGCTGGCACCGCCAAAGAGCCAGAGCTGAAGATCAGCTTTGGTTTGCCGACCTGCACAGTGCCGTTTGACTCGCTGATGCGCTATGCCAAGCAAGTCGACCTGCCCTGGGGGCAGGGTTGGCAGAAGGTACTCACCGATATCGTCAAAAAGATTCAGCCTGGCGACGTGCTTTACATGGAAGCCAAAGAATACGACGTCGATAAACACGATGGCATCTGCGAATTGATGAAGCGGCCGCGCGTCAATGGTGGCTTAATCGCCATGGATAAAGGCGAGATCCGGGCGGTCGTGTCGGGATTTGATACGCATGGTTTTAATCGCTCAATGCAGGCCAAGCGTCAGCCGGGCTCGGTATTTAAGCCTGTAGTCTTTTTTGCGGCTATGCAACTCGGGTGGTCGATCGTCGATCGCCTGGACAATGAGCGGCAGATCTTCCCGTACCAGGGCCAGTTTTATTACCCTCGCCCCGATCACGACAGCCCTTATAAAGAGACCTCGATGCTGTGGGCAGGTATCCAGTCAGAGAACGTGGCATCGGTGGCGCTCACGGCTAGGCTTATCGATAAACTTAATTTCGATCAGTTCAAGCAGTTGCTCGGCGTCATGGATTTGTTGCCGCATCCTGGCGAAGCGCCCCGCGATTTTCACTTTCGCGTTGCCCGCGCCATGGGTGTGACCCTGGATAACGAAGGTGTTCGCGAGTACCAGCTAAACAGCGCAGTCAATGATGTCATGCTTGACGTTCAGTATTCATCGACCTTTGAGTTTCAGCAAAAATTAAAGAAAATGTGGTGGGGCCGTGGGTACGCTGCCGAGATGCAGCGGCTGATGTTGAGCGCCGACGATATCCGGCAAAAGCACATCAAGCTGAACCTTGCAGAAAATAACTTCCAACGCCATCAAGCTATGGACCAGCAATTAATCAACGATTGGAAGGTGATCGAGCGGGCAGTCCAGGCTAAAGGTGCCGAGGGTGCGGCTAACGAGCCGTCAGTGCAGGTGGTACTTGAACATTTCCGGGTACTTGCCGGACTAAGTAAGCCGGCGCTTGGTTACATTGCAGTGCTGCCAGGCGAGCGGCCAACTCGTGATTATAAAGACAAAGCCGAGATCGAGCGCCGGAGGAATGCCCCTGGCCGCCAGGTCGGCCCCCTTGATGTTCAGGCGATCTGGGGCGGCAGTACGTTGTTTGGATCCGCTGATATCACCCTTAACGATGTCTTGATCGATGGCTGGCTGCCCCACGGCAATCAGCAACTGCTCGAACAGTATGTCGCCAAACACTATGACGAAGTCACTGCTCGGCAAGACGATTTTGACCTCTATCGGTACTACAACCATCACGACTATCGCATCGCTATCGGCCTGAATTATCTGGTGAGCTTAGCTAAGGCGATGGGCGTCACCAGTTCGATTGAGCCGGTCGAGTCCTTTCCGCTCGGCGCCAACGTCGTCACCCTGGCCGAGGTGGCGAAGATTTATCAAACCTTTGTCGACGGTAAGACCTACCGCTTCTATAAAGAAGGGCCGCCGAACCAAACCAACCTGATACGCCGTATCGAAGACCGTTATGGCAACACCCTGTTTGAGCCTAAGCGCCTTGAATATCAGTTGGTGCAGCCCGAGTTTGGCCTGCAGATGCGCGAAATTTTGCAGCGGGTGGTCACGCATGGCACCGGTCGCCGCGCTAGAGCCGAGCTCTATCTGACCATCGCTAGCGATGGTCATGGTGTGGTCGAGCCGAAAGAAGGCAAAGATGGCAAACCAGCAGCTGGCGAGAAGCGGATACGTATCCCGGTGTTCGGTAAGACGGGGACGACCAACGATTACAACAGCGCCAATTTCGCTGGATTTGTGCCTTACCCGGTGGAAAAGGGGCAGCCTTTGGATCCATCCAACAGCTACGTATTGACCGCCTATGCTGGCTACGACCGCAAGCAGCAGATGCATAACGGCGCATTCAATGCCAGCGGCGCCCTTGGGGCCCTGCCGGCTTGGATCGGCCTTGCTAAATCGATCATCGAAAAGAAATCCTTCAGCGATATGCTCGATACCCTAGACCTTAGCCTGATTGGTCGTGAAGAATGGCCGCTGAAAAAGGATCCACGGGCGACTCCAGTCATGGTCGACATGGCTCGTGGGGCGATGATCGGTGCGCGTGGCGGTGACGAGGAGGCGGTGGGGACTGCCGATAGCTCGCGTGAGGGTGAGTCGGCGAGTTCCATGCGCGACGAATTCCG
>Ga0315287_10008467_pt1 | contig 10392 bp, 1 predicted proteins | sample YL17G11_0_MG_FD_205037 | JGI IMG/M metagenome (GOLD analysis project Ga0315287, IMG submission 205037) | Sediment microbial communities from Yellowstone Lake, YNP, Wyoming, USA - YL17G11_0 | ecosystem: Environmental > Aquatic > Freshwater > Lake > Sediment | place: USA: Wyoming | collected...
CGGGCGGTACGACTTCATGGACATCTACGAAGCGCCGAACGAGGAGGTCGCCGCCAAGGTGTCGCTCATCACCCTCTCCACCGGAGCGTGGCAGGTGGAGAGCTGGTCGGCGCTCCCATACGCGCGTTTTCTCGAGCTCGCGGACGAAGTCGATTGACGGTCGTCGCGGGACCAGAGCGCTCCGCTTCGCTCGGTTGCGGTTGATCTGTGACGGCCCTCCGACCCGCAATTGAACAAGAAGCCCGGCCGTCGAGCGGGATCGATGCTCGATGGTCGGGCTTCCTCAACCCAAAGAGACGCGGACTATTTTAGCAGCAGCATCTTTCTCGTGAGCCTCCGGTCATCCGCGGTTAGACTATAGAAGTAGATACCCGTACTCACTTGACCGCCGCCGTCATCTTTGCCGTCCCAGATGCGTTCGTGGTACCCCTCGTCGATCGATTCGTCGACGAGCGTTCTCACCCGCCGTCCCTTCACGTCGTAGATGGATACCGTCACCCTCGTTTTTTCGGGGAGCGTGAAAGATATCACCGTCGTGGGATTGAAGGGATTGGGCGTATTCTGACGGAGCGCGAGCGCGAACGCTCTGGTCGTCACGCTCACGGATCGCGACACGACTTCGGAGTGGTCCGCCACGACGACACCCAGGGTGTATTCATAGGTGCGCCCGCCGGCTGCGACGTCGTCCCTGTAGGATCTTGCCTGGGGTGAAATCAATCCCGCGGGGGAGATCTCTTCGCGCGTGGATCCCTCGAGACCGCGGTAGATCCTGAAGCCCAGGATCTCCTCATCGGAAACGACCTCCCACGAGAGATCGACGCCCTCTTCGACCGCCACTGCATCGAAGCGGCCAATGAGAACCGGGACCGGCGGCTCGAATTTGACCACCGTCGTGCACGACGCCGCCTCCGCGAGGTCGTTTACTCCCGCCCGGTACGTTACGAACTCATACAGCAAGGCCCTGATAGCCGGCACGATCAAACCGGCGTCGGGAGGTTCATAGCTCGCCCCGGGGGAGAGCGTCGGAGTCGTCCCCGAAAGAGATGCGGGGTCCCCGTTGTCGTTGAGCGTCGCGGGTCCCTCCGCGGTCACCGAGTAGACGAACGAACAAGGAACGCTCCCCATATTGATGATGCGGAATCCCTCGAGCGTCACCGAGGGTACGGTCGACAGCGCGGGAACCACCATGTCGGCTGGACATTCCACGGACGGAAGGAGAGATCCCACCGGCACGACGGTGACTTGGACCGGCACGGCGGCGACGGGTGATGCGGGGTCGTTGCTGTGGACGAAAACGTTCAACTCGTAGACGCCGGGGGCGAGGCCCGCCGCGTTGGTCGTCACTTCCAGCAGAGATGTTTCCCCGGGCGCGACCGTCCCCTCGTTCGGGGTGACGCTGAGCCACTTGGTCGCGCCGAACCACTCGAACACCTGGTTGGCGAAAACGCGATTATCGGCGTTGTTGATGGCGAGATCGTGGAACGTGTGATCCGAGACGACCACGATCCGTCCGTCACCGGAGACGCTGTACGCGATGATCGTCCGGTTGAAGAGATCGGCGACGAGTTCTCCCCCCGGCGGCGCGACTATGAGTATTCTCTGCGCCGTCATCAGGTACATTTCGTCCACGCCGGCGGTCGTCTCATGGGGGAAGATGTTCACCGTGAGACCGGTGACGCCCGCGGGAAACGAGTAATATACCCCCGCTCCCAGTCCCTCCAGCAGAGCGTTGTAGACGGCCCGGCTTGGCTCGCTGTCGGCCTCGATGAGCAGGTGGCCGCCGCCGCCGACCCACGTGACCATCGTGCTCATCTCATCCGTTGTGAACGGAGTAGCCCTGTTGCCAAACCAGATGACATCGAAACCCGCGAGCAGGCCGGGGGTGATCGGAGCGCTGCTCTGCGTCACGGCTGCGCCCTTGGACTCCAGGTCGGCTACGATGACGGACCACAACATGATGTCACCCAAGCCGTGATCGCCGTGCCAGAGGATTCTCAGTCCGGAAGCGGGAGCGGACGGTGTGGGTCCGATGGAGGTCTCGGGAACGTACGACCCTGTCGGCGAGAGTGCCGTGTTTGGACCGCCGTTTTGCTCCGCCCCGACCGCCGGGTGTGACGCATTCGTAGAAGCGAAGAGCCCGGTTTGGGCGTCCCACATCAGATTGCTTCCGCCCAGGTTCGATATGTAGATGCTGTCCACTCGCGTCTGGCCGCTCTCGAGGACCGTCTCGATCAATGGGGGCGACATCGACACGACGGGGGGCATCAGGGTCTCGGCCGTCATGTCGATATGGAGAGCCGGTGTATCCGGATCGTTGTTCGCGATCGTGAGCACGGCGGCGACAGATCCCGTTTCCCCGGGGGCGCAGGTCACGGAAACGGGTAGCGCATACCCGGGGGAGAGATCGAAGAACGAGGGTGCGGCGGCAAAGCTCGGATCATCCGCGCTGATCCCGCTCACGGCGAGCACGTCCGTCCCCGCATTGCGCACCGTGAACGACACGCTCTTTGGATAACCGATGAAAACGGTGCCGAACTCAAGGAGCGTTTCGGAAACGACGATCGACGGGATACCGATGACGTGCAACGACGCCGGGACCAGAACGGCCGGCTTGCTCGGGACGTTGGTGCTGATGGTCAGTCTCGCGTTGTATGTGCCTCCGAGCATGCTGGCCGCGTTGAAGCCTACGGTCACGTTCACGCTGGACCCCGGTTCGACCAGCCCGCTCGTCGGGGTGAACGTCAACCAGCTGACGGCGTTTTCTCCCTCGGGGGCCGAGGCTGCTGAATCCGATCCCGCCGAATCCGCGGCGACCGCATCCACAGCCGGCGCGGACGAAATGGAAAAGGAGAGACGGCTCGCGCCGGGGTTCGCGATCGTGAGTATCTGCGTCGACGCCTCGCCGGAGAACAAGGTCTCGGAGAGCGACGGCGGAGAAACAGCGATGTCGGGGGGGAGGATAGCCGTACCGACGAACGATATCGGGACCTCCCCCTCATCGGGATCGTTGCTCGATATCGTCAGAATCCCTGACACAGCTCCCGGCGTGGTCGGCGCAAAGGTCGTTTGAACGATGCGGCTCCCCGACTGGGGTACGACGAAGGATACGGGGTTCGCCGTGACGGCGGGGACCGTCGACGCGACGGCGCTGACGACCAGGTTATCGTTTCCGACGTTGCTCACCGTGACCGAACGGGACACGGATCCCCCCACGTACAGGGTCCCGAAATCGATCGAAGTCACGGACACCTCGATGTCCGGTATGGCGGTGACGCGGAGGTGCGCCGGCACCACGAGCTCCGGATTCAAGGGGTCGTTGCTCGCGACGATGATGTCGGCGGTGTAGTCGCCGCCGTCGAGACCCGTCGCGTCGAAGGTGACAGTGACGTTGGCGCTACCACCCGGAGGCACGACCCCCGCAGCGGGTTCGAGCGTCAGCCATCCGGCGAGTCCCCTTCTTAGCCCGCTCTCGAGGTCGGCCAGATCGTCTCCCGACGCGTACACCGTGGCGAGGTCCGTCGAACCGCCCGCCGCGAGATCACCCATCTCGAAGTGCAGCACCTCGAGCCCATCCAGGTCGTGAACCGGGCCTACGGGGTAGTCGACCACTGTCTGTCTCCGGGCGTAATCGTCCCACCCGTAAATGTCCATCAGATCGGGCGTCCGTTGACTACCAATCGCCGTGTACTTGTTGTCCCAGGCAAAGACCGTGTGGAGCGTCGAGTGGTAATCCCAACTATCATCGGAGTAGTCTCCGTCGACATCCCAATCGGCGAAGCTCTTGAACACCACGTCGTCCAAGGGTCCTCCGGACGTGTTTTCGAGCGTCGTTCGTATTGCGATGTACTTGTCGGATCGAAGGAAGGTGAATCGCTGAACAACCCTCAAGCGGTTGTCCGTCGTTCGAGTCACCACCTCGGCGACGACCCGAACCGGGTCGTTAACGAGCTCGGTGAAGGAGACCGGCGCAATCCCCGATCTCCGGTCGAAGCCCGCATGGCAAACGTAATCGACGCCCCCTGCCATGTAGGCAATCGTGTATCCCGCGATATAGGAGCCCACGCGGAGATGCTCGTTCCCCACGGGGTACTGGAACGGCATGATCTCGCCGTAGTCCGTGATTCCGAAATGGAGGAAAGCCCCTGTGTATTCCGCGGCGAGCGCGACCGGCTCGGGTGTGGGATCCGTTTGGTTCAAGGTGGGACCATTGGCGATCACGGGGACACCGGGTACCGCGCCTCCCTCGTAGCCCGTTCCTGACACGGGTACCAAGGGACCGCGGCCGGATGTCGTGGCCGGCGCGGACGACAGCGGCGCGAAGTCGAGCCGCAGGGTGTACGCGAGATCGCTTCCACCGGTGTTGGTAATGGTCAGAGCCTGTGTGGATGTCTCCCCGGTGAACAGGTTCTCATCCAACGATTCGGGCGTCACCGCGATCACGGGAGGGGCGAGCCCCTCGCCGGAGAGGGAGATCTCGATGACCGGTTCGTCCGGGTCGTTCGAAGTGATCGAGAGCGATCCCGTGATCGGAGCGACCGTCGTCGGGGCGAACGTTACCACGACGTCCCGGCTCACCCCCGGGGCGAGCGCGAAGTTCGTTACATCGACCGTATAGTCCCCGTGGCTCGATACGATGCCGCTGACGATCAACACATCCGTTCCGTCGTTGGCGATGGTGATCGTATGGGGCACCGCGGCGCCGATGAAAACCGCGCCGTAGTCGATGAGTGTCTCGGACAGGTCGATATCCGGGGAGCCGGTGACGTGGAGGCTCGCACCTACCGCGATCTCCGGACGCAGGGGATCGTTGTTCGAAAACACGACGGATCCCGCGTAGTCCCCCGCGTTCATTCCGAACGCGTTGAAGGTGACGCCGACATTCTGGGCGTTGCCGGGTGAAACCGTTCCTTCCGACGGGGTCACGATCAGCCAGCCGGGTCCCCCGGTGAGCCAATCGATCACCTGGTTGACGAACAGCTGGTTGTCGGCCGCGCCGATCACGTAGTCGTTGAATATCTCGTCCGAAAGGGCAAAGATCCTTCCGTCGTCGACCTCGCTATACGCGCAGACGTGCAGGTCAAACGCGTCGTCCACGAGCACACCGGCGGGCGCGGAGACGGCGAGGTTGCTCTGCGGAGCGGCCAGCTCCACAGACGACACGCCTTCCGTCGTTTCGTGGGGGTAGATGTTGGTCGTGGTCCCGGCGGAGGCGGGTGGATCGAGGTAGGTGATTCCGCTTCCCAACCCCGAGAGCAGGGAAGCGATTTGGGGCAAGGATTCATCGCATTCGAAGAACAGAGAACCTCCCGCCCTGACCCACGCCTGCACCGCCAGAATCTCCGAAGTCGCGAAGAAGTCCATATAGTCCGTCAGCCACAAGAGATCGTAGTCCTCGAGCAGCGTTGATGTGATGGGCTCGAAATTTTCGGTCGCGGTCGCGCCGCGGGCGATGAGATCCGAAATGATCACCGACCAGCTGCTCATCGGTTGCTCACCGTGAGAGCGATCCCACAGGATGGCGACACCGGTCAGACCCATCAACGAAGCGGAGATGGGAGTCGTCCGGTTGATCCCGGGATCGATGCTCGCACCGGTCTCGGGATCCACGCGGCCTGCGACGGGTGCGGTCAGCGCGTACGTTTGCGCAGTGGCCGCATCGACGACCACCGATCGAGCTTTCCACACGAGATCGCTCCCCCCGGTGTTGGCGATGGTGACGGTATGGTTCGATTGTTCGCCGGTGTAGAGACTATCCGCGAGGGAGTCCGGCGAGACCGAGATTACGGGGGGCTCGATACCCTCGCCCATGAGGCTCACCACAATGACGCCCTCATCCGGGTCGTTCGACGCGATCGAGAGCGTCCCCGCGATCGGAGCGACGGTTGTCGGGGCGAACGACACCACGACGTCCTGACTCGTCCGCGGAGCGAGCGTCATGCTCGTTACATCGACCGTAAAGTCAGCGTGGCTCGAAACGATGTCGCTCACGATCAACGCGTCCGTCCCGTCGTTGGCGATGGTGATCGTATGGGGCACCGCCGCGCCGATGAACACCGGTCCGTAGTCGATGAGTGTCTCGGACAGGCCGATATCCGGGGCTCCGGTGACGTGGAGATGCGCCGGGACCGCGACTTCCTGGTTGAAGGGGTCGTTGTTCGCGACGGAGAGCAACGCGTCGTAATCGCCCCCGTCGAGACCGGAGGCATCGAAAGTGACGGCGACATCAAGGCTCCCGCCGGCCGGCACAACTCCCTCCAACGGATCGACGGTCAGCCACGCAGTGGCTCCCGTGCTCCAGAGAACGGCGTTATGCAGGATAAGAGGCACGTCTCCGGTCCAGTACCCTCCGTCTGAAAGAAAGACATTGATCCCCGCCACACGGTCGCCCTGAGTTGCGATGAACGGTTGACCGATGTCCCAGTCCGCCACCCAAACGGCTCCCGGCGCGAGGCTCGTCGCGCCGAGCAAGTCTCCCCAAGCCGTCGTGACGTCCTTCATGATGAGGTGGCTCGTGTCGTACCCGGCGAGCGTCCCCGATCCCACTGGACCGCTGCCCAGCGTGAAGGGGAAGTACCCTCCGCTCGCAAACCTCCCTCCGACGTCCCAACCGTCGATGAACGTCGCAATCGTCATGATGACACCACCACCCATGTCCACATAGTCCGCGAGCACGTTTCCGATCGCGGTGGGGTCGCCATAGGAGCTGTTGGCGATCAGAATGACGGCGTCGTAGTCATCGAGGACGTCGAGGGTGGGCGTCGCCCCACCGCCGTCGAAGGCATCCACCACCGATATGTCGGGAAAAGCCAGCAGGAGGCCCTGAATCTCGGACACCGACGCGCTGTGAAGAAGCAGCACTCTGAGATCGAGAACGCCGCCGGCCTGCGGCGAGACCGGCGGGATGGTTCGCGTCCCCTTCCCCGCTTTTCTCCCGCTGTACAAGGGTCCCGCGTCGCGGGCGCCGGCACCCGATGCGGGGGTGACGTCGCTCGATCGGTCCTCGATGGCCTTCGATCCATCCCCACGTGTCCGGGGACCGAGCCGCGACTGTACCGCGGCTTCGGTGATGGCGATGTCGAAATTGAGGTCGCTCCCGCCGCTATTGGTGACGGTGAGGGTCTGCGTCGCGACTTCCCCGGTGAAGAGGTCTTGCGTGAGCGAGGGAGGCGCGACCGAGATGACAGGGGGTTCGAGACCGGTTCCCCGAAGCGTTACCACAAGCGTTGGGTGATCGGGATCGTTGCTCTGGATGGTGAGGGTCCCGGGAAGAGCGCCGGCGGTTACCGGGCAGAAGCTCACCCCGACCACGCGGGTCTCGCCAAGGCCGAGCGTGAAACCGGACGTGTTCGTCGAGTACTCGGGGTTATCGAGAACGAGACCGCTCACCACCAGCTCTTCGGATCCGATGTTCGTGACGACCACATCCAGCGTCGCGCAAGTTCCCAGGTAGTGGACACCGAAGTCAAGCGAGTCGGGGGCAACCGAGATGTCCGGAGCGTTCGTCACGTGAAGGGATACGGCAATCGGCACCGCCGGGTTCGAAGGATCGTTCGTTTCGAGGACGATGGTCTCCGCGTAGTCGCCGCCGAAGAGCCCCGTGGCGTCGAAAACGATCTCGATCTCCAAGCTCTCTCCGGTCCACACGCGGCCCGTTGGAGGGTTGGCGCGAAGCCAGGACGGAAAAACCGCGGGCGCGCCGCCGGCTTGCGAGTTCGCCGCTCCGGCCCCGAGGAACGAGAAGTCCAACGTGCCTTCACCGGTGTTGTCGATGGTGAGAGTCTGAACGGACGATCCGCCGGTGAGCAGGGCGTCCGAAAACGAGCCGGGGGAATAAGTCAACTGCGGCGCTCCCAGCGTCGTACCCGATGGGATGTTCGAGAGCGTCGAGCGATTGACCTGTTCGTCCTCCGTGACGAGCCCGAAATAGTACGTCGTGTTGAAATCGAGCCCTTTGACCATGAACGATTCCTCCGACCCGACGGGTTGTGGGTGGGGTAGCCCCGTCGCGCGCGTGGCCGAATCGAAGTTCCCCTCGTCGATCGGCGACGTGGAATAACGGAGGTCATAGACGCTCGCCGTTCCCTCTGAGCCGTCGTCGCCCGGGGCCGCCCAGGTGAGCGTCGCCGTGTTCGAGCCCGTCGATTCGACGGCGAGGTCCACCACCGGATCGGGTGGAATGCTGTCGAGCCCGGAGAGCGCGTTGAACACGTTGAGCCGCCCGCCCGAAACCGTACTCCCCGAGAGCGCGGGGATCACGTCGACCGATGTCATGAGCGTGTTCTTGACCTCGAGGTGGGTCATCAAGGGCGCGGCCGCCCAGACAAGGCTCACCGCACCCGACACGTGCGGGGACGCCATCGACGTCCCGCTGTACACGCCGTACGAGCTCCCCGGCAGCGTGCTGAGGATGTCGCTCCCCGGAGCGCCGAGATCGACGCTCCCCAAGCCCCAGTTCGAAAACGAGCTCATCTGGTCCATGTCGGTGGTGCTCGCGACCGAGATGATGTTCTCGAGATCGTAGCTCGACGGGTAGTGGGGGTAGAGGTCGTTATCCATCGCCGAGTTTCCCGCGGCGGCGACAAAGAGAATCCCCGCGCTCCCCGCCGCCGCGATGGCCGAGCGAAGCGCGTCCGAGTAGCCTCCGCCACCCCAGCTGTTGTTGGTGAGCCGCACTCCCATGAGCGTGGCGTATTGCACCGAGAGTATCGCGGCGCTCGTCGTCCCCCCTCCCCCCGCGTCGAGGAATTTGATCGGGAGTATTCTCGCGGTCCAGCTCACGCCGGTCACGCCGACACCGTTATTGCCCACTCCCGCGATCGTGCCCGACACGTGGGTCCCGTGGCCGTGGTCGTCGTAAGGATCGTTGTCGTTGTTGACGAAGTCCCACCCGTGGACGTCGTCGATGTATCCGTTGCCGTCGTCGTCGACCCCATTCGCGGGGATCTCTCCAGGGTTCGTGTAGATGTTGGCGGCGAGATCGGGGTGGTGCCAATCGACACCCGTGTCGATGACGCCCACGAGCACCTCGCCCCCGGTTTCCAGCGACCAGGCTTCGGGAGCATCGATATCCGCGTCGGACGTCCCGCCCGTTTGTCCGGTGTTGTGGAGTCCCCACAACTCCGAGAACCTCGGGTCGTTGGGGAAGAGGTCATCCGCGTGGACGATGTAATCGGGCTCGATGTAGTCCACGCGTGGATCGTTCTTCAGCAGGTCGACCGCGTCCGGAACGGCGATGCCCTCTATCGTCCATAACTCGGCCCCGATGCTTTCAAACTCGCGCGTTGGACTGGCGTTCAGCGCGGCCCGCAACTCCCTGACCTGTGCGGGAGGCACCCAGCTCTTGACTTTGATGATGACCTGATTGGGTGCGTAGTTGATCTGGTCCTGTCCGCTGGCGACGGACGCCCACGTGACAAGGGACATGAGGACGAACACAAACGCGGCACGAGAGAAATATCGTTTCATGGTGACCCCTCGCGGCAAGAAGGTGGGCAGGACGGCAAGAAAAAGGGCGGACCTACAGGCCCGCCTCGTGTGGTTCAAAACCGCGGCGTGAAGCCGGATGCCTTCATGTGTAACGGACATCGTACGACCCCGCGCAGCGCTTCGCATGAGAATGCGCTGCCCCCCAACCGAATCCGTGGGGGTCCAACGATGCGTCGGCGGCGATCGAAAACGGCGCGGTTGCAGGGAAGGCCGCCGAAGAAACGGCGGTCGAGCCGTTCGATTGCCCCGGTCGACCTTCGGTCGAGGCACTTGGTGTCTGGTTTTGGGATGTAGGGCGCTCGGCCTCGACCGTATCAGGAGGATCGGACGTATATTGTCTCACACAAAGGAGCGTCAAGTCAATGGGCAGTCGTTTGCGGTTGTTTGCGGTTCGGCAACATACGTGATCCGATCCCGTCACGGACCCGTTCTCGAACAAACGAGATTTCCGCCTCCCCGGCGAGCCGTCCGGGGGCCTTCGGGTCCGGCCAAGCCGGAGCGTCAAGCGCCCCCCCGAGGGGCGGTACACCGGGGCTTGCCACTTCCGGGAGCGGATAAAATCCTCTACAATCCGGAGAGTTGCAGGGGGGGTGAATCTCCCGCGTGCGTGCGCCGGCCGTTCGCGACGAATCCAACGGGGAAATGCCACTTCGCCCAGGCGGCGCGTGCGCAGGGGATCCAGCGGAAACCGGGAACTCGAAGGAGAGAAAACAGTGACTATCAACCGGGACGATTACAAGAGAACCCTCAACACGAGCGCGGGGACAGTGACTATCTTCCACCTGCCAAGCCTCGACGGGTTGGGTCTCGGCGCCGTCCCGGGTGGCGTCGGGCGCCTCCCGTACTCGATACGGGTCCTTCTCGAAAGCGCCCTCCGGAACATCGACGGTTTTCGCGTGACCGTCG
>Ga0315287_10008468_pt1 | contig 10392 bp, 9 predicted proteins | sample YL17G11_0_MG_FD_205037 | JGI IMG/M metagenome (GOLD analysis project Ga0315287, IMG submission 205037) | Sediment microbial communities from Yellowstone Lake, YNP, Wyoming, USA - YL17G11_0 | ecosystem: Environmental > Aquatic > Freshwater > Lake > Sediment | place: USA: Wyoming | collected...
GGAGAGCACGAGCAGGTCGTCGGCGAGCCGCACGAGCCGCTCGGCATCGGCCTCGAGGTCGGCGACGAGCTCCGGCGTCGCCCCGTGGCGGGCGAGGAAGGCGACGTTGCCGCGCAGCGCCGTCAGCGGCGTGCGCAGCTCGTGCGAGGCGTCGGCGAGGAAACGCCGTTCGGCATCGCGCGCCCGCTCGAGGCTGGCGAGCATCGCGTTGAGGGTCTCCGCGAGGCGCTCGACCTCGTCGGCCGACGCCGGCTCGGGCAGCCGGCGGGCCGGGTCGCCCGTGCGCTCGATCTCCGCGGCCGCGTCGGCGAGCCGGGCGAGCGGGCGCAGGGCGTACCGCATCAGCACCGCGAGGGCGAGCGCGGCGAGGCCGGCGGCGGCGAGGGCCGAGACGAGGAGGAATGCGTGCAGGCTCGCGAGCGTCCCGCGGAGGTCGTGGGTCGAGGCGGCGACGACGACCGCTCCGCCCGCGGCGGCACCGCCGAAGTCGGCGAGCGGCGCCGCGTACACGCGCAGCCGGTCGTCGCCGAGCCGAGCGTCCGCGTAGCCGGGCCTGCCCTGCGCGACCGCCGCCCGGACGAGCGCGCCCTGCGGCAGGACACGCCCCCCGAGCGAGAGCGAGCGCGCGACGATGCGACCGCGGCGGTCGACCACCTCGACCGTCACGTGCGTCCCGCCGAGTGGCGAGTCGAGCGCTCCCGCTGCCGTGAGGAGCGCCGGCGCCGAGGCGCTGAGCTGGGCGACCTCCACCGCGCGCTGCCGCAGGGTGGCGTCCAGCGACCGGCGCAGGTGGCGCTCGACGAGCACGTCGACCGCGAGCCCGACCACGACGAGCGCGAGCAGGACGGCCAGGGCCGCGGCGACGACCGACCGGGCGCGCAGCGAGCGGATCCTCATCGGCTGAGCACGAAGCCGACGCCCCGTACCGTCTCGATCAGGGCGGGCTCGCCGAGCTTGCGCCGCAGGTACGAGACGTAGCGATCGACGACGTTGAGACTGGCCGACGCGACACCGCCCCACACGCGCTCCAGCGCGAGCTCCCGCGTCACGACCCTGCGCGGGCTCACGAGGAAGAGCTCCAGCAGATCGGCCTCGCGGGCGCTCAGCCCGAGCTCGCGGCCGGCCCGGCGCGCGGTGCGCGTGCGGACGTCGAGGACGACGTCGGCGTAGGCGAGCACCTCCGCGGGCTCCTCCCCGCGCCGCAGCAGCGCGCGCACCCGGGCGAGGAGCTCTTCGGGCGCGAAGGGCTTGACGAGGTAGTCGTCGGCGCCCGCGTCGAGGCCGGCGACGCGGTCGGGGACGCCGTCGCGCGCGGTGAGCAGCAGGATCGGCAGCGCCAGCCCCTTCTCCCGGAGCCGGCGGCAGACCGCGAGGCCGTCGAGACCGGGCATGGACACGTCGAGGACGAGCAGGTCCGGCGCCGAGCGCTCGATCCGCGCGAGCGCCTCGCCCCCGTCGGCGGCGAGGCCGACCTCGTAGCCGCCGGCCGCGAGCGTGCGCTCGAGCATGCGCCGGATCGGCGCATCGTCGTCGACCACCAGGATCGCGGCGTCAGCCACGCCTCCAGGGTAGCCCTCCGGGGTTTTCATGGAGCCAGGATCCGGTCGCGCGCCGATGCGCACACGCCGACCGCGCGCTTCGCTTGAGGAGACGAAAGGGAGGCGTGATGGCAACCGACGTTCTCGTCGCGTACGCCCGCAGAGCTCGGCCTCGTGCGTGAGCCCGTGGAGGCCTGGCGCTAGCGGTCGAGCGCCTCGGCAACCTCGCCGAGAATCGCCGGGTCGTCGATCGTCGAGGGGACGGTGTACTCGCGGCCGGCCGCGATCGAGCGGATCGTCGCGCGCAGGATCTTGCCGGAGCGCGTCTTCGGCAGCCGCTCGACGACGCGCGCGTCGGTGAAGCAGGCGAACGCGCCGACCTCGGCACGCACGCTGGCGACGAGCTCCGCCTGGAGCTCGGCCGGGTCACGGTCGGCGCCGGCCTTGAGGACGACGAGCCCCACCGGGAGCTGGCCCTTCAACTCGTCGGGAACGCCGATCACGGCGCACTCGGCCACGTCCGGATGAGCCGAGACGACCTCCTCGAGCGCGCCGGTCGAGATCCGGTGCCCGGCGACGTTGATCACATCGTCGATCCGGCCCATCACCCAGAGGTAGCCGTCGCCGTCCACGCGCCCGCCGTCGCCGGTGACGTAGTGGCCCGGAAAGGCCGCCAGGTAGGAGTCGAGGAAGCGGTCGTCCGCGTTCCAGAGCGTCGTCAGCGTCCCCGGCGGCAACGGGAGGCGGATCGCGATCGCACCCTCCTCGTTTCGCCCGAGCTCCTCGCCGCCCTCGCCGAGGATCCGCACGTCGTAGCCCGGTACGGGGCGCGTCGGAGAGCCCGGCTTCACCGGCAGGGGATCGGCGCCCATGCAGTTCGCCACGATCGGCCAGCCCGTCTCGGTCTGCCACCAGTGGTCGATCACGGGGACGCCGAGCAGCCGCGAGGCCCAGTGGTAGGTGTCGGGATCGAGCCGCTCGCCGGCGAGGAACAGGTAGCTGAAGCCGGAGAGGTCGTGGCCTGAGAGGTAGGCGCCCCCGGGGTCCTCCTTCTTGATCGCCCGGAACGCCGTCGGTGCAGTGAAGAGCGTCTTGACACCGTGCTCGGCGATCACGCGCCAGAACGCGCCGGGGTCGGGCGTGCCGACCGGCTTGCCCTCGTAGAGCACCGTCGTGCAGCCGGCGAGCAGCGGCGCGTACACGATGTAGGAGTGGCCGACGACCCAGCCGACGTCGGAGGCGGCCCAGAAGACCTCGCCCGGGCCCGTGTCGTAGATCGCGTCCATGCTCCAGCGGAGCGCCACCGCGTGGCCGCCGTTGTCGCGGACGACACCCTTCGGCATCCCCGTGGTGCCCGACGTGTAGAGGATGTAGAGCGGATCCGTGGCCGCGACGGGGACGCAGTCGGCGCGCTCGGCGCCGGCGGCGAGCTCGCTCCAGTCGAGGTCGCGCCCGGGGACGAGCTGCGCGGGCGCCTGCTCGCGCTGGAGGATCACGCAGCGCTCGGGCGCGTGCGCCGCGAGCTCGAGTGCGCGGTCGAGCAGCGGCTTGTACTCGAGCACGCGGCTGCCCTCGAGCCCGCAGGAGGCCGAGAGGACGACCTTCGGGCGCGCGTCGTCCACCCGAATCGCGAGCTCGTGGGGCGCGAAGCCGCCGAAGACGACCGAGTGGACGGCCCCGAGGCGGGCGCAGGCGAGCATCGCGAACACGGCCTCCGGCACCATCGACATGTAGATCACGACCGTGTCGCCCTTGCCGACGCCGAGCCCCCGGAGGGCGCCGGCGAGCCGGGCCACCTCGTCGAGCAGCTCGGCGTAGGAGTACCGGCGCACGGTGCCGGTGACGGGGCTGTCGTAGACGAGCGCGGTCTGCGCGCCACGGCCGGCGGCGACGTGGCGGTCGACGGCGTTGTGGCAGGTGTTCAGCTCGCCGCCCGCGAACCAGCGGTAGAAGGGGGCCTGCGAGCGGTCCAGGATCCGCTCCGGCTCACGGCTCCAGTCGAGCGCGGCGGCCGCGTCGCGCCAGAACCCGTCGGGATCCTCGAGGCTGCGGCGGTGGAGCTCGGCGAGGCGGCCGCTCATGCGGGGTGATGCTACTCCGCTTCGTCAGCGGCTCAGGAGGGGCGTTCGGCAAGCGTGACCGTGACCGCTCGCGTCTTGCCGTTCCGCACGACGGTCAGCTTCACCTTGTCGCCCGGCCGCCGTCCGTCGATCAGCGTGCGCAGCTCGTCGGCCCGTGTCACCTTGGTCCCGTCCACCGCCGTGATCACGTCGCCCCCGACCGGGTAGGTCGCGGCGCCGGCGGTCTTCGTCCCGGTCGAGGCTTTCAGCCCGGCCTTGAGGGCGGGCGTCCCGGCCTGGACGCTCACGATCGCGACTCCCGCGGCGCTGCCGAGCGAGCCCGCCGCGCCGGCCGGAATCGTCTCGACCTGGACGCCGAGGAAGGCGTGCTGCACCTTGCCCTTCGCGAGCAGCTGCGGGACGACCGTGCGGATCGTCTCCGACGGAACGGCGAAGCCGACGCCGTTGTTGCCCCCGGAGGCGCTCTCGATCTGCGCGTTCACGCCGATCACCTCGCCGGCCAGGTTCAGGAGCGGGCCGCCGGAGTTGCCGCTGTTGATCGGCGCGTCGGTCTGGATCGCGTCGGTGATCGTCGCCTGGTTCGGCGCGGTGATGTTCCGGTGGAGCGCGCTGACGATCCCCGAGGTGACCGTCGCCTCGAGCCCGAACGGGCTGCCGATCGCGACGACCTCGTCACCGACCTGGAGCACGGTCGAGTCGCCGAGGGAGAGCGGCTTCAAGACGCTGCTCGGAGCATCGACGTCGAGCACGGCGAGGTCTGTCGAGGTGTCGGTGCCGACGACGGTCGCCTTGTATTTCGACCCGTTCGGGAACCGGATCGCGATCGAGTTCGCGCCCGCGACCACGTGCTCGCTCGTGACGATGTGGCCGCTCGTGTCGTAGACGAAGCCCGAGCCCTGCGCCTGGGACTGCTGGCCTCCGAACGGGAACTGCGACGAGCCGCTCGACGTCGTCGTCGTGATCTCGACGACGCCGGCCGCGACCTTCCTGTAGACGGAGCCGACGCTCGAAGACGTCGTGCTCGCGGTCGGCCGGCCGGAGGTGGCGACCTCCCGGACGACGGTCGTCGTCCTGTTGCCGCCGAGCCCCGCGTACGTGCCGGCTCCGACCGCTGCGCCGAGCAGGACGGCCGCGAGGATCACGACGATGGGGAGAACGGTACGGCGGGGCATGGTCACTCCTTCCAGCTGGTAAGTCTGCACGACCCAGCTCAGCACGGGCGCCTAAGAGCCGCGTGAGATCGCTCTAAGAACTCGCTGTGGACGCCGGCGCCTCGGCGAGCAGCGCATCCAGGTCGAGCGGCAGGGTGACCATCGCCAGCTCTCCGTCCTCCGAGTGCGGCCACTCCTCGCGCGGCCGGTCGCGGTAGAGCTCGACGCCGTTCCCGTCAGGATCGCGGAGGTAGAGCGCCTCGCTGACACCGTGGTCGCTCGCGCCGTCGAGCGGGACGCCCGCCGCGAGCACGCGCCGCAGCGCATCGGCGAGCGCGGCCCGGTCGGGATAGCGCACGGCGACGTGGAAGAGGCCGGTCGTGCCGCGCGGCGGCGGCGAGCCGCCCCGGCTCTCCCACGTGTTCAGGCCGATGTGGTGGTGGTAGCCGCCGGCGCTCACGAAGGCCGCCTGCTCGCCCCGCCGCTGCATCAGCTCGAACCCGAGCACGCCGCACCAGAACGCGAGCGCACGGTCGAGGTCGGCCACCTTCAAATGGACGTGGCCGATCTCCACGCGGGGGTCGATGCTCACTCCCGGACCGTAGCGAGCGGCGCCAGCATCCCCCCGGCGAGCCCCCAGACGCAGTAGGCGACCCACGGATCGCCGATCACGTCGGTCTGCACCGCCAGCGCCAGCACGGCCGCGAACGCCCCGGCCATCCCGGCCACGGTGGCGCTGCCCCCGGAGCGCGCCGCGGCGAGCAGGCCGACCAGCACCGCGAGCCCCCAGGCGAGCCAGAGCGCCGCGCCGAGCAGCCCGACCTCTGCGCCGAGCTCGGTGTAGTTCGACTCGCCCGCCCTGAGCGGCGTCCCCGTGCGCGAGGCGGTCTGGCCGGCGTTGCCGAGCCCGTACCCCTGCGGGTGGTGGAGCACCGTGCGGACGCCCTGCTTCAGGTTCGCCAGGTGGCTGCGGATCGACGGCTCCCGGTCGGAGAGCGCGCTCCCCGAGGCCGGGCCCCGCTGCTGCGAGACCTGGTGCTGGTAGACGAGGTCGGCCTGCGTCCAGTGGCCCGTCGGCCCGATCGAGGGAAAGACGGACGCCCAGCCGATCCCGACCGCCACCACGGCCACGGCCGCCACGAGGGGTACGGCGCTGCGCCGGGCGACCGCGACGACGACGAGGCCGGCGGCGAGGGCGAGCAGCGAGGACCGCGAGAACGTGAACAGCAGCCCCGCGAAGGCGAGCGCCGCGAGCGGCACCGCGAGCGCCCGCCGCGGCGCGAGCAGAAGCGCGACCACGATCAGGTAGGCGGAGGCGAGCGGGCTGAGGAAGAGCGAGACCAGCCGGCGCAGGAAGTGCGCCTCCGAGCCGGTGTTGTAGATGAAGTTCTCGGGCAGTCCGCCGGTGCCGTGGTAGTCGTAGCCGAGCTGCCTGTGGAAGTAGTCGGCGACGCCGTTCCCCCTCCACCAGCCGATCGAGACCGCGTAGACGTCCACGAGCCCGATCAGGGCCACCGCGGCCGCGGTGCCGAGCACCGTCCAGGCGAGCCGGCGCCGCGCGGCCCGGTCGAGCCCGAGCGAGCGGAAGAGCAGGAAGGTGACGACCGGGACGACATCGTGGCGCAGCCCGTAGAGGACGGCCTTGCGGTCGGCGAGCCCGCCGAGCGCGCTCTGCGGGACCAGCGCGTAGAGCACGCACAGCGCACCGAAGGCGACGGCGAGCCAGTCGGCGAGGCCCGGCCGCAGCGGCAGCCGGCGGGCGCGCACCGCGTCGACCGTGACGCGGGCGACCGCGACGGCGAGCAGGATCTCCTTCCAGGCCTGGATCGCGGTCAGCGCGCTCCCTCGCACGCCGCCCGCGTAGAGCGAGGCCATCACCGCGTTGTGCGCGGCGAGCCCGACGACGAACGCGTAGAGGGCGAGCGTCGGGCGGCGCCAGACGGCGACCGCCGCGGCGCCGAGCAGCACGAGATAGACGGCGAGCGCGAGCGCGGCGGCCACGCGCCGGAGCCTAGCGCGGGCGGAGACGCGGCCGCGCCTCCGCCCGCGCTAGGGGCGGACTACGGGCCCCAGGGGCCCGAGCCGTTGAGCGCTGCGAAGACCGCCGCGGCGATCACGGCAAGGACCGCGACTGCGACACGGATCCGGTGACGGAGCATGCCCTCTCCTTTCTCCGAGGGGACGCCCGGACGGCCCGGGGCGCTTCCCCCGGACCAACCATACGAGACTTTTGTCGTCAAGACACCCCGTTTTGGCGTTGACGCAGTCGCGGGCACCCGCGAAGATGGAGCCGGTGACGACGAGCGACCACCAGCCGGGCCCCGAGCCGATCGGGCAGCGGCTGCGACGGCTGCGGCTCGAGCGCAGCCTCTCGCAGCGCGCGCTCGCATCCCCCGGAGTCTCCTACGCGTACATCTCCCGCATCGAGGCCGGGACGCGGCAGCCCTCTGTAAAGGCTGTCCGCATGCTCGCGCGGAAGCTCGGCGTCTCGCCCGTCTACCTCGAGACCGGCTCGGAGGTCGACCCGGCCGAGGAGCGCGAGCTGAAGCTCGCAGCCGCCGAGCTCGAGCTGCGGCTCTCCGACGACCCGAGCGGGGTCGAGCAGACTCTCACCCGGCTCGTCGAGGAGGCGCTCCAGGCGGGCGACCTCGGCGCCGCGGCCAGGGGCGAGGCCGCGCTCGGCTTCGCGGCGTTCCGTGCCGGCGACATGCCCGGGACGATCGAGCTGCTCGAGCGGGCGCTCACCCGCGGCGAGCCGTCGCCGTCGGCACATCCGGACCTCTACGCGACGCTCGGCCGCGCCTACGCCATGAGGGGGGACGCCGAGAAGGCCGTCGCGCTCTTCCGCGGCTGCCTCGCGCGGCTCTCCGAGGAGGAGCCCGAGAACACCGCAGCCTACGTCCGTTTCGCGACCTACCTCAGCTACGCGCTCTCCGACCAGAACGACATGCCCGGCGCGCAGGCGGCAGTCCGCGACGCCCTCACCCATACGTCCGAGTCGGCCGACCCGTACACCCGGGTGCGCGTGTACTGGGCACAGGCGCGCCTCGCCGAGACCCAGGGCCGTGCGCTCGAAGCACTCGACCAGGCCCGGCGCGCGATCGCGCTGCTCGAGGCGACCGAGGACACGCTGCACCTCGCACGGGCGCATGTCCTCGCCGCGGGCATCCTGATGCTCCCCGACGGAGATCCGGACCAGGCGGCCGGCCAGCTCGCGCGCGCCGAGGAGCTGTTCGGACCGCACGCGGCCCCGGTCGACCTGGGCCAGCTCCGCACCGTGCAGGCCCGGCTCGCGGCAGCCACCGGCTCGTACGGCGAGGCGCTGACGCTCGCCCATCGGGCGCTCGAGCTGCTCGGTGACGCGGATCACTCGAACCGTGGCCACGCATGGTGGGCGATCGGCGAGGCCGAGGCCGGCGAGGGGCGGATCGACAAGGCGAGCGAGGCGTTCGCCCGAGCCGCCGAGCTCCTCGAGGAGCAGGGACACACGCGTGAGCGGATCGAGACGTACCGCGCGTGGGGACGCGCGCTGCGTGCCGCCGGCCGCGAGGACGAGGCGCTCGACGTGCTCGAGCAGGCCGCCGACCTGGCCGTCCGGGCCGGTCACGGCGACGTCCGCGCCGAGCGGTGACGCTCGCGCTCGAGCACCGACCGCGCGGGCCCTACTCCCTCGCTCTCACCGCCCGGTACGCGTCCGATGCGACCCGGCGCTTCTCGGGCGGGCGCCTGGTCGCGCTCCTGCCGGAGCCGGCCTCGGCGCACCAGTTGCCCGACGGGACCGTGCGGCTCCAGGCCGAGACGGAGGCCGGGCTCGAGCACCTCCGCTTCGTGCTCGCCCTCGACGACGACCACTCCGAGCTCCTGCGCCGCTTCGCCGGCGATCCCCTGCTCGGCGAGTCGCTGCGGCGCCTGCGCGGGCTGCGCGTGCTGCGGGTGCCGACGGTCGCCCAGGCTCTCCTGCGCGCGCTCTGCGGGCAGCTGGTCACGTCGAGGGAGGCTCGTGCCCTGGAGCGGAGGATCGTGCGCGCGACGATGCCGCAGGGACAAGACGGGCTCAGCGAGCCGCCGACGCGGGAGACGCTCGGCGCGCTCTCACCCCTGCGACTGCGGACGCTCGGTCTCGCCGAGCGGCGCGCCGCGGCGCTGGTGCGCGTCTGCCGCTCGCTCGACCTCGAGCGGCTGCGGAGCGTGCCCACCGAGGCGGCCGCAGCCCGCCTCGAGCGCGAGCGCACGCTGGGTCCGTGGTCGGCCGGGGTCGTCTGCCTCCAGGGCCTCGGCCGCAGCGAGCGCGGGCTCGTCGGCGACCTCGGCCTCGTGAAGCTGCTCGCCGCCCAGCGCGGGCGGCCGGTGGAGGGCTGGGAGACGGCAGAGCTGCTCGAGCCCTACGGCGAGTGGGCCGGGCTCGCGAGCGTGTACCTGCTCGCCGGCTTCGCGGCCGGGCTCGTCCCGGGCGTCCCTGCCCCGCGCCGCGCCGCCTGAATACACTCCGCCCATGACCGTGGACGCTCGGCGGGTGGCGATTATCGGCTGCGGCAAGATCGGCGAGTCGCTGCTGCGCGGCCTGCTCTCCTCCGACTGGCGCGCTCCGGGCGAGATCGTCGTCACCGCGCGCCGCGAGGAGCGGGTGCGCGAGCTGGCCGAGCGCTACGGCGTCGAGGGCGCGCTGTCGAACACCGAGGCGGTCGCCGGCGCCGCGCTGATCGTCGTGGCGGTGAAGCCGCAGGACTTCGACGCGCTGCTCGGCGAGATCGGCGGCCTGCTCACCGAGGAGCAGACGGTGCTCTCGGTCGCGGCCGCGATCCCGACCGCCTTCATCGAGAAGCGGATCGCGCCGCGCGTCCCCGTCGTGCGCGCGATGCCGAACGCCCCGGCCGTCGTGCACGAGGGAATCGCGGGCGTCTGCGCGGGCGCGCACGCCGACGACGCGCACCTCGAGCTCGCCGAGGAGGTGCTCGGCCACCTCGGCTACTCGGTGCGCGTGCCCGAGAAGGCGATGGACGCGGTCACGGCGGTGTCCGGCTCCGGCCCGGCGTACTTCGCGTTGCTGGCCGAGGCGATGATCGAGGCGGGGATCCTGCTCGGCCTGACGCGCGAGACCTCGACGCAGCTCGTCGTGCAGACGATGTTCGGCACCGCGAAGCTCCTCCGCGACGAGGAGATGCACCCGGTCGTCCTGCGGGAGGCGGTCACCTCGCCGGGCGGGACGACGACGCGCGCGATCCACGAGCTCGAGCAGGCAGGGGTCCGGGCCGCGTTCATGAACGCGATCCAGGCCGCGATGGAGCGCTCGCGCGAGCTCGCCGCCGGCGCGGAGTAAGCGGGCGTAGAATCGCCCCAATGACCAGGGAGCGACGCGAGGTCGTCTTTATCGACGGTGTCCGGACGGCCTTCGGGAAGGCGGGGCCGAACGGCCTCTTCTGGCGGACGCGCGCCGACGACATGGCCGTCAAGGTCGTGCGCGAGGTGCTGCGCCGCAACCCGCAGCTCCCGCCCGGGCGGATCGGCGACGTCGTGATGGCGGCGACGGCGCAGGTCGGCGACCAGGGGCTCACGCTCGGCCGCGACGTCGCGCTGCTCGCGGGCATCCCGGCGACCGTCCCGGGGATGGCGGTCGACCGGATG
>Ga0315287_10008469_pt1 | contig 10392 bp, 14 predicted proteins | sample YL17G11_0_MG_FD_205037 | JGI IMG/M metagenome (GOLD analysis project Ga0315287, IMG submission 205037) | Sediment microbial communities from Yellowstone Lake, YNP, Wyoming, USA - YL17G11_0 | ecosystem: Environmental > Aquatic > Freshwater > Lake > Sediment | place: USA: Wyoming | collected...
TCCCGACCGCGCCCCCGACGAAGGCGAGCGCAAGGTCCACCCAACGGCTGGCGCGGTCGCCATCGGAGCCCGCTTCCCCCTCATCGCCTACAACGTCAACCTCGAGTCGAACGACCTCACGCTCGCCAAGCGTATCGCCGCCGAGATCCGCGAGCGCGACGGCGGCTTCCCCAAACTCAAGGCGATCGGTCTGGCGCTCGCCGACTGCGTGCAGGTCTCGATGAACCTCACCGACTACCGCGTCACTTCGCCTCTCGATGCCTTCGAGGCGGTGCGCACGCGCGCCGCCGAGGCGGGCGTGAATGTTCGCGAAAGCGAGGTCGTCGGCCTGCTGCCGCTCGACGCCGTCGCGCGGCTCGCCGCCACGGTGCTCGCCGCACCCACCCTCGTGCGCGACCAGATCCTCGAGGCGCGCATTCTCGACGACACGATCTAGCGCCAGCGTTCGGCTGACCGCGTCACCGTGGTCAGAGGTGACATCGCAGGGGGGAAAGATGACCGGATCGGTTCGCAGGCTGCACGGCGGCAACATGGACATCGACCTGATCCCCAAGGCCGGCCTGACCTGGAAGCGCGACGCCTGCCCCTGGAACGAGGCCGAGTCCTCAGCCGCTCACAAGTGCGCCATCAAAGACACCTCGATCTGCCGCCACTTCAAGGGCGTCACGCCGGTCGATACCGTCCTCTGCGGCTATCCCGGGAACTAGTGGACGGCACTCCGAACCGGAGTCGCGGAAGGAGCATCGACATGCGCGAAGCAGTCGCCGAGGACGTTGCGACCCTCGTCGAGTTGATGGCGGAGTTCTATGCGGAATCTGACTACGTGCTCGATCGGGTGCAGGCGGCATCAGCCTTCGCGGCGTTGCTCTCCAATCGCGGGCTCGGGCGGGTGTGGCTCGTCGAGCAGGCCGGCGCGCACGTCGGCTACGCGGTTGTCACCTTCGTGTTCGGGATGGAGTACGGCGGGCTCATGGCGTTCGTCGACGACTTCTTCGTCCGTCCAACGTTTCGCGACTCCGGGCTCGGTACCGCGGCTCTGGCGGCGGCGCGCGATGCGTGTTCGCTCCTCGGCTTGCGCGCCATGTCGGTCGAGGTCGCCGGCGACAACGACCCCGCGCTTGCCGTGTACCGGCGCGCCGGCTTTGAGATGACCGACCGCAGACTCATGGTCCTCGCGCTCGCCGCGCCCACGCACGAGCAGTAGTCACCACCGCGAAGCGGGAAGAGGAAGCGGCATGAAGCTCGACAAGGCGGACCAGAGGACGTTGACGCTCTGGGCCGCCGACTGCGCCTGGCACGTGCTCCCGTGCTTCGAGGAGAAGTACCCGGACGACGACCGACCTCGCGATGCCATAGAAGCGGCGCGCGCCTGGGCGCGTGCCGAGATAGCGATGGGCGAGGCGCGCGCCGCCGCCGTTTCCACCGACGCCCACGCCGCCACCGCCTCGGAGCTCAAGTGGCAGTACCGACGGCTCCCGGAACATCTTCGGCCGGTGGCGTTCCTCGCGCCAGGTAGCGCCTGATAACATATTGTGAACCACGAAGCGACGTGGTCTGGCAGCTCACGCATCCGACGTCAACGCCTGTAGGGGGGCACATGGTCGACGATCACATCGCTGCGGCGAGGCGAAGGTGAACAAGGTCGTAGCACGCTTCATCGACGGTCGCATGGTCAAGGGCACGACCGCTGACTTCTTCCCGGCAAAGGAGCTCTTCCACGTGATCGAGGAGGCTGCCCCGCCCGGGACACCCGCTACCGAGATCAACACGAAAGACTTGAAGGCGCTGTTCTTCGTGATCGACTTCGCGGGCGACCCGCAGCACTCCGAGCGGAACAAGTTCGACCCGGCTCACGTTCCGGTCGTTCGCCAGATCAAGGTGACCTTCCTGGACGGCGAAGTCCTCGTAGGATCCACGACGGGCTATCAACCGGGACGCCCGGGGTTCTTCCTCGTACCGGCGGACACGGGTTCGAACATCGAACGCTGCTACGTGTTCTCGGCGGCCACCCAGGAGATCAGCTTCATCTGAGCGGCAGAGCCGCCGGCGGCGAGCGGATAGGCACGGGGTTCTGGACTACACTGTCTGAGGCAGTGAGCAACGACACGTAGCTTCCCGGAGTCCCAGACATGACCGAACAGAAAGATCTGCCCGCCGGCGGATTCTCATCCTGGCTTCGCCATACGCGCGCCGCGCAATTGGAAGACAGCGGAGCCGACGTGCCCTGTGGTGAGTGCGACGCTTGCTGCCGGTCGTCCTACTTCATCCATATCGGACCCGAAGAGACCCAGACTCTCAGCCGGATCCCCGAAGAGCTTCTGTTCCCGGCAGCCGGTCTGCCCAACGGAAACGTCGTGCTGGGCTACGATGACGATGGTCGCTGTCCCATGCTCAAACAGGACGGGTGTTCGATCTACGAGCATCGCCCATCGACGTGTCGCACCTATGACTGCCGGGTGTTCGCCGCTGCCGGGATCGAGGCGGACAGGGATGCGATCACGCGGCAGGCACGGCGCTGGAGGTTCGACCACTCCACCGATGACGACCGCGACCGGCATGCGGCGGTGCGTGCCGCGGCGGAGTTCATTCCGGAGCATGCCGAGTGTTTCCCCGGCGCAGAGGTGCCGGACAGCCCGGCGCAGGTGGCCCTTCTCGCGATCAAGGTGTACGAGGTGTTCCTCGGGGAAGGCGACGAGCTCGGCAAGACCGGGCGTGTTGCCCGAGATCTCGAAGTCGCCAAGGCGGTGGTCGAGGTCAACGAGGAGTTCGAGGCCGGGCGGGAAGCGAGATCGACGTGAGACCGAGTCTGCCGACCGGTCGTCGGCTTCGCCGCGCGTGGGTGCTGATGCTGGCCGCGCGCTGGCCGGTGGTGCTGAGGACGACAGACGGGCAGACCTGGAAGGCTGTCGGGCTTCCAGGGCGTGGCCATCCGATGGCTGTGGAGTTCATCGACTTGCAGAAGGGCTGGATCGTGGCCTCCCTGAGTGCGGCGGAGGGTCGGGGAGTCGCCATTCTGCGGACCACTGACGGCGGCAGGACGTGGCGCGTCACCAGGAACTCGAGTTTGGTCAGCCCCGCCGAGCATCACTCGCTCTTCTTCCTCGACGCAAGCCATGGATGGGTCGTTGGGTGGGCCCACGATGCGCGTCTGTCCGTCGTCTTGCGCACCGACGATGGCGGGGTCAGGTGGCGGCAGGTCCCTGTCACCGACAAGTTGGTCACCTTGACTTCGGTCGCGTTCGCAGACGCCGAGCGCGGCTGGATCTACGGCTACGACAACCAGCACGTCGGGACTCCCGGAGCTGCGTTCACCACCAGCGACGGCGGACGAACGTGGCAACCGGTCGTTGCCGACCTGGCGCCGCATTTCGGTCTGTTCCGACTCGACTCGGCGCACCTCTGGTCGCTGGGCGAATACGCGCAGATGCTGCGATTGAGTGCTGAGGGGACGGACTGGGAACCGGTCGGATCGTCCGCGAAAGCACCCGACCTCTTCTCATTTGCGACCGCGAGCGTCGGTTGGGGCATCCACTACGATCGCGGCGAAGAAGGCGTGGCTGTCGGATGGCAACTGCTGCGCACCGCGGACGGCGGCAGCACCTGGACCGATTGCCGCGTCGATCTGCCCGATGAGCCGATCGACTTGTCCTGTCGAACGGCCGACTCGGTCGTCGTCGTGTCACTTGCCGGCACGATCGCCACGGTGTCGACGACCGCCGACCCCGGTCGCTGAGCACGTTCGTCCGCTGGTCTTGTGCCGCCCGGCCGGGCTCGGAAGTTCCGCTGCGCGTCGGTGGGGGATAGTCTGGATGGGACCGGATCCGACTGCCGCAAGGTGACACCAACGATGCCCGACCTCGAACGCATCTCAGACAACGTCTTTCGCCTCGCGCCAGAGGGCGACATGCGTGTGCCCGGGCTCGTGTACGCGAGCGACGAGCTGTTCGCGATCCCCGGCAGCGACGAGGCGCTGCAGCAGGTCGCCAACGTGGCCACGCTGCCGGGGATCGTCAAAGCGAGTCTCGCCATGCCCGACATTCACTGGGGCTACGGATTCCCGATCGGCGGCGTTGCCGCCATGGACGCGGTCGACGGCGTGGTCTCGCCGGGCGGCGTCGGCTTCGACATCAACTGCGGCGTACGGCTCGTGCGGACCGGACTGCGGCGCGACGAAGTCGCGCCGCACGTCGAGCACCTGCTGCACGAGCTCATGCGCCGCATCCCCCAGGGCGCCAACGACCGCGGCGTGCTGCGCGTCACACCCAAGGAGCTCAAGCGGCTGGTCGAACAGGGCGTGCCCTGGCTGATCGGGCGCGGCTATGCGACCGAAGACGACGTTGAGCACACCGAAGACGGCGGCTGTCTGGCCGCTGCCAGCGCCGCCGCCGTCACCCACAAGGCGATCGAACGCGGGCACACCCAGGTCGGCAGTCTGGGCGGCGGCAACCACTTCCTCGAACTGCAGGCCATCGACAAGGTCCTCGACGCCGAGATCGCCGCCGCCTGGGGCCTGGCAGAGGGCCAGGTCGTCGCCATGATCCACTCGGGTTCGCGCGGCTTCGGCCACCAGACCTGTACCGACTTCCTGCAGCACATGTCCGCCGCCGTGCGTCGCTACGGCTACGACCTGCCCGACAAGCAGCTCGCCTGTGCGCCAATCAGCTCTCCCGAAGGACACGAGTACCTGGCGGCCATGGCGGCCGCGGCCAACTTCGCCTTCTGCAACCGGCAAGTGATGATGCATGAGCTGCGCCTGGCCTTCGAGCAGGTCTTCGACAAACCGTGGGAGCGGCTCGGCATCGAGCTGGTCTATGACGTGGCCCACAACATCGCCAAGCTCGAGGAGCACGAGGTCGAAGGCAAGCCGATGAGTCTCCTGGTGCACCGCAAAGGCGCGACCCGCGCCTTCGGGCCCGGCAGGCCGGAACTCCACGGCATCTATCTCGAGACCGGCCAGCCGGTGATCGTTCCCGGCGACATGGGCACCGAGAGCTGGCTCATGGTCGGCGCTGAGGGCGCGATGCGCGAGAGCTTCGGCTCGTCGGCCCACGGAGCGGGGCGCCGGATGTCGCGCGGCGCAGCGCGCCGCGCCTTCACCGGCGCCGACGTCCGCTCCCAGCTCGAGAGTCGCGGCATCGTGGTCAAGTCGCGCTCGGGCGACCTGCTGGCCGAAGAAGGCCCCCACGCCTACAAGAACGTGGCCGACGTGGTCGACGTCGTCGACCACGTCGGCCTGGCGCGCAAGGTCTGTCGCATGAAGCCGCTCGGCGTGCTGAAGGGCTAGCGTGGCCGGCACGGCGACAGACTTCCTCGATCTGCGGCGGCGCTCGGGACTAGCCCTTCTCGCGCTGTTGGCGGCAGCGTCGGTGATGTGCCTGGCGATGATCGCCGCCCGCGTCTGGTTCAGCGGCACGGGGGACTACGGCTTTCTGATCTGGAACCTGCTGCTCGCCTGGATCCCGCTCGTCTTCGCGATCGTGGCGTCGGCGGCCGCGGCCTCGCGTCGCCTGGTGGGCTGGCTCGTCCTGACGCTGAGCGCCCTGGTCTGGCTGCTGTTCTTTCCCAATTCGCTCTACATCGTGACCGACTTCCAGCACATCGGCGCCATGGGCGCCGGGGTGCCGACCTGGTACGACGTCATGGTCGTCGTCTGGTTCGCCTGGACCGGATTGTTGCTCGGCGTGGTGTCGCTCTACCTGATGCAGCGCCTCGTCGAGCGCGCGCTCGGCACGGGCCTGGGCTGGTGGTTCGTGCTCGGCGTCACGGCGCTGGCCAGCGTGGGCATCTACGTGGGGCGCTTCCTGCGCTGGAACAGCTGGCAGGTCTTCTCAGACCCCGCGGTGATGACCGATCCCGTCTGGGAGCGCCTGCACGATCCGGCCGGCAACGAGCGCCTGGTGGCCTTCACGCTGCTCTACGGGCTCTTCTTCCTGTTCGTCTACGGGTCGCTGCGGCTCTTCGCGGCGCTGGTGAAGGAAGAGGGGCGGCCAGTGGACGAGGCCCGTGACGCCAGCTCTGCGGCGCCGCCTGGCGGTGGCGCCTGACGCGCCGCTACTTGTCGGCCGCCAGCTCCCGCTTGGTCAGAGCCAGCAGCTCGGTGTAGATCTCTTGCAGGCCCTCGGTCGACAGCGGTCCGCTGTTGGCACGCGAGACGAAGGTCAGCATCCACTTCTCGCGGTCGGGATCGAAAAACTCGACGCGGTGATCTTCTTTGTAGGCCTTGAGCTGGCCCACCAGCTTGAGGCGCTTGTTGACGAGCGCCAGGATCTTGAGGTCGTTGTCTGAGATCTGCTCGCGGAACTGCTTGATGACGGGGTCGGGCTCAGCGGTCATGTACTCTCACAGCTCCTCGTCGTCGTCTTCGTCGTCGAGGTCGTCGAACTCGTCATCGTCGTCCTCGTCATCTTCATCGTCCATGTCGTCGAGTACGAGGTCCTTCTCGAAGTCGCCGCTCACGCCCAGCGCCGTGGCGAAGTCTTCAGGGCTGACCTTGTCGAGGAAGTCGCGGAAGCGTTCGACCACGTCTTCGGTGTCGTCGACTTCGTGCTCGAACTCGATGGCGTTCTCGTCGATGAGGTCGTCGGCGGCGAAGATGGGCGCGTCGGTGCGCACCGCCAGGGCGAGCGCATCGCTGGGCCGCGCGTCGACCTCGATCTCTTCGCCGTCGCGCAGCAGCGTGAGCGCCGCGTAGAAGGTGTTGTTCTTGAGCCCCGTGACGGTGATCTTCTGGATCTCGGCGTCGAGCTGACCGATGAGGCTGGTCATGAGGTCGTGCGTCATGGGCCGCGGCAGTTCGGTGCCCTGCAGCTTGATGAGGATGGCGGCCGCCTCGGGGTGACCGATCCAGATCGGCAGGAACCGATTGCTGTCGACGGTCTTGAGCAGCACTATGGGCTGCTTGCCGATGACGTCGAAGCTCACGCCGTAGATGACCATTTCGTGGACGTCCATGACACTAGTATACGTCGCGCGGGCGAGCGGCAAGCGTGTGGACGCCGCCGCCCGTGTGCCCGACGTCTACGACCGCCGCAGCGGCCGTCGGGCACCTAGCGGATGTCGCCACCGAGCGTGGCGAAGCCTTCGCGCTCGGCCGCGTCGCTGAGCTCGTGGTCGAAGGTTGCGAACACCACGAGGGCATCGATGTCACACGCCCTCAGACCGTCACGCAGAGTGAGGGCCGCGGCGAGTTGAATGGCGTCCATGCCCCGTAGTGAATGACTGAGAGCGATCTGACCTGCCTTCTTCGTCAGAACCTGTACTTTCGAGAACTCCCTCCAGAATCGATCGAGCGCTTCGAGCTCGCCCTCGAGCTGCCGTCGTGATGATCCGCGCCGGCGGTCGTTGCGGGCGAGCGCAGCGCACGCTTCCGCGTAAGTGATCTCGCTCGTTGCGGCGAACTCAGCGGCATCGAACGTGGCAAGGGCTTCGTCAGACCTGACCTCGCGGATCAGCAGCTTCACCAGTGCGCTGGTGTCGAGGTAGAGGATCAACCTGGTGCTTCTTCGATCTCAGAGAGGCGCGGGCCACGGTCTTCGAGCACGATGTCGGAGAGCGGACGGCCCGTGTTGACCGGAACGTTTTCCGGAAGCGTCGGCTTGCCGCCGTTCCACTGGATCGTGCCGTCTGCCACCATCTTCCAGAGCGCGATCCGGACCGGGTCGGGGGGGACTAGCTCCGCGACCTCCCGTCCCCGGTAGGTAACGTAGAAGCGCTCACCCGCCTCGGCTCGCCGAAGGTACTCTCCCAGATGCGCCTTGAGTTCGGTGATGCTCACGCTGGCCATGTTGACTCCTTCATACCAGAGAAACAAGTCATTTCACTCAATGTAAACCGGTCAGTTCACGTTGACAAGAGCAGTCGGTCGGCGAGGGCGTCGTGACAGGTGCGCGATCGGCGGCGCGTCTGCCGGCGCTCCGCGCCGGTTGACGCGCCGCCGCATCCGGTCCTAGACTCCAAGGCCCCTGTGGGCGTATAGCTCAGTTGGTTAGAGCGCTTCTCTGATAAGGAAGAGGTCCCTGGTTCGAATCCAGGTACGCCCACCATTGATTTGCAGGGATTTCTCCTCCGCGACCCCGTGCCCACACTCCCGCCAGCAACCATTCTGCAACCCAAATGGACGCTGTTGGCTGATAGTGGGTGGGGCTTGCTGGGACTAAGTGTGAGGAAGCGACCTCGCGGCGGCCGGCATTCACGCATCCCGCCCCTTCTGTACTACGATACGAAGAGGAACGTCTCCCAGAGGCGCCGACTGGTGCCCGTTGCAACGACGGCGCCCCAGGGTAGCGCCGTGACAGGAGGAGCGATGGGCACCACCGAGCGCCGGGCACGGAACCTCGCACGATCCCACTTCGCCCTTTCGACGCTGGCCGCGACGCTGCTCGCGGCGGCGGCCGTAGCGGCTCGACATCGCCGCGGCGACATCTCGCTCGCACACGTGCAGTGGGCTGCCCTCTATGGGAGCCAGACCGGCTATGGATGATTTCGCGATGAGCGACACGGATACTGCAGCCCCGAGCAACGCCCAGGCGACTCCTCACCTGACCCTGCTCGAAGAGGCCCACCGCAAGCGTCTGCACGAGGCAGCGCTGGAGATCCTGGAAACGGCCGGGGTGCGCATCGCTAGACCCGAAGCCCGCGCCCTATTGGAAGGTGCGGGCGCACACCCGGTCGAGGACGACCTGCTGACCATCCCCCGGTCGATCATCGAGGACGCCCTGGATAGCGCACCCTCACGATTCACGATCTATGACCGCGCGGGCGCCCCCTCGATGCACATGGGCGAAGGCAAGACCTACCTAAGCGTGGGCGCCACCAACCTGACCTACCTGGACCCGGCCAACCACGATCACCGCGACTTCACTCTCGAAGACATCGCGAGCGCGGCCCGACTTGGCGACGGCCTCAAGAACAACGACTTCGTCACGACCCCCGGTGTGGTGCGCCAATCCGCCGACCTGCCGATCGAACTGGTCAACCACCACGAGTTCATCGCGATGGTGACGAACACGACCAAGCCTCTGATGGTCCTGATCGCCGATGGCCCGACCCTCGGAGACATCTTCGAGATGGCTGAAGCTGTCGTCGGTGGTGCAGAGGCACTGTCTGAGCGACCCTTCGTCGTCCCCTACCTCAATCCGGTGTCTCCCCTCATGTTCAACGTAGAGACCATCGACAAGCTCCTGATGTGTGCCGATCGCGGCATACCTGTCGTGTGCGCGGGGGCGCCCGCGGTCGGCGGCAGCTCGCCGGTCACGATCGCTTCAGCGATCGCGTTGGCTGCTGCCGAGTCCCTGTGCGGACTTGCTCTATCTCAGCTCCGTCGGCCCGGCACGCCCTACATCACCGGCAGCGTTCCCTTGGTCATGGACATGCGCACGGGCAACGTGGCAGGCAGCGGCCCCGAGATGCTGCTGATGATGATTGCGACGTCGGAGCTGGCGCAGTACTGGGGCATCCCATCAGCCGCCGTGAGCGGAGGCAGCGACTCGAAGGCCCCTGACGAGCAGGCGGCGTTCGAGCCGGCCTTCTATATGCAGGGCGCGACCCTCGGGGGCGCCGACCTGGTCTTCGACGCCGGAAGCATCGAGTGCGGGCTCACGTTCTCGCCCGAGATAGCGGTCGTGGCCGACGAGGTGATGGGTATGTACCGCCGCTACCAGCAGGGCATCTCGCTCGACGACGAGAGCCTTGCGCTGGACGTCATCCGCGAGGTCGGTCCGGCGGGCTTCTTCCTCGGCGAGAAGCACACCCGCGCGCACTTCCGTGAGATGTGGGAGCCGAGCCTGATGTCCTGGGAAGACCGGTCGACCTGGGAGGCGAGCGGTTCCAAGACCATGGGGCAACGTGCGCGCGAGCGAGCCGTCCAGCTCATCACCGAGCACGAAGTAGAGCCACTTCCGGAGGCAGTCGTCGAGGCGATGACGACGGTCATCGAGACCCGCCGGCAGACGCCGGATGTGGAAGAGGACTGAGCGCTCAGCGTTTGCGCGCGGGACCCCGGCCAGAAACGCCATAGATCGGCAGTGCCGAAAGTTGTTCCAGCAGGTCACCACAGCCTGAAGGGTACCAAGACCCCGATTCGCCATCTGAGCAGCGGTTCTCCATGATGCAGTAGCGGTCGGCGCGGCTCATGCGCAACACCGTTAGCAGTACGGACAGCGAGAAGGTGACGATGGACGCTTCAACCGCATGTACCGAGAGAGGCGGCAGGCAGGACATCCTTCTGCGTGCGGTCCTGGCCATGCCGCTTGTCTACATCGTCTTCGACTGGTTTCCGTTCTTCGCGCGCGAGATGTCCAAGACAGGGCGGGCTCACAAGAGCTACCTCATCGCCAGCCTGCTCGATGGCATCCCCCTCGCGGTCTGGGTGTTGGCGCTCGTGCTGCTCGTTCT
>Ga0315287_10008471_pt1 | contig 10392 bp, 5 predicted proteins | sample YL17G11_0_MG_FD_205037 | JGI IMG/M metagenome (GOLD analysis project Ga0315287, IMG submission 205037) | Sediment microbial communities from Yellowstone Lake, YNP, Wyoming, USA - YL17G11_0 | ecosystem: Environmental > Aquatic > Freshwater > Lake > Sediment | place: USA: Wyoming | collected...
GCATCGTTGCTCAGACAACTGGAAATAGACTTTGATGCCGATTTATCAGTTTATATCAGAAAGGAAGCCGGCAACTCCGGGGTATTCATTTATATAGGGCTGATGGGTACTGAAATTAAAAAAGGAAAGGAAGTCCAAAGATCCTTTACAATAAAGGCTTCAGGAGAAGTGGACAGGTCTCAGGCTGAAATTGTTATGGATTCACGGCAACCCGGGCGAAAATTTGAAGGGCTGGGGGGGAATTTCAGGCTTCAGAATCCCAGAACCGATCCGCAGGTAATAAGTTATTGTCTTGACAATTTGCGCGTTGCGTGGGGTAGGGTTGAAATGCCATGGAATTTCTGGCATCCCGTTGAAAATACCAGCCCAATTGAAGCCGCCCTATCAGGGAACCTGGATCCCCGTGTTCGCGGAGCCATGGAAATGGCCAGAAGATTGGATAGTATTGGAATGCCAATTATTATAAGTGATTGGTCGGCACCTAACTGGGCTATTCTTGGGGATCCCGGTGATGCTTATCGGAACCGTTCGAAAGGTGTTTACGGCTATCCGTTGAATCCGGCAAAAATGGACAAGATCTACCAATCTATTGGCGACTATCTTGTTTTTTTAAAACAGCATTATGGTGTTGAGGCGGATGCTTTTTCCTTTAATGAATCTGACCTTGGAATCAATATCAGGCATACCGGACAGGAACATGCTGATTTTATCAAAAGGCTTGGTGCACATCTTGCTTCAAGGGGATTGTCCACAAAACTTCTGTTGGGTGATAATTCTGATGCCACAACTTTTGATTTTATTCTTCCGGCCATTGATGACCTTGAAACCCACAGGTATATTGCCGCAGTTTCATTTCATTCATGGCGCGGCTGTACCGATGAAATCCTTCTTAAATGGGCCGCGGCTGCAAAAAAGCTGAACCTGCCGCTGATCGTAGCCGAAGGCAGTACCGATGCGGCTGCCTGGAATTACCCTGAAATCTTTTCCGAAGCATCTTTTGCCTTGTATGAAGTTAACCTCTATATACGGCTATGTGCCATTTGCCAGCCTGCTTCCATTTTGCAATGGCAGCTGACAGCCGACTATTCATTATTAACCGGAAATGGTGTTTTTGGCACATCTGGTCCTTTGCGGCCGACGCAACGGTTCTGGAACCTGAAACAACTTGCTTCGACCCCGGAGGATGCTTTTTCCATACCGGTTGCCTGCAGTAAGGAGGATATTAATTGCGCAGCATTCGGAAATATTTCCAGGGGAGCATATGCAGTCCATATGGTCAACAATGGAGCGGAAAGAGCGGTAGTGTTGAAAGGTATTCCCCCTGAAGTAAGATATTTCTCAATGTATGTAACCGATCCGGTCCGCGGTATGGATAAAACCTGTGAGGTGCAGGTCATAAACGGAAATGCCTCATTCAAACTTGCACCTGCCGGATTTACTTCACTTCTTTCTAATAATACCGAATCAAAAAGCCAACATAAATAACAAATACTTAACCTTTCTCTTATGAAAGTAAAACGTACATTTAATTTATTGATTGGGTCCGTTTGCATGCTGGCGTTTTTTTCAGGGTGTAAAAAAGGGTCTGACTATTATACCCAAGGTGTTGGTAATTACCCTGGCCGACCGGCAGAGAATTTCTCACCAACATTGGTACCGGATAATGATAATTATCGTAACCTGGCACGCTTAAGGCCTGCTTATCATTCCAGCAGTTATGATTACAACCTTACAGCTCAACTTATTACGGATGGGATTGTTACGGATGAGGTGCCCGCTTTTATAACTTTTACAACAAATCAGGGCGTTGCTGCAAAAAATGAACGGGAATTGGTCCTGGACCATGTGACCGGCTCTGCAAATTCATTAGAAGGAAGTAGTATCTGGCTGGAATTTGCCAGCGGTGGGGATACACAGCCTTCTGAATTAACAAGCATTGGCATCAACGGAGAATTGGTTTTCGATCCGGAAAAACCGAAGGGATGGGAGTTTATCCTTAAAGGTTCCAATGACGGTATTGCATGGGATGTTTTAGATCAGGCAAAAGGATCAGGATTACCAGGGATCGAAACCCCAAATCCGTTTGCGATGATGCTGGCAGCAATGCCAAAGGATTCGACTGGGAAACCGATAAACCCTTTTGCAGGCTTTTTTGGACCTGTTGATCCGAATGAGCCTAAACCTTCTTTTACATTTTCATTCAAGCCTCCTGAACCTGGCAGAACAATTGCACATGTTTTTTCATTTAAGAAAAAGGCAGCCTATAGCATCTATCGGGTTGAACTTAATACCCGGTGTGCAAAATCATGGGAAATAGGCGATTTTGACTTTTACAATAAAGGCAAGCAGGTTGAAATGGCTCCCTCACACAAATTCAAAAGTGCATGGATGAGTGCCGGGTCAGACCAGGAGTGGGTTTATGTTGATCTGGGATCGGAATCCACCTTCGACAGGATAGTACTGCATTGGATAAATAAAGCTATTTCAGGAACCTTGCAGGTTTCTGATGATGTCAGAAACTGGAGGGACGTTGCCAAACTTCCCGGTTCAGACGATAAAACTGATGAGATTCCCCTGTTAAAAGGAGTCAGGGGGCGTTTTGTGAGGGTATTGATGGACAAAACAGCTTCAGGGGGAAGATACATGCTGAGCGAGTTGGAGATTATGGGCAAGGGCGGAATGGTTGCCAAACCAAAGGCTTCACCGGTTATTACAAGTACGAGGATGGATCTGGCTGGCGGAAACTGGAAAATTCAACGTGCTTCGCAGGTATCATCTGCAGGTGAATCGATTTCCACCGTGGGATTTGATGGTGCCGACTGGGTTGTGGCTACAGTTCCGGGTACCGTTCTCGTAAGTTACTGGAATGCCGGTGCGGTGCCTGACCCAAATTATGGAGATAACCAGCTAATGATTTCTGAATCCTTTTTCAACTCCGATTTTTGGTACCGGAATGAATTTGATGTTCCTGCAGGATTTAAAAATGAAAGCACATTTCTGAATTTTGACGGAATAAACTGGAAAGCAGATGTTTTCGTGAATGGTAAAAAACTTGGCGATATCAAGGGTGCTTTTATCAATGGCAATTTTGACGTATCGAATTTTATTATCCCCGGGCAAAAAAATGCCGTAGCGGTGCTGATTAAGAAAAACGATAATATCGGGTGCATTACAGAGCAATCAGCCAACAGTCCTGATAAAAACGGTGGTATCCTGGGTGGCGATAATCCAACATACCATGCCTCGGTTGGCTGGGACTGGATACCTACCATCAGGGGAAGGAATATCGGCATTTGGAACGATGTTTATCTGACTACAAACGGTGGTGTAACCATTGAAAATCCATTTGTATCTGCTGATCTGCCGCTTCCAGACACAACTTCAGCCGACATTGGTGTTGAAGTAACACTTAAAAACCACTTATCGAAGGCTATTACCGGAATATTTACAGGAAAGTTTGGCGGCTTAAATTTCGAAGAAAAAGTCACACTTCAACCTGCAGAATCAAGGGTAGTTAAGTTGGATGCCTCAACCCATCCGGTGTTGCATATTGCAAATCCGAAATTATGGTGGCCAAAGGGTTATGGACCTCAAAACATGTATGACGTTGAATTATCGTTTGTTGCAGATGACGGGTCGGTACTTGACAAAGATGCCTTTAAATCGGGCGTTCGTGAAATGGCCTACACGGATAAGGACATGATACTGAAAATATACATAAATGGAAGACGGTTCATTGGCAGGGGAGGCAACTGGGGATTTCCAGAATCAAACCTTGAATACAGGAACCGCGAGTACGATATAGCAGTGGCTTATCATGCGGATATGAACTTTACAATGATCCGCAATTGGGTTGGACAAACAGGCGATGAGGAGTTTTATGAGGCATGTGACCGCTACGGTGTTATGGTTTGGCAGGACTTCTGGCTGGCCAACCCTGTTGATGGTCCGAATCCCAATGATCCTGAGATGTTCTTGAATAACGCTGCAGCTTTGATCAAACGAATAAGAAACCATCCGTCCATGGCCATTTATGTAGGTCGGAACGAAGGAAATCCACCTGAAGTGATTGATACGGCTTTAAGTGCCATGGTTCCTGCCCTGCACAAAGGTATGATGTACATTCCCAATTCTGCATTCGGATCGGTCAGCGGTGGTGGCCCTTACAGGGCACTTCCTCCGCGTGATTATTTCCTTTTGTACGGTCGAAACAAACTTCACAGTGAACGCGGCATGCCAAATGTGATGACCTATGAAAGCATGAAGCAGATGCTGCCTGAAAGTGCCTTTTGGCCACAAAACAGCCAGTGGGGATTGCACGATTATTGCCTCGATGGTGCACAGGGCGCCGCATCGTTTAATCAGATGATAGAGACCGGATTCGGACCGGCTGACAATCTTAAGAAATTCACAGAACTGGCACAATGGATCAATTATAACGGATACCGTGCGATGTTTGAAGGAAGAAGTCAGTTCCGCCAGGGTCTGTTGTTATGGATGAGCCATTCGGCATGGCCTTCGATGGTATGGCAAACATACGATTATTATTTTGAACCAACGGCTGCCTATTTCGGATGTAAGAAGGCCTCTGAACCCATTCACATCCAATGGAACCAGGTATATGATGACATTGAAGTTGTAAACCTGAACGGCAGGGACAGGAAAGGAATAACTGCCAGGGCACAAATTATCAACATGGATGGATCAGTTCAATGGAAAAAAGAAAAAACAGTCGACAGCAATGAAGACACTACTGATAAACTGTTCAAACTTGAGTTCCCTGCCAGCTTATCAGCAGTACACTTCATCAGGCTTGCCCTAACGGAGCGAGGAAAGATCATTTCCGAAAATTTTTACTGGAGGGGCATTGAAGACGGAAACTACCGAGCGCTTAATGATATACCCAAAGTGAAGCTCGATAACAATACCAACACTGCAAAATCAGGTGAAAACTGGATACTTACCACCACCCTTCGGAATACCACCAAAGATCCGGTATTGATGGTGCGTTTGAAGGTTGTAGGCAAAAGCACCGGTGCAAGGATGTTGCCGGTCTTTTTCAGCGATAACTACATTTCACTGATGCCAGGTGAACAAAGGGTTATTACCATGAAGCTGAAAGATGAAGATACACGGGGTGAAAAGCCGGCTGTTGAAATTTCAGGGTTTAATGTGAATTAAGTCAGTTGCCTTGTAATTCTTTTTCTGCTGGCAATCATTACTTTGTTTGGAATACCCTGTAAGAATGCGGTTGAATGGTTATTTCAAAGCTTTGTAAGGCGACTGATTCCCTGTTAAAGAAGTCAGGTTTTACAACCATGCCCGCAAGGGATTCCTTTGAAAGAAGGTCGGTAAGCCGGGTAATGGGCGCTTTGGCCAGAATTTTAACCGTAACAGGTTCCGGTAGAAATGAATGCAAAATGAATGTTCCGTTGTCATAATAAAACAGGCTTACCTGTGAAGGTCCTTCGAACCTGAGGTTAAGATCCCGGGAGATAACTGAACGAATGCGGTTTAATACTTCGGCAGGATACTGGTACAAATCGGAAAAGTTGTCCGGAATGGTAAGCACATAAAGGTTTGCTTTTGAGTACTGAGCCCGGTGGAGAATAGGCCAACCGGTAGCGCCCTTTAAGGCTGAGATCTCTTCCCACGAATCGTTTGTAAGGTAATTGATCTGCGGAATAAGGATTTCCTGCGAGGATTTACAGTTTTTGCCCCATCCTGCCCTAAAATCGGTAACCAGCGCTTTCCGGTCAGTATATGTAAGCTCCACAATGTCTTCAATACCTTTACCCTGAAGCGCTCTAAGCAATCCCGATGTAATCATTACATTTTTGCCTGATTGCAGGCGATCCTTAATTTTCTGTACGAGCCGGGGGTCGAATTTGGCTGATTCGGTAAGCAGAATCATGCTTCCATCGGTGGGGAAGACAGGCACGATGTCCATAGGTATGCCAATCATACCCAGGTAGTTTTGCAGGAAATCTTCACCGGTGGCGTGAAACGGCCGGTAGCTTTTAATTCCTTCTGGGTTGCCCAGGAATCCTAAAAACTGATCCACCTGCTCAAAGGTGACTCCGGCAGCACGGGCAATGGTAGAGGGTAGTATTGTTTTTCCATCCTTCAGTGGGATTGGTTTCATCATCGCATCAAAATCGAAGCTGGTCCCGGTACCCTGCCACGGTGCCTTCAGATTTTTCTGTATCGGTGATTGTAACGACCTGTAATCAAACATGGTGATTTCTGGTGCTTTGGCAAATAGCGTTAGCCAGAATTGTTCAGCATAACGGTCCATATAAGACAGGCCGAATGGATCTACCCAGCCGCCACCATTGCGGGCCGGCGCCAAATTGTTGAAATACCTGATAATCAGATAGCTTTCATACTGCTGCAGGTGCTGATCGCTGGAAATAGCATCACGGGTCTCTGTGCCGGTATAGATGCCATCGAACATGTTGGGACCTGTTTCAAGATTAAATCCCAGTCCCTGAAAATGTTTATACCAATTGGGATATTTAATAATAACTTTTACCCGGGGATTTACTGCTTTGGCCGGGTTAATCACCAGGTCAGCGGCGGCCTCAGTCATCAGCTTCAACCTGTAATCAGTCCAGCTCATATCACCTTTGGCTTTGATGCATAAATCGCATTTGCAGCTTGTGAAGAAAAAGTCATCAAGGATGAATTCATCGAAATGTCGGGCAGTGAACTCGGCTATCTCCTGTGCTTTCTTCCGGTGCTCGGGATTAGAAAAACAAAAGGTCTCAAAATTGTTGCTTTCATTAATGGTGAAAGTAATTCCGCCAGCCACCTGCAACCCCTTTGATTTGAAAAATTTAATCGCATCCGTGAGGACCTTTTCAGGCACAATGACTAGGTCACGGTGTGTTTCAAGGTAAATTTTATCGATCCCGACCTGTTGTGAGATCAGGTTCCAGCTGTCTTCAAGCTTTTTCTGATCTGCCATATCCCGAACTTCATAAGCCCTGGTATATACGGAGACGGTAAAGTTCTTATAACTGGGAGGCTGCTGCGCTGAAATGCCAATTAAAAAGAAAACCAATGGCAATAAGCAAAGTACTTTCTTCATGAGGTATATTTGATGATGGGTTACAAGGTAAATAATTGGGGCAAGAACCAATTGAAAGTAAACTGCTTAAAACTATAAAAAATCACGCACTAAATCAAACGAAAAGCCCATGTTTCACCTGCTTTGTATAATGCTTTCCATGGTTTTTTTTGGCTTTACCAGCGAAGCTTGGAAGAATAAATTCAAACCGGATACGGCTTCGTTTAAAGAAAATCAACAATTTAAGCGATATTGGATGCGCTTAAGTAATTATGTATAGCTGATTGTAAAGAATGGATGAATATACAGGGCCTTTATTTAATCAGACCGGTAATGCAATTCTTCTAAAACTAATCATCCGGCGGGCAGCTTCGTCCCACAAATTAAGTTTAAAAGCCCTGAAGGCTGAAACCATGCCAATGGGATTAATTTCTTTGAAGAAATCGTTTTCATAATGGCATCGTGCCAAATAATAGTTTGGTATTTTAGAGCTGAGGTGATGAACGTGGTGAAAGCCGATATTCCCTGTGAACCACTGAAGAATAACCGGCAATTTCAAAAAGGAACTGCCTTTCATGGCAGAATTTTTATAATCCCATGCTTCCTGCCTTTCCCAGCTAACTTCATCGAATTGGTGTTGCACATAGAACAACCAGAGCCCGAGGCAATGTGACAATATAATAACAGGCACCTGGATTAACAGGAAGGCTCTAAAGCCGATCAACAGGCTGATGAGCGTTGCCATGAGCAAAATCATGAGGTTGGTAAAATAAACATTCAGCTTTTCCTGCCTGTTCATTTGCTTTTTTGTAACCCTGTTTTGGATCAGAATAACATAAAGCGGTCCGATGGTAAACAAGACGAACGGATTTCGAAAAGCCCTGTAAACAAAACGCTTCCATTTTGTAGCATTCAGGTACTCCTCTACAGTCAGGGTCCAAACATCACCTACGCCGCGTTTGTCGAGATTGCCCGATGTGGCATGGTGTACCTTGTGGTGATAGTGCCATTTATAATAGGGTGTAAATGTAAGTATGCCAAGAAAAATGCCGACAATATCATTGGCCTGTTTGGATTTAAAAAACGATCCATGCCCGCAATCGTGGAAAATAATAAATAGCCGAATTAGAAATCCGGAGGAAAGCAGGGCCAGACCAAGCGTAATCCAGTAAGATATCTGTATGCTCTGGTACATTAAATACCATAGGAGCAAATAGGGTAGGAGAGAATTACAAATCTGCCAGATGCTTTTGCGCAAAGCAGGACGGTTGTATTTCATAATTATGCTGATCCATGCATTGTCCGGATTTCCCCGGCTTTCATTTACGAAGTTCATCATTTGTATTGTTTACTTTAATTCGTTTTTTTTTAAGGCATGTCCCGATCACCGCCGGCAGACCCGGACAATGCAATACGGCCATCAAATAATGGCCTGTATATGTTGATGTTCAGCCACGCTATGGTTGGTTCCAACGACCTGTTTTTTTACAGATGCAATGTTGTATTCCATGAGCAGATCATTAAACACTTCGGATACATGCTGAATTTTGGTAGCCTTGTAAGCATTTGCTCCAGCAAAAGCAAATCCTTCATTCATTTTACCCCGGGCGGCATTAAACAACACCTCGGCAATGCAATATGGAGCCTCTTTATAATTGCAAGGGATCAGGCAATTCCATACACATTTAAAGGGTTTGGTATTTCCCTTTAATATTTCACCCACAAACTTATTCCGTATAACCCGGCCAGGAAGTCCGACGGGACTGTTAATAATGGCAATATCAGCCTCGGTGCAGGCCAGGTAACTTTCCTTGAAAGCAAGTGAGGCATCACATTCATGGGTGGTTACGAACCTTGTACCCAGTTTCACTGCTTTTGCCCCGGCCTGCATAATATCATACATATCTTTTCCTGTATAGATGCCACCTGCAGCAATTACAGGAATTTCTCTTCCGAAATACTTTTCGAACGGTCGCAATTCCTCTACGGTTTCTTCTATTAATTTATGCAACGGAACAACCTTTCCGGTCAGTTCCTCTCTTTTAAAGCCAAGATGCCCGCCGGCAAGCGGTCCCTCAACCACTACGGCATCGGGTATAAGTTTATATTTGTTGGTCCAGTACTGAAAAATGAGTTTTGCCGCCTTTGCAGAGGATACTTTAACTGCAAATTTGGTTCGAAAGTTCTTTAGTCCGGCCTCTGCAATCACAGCAGGAATTTTCAAGGGTAACCCTGCACCCATAATGATCAGATCCACATCCTCCTCAATCGATGTCTTCACGAGCGCTTCATGATCCGTAAGTGCCATCATGATATTCACACCAATAATACCATTCGAGAGACTTCTGGCATTTCTGATTTCTTTTTGCAACGCCCTTTTGTTGGCTTCCCGGTAGTTCTTTATATAGTCGGGTTCCGTCATTCCTATTGCAGCAGCCGATATAATGCCAACACCTCCTTCGTTTGCAACTGCAGATGCCAATCCTGATAATGAAATAGCTACGCCCATTCCTCCCTGTACGATTGGCAGTCTCACCAATATATCGCCTATTTGCAAAGCCTTCATAAATGAAATAAAATTGATTTGAATTAATTTTACGCCAAAATTATCCCCTTGTTGCTATCGTAAAAATAAAAAGGGTCTAACGGTGAGGAATTGGTGTCAAATCAATTTTTAGGGACTTGAAGTGTGATTTTAGGTGTCAATGGAAAGGCAAAAGGGATAAAAAGTTTCAGATTAATTCTTTCAATTTACTCACAGAATTTCTGGAAACGGGGATGGGAAAATTAACATTTTCAATGAATAACTTATATTCCTGAGAGTTTCCTTCAATTCTTTCGATATAGGAAATATTTACGATATAAGAACGATGACATTTATAGATAAACTTATGTTCCTTTATAATTTCCTGAGCGTTGACCATGCTGCACCTGACCATCTGGTTTTTAATTGTTTCACCATCTTTCCAGAAGATTTCGATATAATTGTTGGCAGACCGGATGAGCAGCAATGAGCCTATTTTTATTGCCAGGCTGTCTTTTTGATAGTCGGAATTAAAATAAATGATTTTCTCCTGTATTAATTTATGGTCTTTCAATTTTTTGTTTACCTCATCCGCCATTTTCAAGTGCGACCGCAACATTTTGTTGTGGTTTACTACAATTAATGCTGAAATGGGAACTACAGCAGTTAAAACAAGCTTTATAACCGTACTGAAACTAAACTTCATTACCCCAAGAAAATTTCTCAGAAGAAAATACCCTCCAAGGATGGTGAACAATATCCATACATTCCAAAGGATTTCCTTTTTAATGGACCA
>Ga0315287_10008472_pt1 | contig 10390 bp, 12 predicted proteins | sample YL17G11_0_MG_FD_205037 | JGI IMG/M metagenome (GOLD analysis project Ga0315287, IMG submission 205037) | Sediment microbial communities from Yellowstone Lake, YNP, Wyoming, USA - YL17G11_0 | ecosystem: Environmental > Aquatic > Freshwater > Lake > Sediment | place: USA: Wyoming | collected...
TACGCGCATGTGTGTATGATAGATGCCTGCTCAAGCAGGCCATTAGCCTCCAAGTCAAAGATCAGTGGATCAACGCTTTGCATTACGCCCCCGGTCCATTATTGATCTGAAAACACCGGCATACAGCCGAATCCATTCTAAGCAGCCAGCCTCTAAAGGCTTGCCATGCCGCTTACACCAAGCGGCCATACTCATCAGTTGTATCTTGTTTGTCATAAGCTCTTATCTCTAAAATCATCTTTTGCTTGACAATAGCCGTCTACATAGACAGCAATCCTCATGCTGAGCTCAGCTGCTTTTATATGACCGTGACTAATCACGGTTTGGCCAGTTTTTACGTCTTCTACTGTGTACCCGCCATAAGCGCCAGACAATCTAAGGTCGCGGCCCGTGATCCTAGCCAGGTTTAAGACTTTGCTTTCTAAGTCTGCTTTAGTTACTCTCATCTCTTTGTCCCCTATTCATTATTGATCTGAAAACGCCTGCAAAAACATCGCCCCGAATTAAAGGGGGCTAAGACTACGACAACGCGTCGTAGTCTCCAGACCATACGATCATGTCTCCTACTCTAACCTGAGCAGGTACAACGCTTTCCCCTCTTATTCCCCAGAGAACCTGGGCGCCGGCATTAACCAAGGCCGAAGCCTGGATTGTGTTGAATCCCGCCATCAACAAGCTTTTGAACGTATTCATGTCTTAATCCTCATGTTAGTTATTTGTCTCTCTGCATGTAATAACTATAGTACCTAACCAACCAATCACGCAAGCATATAATTGTAAAGAAAAGTAAACAAGTGTAACAAAATGTAAGCCTTACAAAAACGCCCTTGCTATTTGGTCGTAATGCCACTGTAATTAAATTAGGCATAACCACAGGAGTATATAAGATGATAGATAGCACAGACATAATAGCAGTAGCGATGGCGATAGAGCTTATCTTAACACGGGTGCGACACACATGTTAAAACTAATAAGACTAATCAAACGACTACTAAAAGACCTCCAGTTAAATGCAGCACGCGAGGAGGTGCGAGAGGCGCAAGCCCTGATACAAGCACGGTTAGCGTTCAAGCATGGTCTAGCCAGCAAACAAGACATTGACTTAATATGCGCGGCAGTAATAGCTAACGCTATTACTTAGTAGCAAGCTGCTACTGCAGAGCCAACCTAAGCAGGCCAGCCACGAGCAGGCAAAGCAAAGCGGTACACTTACCGCTGCCTGCCACCACCAAGCAGGCAGTGCAAAGCGCTGGTAGTGCAAGTGGGAGTGCATAGGCATAGGCATAGGCATAGTTATAGTGCATGCCAACCCGCCTACCCACCACTGCTTACTGCTTTGCAAGGGCACTGCTTTGCTACCAGCGGTACCCTTACCGCTTTGCATAGCTTGCCATGTGCAGGCTAGCTAGTGGCAGGCCAGCATGTAAATGCAACCAGCGGTACCCTTACCGCTTTGCAAATGCAAATGATTCGCAGCATAATGCAGGGAGGCCAGCAGGGGGGAGCAGGGGGTGCTTGCTTGGGTGCACTGCACCTCGAAAATCTCGCCAGCAAATTTTTCCCAAGGAAAAACAAGGCCTTGCCTGCTGCCCAAGGTAAGCATGCTGGGTGTGCCTTGGCTAGTTTGCCTGTAGCCCAAGGTATGCTGCCTAGGTGTGGCAGGCCAGTTGCTGCTCAAATGTAGCTTTACAGCAGCTTTATTTTGTGCTAGTATGCTTGGCATGGCTTATAAAAATAAGAATGCCTGTAGTAGCTCAGCTACTGCCTTGTAACAGCGCCCTGCTGTTACTGCCTACAGCCTTACTGTCCCTCCCAGTAGGGCTGCCTTTTATTCTGCTACCACTAACAGGTATGGTAATGGCCAAACTTACTCTTACAGACGAATCTAGTGGCTTTCAAACCACAACACAAAGAAATGCCAACTATGCTGCTATTGAAACTGCTTTAGAAAACACCTTGTCAAGGAACGGTACTGGCCCTAATGCTATGGGTGCTAACCTTGACATGAACAGCCACCGCATTATAAACCTGCCTGCACCTATTGCTAGTAGTGATGCTGCTAGGTGGGTTGATGTGGCAAGTGCTGTAGGCTTAAGTACAGCTGTACCTACCCAGACTGGTAATGGTGGCAGGGTATTGAGTACTGACGGTACTTCACTTACTTGGAAGAATGCGCCTGTTGCTGTTGATACAGTAGCAGACATGAAGGCCTTGACTGGCTTTGCGAATGGGGCTTACGTGTGCTGTGGTGGCTACTATACTAAAGGGGATGAAGGCGGTGGAGATTTCATCTATAACTCTAGCTCTAGTGCTACCCAAGATAACGGCAAATATATCACCCCTAATACTCTCCCGGGTAGGTTCATTAGACTTATGGAAGGCGACATAACACCGCACATCTGGGGCGCGAAGGGGGACTCTACTACTAATGACCAGACAGCGTTTGAAGCTTGTATAACGTGGATTAAGAGTGCGCAAGTTGCCACTCCAGCTATGACAAACGTATACTCAACGCCTGTTATGCGTCTGATTGAGGGCAAAAGGTACCTAGTGACTGGGAATCTTGATGTCGGTATAGACTTTCACATATATGCTAATCGTGCTGTGATAATGTCGAGCTTTTATCCCTTTGTACAGACAACACCTCTGTTCATTAACGTGAACACGGGTTGTGTTTTTGACGGTGTAGGCACCTGTGGATTCACCGACATCTTTCGTATCGCAACTGGGAATCTCGACGCGTCCGTCATATTGATCCAAAATTGCGATATACAAGAGTGGTCAGGCGTAGCTATTAAGACAGACACTAACAGCGCAAGTACTTTCCTTATAGCACAGAATAATAGATTCATAGGTAGACACACAGTGGCTACTAATTGTGTATCCGATACAAAAGTAGACTTTTTCCATTTTATACACAACTGGGTGGAAGCGTCGTGTGAGACGTTTTTCATCAATCGAGGCTCAATACTGATAGAAGGTCTGTGCGGAGTGCCCTTCTACAGCACTGCAAATGACACCTGGGTTGATCATTTAGGCTTTGATGTAACCTTAACAAACTGCCGATTTGGTGGTGAACCAGGAGCCAGGACGATAGTGCGGAATGGAACTGGCACAGGGTCTACTAACGTCAACCGGGTATCAATAACGAACTCGCAGATGTACTGTGGCGATTTTCCCGTGTGCTATTTCACTGACATCCCTGACGTGTTTGTGTTTACGGGCAACAATGGACTGACTGGCTCCTATCCTTTTGAATTCTCAACAAGTATACCCACATCCACGCTATACACGTTAGGTTCTCGTCAAAGTTGGGTTGTTGAAAATAATCAGTTCGCTAGCATCCTCTTTGGACAAAGAGCAAGCACAGAGCATGGGACTGCTGCATGTAAGATTGAGCTCATGCAAAACAGGGATAAGCAAAGTGGATGTGAGACTTACAAAGAATCTCAGAAGCTGCTCGATATTTTATACACAGAATCAGGATATGGGCCCTCTGGGAGTTTAGGCGCAGGCATGAGCGCAGGCACATCTACAGACATATACGCTGCTACAGTGCAAACAATCCTCGGTGTGAATGGCACAGGGAATCAGTTCAACACAAGCTTTACAACACTGCTCAATGGACTGGCGGCTGGCTTGTATACAGCAGTAGTGAATGTTGAAATGAAAACAGCCAAAACAGTAGCTTTCAGTTTATCTGGGGGCGGTAATAAAGTTACGCAAAATCTCGGGATGGGCGCACAAACAATATCAGTGCCTTTTTACTTTGATGGTACAAACACTCAAGCTGTAGGCTATCAAGTAGAAAACGTGTGCACCGGGGCTACTTTTGCGCATGGCGGCGTCCGGTTATTTTCTGGTAGAGTTCTAGTTAAAACTTGGAACACCGAGGCTCTAGGTGATGCAGCCCCGACAACCAGGTATTGGCGGCTGGGTGATCGTGTCAGACGACTGACACCTACTGTAGGGCAACCAAAAGCTTGGGTGTGTACTGTTGCTGGTACACCTGGCACATGGGTATCTGAGGGGAATTTATAGGGGGTTTTGTGGAAAATTTACTTGTTGATATATTGAAAGGTGGTAGCCTGTTTGGTGCCGCTGCTGTTGTTGTGCTTGCAAGCTTTGCTTCTCGCCTTATTTACTCGCTGTATAAAGGGGAAAGGTCAAAGATTGACAAGTCAATTAAGGTAGCAGTAGAGGATCAAAAGCTACTTAATAAAGAGATTGAAGGTTTAATTGCCATGTCCAGTGATAACAAACAAGCTATAAGCATACTGCTGTCTAAATATGAACAACTAAAGGAAGATCAAGCTGGGTTACAAACAAGGATTACTTTGTTAGACAACAGGGTGTCAGAGCTAGGCAAGGACATGCATACAGGCTTTTCTGATATAAAGACCTTACTTATACAGTTATTTGGGCAGAGGCGTAAAGATGGGTGATTTTAAGAATGCAGATGCTTTAATACCTGAAGACTTTATACTTGAGCATGACATGAAGGGCACGGCAGAGTATGCCATAGCTGACTACAGCAGGAAGCCTACCAGGGCATTGTTCTACGAATTTAAAAACCCTGCCTTAGAACCTACCTACACAGTGCACTTTCAAGACAGGCGCGTGGGTGACAAACTATACAAGTCTATGCGTTTAGTTTACATAAACACTTGTGACCCTACTGAATGGACTTTTGTACAACAGGTTTGCCATGGTGACTGGGAATACTGGAACCAGTTGCAGCGTGCTTTGAATAACTACATATTAAAGCCTAAGAAAGACAGTATTGAACGCTGGCGTAAAGAGATGGAAATGAAAATACGCAGTGACGCTTTACTTGCCATACACAAAGACAGTATATCAGGTGGCATGTCTGCTATTAGCAGTGCTAAATGGCTTGCAGAGGGCCGTTACAAGCTTAAGCCTACTACCAATAAAGCTAGGGAAGATGTGGTTGCACCTGCTGAGCAGGTAAGCAAGGAGCCTGATGTTTATGCAGAAGACATTCAACGTATGGCGCAGTACAGTATAGATAATGCAATCATCCAATAAGATAAATAAGCAAGACATAAAGCAGCTAGCAGAAACAGATTTTGCATTCTATGCAAGGCTTGTATGCCCTGACCTGTGCTTTGGTGACATACACGACCAGTTATTCAGGTGGTTAACAAGTACTGACAGGGACTTAGCTAGCCTTGTTTTACTGCCAAGGGGCCATTTAAAGTCAACTGTTGCTGCTATATGGACAAGCTGGCGTATAACGGTTGACCCAAAAGTACGTATATTGTACGTGTCAGCTACTAGCTCTTTAGCAGAAGCCCAACTTTACAGTGTAGGACAGATACTGACTAGCCGTGTATACAAACGGTACTGGCCTAACATGGTTGATGACAACAAAGTTAAAAGGGCTAGATGGAATACTAGCGAAATAATTGTGGATCACCCAGCTAGGCATAACACTCTTATAAGAGATAACACCCTTACAGCAGTTGGTATAGGTGGTAACATTACAGGTAGGCATTGTGATATACTTGTACTTGACGATTTAGTTGTACCTGACAACGTCACAACAACAGACCAAAGAAATAAGGTTGCTTCTGCATACTCACAATTAGCTTCTATTAAAGACCCTGGGGCTATTACTATTGCTGTAGGTACAAGATACCACCCTGACGACTTATACCAAGAACTATTAAGCCTAGAAGTGTATGACCATATTAAGGGCAGCAGTCGCAAGATGTACGACTTGTTTCAAAAGCAAGTTGAAGATTCAGGTGACGGCACTGGTGACTTCATATGGCCTAGAAGGCAAGCTGCCAATGGGGCATGGTATGGCTTTGATGCTAATGTTTTGGCTTACAAGAAAGCTGAATACTTAGACAAAAACCAGTTTTTCTGCCAGTACTACAACAAGCCTAATAACGAAGCTACTAAGCTTATACAACCTGAATGGTTCCAGTACTATGACAAGAGCCAGGTGAGGTTTGTAGATGGTATATGCACTGTTGCAGGTAAGCCTGTACTGGTAACAGCAGGGGTTGACTTTGCTTTCAGTATTAAGAAAAAGACTGACTACAGCGTAGTGGCAGTTGTGGGCATGGATGCTGACAGGCGTGTATACATACTAGACCTAGCTAGATTTAAGACTGAAATGATATCAGGCTACTTTGCAGAAATTGAGCGGCTATACCTGAAATGGGGCTTTAAACGTATACGCATGGAAACGACCACAGCACAGCAGCAGATTGTGAATGAGTTAAAATATACCTACTTCCCCAATAACGGGATCTTATGTTCCATAGAGGAACACAGGCCTAACCGTAACCACGGTACAAAGGAAGAACGTATTCAGTCTACCTTAAAGCCCAGGTATGAGCAGCGAGTTATGTACCACTACAAAGGGGGTAACTGTGAACTACTTGAAGAAGAGCTGCGCTTTGAAAACCCGCCACACGACGATCTTAAGGATGGCCTAACTATAGCAGTGCTAGCAGCTAAGCCAGCAAGCAGGCAAATGCAGTCCGAAAGTTCTAACAGTAATGTCGTTTATCACCGTAAATTTGGAGGAGTTGCCTACCAATGAGTCAAGTAGAATGCCTAACAGGCCTAGCCAATCCTGACCACAAAGCTAAGCATGTAGCTGACATGTGGACTAAGTTTAAGACGTCTAGGCAGTCTTTTGAAGACGAAGTGGCAGAGTGCCGCGAATACGTGTATGCAACAAACACCAAACAGACAAACAATGCTAAGCTGCCATGGAAGAACAATACTCACTTGCCTAAGTTATGCCAAATTATGGATAACTTGCATGCTAGCTACTTTGAGTCGCTATTCCCTAATGAGGAATGGGTTAAATGGGACGCCTACAGCGCTGATGCAGCCGATAAGACTAAGGTGCAGGCCATTACTGCCTACATGGCAAACAAACTGCGTGTGAGTGGCTTTAAGGACGTTGTGAGCGATTTATTGCTAGACTTCATTTTATGGGGTAACTGTGTTGCTACCTGTGAGTATGTAGAAGACTATTATATTGATGACGAAACAAATGAAAAGGTTATTACCTACATAGGCCCAAGAGCTAGGCGTGTACCTATGGCAGATATTGTTTGGGATCCTACAGCAGCAAGCTTTGAGGCTAGCCCTAAAGTTGTAAGGTATGTTAAGACTCTAGGCGACTTGCATGCAGAAGCCTTATCAGAGCCCGAGCATTCTTATAAGCATGACATTGTACGTAAAGCCCTGGCTAACAGATCCTTTCATCAAGGCTCTAGCAGAACAGAACTAAGTATGTTTGACAGTATGGTTGTTGATGGCTTTGGCAGCTTTGGCATGTATATGCGGTCAGGCCTAGTGGAAATATTAGAATTCCATGGTGACATGTATGACCTTGAAACAGGTCTGTTCCTTAAGAACCACATTATAACTGTTGTAGACAGGTGTGACCTTGTGCGTTGCGAACCTAACCCTAGCTGGGTTGGTAAGTCATACTTTGTGCATGCACCTTGGCGTCAAAGGGCTGGCAGTACGTACGGGCAAAGTCCGCTCGTTAACCTAATAGGTATGCAGTACAGAATAGACCACCTTGAGAATATTAGGGCTGACTTGTTTGACCTTATGGCACTGCCGCCCATTAAAGTGCGTGGCTTAGTTGACAACTTCAAGTTTGGCCCTGGCGAAAAGATTATACTACCTGACCCTGACTCAGATGTAGACTTCCTACGTGTAGATGGCACAGCACTGCAAGCTGACAGCCAAATAGCAAACCTGCTTGCCTTAATGGAAGAGTTTGCAGGTATGCCTAAAGAGGAGCTGGGGTTCCGTACCCCTGGGGAAAAGACAGCCTTTGAAGTCGGGGAAATGAAGCGTGCACGTAACAAGCTGCCACAACAGAAGATTAAGTCCTTTGAGCAGAAAGTACTTGAACCTTTGCTTAACAGTATGTTAGAATTAGCGCGAAGGAATATTAACGCTATAGACACTATTAGTGTACTGGATACTGATACAGGGGCTTTAGAGTTCCTTAGTATTACCAAAGCAGACCTTACAGCAAAAGGAAAAATAAGAGCTGTAGGAGCTGACCATTATGCAATGCGCAACAATGTTTTACAGAATTACCTTGGCTTTAGACAGGCATTTGCAGCAGATCCAGCTGTTATGTCACACGTATCCGGATTAGCCGAAGCTAAGCTTTTTGAAGAACTGTTACAACTAGGCCGCTACCAGCTAATGACGCCTAACGTCAGGATATCAGAGCAAGCAGAAACACAAATGCTTGGCATTCAGTACCAAGAAAACATACAAGTAGCACAAGAACAAGAATTACCTGATGGTATGTAAAGATGCCTACTAAGCGCGACTATAAGAAAGAATATAAAGAATACCACAGCAAACCTGAGCAGAAAGCTAATAGAGCTAAAAGAAATGCAGCAAGAGCCACAATGGTTGAAGCAGGCCGTGCACGTAAAGGAGACGGTAAAGACGTTGACCATAAACGTCCTCTTAAGCGTGGTGGCGGTAATGGAGCTAGTAATCTTCGTGTTGTTAGCAAATCTACTAATAGGTCTGCTGGCGCTGCTATACGCTATGGGCGGGGAAAGTAATGACGAATAACCTAATAGAACGGCACGTTACAGCAGACAACCTTGACCGTGTACGTGTCGAATTCAAAGAAGCCGCACACTTGTTTGGGTATGTAACTAAAGCCATTACTGATATGGAGAATTCTATAAGAACTAAGGCTATGGCTGAGGATTTTAAAGGCGACTGGGCTTATAACCAAGCCTACTTAGTAGGGCAATTGAAGGCTTTAGATTTTTGTAAACAACTTATAACAAGGTAGGATTTATGGACAATGCTGACCAAGCTAGTCAAACAGCACCAACGATTTTTAACGATTTCATTGGGGCTGAGAAGAAGTATAAGACTGTCGATGACGCTTTAGCAAGCGTGCCCCATGCACAGCAGCATATTGCCAAGCTGGAAGCTGACAATAAAGCTTTGCGTGACCAGCAACTTGCCATCCAAGCGCGGCTAGATGCTTTGATCACGAGAAGCCCTTCTACAGACGGTGTGCAAGCTCTACCCCAGCAACCCACAGCCGGGCAATCTGTAGACATGGAAGCACTTGTTGAGAGAGCCTTAGCCAGGCGACAGTTAGAAGCTAAAACACAAGAAAACAGCAGCAAGGTAGCTGCTGAACTTAAGCAACTGTATGCTGACAAGGCAGAAAGTGTTTATGTGGAAAAAGCTAGGGAGCTAGGCTTAGATGTTCAAGACCTGAACAGCATGGCCGCTAAAAGCCCTCAAGCAGTTTTAGCTTTATTTAAACAGACGAACCAACAGCAGTCTGGCAGTGTACATGGGGGTGTTAATACCCTAAGCCTTGGTGGTGGTGAAAGTGTAGATGCGCTTATGGCAGTCTTAACAACTGACCCAAAGACTTACTACAGCAAAACGCACCAAGAGCGCTTATACAGAGCAATGGCTAGACAAAATAACAATTAGATGAGGTTTATATGATTAGATCAGCTGATACACACATCCGGGCCACAGTATACTCAGAAGAGATCAAAAGACTCTTATTAGCCGATCTTATGGCTGGTAAGTGGTGTAAATGGATCACGCCTGACTTTGGCCATGGCACTACGTACAGTGTACCCTCTATAGGTCAACCTATGGTTAAAGACTGGAACGAGAACGTCGATACCACTTCAAGTGCAAGAGATATTGGTGAGTTCACTATGATTGTTGATGAGGATGTGTATTCCCAAGACACGATCACCGACAAAGCAAAAGAGGACTCTTACTTTCTTGACAACCTGTATGGCAAATCACAGTTCGTTGCTGACCAAGTTCGTGTACTTAACGAATACTTAGAAACAGCAGTACTTAAAGCAGCTGGCCCTGGTGCTAAGTCAGGTGGTGGCCAAACAACCGCTAATGCCAACAGGATCAATAGCGCGGATCACCGCTTCAATGGTACTGGTACTAGCCGTGTAATCACCATTAACGACTTCCATTATGCTAGATCAGCTCTATCTCGCTCTAACGTACCTGGCCAAGGTTTAGTTGCAGTAGTGGATGAGTCTGTAGCTTATGAAATCAGCAAAATTGCTACTAACGTACTTTCACCAGTACCTATGTATCAAGATGCTATCGCTAACGGTATTGTTGGTGCTAACAGTCAATTCCGCTTTAACATCGCTGGGTTTGACGTTTATGTATCACAGTACTTATGGCAACTAACGGCAACTGAAGCAATTACACATTCTGGCGCTTCTGTTACTGCACAAGTAGGTGACGTTCAGAACCTGTTCTTCGCTGTACCTTCTGCTGACTTTGCACCATTCCGTGGTGTTATGCGTAGAGCACCTAGAACAGAGCCTCAACGTGA
>Ga0315287_10008473_pt1 | contig 10390 bp, 9 predicted proteins | sample YL17G11_0_MG_FD_205037 | JGI IMG/M metagenome (GOLD analysis project Ga0315287, IMG submission 205037) | Sediment microbial communities from Yellowstone Lake, YNP, Wyoming, USA - YL17G11_0 | ecosystem: Environmental > Aquatic > Freshwater > Lake > Sediment | place: USA: Wyoming | collected...
GTGAAGGCGTATCCTCCTGAAGAGGCGTTGCATGCAACGCCTCTTCAGGGACAATGACCGTGTTTGCGAAGGAGCAACACACATGCGCGAGTTCATCGATGGCGCCACGGCTGTCGCCCGCGGCGCGCTGGATTCCGGCTGCACCTTCTTCGCCGGCTACCCGATTTCCCCGGCTACTCCGCTGCTTCTCCACATGATCCGCGAGCTGCCGAAGACAGGCGGCGTCGCCATCCAGGCCGAAGACGAGATCGCTTCCATCTGCATGTGCATCGGCGCCGCGATGACCGGCAGCCGGGCGCTCACAGCCACCTCCGGTCCCGGCATCAGCCTCTACAGCGAGAACATCGGCCTGGCAATCATGGGCGAAGTGCCGCTCGTCATCGTGGACGTGCAACGGTTAGGCCCGGCCACGGGCGGCGCGACGACACCCGGTCAGGGTGACGTGCAGTTCGTCCGCTGGGGCACATCGGGCGGCTACCCGATCATCGCGCTGGCGCCAGGCAGCGTCGCCGAGTGCTACAGCCTCACCCGCCGCGCCTTCGATCTGGCCGAGCGCTTCCGCTGCCCGGTCTTCCTGCTGACCGACAAGGAGATGTTCCTGTCGATGAGCACGGTGGAAGTTGCCGCATACGAATCTCCGCCGGTACGAGCGCGCGCCACCGCGGCGAAGGCGCCGGCAGAAGCTTTCATCCCCTACGCCTTTGATCCAGTGGACGCGCCACCGCCTTTCGCGCCCATCGGCGGCCCCCACATCGTGCGCTTCACCGGATCCAGCCACGACGAACGCGGCTTTCTGACGAAAGACCCGGCTGCCATCGGCCGGCTCAATGAGCACCTCCGGCGCAAGATCGAGGATCACGCCGATGAGATCGATTTTGCCCGCCCCGATCTTCAAGAGGACGCCAGAACGCTTTTCATCTCCTACGGCATCACGGCGCGGGCGATGGCGGAGGCCGTGCTGCAGGCGCGCACGGCCGGCCGTGCGGTCTCTGCGCTGACGGTGCAAAGCCTGTGGCCTGTGCCCGAGGCGAGCATCATCGGCGCCCTCTGCGAGCCAACCTGTGCCGAGCAAGTCGAGCGCGTCCTCGTGGCCGAGCTGAACCTCGGAGATTTCCGCCGTGAGGTCGAACGCGTCATCTATCGTCGGGCCGCCGAGACGCGCCGCCGTCCGCCGCAGATCGTGGGGATCAACCGTGTGGATGGAGAGTTGATCACGCCGGGGCAGTTCCTGCGGTTTCTGACGAGTGACGAGTGATGCGTAGTAATCGGCTTACTCCTTCTCGTTACTCGTTCATAACAGAGGCTATTCGCCATGACACAACCGCTTCCCGCCCGCGCCACCTACCGCAACGAGCGGGTCTATCCCTTCTGTCCCGGCTGCGGGCACGGACTGATCCTCAACCAACTCAACCGGGCGCTGATCGAGTTGGGGCTCGACCCAAAACGCGTCGTCATCGTCAGCGATATCGGCTGCCAGGGGCTTGGTGACCAATACTTCATCACCAACGCCTTTCACGGGCTGCACGGTCGCAGCATCGCCTATGCAACCGGCATCAAGCTGGCCGATCCCGATCTGAAGGTCATCGTGCTGATCGGCGACGGCGGGACAGGGATCGGCGGCGCGCACCTGCTAAACGCGGCACGGCGCAATGTCGGGCTGACGGTGCTGGTGTTCAACAACTTCAACTTCGGCATGACCGGCGGCGAGCACAGCGTCACCACGCCGCCCGGCGGGATCACGGCGACCACGCGCGATGGCAATCTGGAACGGCCGCTCGATTTGTGTGCGACGGTGGCAGCCAACGGCGCGGGCTTCGCCTGGCGCGGTACCGCGTTCGATCGTGACCTGGCGGACGTCATCACGGCGGCGGCGCGGAGCGAGTGCTTCGCCCTGCTCGATATCTGGGAGCTGTGCACCGCCTACTACGTGCCCAACAACGCATTCTCGCGGAAAATGCTGGAGGAAACGCGGGCTGCGCTCGGAATGAAGGCCGGCACGGTGCATCGGGAGGCGCGACCGGAGTACGCACGCGCGGTGCGCGCGGCCGGTGCAGAGCATTGCGGCCAGCCTGTGCTTGCGCCGAAACCCATCGCGCCGTGCTTTGCATCCGATCTCGATCGCGAGTTTCGCTTCGTCATCGCCGGGTCGGCAGGCGGCAAGGTGCGCTCGCTGGCACGCACGCTCGGAGAGGCGGCGCTGCTGTCGGGGCTGTGGGCCGCGCAACAGGACGACTATCCGGTGACGGTGCAGACGGGGCACAGCATCAGCGAGTTGATCTTCAGCCCGCGGGAGATCCTCTTCACCGGCGTGGCGCGGCCCGACGCACTCGTTCTTCTCAGCGAAGAGGGCCGGAGGATGTCCGGGCGCTACCTGGAAACAATGACTGGAGAGAGCTGGCTGTTCACCACGCCCGCGTTCGCTGCGCTGGAAACGCCAGCCCGCAAAGTGATCCTCGACTTCGAGGCCGCGGGTGTGCGCGACGGCAAGAAGCACCTGGCGCTGTTGATGGCCAGTGCGGCGCTTCGCCAACTGGGGCTATTTCCGCTTGAGGCGTTGGAAGAGGCGATCCAGCGCGGGCAACGCGCTGAGGTCGCGGCGGAGAATCTGGGAGTATTGGCCGCCGTCGCTTTGTAGAGGCGATTCCCCGGATGTGTCAGGATTTTCGCGCCACCACATACGCGGTCACCGACCGCCATGACACTGTCGCGCCGATCAACGTCCGTTCGTACAGCGCCTGCACAGCAGCCAGTTCGTCGGCACTCAAGCACGCGGCCAGGCGCTGGCCGTAGCTCGGGCGGTCGTTGCGGGCTGCTGAGCCAAACCAGCGACGCAACATGGCCGGCGTGATGCGCGTCTCAGCCAACGTCTCCTGGCTTTCGATTGCGACATCGGCCAGCCCGGCGGCGACAAATGCGGCCCGCAGGTCATTCTCAGCCCAGTTCACCAGCGGATCGCCGGGATCTGCGTAGATCGCCTCCTCGGCGGCGCGCACCTTTTCGGCCAACATATCCCCCAGAGATGCGAGGTCCACCAGCGCGTAGAGGCGCTGCGTGTGCCGCGGCACCGGCTCCGCCAGGCTAACCACGCCGCCGGGTCGCAGCAGTGCGGCGAGGTTCACCACGGAGACACGGAGAGCACCGAGAGATCGTGAAGGGTTCTCCGTGTCCTCCGCGTCTCCGTGGTTCGTCTTCCGCGCCAATGCCAACGTTCCACGCCCGACGATCGCATCGAAACGCACGTCGCCCTCGCCGCGTAGCGCCAGCAGCTCCGGCAGCTCGGCCAGCGCGCCCTGAAGCACGACGGGGCGCTCGACCTGCGCCATCCGGGCCGCGATCTCGCGCAGCGCGTCCGCCTCGGCGGCGGTGGCGGCCAACGACCAGACGCCGCCCTCCGGCGCACGGCGCGCCGCTTCCCACGTCAGCAGACCGCTGCCCGCGTTGATGTCGAGCACCAGACCGTGCCGCTGGAGCCGCGCGGCATCCAGAACCTGATCTCGCAGGCGCGCCAGCCGTTCCCCCGCGCCGCTGATCGCGCGCTGGAGCCAATGATCGCGGTCGCCGCGGGCCGCCGCGCCGGTGAAGGTGAGGGTCTCGACCGCGCCGAAGCCTTCGCCGCCCTCCAGCATGGCCGCAAGCTGCGCCTCCCGTCGCCGCTCGACCTCGACCTTGACCTTCGCCTCATATCCCAGGTTGCTCGGCTGGTAGAAAACGCGGCCCTGCAGCGCATCGGGCAGGTATTGCTGCGCCACCCAATGATCGCGGTACGCGTGCGGGTACAGGTAGCCCTCGCCGTGACCGAAGCCCTCTTTGTCGCGGTTGCCATCGCGCAGGTGCGCCGGCACCTCGGCTTCTTGCTCTTTCTCCACCGCTTCCAGCGCATCGAAGAACGCCATGCCCGAATTGCTTTTCGGCGCCGTCGCCAGATAGAGCGCAGCCTCCGCCAAGTGAAACCGGCCCTCCGGCAACCCCACGTACTCGAACGCCTGCGAGGCCGCCATCACGACGCGCAGCGCGTTGGGGTCGGCCAGCCCCACATCCTCGCCGGCGAAGACGATCATGCGGCGGAAGATGAAGCGCGGCTCCTCGCCGGCGTAGACCATGCGCGCCATCCAGTAGAGCGCCGCGTCGGGATCGGAGCCGCGCAGGCTCTTGATGAACGCGCTGATCGTGTCGTAGTGGACGTCCCCCTCTTTGTCGTAGAGCACGGCGCGACGCTGGATGGACTCTTCTGCGATGGCGCGAGTGATGTGAAGGCGGGATGCGGGATGCGTATTGCGTGTTGCGTCTTCGGTGCCTGGGAGGGGCGTTTCGGGTTCAGTGGTTTCCACGGCCAGCTCGAGCGCGTTGAGTACGCCGCGGGCGTCGCCGTTGGCCACATCCACCAGGTGCGCCAGCGCATCCTCGTCGAGCTGGACATTGAGCTTGCCGTAGCCCCGCTCGGGATCGGCCAACGCCTGGCGGGCAACCGCAAAAAGGTCGTCTTGCGTGAGCGGCTTGAGTTGGAAGATGCGGCTGCGGCTGACGAGCGCCTTATTGACCTCAAAATAGGGATTCTCAGTGGTCGCGCCGATCAGGATGACCGTGCCGTTCTCGACCCACGGCAGCAGCGCGTCCTGCTGGGCCTTGTTGAAGCGGTGGACTTCGTCAACGAAAAGGATGGTACGCTGAGCAAATTGGCCGCGACGATCTTGCGCGGTGGCGATGGACGCGCGAATGTCCGCGACGCCGGCCAGCACGGCATTGATGGCGATGAAGTGCGCCCGCGTGGTGTTGGCGATGATGCGCGCCAGGGTGGTTTTGCCGGTGCCGGGCGGCCCGTAGAAGATGATGGAGCTGAGTTGATCGGCCTGAATCGCGCGGCGCAGCAGCCGGCCCGGCCCGACGATGTGTCCCTGGCCGATGAATTCATCGAGCGTGCGCGGACGCATCCGTGCGGCGAGGGGCGCTTCTTTCTCGGTCAGCTCGGCGCGCCGGGCGTCGAAGAGGCTGTCAGGCTTGTTCATACGGGGGATTGTAGCATAAACGGACTGGGGCTGGAAGCTGGATGCTTGGAGAGGGAGGTCGCCGGGAGGGAGCGCCCTTATGAATGATGTACGTGTGCTGAAACCGGAGGCAGCAAGCGCCGGTCAACGGTCACGGCTTCACCCTTCAGGCTGAACCGTTCGACTGAGCTCACGACGAAGCCTCACGACGAAGCCTGCGCCCGTCGTTACGAGTCCAGGTCGTGACTCGCACAGCCCCACAAGACGAAAAGTGGTGGTTAATCGGTGCGCCGCCCAGGGCGTCCTAAAGGACCGGCCTGAAAGCCGTGCGCAATCAGGTGGAAGCGAGGGTTAGGCCCGTGCCCCCGAACCGTGCCCTGCCACCCCACCGACCGCCCACAAACCCACCCGTGCCGACCGCCGGCCACCAGGCGCAACGCTGGTTCGTTAGCCGTGCTGTGCCGCACGCCTGGCCTGGGCATTGCCCACCACAAGCGTGCATTGACGGCGCGCCCTGCGCGGCGGCCGGCCGGTCCGATTCACACTGTCAATACGTCGCTTACGGCCACGTGCGTCCCGGACCGAGCGCATTCTCTGGCTGCGTCTTCGTTCGGGTTTCGGCGGTGACGCAAACGTGATCCCCGGCGAACGCCTCGCGCCAGACGAAGCCCGCCTTGCACGTATCCGGCCCGTATTGGAGCAGCTTGCGGCTGGCGGCCGCCGCGTTATCGGCGGCGGTTTGGGTGCGCACCTCTCCTGTTACGCAAACATGATCCGTTGGCCGAGCCTCGCGCCAGACCCAGCCGCTCTTGCATGTATCGGGGCCGTAGGGCGCGACTTCCCGGCGTGAGGCCGCGGCCGCGTTATCTGCCGCGGTCTGCGTGCGGATGGCAGGCGTGACGCACACGTCATCGCCGGAACGCGCCTCGCGCCAGACGAAGCCGGATTTGCAGGTGTGCGGGCCATAAGCGCCCGCCACCCAGCGTGAAGCCGCCGCCGCGTTGTCGACGGCGGCCTGCGTTCGCGTCGCGCCCGTGACGCAGACATGGTCTCCAGAGTAGGATTCACGCCAGACATAGCCGGACTTACAGGTATCCGGTCCGTATTCCAGCAACTTACGTGAGGCGGCTGCCGCGTTGTCGGCCTGTGCTTGCGTCCGCGTTGCGCCGGTCACACAGACGTGATCGTCAGCGAATGCCTCTCGCCATACGAAACCCGACTTGCAGGTATCAGGCCCATAGGGGGCCACTTCACGACGAGCGCTCGCCGCTGCGTTGTCCGCTTGTGCCTGGGTGCGCGCTTCCGGCGGCACGCACACCTTATCGGTTGGGCTGGCCTCGCGCCAGACGAAGCCCGGTTTGCATGTCCCGCTGGGTGGCGTGGTCGCGGTAGGTGCCGGGGTGGCCGTTTTCGTGGGCGCTGTCGTGTTGGGCGGCGGCGGGGGCACAGTAGATGTCGGAGTAGGCGCGGGGCTGGGGGGTGGAGGCGCCGTCCGGGTTGCGGTCGGTTCAGCGTCCACGCCTCCAGGGGGGGTGGTGGCTGTGGCCGTTGCAGGCGCCTTTGCCCCTGCCTGAGTCGTTTCCATGGCCGACATCGTGGCCTGAACGCTGCGAGCCAGCTCTGTCACGGCGACGATGGCCTGCACGGTGGCTTCAACGCCCCCCTGCGGGGCGGCGGGCGCCGTGCACGCCGCCCCGGTCAGGGCCAGAGCCATGCAGACGGTCACCAAGAGGACGACACTAGTGGGCTTCATGAGTTACCTCCTTTGCGGTGGCTGAACGCTTGAGAGCGCGGGACGGGGGCCTGCCCCTGGGCGCTCAATGGGAGAATAGACGGCAAAGTGAGTGGCACTCGCCGCGGCGCGTACATCGGGTGGCTCCAGCGAGATGACGGGCCATTGCGAACCGACCATGTGTTTCAGCAGCGCGGTCTTGCCCGACTGGCGCGGGCCAATCAGAACGACGACGGGAAACTCCGTCAGCGCCCTGGCAAGGACCGATGCGAGGCTTCTGGGGATGTAGTGTCCGGTCATCGCTGCTCCTTTCGTGCACATTTGCAGTTACACTGCAGATATGCTGGATGAGGAAGCCCAACCAATCGCGGCGCGCAGCTCCAAATGATGTACGCGTGCTGAAACCAGAGGCCGCAAGCGCCGGTTAACTCCAAATTGACCGGCGTTTGCACATTGATCCTCAACCAAACACCTGCGCCTGGGTTGGCCGACATTCCAAATATCGCGGTGCAGTCACACGCGTTACCTCTGGATCAGTGGCAGATAGCAGGCGCTGGCGGGCATGGTATACCCGATCATCGTCCCTTTGCCCATGACATCCCCCAAGCCGGGATGTGAACCCGCGGTCGCGATCGGCAGCCACCATGCGACCCAGTAGCTATAGTTGCCAAGAATAACGGGGGAGGCGATCCCCGTAGTCTCGCTGGCATAGAATCCCGGGTGTAAGTCGTCCGTAACCACGGTCGCCATGGTCTGATAACTGCCATCGAGACCAATGCCCCAAAGCTGCGACCGCTGTAAGTAGGCGGTGCCGGCCTTGCTGGAGGAGTTGTCATACCACGAGAAGATGACCCTGTTAACCGTGGCGCCAACAGGCAGCTCCACCAGGGCCACATATAAGCCGTCGTTGGTCCCGTTGCCGGGGCTGTGCAAGTGTAGTAGATAGCGGGCATGGTTCTGGTAGTCGTAGCCATCCTCGAACGGGATGAACGCCGCCGCCGGGATCGTGAGCCAATATTGGTTGGCTTGGAGGGCGGTCAGGGAGTCCACATTTCCGGTGTCCTGGGGTGCAGGGACATCTGCTCCGGTCGTGCCCTGTGGCGCCGGCATGGCCGCCACACCGCTCGCTGCCCCAACAGGGTGAGCAGCAGGATACCGCAAGTGATCACTGACGAGATACGGGGTTTCATGGGGCTGTCTCCCTTCTTGCCTGTGAAGCGGCAAATCCTCTGTCCACTTGCCTATTTCATTATAAGCCCACGTGTCAATGAAATACCCCGATACATGCCGAACTGCGTTATAATTCTATTGCCATGAACAACCAGCCAACCAGCCAGTCCACAAAGCCACCCACCGATACCCGCGCTCTTCGCCGGCGTACCGACCGCAATCTGGCACTGGCCGTGGTCATCTTCCTGGTCGGCGTCGGCGGTGCGCTGATCGCGCTCATCTACGGCAGCAGCGCGCTGATCCTGGGGCTCACCTGCCTGCTGGCGGGATCGGGCGTCTTCGGCCTGGTGTGGATGATCCTGACGCTGATGGGACGGTGGGCGGGAGAGTAGAGAGCGGGAGAGAGGGGGAAAGGGAGAGAGGGCGCTGTCCCCTGACTCCTGTCTCCTGCTAGCCCCCCACGAATTTCACCTTATACCCCAACTGCGTCAACTTCTCCGCCACCTTTTCCCGCTGATCCCCTTGGATTTCAAGCTCGTACTCTTTGAGCGTGCCCCCGGCGCCACACGATTCCTTCAGCGCGGTCAATAGCTCCTTGAGCTTCGCCGGCGTGTGCTGCAAGCCGTAGACGACCGTCACGGTCTTGCCGGCCCGCCCCTTGCGATCGCGCTTGACATAGGCCACCTGCTGGCGCGGAAGGAGATCGATCTTGTGGCAGACGCACGGTTCGCGGCCGCAGCGAGGGCACAGCTTGACAGGCTCAGGGTCGGTGGAATAGACGATGCGGGACATGACACCTCGGTGCTGGATGCTGAAAGCTTGATGCTCGATGCCAGATACAGCAGCAGTATACCGCATCTCGCCCACTCCTCCCAAGCTCTCAGTATCCAGCTTCCAGCCTCAGGCGCGCTGTGATACAATCCCGTTGTATTTGTCTATCAACGAAAGGGCTGCCCGTTGGACACCATCGAATCTTTCGCCGAGAAGGTCATCGCCAACGTCGAAAAGGTCATTGTCGGCCAGCGCGATGCCATCGAGCTGCTGCTGACCGCCCTGTTGTGCGAGGGCCACGTGCTGATCGAGGACGTTCCGGGCACGGGCAAGACGATGCTCGCCCGGGCGCTGGCGGTGTCGTTGGGCGTGACGTTCAAGCGCCTGCAGTGCACCCCCGATCTGATGCCCAACGACGTGACAGGCGTGTCGATCTACAACCAGCAAGCGGGGCGCTTCGACTTCATCCCAGGTCCGGCGTTCGCCAATGTCCTGCTGGCCGACGAGATCAACCGCGCCACGCCGCGCACGCAGGCGGCACTGTTGGAGTGCATGGGCGAGCGGCAGATCACCGTGGACGGCGTGACCCGGCCGCTTAACAGGCCGTTCATCGTCCTGGCCACGCAGAACCCGGTCGAGTACGAGGGCACGTTCCCGCTGCCCGAAGCAGAGCTCGACCGTTTCTTGCTCAAGCTCAAGCTCGGCTATCTCGACCCCGAGACCGAGAGCCGGATGTTGGTCAACCTGCGTCAGCAGCACCCGATCGAGACGTTGACGCCGGTGGTAGATGGCGCAGACACGCCCGATTTCTCTCAGCAGATTTGGGACGTCCACGTCGACGACACGGTGCGCGATTACATCGTGCGCCTGGTCAATGCAACGCGCACGCAGCCCGATCTGCTGCTCGGCGCCAGCCCGCGCGGCAGCCTGGCGCTCTACAAGGCGAGCCAGGCGTGGGCTATCCTCCACGGCCGCGATTACGTGTTGCCCGATGACGTCAAGAGGTTGGCGCCTCTGACCCTGGCTCATCGCTGCCTGGTGCACCCCGAGAGCGCGCTACGCGGCCGCACCGCGGGCAAGCTGATCGCCGATCTGCTGAGCCAGGTGCCGCTCGATCTCGGCAAGGTGGGGTGAGGCGATGCTCTACCTCGTCGCCACACCGATCGGCAACCTGGGCGACATCACGCTGCGGGCGCTCGAAACCCTGCGCAGCGTCGATGTGGTTGCCAGCGAGGACACCCGCAAAACCGGCTTCCTCCTGAAGCATTTCGACATCCACAAGCCGCAGATCGCCTTCCACGAGCACAACGAGGGGCGCGCCGGCGAGCGGATCATGGCCTTGTTGCAGGAAGACAAGTCGGTGGCGGTCGTCACGGAAGCCGGCACACCGGGCATCTCGGACCCGGGCTTCACGATCGTACGCCGCGCGGTCGCCGCCGGGATCGAGGTGACGATGATCCCCGGCCCGGCCGCGCTCGTGATGGCGGTCGTGCTTTCCGGCCTGCCGGTTCACAGCTTCACCTACCGGGGCTTCCCGCCGCACAAGTCCGGCCCGCGCCGCCGCTTCCTGGAGGTCGACCGCGAGTCGCCGCACACCCTGATCTTCTACGAAAGCCCGTATCGCCTGGATGATCTGCTGGCGGATGCGCTTCAGGTCTACGGTGATCGGGACGCGGCCGTGGCGCACGAGCTGACCAAGCTCCACGAATCGGTGGACCGCGGCAAGCTGTCGGAG
>Ga0315287_10008474_pt1 | contig 10390 bp, 2 predicted proteins | sample YL17G11_0_MG_FD_205037 | JGI IMG/M metagenome (GOLD analysis project Ga0315287, IMG submission 205037) | Sediment microbial communities from Yellowstone Lake, YNP, Wyoming, USA - YL17G11_0 | ecosystem: Environmental > Aquatic > Freshwater > Lake > Sediment | place: USA: Wyoming | collected...
CTCCTGAAGAAGGCTGTCGCCCAGACCGGGTACGCCCTTCGTGCCGTCCCGGCCCCGATCGGGGTCGACACGCAGGACGCCGAAATGCAGCGGCTGGCGGTCCAAAACATCCCTGGATCCGCCTTTACCATTTCCAAGGAAGGCGGGATCAAGGCGTGGAGTAAGCCTCTCCTCAACCTCCCGACTCCCGAAGTGCTGGCCCTCGCGAAGGAACGGAAGAAGGCCGCCGGGAAGACCAAGCCCCCGCCGGCTCCGAGCTCGGAGCCGGTCGAGCAGGACGCCAGCAGCGGTGGCACGACCGAGGGTCCGGCCGGTCCAGAAGTCGCGGCTCCCAATGCCGTGCGCCTAGACCAAGCGATGCGGGGCGAGGCTTTGGCGGATCTTGACGACGCTGCTACCCGGTTGTTCGGGTACCACCCGGGCCCGGGGGACCGGAGCGCAAAAAAAGCTGAGGCGACCGGGGATAAAGCTGCCCTGGTCGCGCTGCTGAGGGCCGGGCCCCGGCACTGGGAGTGGACGCGGATGCGCTACTCCGGCGGCGTCATGACGATTTTCCTCGTGTGCGGCTACGAGTTCCGGTGGGATTACCTCTGGCGTATCGCCAATCCGAAGCACAAGCTGCAGAAGTGGGCCAACAGCCCGCAGCTTTTCGATAGATACATGACTGACCTGGCCCTACGCAACATCGACGATAACGACGGCAACTTTGGTCCAGACGACGTGAGCTTTGTTGGCGGGACCGGCTCGGTCGACGAAGCCACCGACCCCGGCGAGTCCCGGATGGTCAAGCTGGATCTCGCCCGCCGCTTTGGCACCTCCGCGGCGATCGGCGAGAAGCCCGAGGAGGAGGACCGCGAGGCGCAGTTCCTCGACGGGTCGGCCCAGTTCATCTGCACCAACTGGGCCCGCCATGTGGTGGACGCTCTCGGGCCGGGGAGGGTCCGGATCTGCGGCTACTACGACGAGGACAACCCGGGCGCGGCCGCCTCGGACGGCAACGGCGGGCACGACTTTGCCATAGTAGATGAGCAGTTCATCGTGGATGGGTGGGTCTTCGACTTCGCTGGGACGGCCGACCGCCCCGTGTACGACATGCTGGACCCGGCCGACGCCGACGACATCCGCCGCCTGTACGGGGATCCGGAGAAGTGGGAGAGAGGTGCCATCGAGGAGGCAGTCAAATGGTGGCCTCCGGCTAGTACCTCCCGGCCAACTCCCGCCGAGAGGGAGTGGCTGGAGCGTCGCGGTTGGGCGGAACTCCCACCCAACGAGTGGAGACATCCGGATTCTTGGCCGATATATCTGACTTGGGATGAAGAGTTCGCCACGGCTCCGGCCGCCGGTTCGCGTCCCGGCGGGAGCTTGTACGGCTGGAGGGCCCTGTTCCGGGATACGGAAGGCGGTTCTCATACGGCCGTGGTGGCCGGGCAAGACCTGCAAGGCATGGCCCGCTCTGCCCTGCGGGTGGCGAAAAAGTACAATCGGCGACAATGGTACCAGTCCGGCGTACCGCACCGCAAAAGCGACCCGTGGCCGACCCGGATAGAGGCCACCCGCATACCTCGGACGACGGTGTATCGAGTGCTGCTAACGTGCTACCAGGACTTCAACCTGGACCTGACCACCGACCACTTCGGCATGGCCGGGCGACCGTACCTGCCGGCCGGCTCCGTGCTGGTCGACATGGGGCCCGGTTCGCTCGGCGGGAGGAAGTACTGGGTCCGCGTCAAGACGCCATCGGGCAACCACAGCCTCGAAATATCCGGTCCCGGCGAGAAGAAGATGCGGGAGCTGGTCTTGCGCGGGGTCCTCGCCCCGGTCCTGATGGGGGAGGCCGCTCGCATGCCCCGGGTCGACCGCTATCGCGTAATCCAGGATGTATGGCGCCTGAGGATTCTGCCGATAGAAGCGCGGGACGGATCGGCTTATTACCCGGCATCCAGGTGGACCACCGAGCCGGAGGGGTTCGAAATCTCACGCCATTTACCGGCCGGGGCCTCTTTGCGCCGGGTCGGACCGTGGGGAGGAGCGATCAATTTTGATTTCTTTCTGCCCAGTGGTGTAATGGACGATTCCCTTGTATTGGATCGCTCCGAGCTCCGGTGGTTGGTCCGGAACGGGTCCCTCGTACCGGATATCGTCGGGGAGGCCGCCATAACCGAGCTCCCGCCTGTTTCCAACGACCGCGAGGCACTTGGCTGGGTGCCGTGGAACGGAGAGATCGACTACCGCGGCTTTCGGGTGCTGATGCATCCCGAGAAATTCCTTGATCTTGTCGACCCAAAACGACAGGACGGCGCCCGGTCTTCCGATCAGATCCTTGCCTTACTGAAGAAGGGCAAGAAGATCGCCCCACCCTTTTTGCAGGTGGAGGTCCCCGAGGCGTGGATTGGCGACACCCCTAACACGCCCTCCGGAGAGGTAACGGGAAAGGCTTCCCGGTTTGACCTCGAAAACGGGATGGCAAAGATCTTCGGGCACGAGGGACGCAACCGCATGTACGCCTTGGTTGCCGGCTACGGCGGCGCCCCGGTCGAGGTTCATATCCTTCCGGTGGAACGCCGGGCGCGGCACATGACGCCGGAGATCGTCGCCGAGCTCAACAAGGGCTGCCTGTCTCAGACGGGCGACTGGGTGGATGGGCCCTTGTGGATGCGGGTACTCACCTCGGAGCTGGAAGAGTCGGCCGCCTCGGACCGGAAGTGGCTAGAGAGGCACGGCTGGGTCGAGCTCCCGCTCGGAGAGTGGCGGCACTCCGATTCTCGGCCGTATTATCTGAAGTGGAAGCCACCTACAGAAGAAGACGCGTTTCACGCCGAAAGCCCGTGGGTGGTCTGCGACCTTTCTCGCATGGGGAATGAGGAGGTCCACGCCTACGGCGCCACTCCGAAGCGGGCGGCCGACCTCGCCCTGATGTACGCCCGCCGCCACCCGCGCAGCCCGAGGAACGCCAGGGTCGGGTACGACCCAGAGACCGGGACCGCCGGAGCGCCGTGGCCGGACTCCGGCTGGCCGACGAGGGTGGAGTCAACCGCGTCCGACCAAAAGCAGATGGAGCGCGAGGGTTGGGTGCGGGCGTGGAACGACTTCACCTGGGCGCACCCGGACTCCAACCCGTACCTGATCCAGCGCAACGCGGGGGGTTGGGTGATCCTCGGCCAGGATGGGGACAAGACCCACATCGTCTACGGGCCGACGAAGGGCTGGAAGCACGCCGCTTGGACGGCCATACGCTATGCCGCCACCATGAAGTCGATTCCGAGGATGGACCGCTGGCCTGCCCGGGTGGAGTCCTCGGGGAGGATCACGCTTTACCACGTCTGCCTGACCTCCGCCGTCCCGTCGATCAAGAAGAAGGGACTGCTGATGATGCAGCCCTCCAACTGGGTCCAGGCTGGCAACAAGGAACGGTACGGGAAGGGCGAGGTCTACGCCTTCGAGCACCGGGATGACGCGATCCGGTGGGCCGGGCGGTGGGATTGGAGTCTTCACCAGAAGACGGGCAGCGGTAAGGTCTCGATCGTCTCCTTCGAGGCCGACCCCTCCGGTTGGTCCGAGGATGACGCCGACCCGATCGCGCAGGCCGGGAAGCGCGGCCGGTGGCTCAAGCGGACCGGGGGCGTCCCGGCCGCCGACGTCACCGGGGCGGAGCCGGTCTTGGCCAAGGGCATCCGGGACCTCGTCCGGCGCGACCGGGAGGGCTACTCCGAGGCCGCCGACGTCAGGGCGGCCGGCGAGGCGTGGCTCCGCAAGTATTTCTGGATCGAGGGGCCCGCGGGCCAGTGGAAGCACCCCGACTCCAATCCGTATCTGGTCAAGTGGAGGGATGCGATCTCCCGGCCGGCCCGCGTCTCCGCCAACGGCTTCGCCCTACCGGCCCGCAACGAGAAGGCTGGCTGGGCCGTCTGGTGCTCCCACGGCGACGGGGTCGGGATCGGGATCACGTCGGGGGCCTACAAGAACGCGGCCGAGGCCGCCCGCCACGCCATGAAGGACGCCAAGGCCGGGTACGTCTACCCGGTGGACGGCTGGCCGGCCCGGGTGGAGTCCTCCGGCGATCGCCCGCCCGGCCGCGACCTCCGCTGGCTGGAGCGGCACGGGTGGGCGGAGTTCCGGAAGAAGGGCGAGTGGCGTTGCGCCGAGTTCGAGCCGTTCTACATGGAGTACGATCCGACTGACGCGGACGGCGGTCCCCCGTGGGCCGTGGGCAGCCACTTTTCCAACATCTTCTACTACTACGACACGCCGGCCAAGGCCGCACGTCAGGCTGAGAGGGCATGGGCCGGCTTGCCCGGCGGCGCTGACGGCTGGAAGCATACTAGCGATCGCTCGGGAGAGCCGTTGGACGATCTGGTGGACGAACCCCCGGACTTCGCTGAAGCGGTGGAGGCTATACTGGTGGAAGGCCGGGCTGACGATATCGCCGAGAGACAGGGCCCGAAGGTGTGGTCCTCCGCCGGCCAAGACCGCTCCCTCGCGGAGTTCATCGAGAGCGGTGACTTCCCCGACGCCCTCAGCGTGGTGAAGGGCATCGAGGACCGCATGGGCCCTCGGGAGTACCTGCAATGGGCGGTCAACCGCTATATCGCCCGGGAGTTCATGTGGGAGGACCTTTCCCGGCTACGCCGAGCGCTGGAAGGGTTCGATCGGGTGCGCACCCGTCTGGTAAACAAGGATGTCAACCAATACAAGCACCTGTCAGACCTGGAGGATGCGGTCGAGAATCTCTCGGACAAGCCGGCCGAGAAGTCCAATCGCGAACAGGAGAAGGACAAGACCCAGTCCTTTTTCCGGGACGGGGCGGCGGAGCTCCTGCACCGCGACCCCAACCTGATCGTGATCGTCCCGAAGAGGAAGGACGCCTCCTGTTGGTTCGGGAGGGGGACGCGGTGGTGCACCGCCGCTGCCAGCAGCGCTAACTACTTCGACCGGTACAATGCCCGCGGCCCGCTCTACATCGTCATAGCGAGTGGGAAGAAGTACCAATTTCATAGCGAAAGGGCGGGCGGGCACATCCAACACGCGGATGACCAAGACCGCCCGATCGGGGCGGGTGACGGGTACGGGCTGTTCCGAGACCATCCGGAGCTCCCGGGCCTGTTGGGGATCCGAGGCAATTGGAGGTCGGCGGCTCTAGCTCTTTGGCCGGACGCGGTGATCTTCACCCAGGATGCCACCGACGACGAGATGGTGGCGGCCCTTGGTAAGACCCGCGATCCCTCCCTCATCAAGGGGATCAGGAACCCCACCGACGCGATGAAGTGGGCCGCCCTGCATAACCAGAATACCGGTCACGAGGTCTTCCGCTATATAAAGGATCCTACTCCGGAGATGGTAGAGTTGGCTCTAAAGGCCAACCCGTCCAACATCGTGTACGTCAAGAACGCCACGGACCAGCAACTGAAAACTGCTCTGTCTGGGGACCCGCTGCTGCTCTCACAGATGGACCCCGGGCGTAGGAAGGCCGTGCAGGCGGCGGTCCTCCACGGGCTGGCGAATAAGAGCGGCTGGCGGCGGAGCGAGGAGGTGATGAGGGCTCTCGTGGAGCCGGAGAGCTGGCTGATCAAGTCCGTCCTGCAGGTGGCTCCGCACGCCATAGCCGGGCTGGCGGATCAGACGCCGGAGTATCAGATGGTGGCGCTCAGGGCGGAGGCTGACGCGCAGGCCAAGCGCCCCAATGCGTCCTCGGTCACCGGCTGGTGGGACGAGCTCGTGGTCGTGGGGCTCATCCGCAGTCCGACCCCGGAGGCCCAGCTGTACTCCGTGCAGAATAACCCGCTGAGCATAGCCGAGATAGAAGATCCAACCACGGAGGCCCAGCTGGCGGCGGCTCGGGTCATCGGCCCGGGGAATCTCCGGTATATCGCCAAGACAGGCGTCCTGCTCTTCTCGGCCAAAGCCAACGCGAAACGCGGAGGTTGGCGGCGCGGGCAGATCCTGCTGCTGAAGAAGACCGCCCCGGAAGTGGTCGAGATCATGACCTCCCACCGTTCTTCTGCCAAGGGCGCCCTGTCGTCCGGGGGGCTGGAGGCGGCCGAGGCGGCGGTCCGGGCCGACCCGAAGCTCATCGCCACCTTCGCGGACCCGCCGGAGCCGCTCCAGATGGCGGCCGTCGTCGCGGACCCGAGCACCATCAGGCTCATCAAGAAGCCGACCGAGATAGTAATGGCCCACGCCATCGACGGGGATCCGGGGATCTTCCAGTACATTAAGAACCCGACGCCGCGCATCATCCTGTCGGCCCTGCGGGCCCGGGGCGCCAACCTCCGCTTCGTCAAGAAGCCGACGCGGGAGCAGGTGCTGGTGGCCGTGAAGAAGGACGGCCGGGCCGTCCAGTTCGCGCCGGCCGAATTCAAGTCGGACATGGATGTGGCCATGGCCGCCGTGAAGCAGAACGGGGATTCGATCCGCTTCCTCGAAGGGCTCCCGCCCTACGAAGACATCCACATCCAGCGGGCGGCGATCCGGAACGTCTATTACGTCAGGAAGTTGGTACTGGCCACGGACGGACACGTGAAGTACGCCCAGATGAACCGTCCGGCCCTTATCATCGTCCCACGCACCTCCCCCAACATCGACAGGATGCGGGAGTACGCCAAGCGGGTGAGGGACGCCGCCAAGGCTGGCCGGGACCTCCCGCTGGAGGCGACTAACGACCTCGAAGCGGCAGCCATGGCCCTATTCGGCTAGAACCGGTAACGGAAGGAGCGACCCATGAGCGAATTGGACGTCAAGACCGGCCGCCGGGCCAGGGAAGAGGCGAGAAGGGACCGGAACCCGGCCATGCCCGGGTTGGACGCCGACGTCCAGTTGGATACCCGGGGTGTGGAGTCCATGGACGATCTCGCCCCGATGATGAGTGCGAATGAACTAGCCACAAAGACTGGGCAGATGCTCAAGTTGGTGCCGGTCCTGTACAGCGACGAGGGCGGTTACGTCATCTTTCCCGATATCAAGGGGAAGCGCTGGGTGGACGTCGGCGGATTCTAACTATGAATATGCCCAAGGTACACAACCTCCAGGGATGCGGTGCTAGTGCGGCGTACAACTACACGCAGACACATGGTAACGTGAACGACGGCGACGTCCTAGACCTCGGGAACGGCAATGTCGGGATCCTGATACAGGCGTGGCCGGTCATCTACGCCGGGGAGATCGAGCATTTTCACGGCCTTGCTCCGGGCATCAGTTGGGCCGATATGAACGACGGCAAGTACTTCGCCTCGGCCGGGTTGGCGCAACAGGTAGTCAACGGCACGGCACCCGAGGGTGCTTATGCGACGACGAACGAAGAGGAAGACATGACCGAACGGACCATTACCGAGGCGCCCGCGCCCGTCGACCTCGCCGACCCGGATGAGGAGGATGCCGAGCGCCGCCGGATGCGCTCGGGGGCGACCCCGGGGCCGCGCCCGACGATGACCAAGCCGAAGTTCACGGATCCCGGCCTGGAGGACATGTTCAACGACATCCAGGACTTTCAGGATCCGGCTGAAAACCCGCTGTCCGCCCCCGCTGATCAGGGCCCCGGCACGGCTGGTCTCGGTAAGGCGACGCAAGCCCAGACTCGCGCTGCCGCTTCCGGAGTACGGCTTCCGGCACAGGCGGCTGGACACCTAGCCGACCTCCAACGGGCGATGGATGACTACGGCGTCGATATGGACGCTGACCAACGAGCGATGGACGACTACGGCATCGATATGGACGCTGATGCTGATGAGGAAAACCCACTCGACCTCGACTTGGGGGTGCGCCCGCAGCCCGTCACGCCGCAAAATCTCCCGGCCGTCATCAGCCGGGCTCTGACCGTCAAGGGCCAGCAGGTACCAAAGTTTCACAAGGTTTCGGACCTGCCCGGAAACAGTATCCATGCCATACGCCGCCTTGGCAAGATGGTCTTCAATGCCCTGACTAGTACTCCGACGGCTGAGATCTGGACGGTGGCCGATCTCCAAGGAAGTGGGCCCAACACGACGCAGGAGGTCAACGCCGTTGCGGCGGCGGTGATCCGTAACGGGACCGAGGTCAGCGGGCCCGGCGACATCGACTTCGCCGGCTCGATGCCGGGGTACCGGGCGGATATTGCCGAGTACACGTGGAAGGGCGTCCGCTTTCACATCGTCCGTGACTTCGCGGGCAACTACATCTACGCATGGCCCGAAGCGGACTCCAAGAAGAAGGGAAACATCCCGACCGACGACTCCGACCAAGCCCGGCTGCCGGCCCCGCGTCGGGCGCTGCCGAATCCGAACCGCCGCAAGCAGGGGGAGTCGGTCGAGAGCCCGTACGCGGCCGTCTTCGCGGAAACCCTCAGCGGTCAGCTGGCCCTTAGCATCGGGAAGTGGGTGTCGCACCGGGAACTGGAGCGGCTGGCGGCCGGGTGCCGGAGCAGCGGCGACCTTTTTCAGAAGCTGGCCGCGGTCTATCCCGGCCTCGACCACCACGACGAGAACACGCTCGCGATGTGGTGGGGAATGCGGCAGCCGGTCATGGCCGGCGAGGCCCGTCGGGACCGGCCCGGCCGCGACACCGACCTGCGGCAACTGACCGTGTGGTGTCTGGATCAAGAAGCGGATACTGGCTGGGAGTCCGTGCAGATTGGCGGCAACCCGGAAGATCCCGCTCAGCGCATCAACGCCCGCATTGTCGTCGAGAAAGACTACCAACCGTGGCCCGTGACAGGGGAGAAGGCAGTGGACGGCGGCAGGGTGATCAAGACCTGCATCAACGACGAGGACCACGGCGCGAAGTTCTATATCGTCGTAGGGGCCAAGACTGCCGAGGAGGCCTCGGCCATGCTGACATCCTCCAACTTCATGGCGGAATCAGGCGAGTTCGACGAGGCGGCCCAAGACGTCATGAACACCCTGATGAGGCTGTACGAGGACGACCACGCCGCCGCGATGCTCGGCAGCCGGATGTCCGACCCGCACTCGAACGAGCCACATCTGGTCGAGCCCGAGGATCTGGACATCGTCGTCAAGAAGCGCGGCCGGTTCCGCACCGGGGTCGATGACGAGGACGAGGACGGCGAGGAGGGTGGCGGCAAGGCGACCTCCCTCCGCTTCAACACGGTGTACACGGAAAGGCTCCGCGAGTGGAAAGCAGCTGTGATGTCCCGCTTCCCGGGCGCCGACGTCCGGCCCAACCCCGAGGGCGCCGCCGTGACGGAGGCCTTCGTCGGCACCAAGTCGGTCGGGCGCTTCTACTGGAGCGACGGCACCGGTTTCCTCGGGGTGGCCGGAAATGCGCGAGGCTAAGAGGCGTAGCCGTGGTCCGGAAGATGCGGCTACATTAGCCGCCGCCGGCTGGAGCGGAAAGAGCTCTGTTCGGGGGTGGTCTCATCCCGACGCCGAGCCGTATTTCCTTATTCGGGATTTTTCCAGAGAGGCCGGTCGCAAAAATCACTGGCTAATATGTTCCCGAATGCACGGAGTGGCTTTGCGGCGCGGGTCAGGATCCCTTGCTGATACTATGGCAGCCGCCTTGGAGATGGCGCAGGAATTTCCGGACGGGTACAGCGGAGACGGCGGGTTCCGAGATCGAGTGCTTGGTTACTACGCTGACCACCCGGAGCAAGCCCCGCACCTTGCCGGTAGAGGGCCGAAGCGGGAGGAGCACGAAGTCCGGGGCCCCCTCACCGAGTGGAAGAAGGCCATACTGGCCGCCTTTCCGAGAGCCAAATTCCGCACCAGCCCGGACGGCATGCCTCACGCCTCCATTGGGGAGTTCTACGAGGACAGTCGCAACTTCCTCGACGGGAAGCGCTCCGACTTGTCGTACGACCGCTGGGAGTCTCGCGCCAAGGAGCTCTGCCCCGAAGTAGATGTCATGTCCTTCGAGTCCGGCCCCGAGATGGCAGTAGTCGGCTTCTACGACAAGGAAGCCAAGAAGGGCGTAGTCTTCGGGGTAGGTCGGGACGTCGTGGACTACTCACGGGAGGCTCGCCGTTCTCCGACCAAGGACGAACTCGAACGCCTACGGCTCGGAGAGCTCAAGCGGAGCGACCCGGTCTGGTTCGACCTCGGCGGGATCGAGTACTCGGCCAAGTTCTGGCGGCACGGGTCCGGGGGGTACGTCGACGTCTACCCGGACCCGGGGCAGAACTTCGCCGTCGTCCAGGGATGGAGGGGGCACGGCCCCGTGTCGGTCTCCGCGGAGAACGTCCGGCTCCACCCGAGGGCCAAGGAAGAGTCCGGCCCCGGGTCCGCGTGGGACGAGAGGGCGATGCAGGCCCGGCTGGACGACCTCTACAAACGCTACAACGCCGCCCCGTACGCCACGTATCGCGACCTGAAGGCGATGCCGATCCTCCGACGCATCTCCCACAATTGGCCGGACGCCCTCAACCCGCCCAACGCCCGTCGCATGGGAATCATCCGTCGCGCCA
>Ga0315287_10008475_pt1 | contig 10389 bp, 10 predicted proteins | sample YL17G11_0_MG_FD_205037 | JGI IMG/M metagenome (GOLD analysis project Ga0315287, IMG submission 205037) | Sediment microbial communities from Yellowstone Lake, YNP, Wyoming, USA - YL17G11_0 | ecosystem: Environmental > Aquatic > Freshwater > Lake > Sediment | place: USA: Wyoming | collected...
TGATCCGCCCGTCGCGGACCGAGCCGCGCTGCTCGACGACTTGAAAAAAATGGGCTTTATGGCCCGCCCGGACTATCGTTTCGACCGCGGTGTTGACCGCCTCGGAAAATCCGAGGGGCGATGTTCCGACGACTTCAAGCATTCGCAGCATGGACGCTCTCCTGATTTCCGCCGATTTCCCCGCTCATTATATACCAGATTCGAAGACGCCGGACTTCCGGTCGATCATCCTTTCAAGACACCGATCGGCAGGAGGCGGGCGACGAGACGTCCGAGGCCGACCCGGTCGGAGACGCCGACGACTTCGTCCACATCCTTATAGGAGGCCGAAGATTCTTCGGCCACTCCCCGCAGACTCGTCGCTCGGAGCTCGATTCCGCGGCGGCCCAAATCCTCGCGGATTTTTTCCCCACGAAAGCGGCGGAGCGATTCCTGCCGGGAGAGGAGCCGGCCCGCGCCGTGGGCCGTCGAGCCGAAGCTCAAATCCTCGGCTTCCGCGGTTCCGGCCAAAAGATACGAGGCCGTGCCCATGCTCCCCGGGATGATCACCGGCTGTCCGACCTTCCGGTAGGCGTCGGGAACCTCGGTCCGGCCGGGGCCGAAGCTCCGGGTCGCGCCTTTCCGATGGACGCAGAGCCGGCGCTCCCGGCCGTCGACGACATGCGCTTCGATTTTGGCTACGTTGTGGCAGACATCATAGATCTGCCGCATGCCCCGATCGGTCCCGAGCACTCTTTTGAAAACGGCCCGGACGCCATGGGCGATCATCTGTCGGTTGGCGAAAGCGAAGTTCACGGCCGCGGCCATCGACCGGTAATACTCCCGGCCGAGCGGAGAGGAGATCGGCGCGCAGACAAGCTCCCGGTCGGGTAAACCGACGACACCGATCAGGTTTTCCATGGCTTGGATATAATCGGAAGCGACCTGATGGCCGAGGCCGCGGCTGCCGCAGTGGATCATGACCAGAACCTGGCCCTCCCCCTCCAGCCCGAAGGCCCGGGCCGCGACCGGATCGAAAATCCTTTCGACCTTCTGGATTTCGAGGAAATGATTTCCCGAGCCGAGCGTGCCGAGTTGGGGAAGCCCGCGTTCCAAGGCACGGGTGGAGATCCGCGACGCGTCGGCCTCCTTCATCCGGCCGCCTTCCTCCGTCCGGTCGAGGTCCTCCGTCCAGCCGTAACCCTGGGCCACGGCCCATTCGGCACCGCGGCTCAGGGCGTCTTTAAGGACGCCGAGCGACAATTTCGTAGCGCCGTCTTTCCCAAGGCCGGCCGGGACTTCCTTGAAAATCTCATCCAGAAGTTCCTTGCGCCGGCTCCAGACGTCGACCGCGGTGAAGTCGGTCCGCAGGAGCCTGACGCCGCAGTTGATATCGTAACCCACGCCACCGGGCGAGATGACGCCCTCATCCGGGTCGAAGGCGGCCACGCCGCCGATCGGAAAGCCGTAGCCCTGATGGCCGTCGGGCATGACATAGGATTTGAGTTGAATCCCGGGCAGACAGGCGACGTTCCGGGCTTGGGTGAACGTCTGATCGCGCTTGGCCAGGTCGAGAAGGCGGGCGGAGGCGTAGATCCTGACCGGGACACGCATCGCCCCGTCCCGCGGGATTTCCCAGGTGTCATCGTCGATTCGGACGAAATCCATTTCACATATCCACGACGACCTGGATGACCCAGGGGCCGCAGGCGCAGGATTCGAGCTGCATCTCGTTGTAGGTGACGGCCTTGACGTCGCCGAAGATCTCGATCCGGTCGGCGTAAGCGTCGCCGCGGAAAACAGCCCGGAGGACGAATTCTTCGCCGGGCTCAATCGTCAGGTCGTCGACCGAGCCCAGGAGAAAACGCTTCGTGTCGAGCAGATAGAGGATCTCCTCCAGGAACTTGTAGAGAAGCTGCTTCAAATCGCGGCCCCGGATCTCGATCGGGTATTCGAGGCGCGAGGGGATTTTTTCCCAATCCCACATCAGCGAGGCCATGGCCAAGGCAGCGTTGCCGAAGGCCTCCTCGACGGTTTCGCCGAACGCGCGGAATTTTCCGTCGGCCGGATGATCGAGAATGCGGTAGCGTTCGGTCATATTTCACCGCCTTCGCGCGCGGGGAGAAAACTTTTTTTGAATACCCGAATCATCGGCCCACCTCTCAAAATTCTTAGGGTTCGCGAACGTCGCCCAACAAATCAGGCCCTCAGGCTCCAAACGCTGGCTCCGTATCGGAGGTCGCTCTCAAGTCAAATACGCCCGGTATTTTTCCCCCGCATTTTAAACACCGATCGCCTCGCAGATGATTCTCGGTCAAGGCAAATCCCCGGCGGCGAAGAAGAAGGTCCCCGCAGTTCGGGCAGAGGGTCGGATCGCCTTCGCCCATAATGTTCCCGATGTAGATGAAGCGGAGGCCTTCTTCCCGGCCGATGTCCGCCGCCCGGCGGAGAGTAGCGACAGGTGTCTCTGGGGCCTGCGTGTATTCAAAATCCGGATGATACCGGCTGAGATGCCAGGGGATATCCCGATCGACCCCGGCGAGAAAGCGGGCGATTTCGCGAAGCTCGTCGCCGCCGTCGTTCAGGCCGGGGACGACAAGAGTCGTCACTTCGACCCAGATCCCGAGTTTCCTCATCAACGCGATCGTGTCCAGGACGGGGGGAAGGCGCGCCCCGCAAATTTTTCGATACGTTTCATCCCGAAACGACTTGAGGTCGACATTGGCCGCGTCGAGGACGGGGCGGATCATCGCCAAAGCTTCAGCGGTCAGGTAGCCGTTCGTCACAAAGGTGTTGGCCAATCCGGCCGCCCGGGCCAAAACGGCCGTATCGTAGGCATACTCGAAAAAGATCGTCGGTTCGGTGTAGGTGTAGGAGATGCTCCGGCAGCCTTGGTCGAGGGCGCTTCGGACGGCATCTTCGGGAGAAAGCGGCCGACCGCTGCCGGCGCCGTCGGCCGGCTTCGCTTGGGAGATCCGCCAATTCTGACAAAAACCGCAGCGGAAATTGCACCCGGCCGCGGCGATCGAGAACGAGGTCGTCCCGGGCAAAAAATGATAGAACGGCTTCTTCTCGATCGGGTCTACGGCCGCAGCCACGACTTCGCCGTAAGCATGGGTGATGAGCGTCCCGGCCCGATTTTCCCGGACACCGCAAACGCCCCATTTCCTCGGGGCGATTTCGCAGCGATGGGCGCAAAGCGCGCATAAGACGCGGTTCTCCGACGACGCCGTCCATAGGAGGGCCGGATGGAATCCGCTTCGGTTTCGGGGATCGTCAAGAGGCGTCATGGTTTCTTTCGGTGAACCGGCTCCGCCGACAAAGAATCCCCGGATTTGCGCCCGCCGGATTTCGACTTCCCAGGCCCCGGAGTTTTCTCCGGGAGAATCCTCCGGGTCCGGCCGGAAACGCCCTTCAAGGCCGAAGCGTCGAATTCGTCATTCGATCGCGGAATGATTGCCGAAGAATCCGGCGAAGGGAACTGAAGCTCCGCAATTTTTTGTCCCGGAGAACCATCCTTTGGAGGACTTGGAGCACCAATCCCCTGAGCAGGGAATTTGTTTTCCGCTCGAAGATCGAAGTCCGGGCCATTCCCCGAAGGGGACTCGAGCGTTTCGAGAAACCGTTCGATCGTCAGCGGAGCGCTCCCCTCGTAATGGTTATTGATATTGACGTAGGTTTTGATCCGGTGCCGGAGGTTGTGTTTGACGATCTCGGCGGCCGCTTTGAGCCCGGCGGACTTGGGGGCGACGACCGCGTTCCAGACCTCCCCCGTTTCCTTTTCGATGTCCGCCCGGTCGCCGCCGTGAAGCCTAATGACGTTGAAGGCGGCCGTTCGCGGTTTGTGGGTCTCGAAAACCGTACCGATCGGCGGCATGTAATATCCGTCCAGATAGACGAAGCCGAGCCCCTGGGCCTCGAGGAAGGCAAAGAAATCAGGGGTCAAATAATTCGGATTGCGTGTCTCCACGGCCCAGGAAAATCCGCTCGGAGCCTTTTGGATAAACGCCCCGAAAGCCTCGAAGAACGCTTCTCGGGACGGCATCTTTTTCTTGTTCAGATACTCGAACTGAAACATGATCGGTCCGAGTTTTTTTTTCAAGGGAGCCAATCGGTCAAGAAACTTTTCGAGCAACCCCAAGTCGAGAAAATACGGATTCGGCGCTCCGGCGGATGCGGGATTTGCGCCTTCACGTTTCGCGTAGAAATGCGTCAGGGTCAGGGCATTCGGGGCCTTGATCGTGAAAACAAAATCGTCCGGTACGGACTCCGCGTAAAGGCGGACATCCCGAGGCTCGGGCAGGCGGGCGGCCCCGGGAAACAGGCTCCAAAACCATTGGTCGACCTCGACCGAATCGAGTTTTTTCGCGTAATCGGCCAGATAGTCCTGCGGCCGGTAGGATTTCCCGGACTCATAGACCAAGCCCTTCCAGGAGTCGTATTTCCAGGAACAGGTGCCGATTTTCAGGGACGAACGCCATTTTTCGGGCGGCCGGAAGTTCATCTATTCTATTTCACCTCGGGGAACGGGCAGAACGCCCGCAGTTTGCACGCTTCGCACAGAGGTTTGCGGGCCTGGCAGACGGCCCGGCCGTGGCTGACCACCCAAAAATTGAAATCGATCCAATTCTTCCGAGGAACGATTTCGAGGAGATCGCATTCGATCTTTTCCGGCTCTTGATGAGCGCTCAGGCCCAGCCGTTGGGAGACGCGTTGGACATGGACATCGACGGCGATCCCCGCGGCCTTTTTAAAGGCCGCGGACAGGACGATGTTGGCCGTTTTCCGGGCGACGCCGGGGAGCGTCACGAGTTCCTCCATGGTCGAGGGGACTTCCCCGCCAAAATCCTCGACGATCTTCCGGGCCGCGCCCTTGATGCTTTTGGCTTTGTTCCGGAAAAACCCCGTGGAATGGACGGCCGTCTCAAGTTCGGAGGGATCGGCTTCGGCGTAGTCGCGAACCGTCGGATATTTCTTGAATAAAGCGGGCGTGATCAGGTTGACCTGTTTGTCGGTGCATTGGGCCGAGAGGATGGTGGCCACCAGGATTTCGAACGGCGTTTCGAATCGGAGGAACGGCCGCGGATCCGGATATTCTTTCTTTAGAACCCGCAGGATCCCCGGAACTCGATCTTCAATTCGGGGACGCATCACTCACCCCCCGAATTATGCGCACGAATCGTATCTCCCATTGTTCTCCCGCGGCGTTTTTCTCCCGAATTAAGCCCCGATATGGAAGAGGTCCTGGCCTTCGTGGGCGTCGTCGGCGTTGTAATACTCGGGGAATCGGATCAGCAGGTCGATTTCGGACCGGAGCATGTAATAGTGGCTCCGCTCGGTCCGGCTCAAATAATCGAGGATGCGTTTCGACTGGTCATCTTCGGCCAAGGCCTTCGCCCCCCGATAATACTCCTCCGCGTCCTTCTCCTTGGTCATGGCCAGCTTGAAGAGTTCCAGGACGGAGGTGGCCTCGTTCACGACCGCGGCTTTTTTAGCCCGCGCGCTTTGGGCCGGCACGACGAGTTTCCGGGCCGGGAAATGATCGCGGAACAGCCGTAGGATGATCGCCTTGTGGCGGTCCTCCTCCTTGGCCAAAAAATCCAGCTTTTGCTTCAAGGCCTCATTTTTCACCAGCCCATGAAGCCCCCGGTAGATCTCGGCGGCGTCCATTTCGGCCCGGACGGCGATGGGATAGACTTCGTACGGTTTGAGCTTGGGGTCGAACGTCATCGGATCCTCCTTCTCGATTCGGAATTTGTCAAAGGGCGATCATCCGCTCGATGACCCGGCGCGCCCGGGCGGCGATCTCCGGCGGAACGATCACCCGCGGAGTCATCGTCTCCAGGGCGGCGATGATCTTGGGCAAGGTGACTTTTTTCATATTCGGGCAGAGGGCCGTTTCCTTGACCGGAAAAAACCGCTTCTCCGGATGGTCCTTGGCCAGGCGGACCAGCATCCCGCATTCCGTCGCGACGATGACCTCGGACGCCGGACTGATCCCCGCCTCCCTGACCATCCCTCCCGTGGACAAGACCCGGTCGGCCAGGTCCAGAACTTCGGGGCGGCATTCGGGATGGGCCCAGACGACGGCTCCCGGATGCTTGGCCTTGGCCGCACGCACGTCCCGGGGCAGGATCCCCTGGTGAACGTGGCAGTATCCGTCCCAGGCGATGATGCGTTTCGTCGTATGCCGCTGGGTCCAGGCGGCCAGATTCTTGTCCGGGGCGAAGAGGACCTCCGGCTCCGGAAGGGAATTCACGACCCGGTCGGCGTTGGCCGAGGTACAGCAGATATCGCATTCGGCCTTCACCGCGGCCGAGGTATTGACATAGCAAACGGCCGGCCGGCCGGGGTATTGTCTCCTCCAATCGATCATGTCCTCGGCCGTGATCATGTCGGCCATAGGACAACCCGCCCCCTCGTCGGGAAGCAGGACGGTTTTGTCCGGGGCCAGGACGGCCGCGGTTTCGGCCATGAACAGGACCCCGCAAAATACGATGACCCGGCCTTCGACGACGGCCGCCTTTCGGCTGAGTTCGAGCGAGTCGCCGACAAAATCGGCGACGGCCTGGACCTCGGCGCGTTGATAGTTATGGGCCAGGAGGACGGCCCCCCGCTCCCGGGCCAGGTCTTTGGCGCGCCGGGAAAGGGCGGCGGCATCCGGCGTCGCGATCGGCGCGGACATGAGATTTAGCGCTCGAGCTGAGCTCCGCAGTGGGTGCAGACCGTCTCGGCCTTGTTGGTGTATTTATGGCAATGACCGCATTCGACGAGTTCGACGTCACACTGCTTGCAGGCGCAGATATTCGGAAGGCCCTCGACCGGACCCTCGCAGTAAGGACAACAGCAGGCGTCGCCCTCGTGGTCGTGTTCGGGCACGACGGTCCGGCCGGTCGCGGTCCCCGCGGTCTTGGCCTTGTAATTGTCGATGGCGGCGTGCAGGGCGTCCGCCCCGAGGTTCGAACAATGCATCTTATTCTTCGGAAGTCCTCCGAGTTCCTCGGCGACGCTCTCGTTGGTGATGGCCATCGCTTCGTCGATCGTCTTGCCGATGGCCATCTCCGAGACCATGCTCGAGACGGCGATCGCCGCCCCGCAGCCGAAGGTCTGGAACTTGACATCGGTCAGTTTGTTGTCCTTCACCTTGACGTAGAACGTCATCATATCGCCGCAGACGGGGTTGCCGACCTGGCCGACGCCGTCGGCGTCGGGGAGGGTTCCCACGTTCCGGGGATTTTGAAAATGGTCCATGACTTTATCGGAATAGATCATCGTCGTTGCTCCTTGAGATAATCGGTATAAAGCGGCGACATTTTTCGCAACCGGTCGATGATCGGAGGGAAAACGTCGAGGAGATAATCGATGTCGGCGGCCGTGGTCGGATCGATCAAGCTGAAGATGAGCGATCCCTGGGCGATCGTCTGATCGAGGCCCATGGCCAACAAAACGTGCGAGACCTTGAGCGATTTCGAGGTGCAGGCCGAGAAGCTCGAGGCCGCGACGCCCTTGAAGTCGAGGCTGAGGAGCATCGCCTCACCCTCGACGAATTCGACGCAAAAACTGGCGTGATAGGGTAGCCGGTGTTCACGGGAGCCAGTAAGCCGGACGTGGGGAACGGCCCGGGGAAGCTCCTCGATCAACCGATCGCGGAGTAAGGTCATCCGGGCGACCCGCTCGGACATCCCGGCGGCGGCCCGGCGGGCGGCTTCGCCCATTCCGACGATCGCCGCGACGTCTTCCGTCCCGCCCCGGCGGCCGCCTTCCTGGATTCCGCCCTCGATCTGGGGCGCAAGCTTCGTTCCCTTTTTCAGGAACAGGGCGGCACTCCCCTTCGGCCCGCCGAACGGATTGCCGGCCAGGCTCAGGGCGTCGACGCCGACGGTTCGGACGTCCACCGGCATATTCCCGACGACAGCGACCGCGTCGGTATGGACGAGGACGCCGGCGGATTTGGATTTGACCGCCCGCACGATGTCGGCGATCGGCTCGATCGTCCCCACTTCGGAATTGGCCGTCATGACCGATACCAGGACGGTCTCCGTCCGCAGAGCGGCGGCCACCGCGGCCGGATCCACCCGGCCGAATCCGTCGACCGGAACGACGGTCGTCGCGAACCCGGATTTCTCCAGGCTTTTGGCCGCGTTCAGGACGGAGGCATGCTCGATCGCCGAAACGACGATATGACTGCCCTTGGTCTTCTGGGCCAACGCCAGCCCTTTGACCGCCAGATTGTTGGCTTCGGTACCGCTTGCCGCGAAAACGATTTCCCCGGGATCGGCTCCGATCAGGGCGGCCGTCATCTCCCGGGCCGCAGCGACGGCTTCCGCTGCGGCCTGGCCGTCCGTATGAAGGCTCTGTGGGTTTCCGAACGTCTCCTCCAGGAACGGGCGCATGGCCTCGAAGACGCCGGGCGCAAGAGGCGCCGCGGAGATGTGATCGAGATAAACGCGCTTCATCGGCCGAGTGGCGCTGAAAGGTCAGACCGAGACGACTTCCTTGACTTCAGGAACTTCCTTTTTCAGGATCCGCTCGATCCCCATTTTCAGGGTCATCTGGGACATCGGACAACCGCCGCAGGCGCCGGTCAACCGAACCTTGACCACGCCGTCGGCTCCGACCTCGACCAGCTCGACGTCGCCGCCATCCATCTGAAGCTGGGGGCGGACTTTATTCAACGCGGCTTCGATTTTCTCTTTCATCGGATACTCCTTAATCAGATCCTCTTAATATAGCCCCTCCGAACGGATTTTTCCAGCCTCGGAGAAGGCGGGGACCCGGTAATTTCATTTCCTATAGATTATATAGGATTTATCCGGGACGAAGTCAAGGACAATCTTCACCCGTCCTCGATTTTTCCGTCAGGAGCACTTGTTCCAGCCGCAATTCGGGCAGACGGGGCATTTCTCATCGGGCAGGGTCGCCCCGCACTGCTTGCACTGGGACTGGACCATGTCCTTCGACCCGTTTTTAGCCTCGCCGAAATGACGCTCCAGGACCCGGGAGACCGCGTCGGGGATTGAAGTCACCAAGCCGCCCTCAGTAAAGATCGGCTCCGAACCGCCGATCCCCTTGAGCTGGGAAACGAGTTCCTTCGGGTCCACGCCGCTGCGGAGAGCGAGAGAGATCAACCGGCCGATCGCTTCCGCGTCGGCCATGGTCGAATAGCCGCTTTTCCCGATCGAGGCGAAAACTTCGAACGGTTTTTGATTGAAATAAGTGATCGTGATATAGAGGTTGCCGAAGCCCGTCTTGATTTTGTCCGTAACCGAAGTCAGGGTATCCGGCCGCTCCTGCGGCAAGCGCTTGGTTTCGGCCCCGGCCTTGACCAGGACTTGTTCATCGCGGCAGCCGTCGCGGTAAATGGTGATGCCCTTCGTCCCCAGGTCATAGGCTTGGAGATAGGCTTTTTCCACGTCTTTAAGGGCGGCCGCATGGGGCAGATTGATCGTCTTGGAGACGGAATTATCGACGTATTTCTGGAAAGCGGCCTGGGTCCGGAGATGGCCTTCCGGAGCGACGTCGTGCGCGGTCACAAAATAGGCGGGGACTTTCTTGTCGGGGTTTTTTCCCTTCCATTCGGCATAAAGAGGGTGAACATCCTTGATCTGGGTATCCATGATATGGGAGGTGAATTCAAAGGCGAACACGGGTTCGACGCTCGAGGAGCAGCCCGCGATCCGGGAAATCGTCCCCGTCGGGGCGACGGTGAAAACCGTCGCGTTGCGCATGTTCTTCCCTTTGTAGACGGACTTGGCGATGTTGGGAAAATTACCGCGCGTTTTCGCCAGCCGGGCGGACTCCCCGGCCGCCTGGGTCCGGACAAAGGCGGCGATCTTTTCGGCCAGGGCCAAAGCCTCCGGGGCGTCGTACCGGATCATCATTTTAATCAGGAGGTCGGCCCAGCCCATGATCCCCAGCCCGATCCGGCGGTTGCCCTTGGACATCGCCTCGATCGAAGGCAGAGGATATTTGTTGACGTCGATCACATCGTCCAGGAAACGGACGGCCGCGGCGATGACGCCGGCCAACCGGCTCCAATCCAAACCGTCCGGCCGGGCCGGATCGTGGAAATTGGCCAGATTGATCGAACCAAGATTGCACGATTCATAAGGGTGGAGCGGCTGCTCCCCGCAGGGATTCGTCGCCTCGATCGGTCCCAAGCCCTTCGTCGGGTTGGCGGCGTTGATCCGGTCGATGAAAATCAGGCCCGGATCCCCGCTCGCCCAGGCCGATTCAACGATCATCCGGAACACTTTCCGGGCGTCCTTCCGGTCAACGACCTTCCGGAGACAAGGGTCGAAGATTTCGTAAGTCGTTCCCTTTCGGACCGCCTCCATGAACGCGTCGGTGGCGGCGACCGAGATATTGAAATTGACGACGCTCTTGCCGTCCTTTTTCATCAGAATGAAG
>Ga0315287_10008477_pt1 | contig 10387 bp, 3 predicted proteins | sample YL17G11_0_MG_FD_205037 | JGI IMG/M metagenome (GOLD analysis project Ga0315287, IMG submission 205037) | Sediment microbial communities from Yellowstone Lake, YNP, Wyoming, USA - YL17G11_0 | ecosystem: Environmental > Aquatic > Freshwater > Lake > Sediment | place: USA: Wyoming | collected...
GGAAAAGCCTGACGTCGATTCTATTGAAGGGCTTTCGCCTGCGATCGCGATCGAGCAGCGGGGCGCGGGAGCGAATCCCCGTTCCACGATTGCGACCACGACGGAGATTTTTGATTATCTGCGCGTGCTGTTTTCGGCCGTAGGCCAACCGCACGATCCAACGACGGGTCAGCCCATTCATCGGCAGACGCCGCAGCAAATCGTCGATCAAATTCTCGCCTACCCCGCCGAAACCAAAATCATCCTGCTTGCCCCGCTCCTGCAGAATCAGAAGGGCGAATTCCGCGATGTGATCGAGAAGGTGAGGCGCGAGGGGTTTGTCCGAATCCGCATCGATGGCGCAATCGTCGAGCTCGGGAAACCGGAGCCGATTCGGCTGAAGAAAACCGAGCGACACACCATCGAGGCGGTGGTAGATCGGTTGATGATCCGCGAAGGGGTGCGGACGCGGCTGGCAGATTCGGTGGAGACGGCGCTGAAGTGGGGTGGGAACCGGATCGTGGTGCTGCGGTCGGGCAGGGACCCGTCTCCGGCGCAGCCGACAATTTCGAATGAAGACAAAAGCGACGGACGCCTCGGGGATCCGTCCCTGCCTGGGTGGGAGACAGTTCGCTACACGACGGACTATGGGAACGCGGAGAGCAACTTTTCTTTAGGAGAGCTGACGCCGAAACATTTTTCGTTCAACAGTCATCTGGGCGCGTGTCCGGCGTGCCACGGACTGGGAACGCAACTCGTTTGCGATGCCGATCTAATGGTGTCCGATCCGGAGAAGTCGCTCGCGGAAGGCGCCATCACTCCCTGGCGTCGCGGCACCAAACCGCTGCAGGCCTATTACCGGAGTCTGCAACGTGCGCTCGTGAAACACTTCGCGGTCGACGACTGTATTCCGTTTTCGGATTTGCCCGAGACGTTTAAGACGGCGCTCTACTACGGGACAGGCAATGAGCCGATTCAAATGAACCCCGGCGCCAATGGGAAATCGCCCAAGATGGCGCGGCCTTTCGAAGGGCTCGTTCCCCAGATGGAGCGGCTTTACGAGGAAACCGAGAGCGAGTTTACACGCAACCGCATTCGCGCCTTCATGACGCGCGTGCCTTGCCAGACTTGCAAAGGCGCGCGCCTGAAGCCGGAAATTCTTGCGGTCACGATCAAGGATTCCGAGGAGCGCGAGCTCAATATTCACCAGTTCAGCGAGCTGACGATCGACGCGGCGGCGGGGTACATCCGGCGGCTCGCGCTCAATGAGCAGCAACGACACATCGTTTCCGACGTGGTCCGGGAGATCGATTCGCGACTGCAATTTCTCGTGGAGGTGGGGCTCAATTATCTCTCACTCGATCGCGAGAGCGGCACGCTTTCGGGCGGCGAAGCGCAGCGGATCCGGCTCGCCACGCAGATCGGTTCGGGCCTGGCCGGCGTTCTTTATGTTCTCGATGAACCAAGTATCGGTCTGCATCAGCGCGACAATGCGCGGCTTCTCGCCACCCTTCGCCGGCTCCGCGACCTCGGGAACTCAGTGATCGTTGTCGAACACGATGAAGAAACGATTCGGGCCGCGGACCATATTCTCGATCTCGGACCGGGCGCGGGCCCGAGGGGCGGCGAAATCGTGGCGCAAGGAACGATCGCGGAAGTGCTGCGCGCAACAAATTCACCGACCGCAGATTACCTTTCCGGCCGAGCGCGGATCGCCATCCCGCGGGCGCGCATCACGCCGCGATCCAGCCAGACGGGAGATGGATGCCTCACGATAATCGGAGCCGCCGAGAACAATCTAAAAGCCGTGACCGCGTCGTTTCCGATTGGTTGTTTCACATGTGTGACAGGTGTATCGGGCAGCGGCAAATCAACTTTGGTGGATGATATTTTGCGGCGCGCGCTCTTCCGGCATTTCTATAATTCGAAGGACAAACCGGGGACGCATCGCGCGCTCCGCGGCCTCGACCAGCTCGACAAGGCGATCGTGATCGATCAGAGCGCGATTGGCCGAACGCCGCGCTCGAACCCGATCACTTACACCGGCGCCTTTACGCCGATCCGCGAGTTGTTCAGTCAGCTGCCCGCCGCACGCGTGCGCGGGTACGACGCCGGGCGTTTCAGCTTTAATGTCAAAGGCGGGCGTTGCGAAAATTGCGAAGGCGGCGGACTGATCAAGATCGAGATGCATTTTCTGCCGGATGTTTATGTGGAATGCGAAGTCTGCCGAGGACAGCGTTATAACCGCGAAACGCTGGAGATCACTTTCAAAGGAAAGAATATCGCCGATGTGCTCGACCTGACGGTCGACGAAGCAGCGCGGTTTTTTCGCAATGTGCCGTCGGTTTCTGATCGGCTCGTGGCCATGCTGGATGTTGGCCTCGGATACCTCCGGCTCGGGCAGGCGGCCACAACTCTATCGGGCGGAGAAGCGCAGCGCGTAAAGTTAGCGACCGAGCTGGCAAAAAAGGCGACGGGCCGCACGATCTATATTCTCGATGAGCCAACGACAGGGTTGCATTTTGCCGACATCGAAAAACTGCTGCAAGTGCTCATGAAACTCCGCGACGCGGGCAATACGCTGGTCGTGATCGAGCATAACTTGGAGATGATCAAGTGCGCGGACTGGATCATCGATCTGGGGCCGGAAGGCGGGGAGCGCGGAGGAGAGATAGTCGGAGCGGGGACGCCGGAGAAGATTGCAGAGGTGGCGGGAAGTCATACGGGGCGTTATCTGAAGCCATTGCTCAAGAGATGAAGAGAACGTCGAACGTCCAGTGGAAGAGGGAGGCGTTGATTTGGATTTTCGCGGGGATTTTCATGTTTGCTGGTCCCGCGCGCGCGGAGCTTCCGGATTTTGAAACGGCGGCCCGGCCCATGGAAGAGGGAGTCCCGCAGGTTGCGGTAATGCGATTGCGCGCGCTTCTCAGTGGCGATCTGGCACCGGAAGAACGACGGATCGCCGGCGCGAAACTGGGCGAAGCGCTTCTCGCGGCGGGCGAAGCGGAAGAAGCCTTGAAGGTGCTGCAAGATCCAGCTTTGCTGGCTCTGCCGGCGACGCGGTTTTGCCGCGCGCAAGCTCAAGCCACTCTCGAACGTTGGGCGGAGGCGCTCTCACTTTACCAACAAGTCGCGGCCGAACCAGCTTCGCCATTTCGTTCCAGGGCGATCCTCGGACAGGCTGAGGCCTTGAGGGCGCTTCGACGTCCCGACGAGGCGCTGCAAGTTTTCGCACTTCTCTTTTCCGATCCAAAGGCAAAGGACCGTGCCGAACTTCGCTCGGTGGAATTATTACTCGAGAAACACGACACCGCGGGCGCGCGCCGCATCCTCGACAAAACACGACCCACGGCCCTCGCCGACAAGAAAGAGAAGCGCCTCCTCCAGGGCCTGCTCGAGGCACAACTAGATCATCGCGAGCAAGCCCTTAAGCTTTTCCAGACGATTTTGAGAACGCCCGAGGGCGCGAGCCGCGCTGTGCTTGTCGCGACTTTATGCGCGGTGGCCGAGACCAGTTTGCGATTGAAAACGCCGGAGACGGGGGATGATCCGCTGGAGGATTTCGTGGAGCACCATCCGACAGACGCGGAATTGCCGACCATTTTCAAAAAGCTCGATCAGCTTTATCGCGCCGAACGAACGCCGTCGAACGAGGAACTACGAAGGTGGGCCAACGATCCCGTCCAGCCGCGCCGCGCGCTTGCGCAATGGTATCTCGCGAGAAGTGAACTGCGTGCCGGGCGACGCGAGAACGCATGGCGGATATTCGGCGAGCTGCGGGGCGCTCACCCCCAGTTGTCAGCGCTGGCCGGAGGTCTCCTCGAGTTTGCGCAACTCGAGCTCGACAATCGGCGGTTTGATGACGCCCTGGCGATCCTCGAGGATGCGCGAGCGCTTCGTCCAAACCCTGCGTTGCTCGAGAGAATCAATTTGCTCGCCGGTCAAGCGTACTACGGCGCCAGGCATTTCGAGGCAGCCGCACAAACATTCGAAACCGTGGCTCATACTTCACCGCATTCCGCGACCGACTCGTTCTTTAATGCTTCGCTCGCCTGGCTGCAGTTGAGCGACCATGCGCGCTTTCTGGCCGATTATCGTGAGTTGGGCCAAAGCAGCGGGAACGAGGAAGCGCGCGGCGATTTACTGCTCGAGGAAGGTCTCACCCAGGCCGCGCAGGGAAACAAAAAATCGGCAGAGACGCTGCAACTGTTTCTGCGAGAATTTCCCCGTCACAAGCGCGGCGCCGAAGCATGGGTCGCGCTGGCGGAACTGGCGTTTCACGGCGTTCCAGCCAACCTTGAGGCAGCGCGAAAAAACCTGGCGCGCGCCGCAGAAAGTGGACCGAGCGACGCTGCCCGCGAAAGGGCCGATTATCTCATGATTTGGATCGAAGACACCGCGCCGAATACTGACGCTGCCAAAGTGATTGGATTCGCCAGCCAGTTTCTCCAGAAGTACCCGGCGTCGTCCCTCCTTTCGGATGTCCGGATGAAGCTGGCGGAAGCCTATTACCGGCAACAGGATTTTCCGAATGCGCAAACGCAGTTCCAAATTCTCGCCCAGGAAAATCCGCGGGCCCGTTTCACCGAGAAGGCCCTCTTTTTCGCCGCGAAGTCGGCGATGCAAAGCATGGGCGCCCAATCACTCGACCACGCACTCGTCTTGCTCGACGAGGTGGTCAAAAAAAATGGGGAGCTCAAATGGGCCGCGCGGAACGAGCAAGCCGTGATCGAGCGCAAACTGGGAAAGCCGCAGGACGCCGCGACACTTTACGATGAAGTCTTGCAGGGGGCCGCGAAACCGGAAGAACAGCGCGAAGCGTTGTGCGGCAGGGGTGATATTCTATACGAGTCAGGACCGGCGGATCGCGAAAACTACAAGCGCGCCATCGAAGTTTACGATCAGCTCGCGTCGCAGAAGGATGCTCCTCCGCACTGGCGCAATCAGGCTCTCTTCAAGAAGGGCATTTGCCTCGAGAAGTTGGACGACCGGGACAATGCCCTCGCGACCTTTTACAAAATCATCGAGGAGGAAACCCGGTTTGGCCGGCAGCACGAATTTTTCTGGTATTACAAGGCTGGCTTCAACGCAGCGCGGCTGCTCGAGGATGATTCGAAGTGGCAGCCTGCCGCCGTCGTTTACCAAAAGCTCGTTTCCGCCGGCGGCGCGCGCAGTGACGAAGCAAAGTCGCGCCTGAGCCGGTTGCGCCTCGAACATTTTCTCTGGGAGCAATAGGACGAAACGGAAGGTCCGCTACTTTCTGGCGCGACGCCCAGCCGGTTTCGCTTTCGCGTTCCAGGACATGAGGCCGCGAAGGCGAGCCCCCACTTTTTCGATCGGATGGTCCTGTGATTCCGCGAGCAGTTTCGCATAGCGCTTGCGACCGCTCTTCGTCTCGCGCAGCCAATCGCGGGCGAACTTGCCGTTGTGAATTTCCTGAAGCACCACCTCCATTTTCTTGCGCACGGCGCGGTCGATGATCCTCGGGCCGACGGAAAGGTCGCCCCACTTTGCCGTCTCCGAAATGAGTGAGCGCATGCCGTCGATCCCTGCTTCGTGAATGAGATCGACGATGAATTTCAATTCGTGCAGGCACTCAAAATACGCCAACTCCGGCGCGTAGCCGGCAGAGGTTAGGGTCTCGAACCCGGCCCGGATGAGCGCGCTGACCCCCCCGCAGAGCACCGCTTGTTCGCCAAAGAGATCCGTCTCGGTTTCGTCCCGAAAAGTCGTTTCGATCACTCCCGCCCGGGTGCAGCCGATCGCTTTTGCCCAGGCGAGCGCGGTCCTTTTTCCCCGCTTCGTTGGGTTTTGGCTGACGGCAAAAAGAGCCGGCACGCCCCGACCAAGAACGAATTCGCGACGAACCATCGGGCCGAGCCCTTTCGGCGCGACCATGATAACATCCACGTCTTTCGGCGGAACAATCGTGCGGTAAAAAATCGCAAATCCGTGAGCAAGAAGCAGCGTTTTCCCGGCAGAAAGCGAGGGCGCGATTTCCTTTTCGTAAATCGCGGGCATTTTCGTATCCGGGACGGCAAGAAAAATGATTTCGCTACGGCGGGAAGCCTCCGCCGTGCTGACCACTTCGAGCCCCTCTTGGCGCGCAATGCGCCGCGATTTGCTCCGCGGCGGAAGCCCGACGAGGATCCGCATGCCGCTGTCTTTTAGGTTCAAGGCATGCGCGCGCCCCTGCGCACCGTAGCCAATCACAGCGCAGGTTTTCCCGCGCAAGAATTTCAGGTCGGCGTCTCGATCGGTATAAATGCGCGCGGACATACGACGCTGGATGGGACCGCACCGATGGTACCGGCGCACCGCGCGAAGTCAACGCGTGGTGCGGGAAACGGATGCGCTCGCGAGGGAATCAGTTCACGGCCACCCGCGACCGCGCCCTAGATTCCAAGCGGCTGACGTGCACGAGCGTTTCGCGCGCTTCATCCACGCGACCCATCCTGGTGAGAATGTCTGAGAGGATCAGGTATTGGCGCGGTTGATCGGGCTGGCGGGCCACGGCGCGGCGTTGGGTTTTACAGGCGTCTTCGAGTTTGTCTTGGCGCACGTCGAGTAACGCGATCAAGTTGAGCGCCTCGGGATCGTGCACATCGAGGATGCTGGCGTGACGAAAGTTTTCCTCGGCTTGCGGCAAATCGCCCATCTCCAGGAAGAGGCCGCCCAGGGTAATCGATGCACCGGCATGCCACCAATGCTCACGAACAAAATTCTTCACGACTGGAAGTGCTGCCGCAGGGCCTTCAATTTCGCGGAGCATTTGTGCCTGAAAACTGATTAATCCCCAATTCCCGGGATACGCGCGACGGGCCCTCTCCAGAATTGAGAACGCTGCAACATCGTCTTTCTCTTTGTGCCGCAAGCGAGCCAGATTTCTGGCAGCGTCCCAGGTCCGCGGATAGCCGCCTTTCTCTGGCGCCGCTGAGTTACTGGCCGTCTCAAACATAGCCTCAGCTTCTTTCGTTTTACCCTGGTGAGATAGGGCGATCGCGAGGTTGTTACGCGCAAGTGGAAAGTCCGGGAAGGCCTGCAGCACTTTGCGCAGGATAGCTTCCGCTTTCCCATGTTCGCCGCGCGTTGCGTAGATGACCCCGAGATTCACTCCGATGCGACTGCTCGATCCGCCCGCAGCAAAAGTTCGTCGAAAGAACGTTTCGGGATCCGCCCAGTCGCTGCTCCGGATTACGCTGCGCACGCTCAATCCCACCACTGCGACGCATGCGAAAGCGACGGCGGAGCGCATGTAGCGCGTGGGCAAATCGAAAAGAACGCCGGCTAAAAAAATACAAGCGCCGACACTGGGCAGGTAGAGCCAATGCTCAGCTACCGTTGCGTTGAGATCGAAAAGATTTGAAACCGGCAGGTAGGCGAGGAGAAACCAGCTCGCGCCGAATAAGCGGGCGCGATGGCCAGCGCCCCTGCAAAGAGCGCCCAAAAGCAAAATTCCGAGCACCAATACCCCGCTGATGGAAAGGTATTCAATCGCAACAGCGTCTCGCCAGCTCGCCTGACTACGCCCCAAGGCCGGATCGAAGACAGTGCGTTCGATGTGAAGATGGGAAGGAAAGACGATTAAGCGACCATAGTCACCAAGCGCTCGAAGCATGAGGACACTACGCATCGCAGGCGTCATACCAGGCGTGGTGCCGTTTTCGGAATGGTGCTCGGGTAGCTGCCGCAATCCGGCGTAGAGCGAAACCACTATGACGCAGACCGCAAGGACGAGAGATTTTGCTCGAAGGGGCGGCTTCTCCTCGAATGCGAAGAGATACAGAAGAAACATCAGTATCCACAATGCACCGCTCTCGCGCGAACAAAGCGAAAACAAGGCGGACAGTGCTGCTAGGACATACAAGCCTCGACGCGTCCACGACGGGGATAAATCCCGCGCTCGAAGATAAAGGAGCCAACCGCCGGACCCGAAGAAAAAAGCCAGACTGTCGGCGCGCCCGGAAACATAGTCGACTGCGGCGCTATGCACAGGATGGACAACCCAGAGGAGGGCCAGAAAGAATGCCGCACTCGATGAATCGACGCGTCCCTTCCAGAAGGACTTATCCGCCCATCGCTCCGCAAAGGATCCCAAGATCCGACACAAGAGATAATAGAGGAGGACACCGCTTAGAACGTGCCACAGGACATTTGAGAGGTGATAACCATACGCTTCCTTGTTCCAGAAAAGGTAATCAAAGATATACGAAATCGTCTGGGCCGGCCGATAATGGCCTGCGTAGGCATCAGGGAAAAGGTAGTGTCGGAATGCTTCCAGAAAAAGAGCTGGACTCTTGATAAAGGGATTGTCGTTGACGAGAGGGATGTCGTCCCAAAGTAACTCACCCGTAAGGGACGGTATGTGGACACTGACTCCGAAAAGAAGCAGCGCAAGACACCTTACCCATCCACGTTTAGCGTAGGGGGCAAGCTTCGAGCACGACGATCCTGAAGCCGCCTTGATATTGCTTTGAGTCATTTCAAGGCGTCTGCATTCCCAGTCAAGAATCCCCAAGTCTAGTTTATGGCAACGGAGGCGTGAGCAATCGCCTTCATCTTGGATACTTGAGCCTGGGCCGCCCGCGCCTCATCGGAGCGACCCATTTTAACCAGAATGTCGGTAAGAATAAGATACTGGCGAGGTTGGCTTGGCTGACGCCATAAGGCGCGACGTTGGACTTTAATCGCGTCATCAAGGCGGCCTAGCCGGACATCCATTTGTGCCATGAGGTTGAGTGCTTCGACGTCGTGCACATCCAGCCAACTGGCGCGGTGCCACGCGTCTTCCGCCCCGGCAACATCTCCCATTTCACAAAACAGTCGTCCCAAGGCAATTGACGCTCCGCAATGCCACCAGTTGTCCTTTACGAACTTCTCCACCAGTGGGAACGCAGCCGCTGCCCCTTGCGTTCGTCGAAGCAGCTCGGCTTCAAAGCTAACCAATGTCCAGGTTCCAGGGTAATTGTGGCGCGCTTTTTCAATGATAGCCAGCGCACTGTGGTCATCGTTTCGATCATGCGCGGCGTGAGCCAAGTTTAGCGCAGCAGCCCAAGTACGGGGAAAGTTCTCACGTTCTTCCGCACTGGGTGTGCTGGCGGAATCGTACATCTTTTCAGCTTCGGCCGTCTTGCCCTGCGCAGAGAGTGCCGAACCGAGGTTGTTCCGCGCCACCAAGTAGCTCGGGTCGACGTGGAGCACTCTTCGTAAAATGCTTTCCGCCCTCCCATTCTCGCCGCGCTGCGAATAGATCGCCGCCAGATTGACGGCCATTCTGACACTGGTCCCTCCGGCTAGCAGGGTGCGGCGGTAAAACGTTTCCGGCGTCACCCAATCGCTGCTGCGAATGAAGCTGCGTGCGCTCAGACCGGCGATGGCAACGCATGCAGCTACCGTCGCCAGTTTCCAGGTCCACCGCGGCAGCTCCAATGCACAGCCAACGACAAACACGAAAAATCCAATGCTGGGAAGATAGAGCCAGTGCTCGGCTACCGTCGCATTGAGGTCGATCAGGTTGGAAGTCGGCAAATAAGCGAGTAGAAACCAACTCGCACCAAAGATGCGAATGGCTCGCGCAGGGCCGGGACGGAAGGCACCGTAGAGGAGAATGCCGCCAAACGTTACTCCGGCCAAGGCAAGATATTCGATCGGAATCGCGTTCCTCAATCCCTTGTTGTCACGCACTTCCCCCGACTCAATGATGGTACGCTCCATGTGCAGATTTGCAGGCCAGACCATCAATTGCCCGTAATCGCCCAGGGCTCGCAACATCAGGACTGCGCGCTTCGAATGGGTTTGACTTGGGGCTGCGTCACTGACCAAGCTTCTAGCTGGCAATTGTCGCAAACCGGCATAGACAGCGGTCACGGCAATGCAACATGCCAGGACGAGCAGCTTTGCCCTGAACATCACCTTTCTATCGAAAACGAAAAGATGGAACAAAAAGAGAAGCAGCCATAGGAACCCGCTTTCTCGCGAACAGACCGCCACCAAAGCCGATAAGGCTGCCAGACCGTATGCGGCCCGACGGAAGAGCAGGCGCCCGACCTCCCGTCCGCGTAAGTAAAGCAGCCAGCCGCCGCACCCGAAAACACAAGCCAGGCTGTCCGCGCGTCCCGATATGTAATCGATTGCTGCGCTATGGACTGGGTGAACCACCCAAAGGAGCGTTGCGAAAAATGTTGCTGCGTCCAGGATTGTCGCACCGTCCATACGTGTTCCATGTGTATTCCCGTTTGGAAACGTCTCACCCGCAGCTCTGATTAATTGCTGGAGCAGTGCATAAAGAAGACAGCCACCCGCCACATGCCAGAGCACATTTGAAAGATGGAATCCGTAGCTGTCGCCGTTCCAGACCAGATAATCGAAAATGTAAGAGACGGTTTGGACCGGACGATAATGCCCTCCG
>Ga0315287_10008478_pt1 | contig 10387 bp, 10 predicted proteins | sample YL17G11_0_MG_FD_205037 | JGI IMG/M metagenome (GOLD analysis project Ga0315287, IMG submission 205037) | Sediment microbial communities from Yellowstone Lake, YNP, Wyoming, USA - YL17G11_0 | ecosystem: Environmental > Aquatic > Freshwater > Lake > Sediment | place: USA: Wyoming | collected...
TGGTGCTGGGGTCGCCCAGCCGCAGGATCAATGCGGGGAGGGTCTTGGGGTCTTTGATTTCCGCCAGGACCCTGATCGCGGCCGCGCGGATGTCTTCCTCTTTGTCGTTGTCCAGGGCGTGGATCAGAGCGGGCATGCATTCATCGGTGCCGAGCTTGCCCAGCGCGTAGATCGAGCGGAGCCGGATGGTTTTTTCGCCCTTTTTGTAATGCTGCAGGATGACCGGCAGGTTGCTCATTCCATCCAGCCGTTCGAGCGCGGATGCGGCCATCTGCCGGACCTCTTCGATTTCATCCTTGAGCAGGCGGATCAGGGCCTGCCTCCGGGCATCCAGGTCTGCGCTTTCAGGCTTGTCTTTTTCTGCCATCTTTATCGGTTAACAATTCCGTTTTAATCAATCTTCACTTTTTTCAGGGCATCCAGGAAACTCTTGGCGTCCTGGTACCGCTCTTTGGGGTCTTTCTGCATGCAGCGCAGGACTATCTTGTTGAGCGTATTGTCCAGGTCCGGCACCAGGCTCCTGGCCTCCGGGGGAGGAGTGTGAATGTGATGATAGACCGCGTCCCCGCTCTTGAACGGCAGCTGACCGGTGATCATCTCGAACATGGTCACGCCCAGGCTGTAGATGTCGGTGCGGTGGTCGATGTCTTTTCCCAGGGCCTGCTCCGGACTCATATAATAGGGGGTGCCGCTGGCGAGCGTCTGGTAGCCCTTGACCTCCTCCAGGACTTTGGCCAGGCCGAAATCCATGAGCTTGGTCTGCTTGTCCTTGGTCCACATTATGTTGCTGCTCTTGATGTCCCGGTGCACCACCTTGCGCTCGTGGGCGTATTCCAGCGCCCGGCCCACCTGACCCGCAATGAGCAGGGCCGCCTTCACCGGCACCTTGCTGTCCCGGTTCAGGATCTGCTTGACCGTCTCGCCCTCCACAAGCTCCATGGCGATGTAATAGTTCCCGGCCTCTTCGCCCGCGTCGAAAACGGTCACGATGTTGGTCTGGTTCAGGCGCGCCGCGCTCTTGGCCTCGCGGAAGAAATTGCGGAGCGCGGCCGGATGGTCCTTGAGGTTCGCGGGAAGCACCTTGTATGCGACCACCCGGTCCAGGATGGTGTCGCGCGCCTTGTAAACGATGCCCATCCCGCCCCGGCCGATCTCCTCGATTATTTCGTAGCGCACCGGCTTGACCACGCCCAGGGACGGTATTTCCCTAAGCGTTTGGGTTTCCTCCTGACTCACGCTCGGACTCCGGCTGTCGATCACGGTCTTGGACTGCTTCAGCCGCTCCAGCTTGATCCGGACATCCAGGTATTCTATGTCCACGAGCAGGATTTTCTCGTAGAGCATCATCGCGCCCTCCAGGTCTCCCAGACGCTCGTCCAAAGAAGCCAGCTGGTAGAAGTCATCGATGTTGGAACGGCTGATGTCCTGGCTCTCGACCGCCAGCTTGAGCGACTCCTTTGCCAGATTGAGCATGCCTTTTTCCTGGAAAATTTTGCCCAGCAGCGAACAGGTCTTGGGGTAATCCTGGCTGCCTTTTTCAACCTGCTGGAGCGCCCGGATCGACTTGTCCAGCAGGCCGCGGTGGTAATAGCTGACGCCGGCGTTGTAGAAGTCCCGGGCCTGCTCGTACATTTCGCTGACCTTGGAAATCTCGCCTGCGCGGTCGTAGCACTGCGCCGCTTTATCGAACGCGCCCGCCTTTTCGTAATCCTCCCCGGCTTTCCAGAAATTTTCCAGGCTCTCCCAAATCTGTCCCGCCTCCTTGAACCTGCCCGCCTGGTCCATGGAATCCGCGGCTTTGCGTTTTTCTCCCAGTTCCTGGTAAAGCTCGGCGACCCGGTTCCAGTCCCCGGCTTTTTCCAGCTCCTTTATCGCCTCCTGCTTCTGGCCTTCACCCAGGTGGTAATCCGCGCGGAGTTGGGCCGCTTTCACGGACTGACCGACCTGTTCCAGGCACGCCGCGGCCTCCAGCACCAGGCCCGCGGAGAGATAGCGCTCCGAGGCCTCTTTGAGCCGGCCCGACTCCGAAAGCAGCCGGCCCGATTCCGCAAACAGGTGCGCGCGGTCCAGCAGTTCGATGGTGCGCTCGGTGTCTCCCGATTTCTTGAAATCCTCCGCGGCCGCCAGCGTAAGCTCCTGGTAGAAGCTGAGCTGGGGCAGCTCGACCTCTTTGCCCAGCCGGGTCTCCGCTTCATCCAATGCCTTAACCAGGGACTCCGCGCCGTTTTTATAATCGCCCAGCTCCTCGAAAAGCTGGTGGGCTTTCCGGAAAAATCCCGACTGCAGATAAATCTCCGCGGCCCGTTTCTTGTCCCCGGCCGCTTCGAAACGACGGGCTGACCTTTGCAAATCGCCCAGGATAAAGTAAATCTGTCCCGCGCTCCCCGGCTCCCCGGCTTTATCGAAAAGTTCCGCGGCTTTCTTGTATTCCTCCAGCTCCCGGTAAATCCCGGCCGCCTCTTTTATTTTCCCGAGCTTGAGCAGGCTCTGGGCCGTGCCCTGGAGGTGGTGACCCTTCTGGAAATATTCGGAAGCCTCACCCCACCTTTCCAGGCTGAAGGCGATTTCTCCCGCCAGCCGGAACTGCTTCTGGCTGACCAGGTTGTTCAGGTTGTTCTCGATGTTGCGCTCGCTCCAGTTTTTTATTTCCTCGCGCCAGTCCTTCAAGTTCTCTTCCACGCCCCCGCCGCGCAGCGCCCGGTAAACGAACATCACGAACACCAGGCCCATGACAAAGACCGCCAGAAAGGGCAGGTGCTGGGCGAACGACGCCGGGTTCATCCCGCGGCCTCCTCGCCTTTCTTGTCCGCCTGGTTGTAGCGCTCGTACTCGCTGTAAATGCAGCCGCAGTATTGCTGCCGGTAAAGCCCCATCTCGACCGACCGCTCGATGCCTTTTTTCCAGCCCTCGCGGAAATCGCGGTACAGGAATTTCAGCTTCTGCTCCTTGGCCACGGACTCCGCGACCTCGCGCGCCAGCTCGTGCTTTTGCTGCCGGGAGTAAAAAATGCTGGAGCTGAAATAATCGAATTTCCCTTTCCGGGCATAAAGGGCCGTCTCGGTCAGCCGGCTGTGGTAGCAAATCTCGCAGCGGAATTCCTCGCGGAAGGCCGCCTGCCGCAGCCACTCTTTCACCTGGTATTCCTGCTTCCAGATCATGCGCAGCGAGAGCGCCCCGGACATGGCCTTAACCGCATCGGTGCGTTTCAAGTATTCCTGATAGGGCTGGATGTTGGAGTTGAAGAAAAAGCCGGACACTTCGAACCCCTCCTGACGCAAGGACTCCACCGGGAAGATCCCGCAGGGACCGCAGCAGATATGCAATAATACTCGCTCGACCATTCTATCGGCTCTCTTCAGTTCAACTCATAAAAATATAAATCCCGGTGAACAACCAGACCATGATGTTGAAAATCGAGATCGCACGGGCGCCCCGGGCCGATGCGACCTTTTTCCGCGTCCCGGAATATCCCAGCGCCATTGCCGAGACGCTGAGCAGCAGGCCGAGAAGGATGCTGGCCGCGAAAGCCGGCCCGAACAAGACCGAGTTGGCGATGTAGAAGGTGGAGTCCAGAATCCAGAGCAAAGGCCCGGCGAACAGGGCCAGGAAAAAGATCAAGGGGTTGGTGTCCAGCGGACGCCGCAAAAACTTCTCCCCGCCCTCCTGCGCCGCGCATTCAGCGCACTTGCCGGTTTTATCCAGGAGACCGCCGCACACCGGGCAGCGCGGCTTTTTTTCCCTGCGCTTGATCTTGGCGTTTTTGACATTGGCGTTGTTCAGGATCGCCTGGTTCAACTCCACATCTTCCAGGTTGGCGTTCTGGAGGTTGGCCTGGTCCAGGTCCGCGTAAGCCAGACTGGCTGAATTAAGCGTGGAATAGGACAGGTTGGCCGACTGCAGTTTCGCCATTTCCAGGTCCGCGGAGTTCAGGTTCACCCGTTCCAAATTGGCCTTTGACAGGTCGGCACGGTTCAAGACCGCTCCGGTAAGGTTGGCGTAGCTCAAGTCCGCGGAGATCAGCCTGGCGTTGGCAAGGTTCGCATATGAAAAGTCAGCCTCTTTCAAGACCGCGCCCGCGAAGTTGGCCTCTTCCAGGCGTGAGCCCCGGAAATTTGCGTAGGAGACGTTCTGCTTGGAGAAGTCCGCCTGCGCAAAATCCGCCTCTTCAAAGTCCGGCGTGGCCAGCGCCGCGTTCTTGAAAACGGCGCCGGTGAGCTTTGCCTGGTAAAAGGAGTGCCCGACCAGGTCCGCGTCCGCAAACCGGGCGTTGTTGAGCTGGGTTTTGGAAAAATCGCATCCGAAAAAGGTAGCATTCCTGAAGTCGGCATTGGAGAGGTTTGCGCCCGGGAACTTGCAGCGCTTCCATTTGCTCTCCTTGGCGTGCAGGTCGACTATATTCGCAAGCGTGAAATCCGAGTCCGTGACGATGGCTTCCCGGAAATTCGCCGAGCGCATCCGCGCGCTCCCGAAAATGCTGTATTCTATTTTCGCCGAGCTGAAATCAGCCCCCTCCAGGCTTGCCTCCGAGAAATTAATCTCGTTCAGTTGAGCGTTTTTGAAAACGACCTGCTCCAGGTGTCCGTGCGAGAATTTGACTTTTTTGAGTTTCATCTCCGAGAAGTCGGTCTCTCCCAGGTCCGCGGAGTCCAGGTTCATCCCCAAAAGCTGCTCCGGTCCCACCCGCACCCCGCGCAGGCCGGCGCCTTTGAGCGAGCAGTTTTCAAACACGGCTTTGGTCAGGTCCAGGCGCGACAGCTTTGCGGATTCCAGGTCCGAATCGATGAACCCGGCCTGCTCCAGGTCCGCGGCCATCAGGTCCGCCTCTTTCAAATTGCACCTGATAAATGCCGAGCCGATGAGCCGCGCCGCTTTCAGGCTGGCTTTTTGGAGGCCGCAGTCCTCAAACCTGCAGCCGCTGACAACAGACTCGTTGAGCGAGGCCGAGCCGAACTCGCACCGGTAAAAAATTATCCCCTTCCACTCCACGCCCGATGCCTGCAGGCCCGTGAAATCCCGGCCTTCGATCCGCTCGCCCTTGCCCGCGAGCTCTTCTATCAATTTTAACTTTTCATCCATTAAACAACTGTTCCTGGCCAACCGGAATTTTCAATCCCAAATGCAAATAGGTCTTCTTGGTTATCTTCCTTCCTCTCGGCGTTCTAGTCAAGAAGCCGACTTTCAACAAATACGGCTCAACCACATCCACCAGGGTGTCCACTTCCTCGTTCAAAGTCGCCGCGACCGCCTCGATCCCGACCGGGCCGCCGTCGTAATATTCGATGATGGCGCGCAGGAATTTGCGGTCCAGCTCGTCAAGGCCGGCCTCGTCAATGCCCTCCATTTTCAGGGCCTCGATGGCGACTTCCCTGGTGGCCTTGCCCTGGGCGCGCACCTGCGCGAAATCGCGCACCCTGCGCAGGAGCCGGTTGGCGATGCGGGGCGTGCCCCGGGAGCGGGCCGCGGAAATCTGCACCGCGTTCTCTTCGATTTCCAGGCTTAAGAGTTTTGCGGAGCGCCTGATTATTTCGGCAAGCTCCGCGGCCGGGTAGAAGTCGAAGTGGTGGAATATCCCGAACCGGTCTCTCAGCGCCGCGGTGAGCAGTCCGCTCCGGGTGGTCGCGCCGATCAGGGTGAAGGGCTTGAGCGGGACTTCCACGGCCTTGGCGTAAATGCCCTTGTCCAGCACCAGGGAGATTTTAAATTCCTCCATTGCCGGGTAAAGGTATTCCTCAATGGCGGCGTTGAGGCGGTGGATTTCATCTATGAAAAGGACATCCCCGTGCTCCAGGTTGGTGAGGATTCCCAACAGGTCCGCGGGCCGCGCCAGGGCCGGACCCGAGCTGACCAGGAGCCGGGTGCCCATCTCGTTTGCGATGATATGGGCGAGCGTGGTCTTGCCCAGGCCGGGCGGGCCCGAGAGCAGCGCGTGCTCGAAGGGGTCTTTCCGGGCGAGCGCGGCCTCCAGGCTCACCTTCAATTTTTCAATCACATCTTTTTGACCGATGTATTCGTTCAAACGGGAGGGCCGGAGAGTAAGGTTCAGCCGCTCCTCTTCCGGGCTTATGCTCGAGCCGCTGATCAATCTTTCAACGCTCACCGGATCACCTCCGTGGTCTTGCGGCCCCGCTCCTTGAGCGCGCCCGAGACCAGGTCGTTGCGCGAGCTGACGCCCTTGGCCCTGACTTTCTTGACCAATTCCTCGGCCTCCATCCTGCGGATTCCCAGGTTGACCAGGACCGAGACCGCGGTGATCTCATCCTCGCCCAGGGCCATGGGACGGAGCGCTTCCGCGGACACAAACTGCTCGAGCTTGCCGCGCAGTTCCGCGATGATCCGCTCCGCGCTCTTCTTGCCGATGCCGGGAAGCTCGGAGAGCATGGCGGCCTCGCCGGATTCCACGATCCGGGCAAAACGGCTGGGGGCGATCTTCAAGACCCTAAGCGAGGTCCTGATGCCCATGCCCGGGACCTTGAGCAGAAGCTCGAAAAATTTGCGCTCCTGGTCCGAGGCAAACCCGACCAGACGCGGGGTCTGCTGGCTGCCGGCCGCGCCCTCCAGGAAATCCAGGGTGAAGAACTCGACCGGCTGATCGATCTGGGAAGCGAGTTCCGCCTCCAGGTATCCGGGGACCATCACCTCGTAATGGATCAGACCGCACTTAAGCTCGGCTTTCCCGTCTGAAAGCGAGACCAGCCTGCCCCTGATCCGGGAGATCAAATGAGCGCTCCTGTAAAATTTTTGGCGGCGCGGTTTAGGTGGCAGAGAGAGACCGCGAGCGCGTCCGCGACATCCGGAGGCTCCGGCAGTCTGGCCAATTTTAGTTGGGACTGGATTGCGCGCTGGACCTGGATTTTATGGGCGGAGCCGTTCCCGGTCAGGGTCTGCTTGATTTTTTTTGCGGGGTAGCTAACGACCGGCATGCTCTTTTCAGCCGCGGCCAGAAAGATCATGCCCCGCGCGTGTCCCATCAGGATCGCGGTCCTGGGGTGCGCGTAATCGGAATAAAGCTCTTCAATGGCCATCTGGTCGGGATTGCTTTCCTCCAGGACTTGTTTGACGCCCAGATAAATCTCGTGGAGCCTTTCCGCCAGCTCCTGTTTGGCTGACACCCGGATCACGCCCGCGCTGATTACTTTATAGACAGAGCCGTTCAGCTCGATCACTCCGAAGCCGGTTATATTAAGGCCAGGGTCAAATCCTGCAACCCTCATGATCGGTCCTAGACGTCGATGGCGCTGATCCGTTGCAACTCCTCCGTGGAAATGTCGAAGTTGGCGTAAACATTCTGGACATCCTCGTGCTCTTCCAATGCGTCCACCAGACGCACCATCTGCTCGGCCTCTTTGCCGGTGAGCTTGATTGAGGTCTGGGGGATCATGGAAATTTCAGCTACGCTGTATTTCAGGCCTTTCTTGTCAAAGGCCTCCTTGACCTGCTCGAAGGCATCGGGGGATGTGGTCACTTCCCAGACCGATTCCGCGTCCTTGACATCGTCGGCGCCGGCCTCCAGGGCCACTTCCATGAGCTGGTCCTCGCTGGCCGTGCTCTTTTCAAACAGGATCAACCCTTTTCGCTGGAACATCCAGGCCACGCACCCGGACTCGCCCAGGTTGCCGGCCCCGCGCGAGAAAATCTTTCTTATCTCCGGCGCGGTGCGGTTCTTGCTGTCGGTCATCACCTCCACGAGCATGGCGACTCCGCCCGGGCCGTAGCCCTCATAGAGAGCCTCTTCGTAGGTCACGCCCTCCAACTCGCCGGTGCCTTTTTTAATGGCGTTGGTGACATTGTCTTTGGGCATGTTGGCGGCCCTTGCCGCGCTGAGCGCGGTTCGCAGCCGAGGGTTTGAGTCCGGGTCTCCGCCCCCGATCCTCGCCCCCACGATTATCTCGCGGATGATCTTGGTGAAGAGCCTGCCCCGCTTCGCGTCTTCCTTGCCCTTCTTATGCTTTATGGACGCCCACTTGGAATGACCAGACATAGTATCCCCCCTGCTAAAATTTTAGTGCCAGTATATTACCACACGATACAAAGGTTTGCAAAAATTCCAAAATTCATTTTGCCTCAACGCAAAGGCGCAAAAGGAGCAAAGGAAAAATCGATTTCAATTTACCGCGGAGACGCGGAGAGCGCGGATAAAATCGAGCAAGGGCCTGGTCAGTCGCTCCCGCCCGGAGTGGCATTCTTGTCCATCTCGACCGGCAGCAGGCTTTTCAGGTCCAAATGGCGGGAGGCGGAGAGCACTTCGATCCCGATCAATTTGCCGTGGGCGTCAACATCGATGGTGATGTCGTCGCTCACTTCCTTGCTCAACACCTTCTTCGCCTTGCCCATCCGGATGTAGAGCAGGTCATAAGCCGAATCATAAGTTATCTTCATCCTTCACCCCCAATTACCGTAAAACACCTTTACCGTTATCACCACTATTGCGCCGTATTCCTCAACGAAAATTGCCTGGATCTTTTTCTGAGCATATTCCTTGCCCAGCCATTCGTTATTATACTCGAAAACCTTTTCTTTTGCCTTCCTGCCCCGGCTCACCACGACATCAATGCCCGTATTAATTGTGGATCCGATCTCATCCTCGGAGGCTCCTCGTTCCCGAGCACGCAATTTTGCGTGGGTGATGATTTTTATATTTGGCATCCCACCTTCATTGTAACCAAATTTATAAGACAAGCAATTCTACAAAAGCTGTTGGGGGACAGTATTGCAGTAGAAAAAAGTTTGGCAGGAATTATTTATTCGATTTTCTCCAGTTGCTGAAGCCTTCGGGGAATGCGTTTTTCCCTCCTTCGTTAAAGAGGCTGTCGATAAATTGCCATTTTCGAATTTCATCTTAAATAATTCCCCTCCCTTGACGGGAGGGGATTAAGGGGAGGGTGATTTCAGCATTATCGGTCGGGCGTTTGCAAGTCTTTAGATATTTTATGATCCCCCTCACCCAACCCTCTCCCACGGGGGGAGAGGACTTGATGGACTTTATCGACAGCCTCTAAAACTACGGAGGGCTTTCAAATTATGCTGATATAGATGTTTGTTATTTTGTGCTCTTTCTCCAACTCCGGAATCCTTCCGGAAAGGCATTGCGCCAAAAGCCGCGGATGAAGACCATGCCGAAGAGGAACCTCCCGACCAGGAACCCGGTTGACCAGAGGAACGAATAGGCTGCGATCTGCTCCTTGCTCCCGCAATGTCCGATCTCGTAGAAGAACAGGATTGAGAGCGCCTGGGGTCCTCCGTAGCCGCCGACATTGATGGGCAGGAAATGGCCGTAAAAAATTATGGGGATCGCGATCACCGCGAGCGGGAGCGGGACCGTGATGTCCAGGGCGCGGAGGGTGGCGTAGTTGCAGACCAGCCCGCCGATCAGGCACAGGACCCGGGCCCCGTAAACGATCAGATAATGGTGCCAGCGCGCGATGCTGAAAGTGCGGAGCAGCTGGGTGGCCCCGGCCGCGGCCTTGACCAGAAAGCTTTGGCCGCCCTGTTGTTCAGCGTCCGTCTTGTGCGAGCGCTCGATCCAGGCCGCCATTTTCGGCTGGAGCGGCGAGTGCCAGAAGGCCAGGTTGGCTAAATACACCACCCAGAAGATGATCATGGCCACGAGCCAGTAGATATTTATCTGCGGCACCAGCTTGGTCCTCAGGTTGTAGATGACCGCGATGGTGAGCGCGGTGGCCACCGCGGCCAGGTCGTTGAGCACGGTCCAGAATGTGGAGCTTACCGCGTGGGTTGGCGAAACGCCTTTCTTGCGCCAGAGCCAGATCGGGAAGAAGACCTCGGCGAGCGGGGCGAAGACCACCTGGATCACATAGGGCGCCACGCGCAGTTCGAATTTTTCATAAGTGGTGAGCTTGGCGCTGAACCAGGAATAGGCCTGGCCGAAGGTGAAGGTGTCAACCGTGCCGAACAGGAGCGTGAACCCGATCATGAACGGTATGAAAAGCTTGAGGTCCGCGGTGGCCATGATCGAGAACATCTTCCGGAAATCGATGAAGAAATAGAGCCAGGCCAGGGTCGCAATGGTGATCACCCAGGGGATCAACTGGTTGATGATCCCGGGTTTTTTTATTGTTTCTTGAGAAACACCGGTACTGTTTTTGGGGTCTGACATTTTTTCCGGATTTTATTGGAACTCATTCTCCGGTGTTTTTCCCGGATTATCAAGCTGGTCGTCGTAGCTGTCTTTGGCGGAGAGGTCGATGCCTCGCGAGAGGGCCTCTTCCTTGTAGGAACCCTCGCGCATCCTGATCTCGCCGGCCGGGCTGACCCGGACCGCGGATTCTCCCAGCACCGGGCACGCGGTCTCGCACCAGCCGCAGCCGTAGCACCGGCTCGGGATCACCATTGGCACGCGCTTGCCGTTCACGGTCTTGAACACGATCGC
>Ga0315287_10008479_pt1 | contig 10386 bp, 28 predicted proteins | sample YL17G11_0_MG_FD_205037 | JGI IMG/M metagenome (GOLD analysis project Ga0315287, IMG submission 205037) | Sediment microbial communities from Yellowstone Lake, YNP, Wyoming, USA - YL17G11_0 | ecosystem: Environmental > Aquatic > Freshwater > Lake > Sediment | place: USA: Wyoming | collected...
GCTGGCAATCGGGATTGTCACAACGGGTTAAACGTATGTCCAGTTTGGTTATGGGTGCTCCACAGATCCGGCAGGTTATGAGGGACATTTACTGCCACCTTTTTGACTTGGAATTGAACGAACATGATCCAGTTGTATCCGGTTTCGTTCCTTGATATTTTTGTATTAATAAAAATTTCCCCTTTTCTTCAAAACATTGTGCCCGGAATCCACAACACTCACTACATCTAATAACCTTTATTATTCCTGCCTTCTTTTGAGTTTCTGGATCAAGTAGTCTTTTGATAAGGTTCTTGTTATCCGGGTGATCAATAATTGCAATACTACTTTTGTGAATGCCGGGGAATTCTTCTAAAGCAAGATGCAACCCATATTCATATGCATCTCGATCAATAGACCAGATATAAACGGAATTAGAAAACTCGCATGAATATGGACTATCACGTACAAATACTCTTATTATAGCATCGGATTTTTTCCTCCTATTGATCTCTTCCCCCACATTAGAAACCAATTTGTCTACATCATTAGTTTTTTCGATGCATCCCGATGCAAACAATGTGATGTATTTTTCGGTAGTGATGCAATCCGCAATCTTTTTTGAATACTCATATACATCAATGTTATCAAGACTTATACTTTGAATTTTAGCAACCACCTCAATATCAAAAGGCTGTGTTTTCATATAGCAATGTTTTTTACACCATTTCGATCCCCAAGAGCAATTTTCTCCATCGAATGCCGCATAGAAAGAAATGAAAGTACCATCGGTCTTATAAAAAACATCTGGAATCTTTTGTTCATTTTCAATATTATCACAATCGTGTTTCCGAGATTCTTGATATGGACAATACATTCCAGTCCATGGATTTCCTTGAAGACACATAGTTTAACACCTTCCAATTCCATCTTCCAATATTTTTGTCATTTTCCCCACTTTTTTATTGCACGTTGAGCAGTTTGGAAAGTCACTCATGCTTCACTCCGCAGGGATTTTGTCTTTTTAAGTTTCTCTAATAATTCTATTACGTGAGGTTCGTTTATCGAGGGGGTATCCGTGTTCCAGTAACAACACGATTCAACATAGGATATAAGAGAATCCGCATCGTCTGGTGTTAGTATAGACACCCTTTCCCTCTCCTTTTTTATTGCGTCTTTTTCAGACTTCCAACAGTTCTGATCTGCCGTTTGCCACACAGCGCAGTCTGAATCGAAGCAAGTTAAACAACCATGACGTTGAGATGAGATTGTTTCAAATTGCTCCTGATAATACCGATTCTCTGCTTCTCGAACATGTCTATCAATCATAGTTCGTAATGTTCGAATCTCAGAGTCCGATAATGGTGGTTCGGTCATGCTTCACCCCGTAGAGATTCTACCGTTTTCCTTACATATTTTAATATGGTGATGGGTTTCTGTTCTGTCATTTCTTCTTCAATCATGTTTTATTCTCCTCCAATAATGTAATACCGCTCCGGGAAACCGCATCCGTTTGCTATTAAGAGCAAGGGCAGCAACAATAAGAGCGGCAATCGCAGCAACAATAACGGCAATAACAAGAGCGGCAATCGCAGCAATAGCACCGGCAACAGCAATCGCAGCAAAAGGAGCGGAACCAGCAATAACAAGAGCAGCAGTCGTTGCTTCTTCACTATTCCAATCCTCATCAGTTAGATCCATGTTACTCCTCCATCTTTTCAAAGTCACCATCCCGGATTAAGGCGATACAAGATCGTAGAACCCCTATGGTTTGCATCGCTTTATTTATATTTCCCAAATTTTGCATCTCTGGTATATCATCTTCAATACATTGAATTTCTTTATCCAACTCCGCAATCACCGGAGCCATCAGATACTCTTTTGCACCGGAATGTGAGAGGCAACCACACTTACGCAGTATGAATGTTTTTTCTGGATAATTTGGTGCTACCCATTCTTCAATTACAGGACACCACTTCGGGTATGTTACATTCTTTGGTACGGTGCACGTTGAGCAGTTTGGCTTCTCAACCATAGGACACCAAGGTATTCCATCAACCTCACCAGAACATTCTCCTTTACAATGATCACCGCAGTTTGGTTGAGATGGTTGAGATGAGATTGTTTCAAATTGCTCCTGATAATACCGATTCTCTGCTTCTCGAACATGTCTATCAATCATAGTTCGTAATGTTCGAATCTCAAAGTCCGATAATGATGGTTCGGTCATGGTTCGCTCCTTGTGGATTCCGGTTCCTCATCATCCCATTCGTCTTTCCACGATGGGGGTTGTTTCTGTTGGGTTGGGTCGCTCCGCGAGGATTCTATTTCTTTTCGCAATTCGGCAATCGTATCAGCCGGTGTTTTGTCTCCATCGGCGTTTCTTATTGTAATTTCGTAACGTCGATATTTGTTCCTCACCCTACCACAAACAGTCATTGTGAAATAATTTTCTCCTCCGTTTGATTCATAAAAATCGGTGAGTAGTCTAATGAGTTGGTGTCCATACACTCCTTCCGTTTCTAATTCAAATTCTCCGTTCTCAATGTGCATATTACGGATCTTGGTTTCGTTTGATAGTTCTTCAATCACACGCCCTCTCTCCTTTTTCAATTCGTCGGAGAGCAGGCGGGAACAGATTTCATTTATAATTTCCATACGCTTATTTGCTAAAGGTTGTACTTCTGCAACCCAGCCGGGAGTTTCGCACATCTCTTCTGTGAGGCCGATTATATTTTTTATTTCTTCTTCGGAGATTACATGGTCAGTCATGCTTCACCCCGTCCCGGATGGATTTTAATTCCTCTCGTACAACATAGTCAGCATATTCATACGCTATTTCCTGTTGCTCATTATTACAAGCAACAACCGCAACGGATAATCTATCAAATATTTTCTTTGCGAAATCATTCAATACCCGCTCGCGCCCCATTTTCAATTCCACTTCAAGTTCTGTTATCATCTTGTCTCGGTCAACAACAATCCACCCTAAGATGAAGTGATCCTGTTTGAAGTTATCGGAGTAAATGGTATTGCCGGATACGATTTTAGTGATCGGTGTTGTGGGTCTGGGGTCAGTCATGGTTCACTCCGCAGGGATTCCAATAACCCTCTCCACGCATATACAACATCAAAGACTTGGTTGAAATTGGTAAGGTTGTCGTGTTCCAACACATCAATCATTTTATCAATTTCTTCCATGCTTTCAATCAACTTCTCCCTCTCCGCTTTCCGCACTTTCTCATCGTGTGCCTTTTGGATGGCATCTTGTTCGGCGGCGAATTTGTCCGGATCGTCCTGTCCACAATCCGCACCAGAACAGCAATCACATTGGCAATGGGTGTGTGTTTCGGTCATGACCAACACCACTCATGTTTGCATTCCGGGTTCAGACATCGGTAATATGTTCCACCACCGTTATAATTATAATCCCTCATTCCGGTTGCCTCTCCCTGATGACCGCATGTAGGACACGATGGGAATTTGGTTTCAACGGTTTTCCACCCCCACCTCGGAGATACTTTACCTTCTGGTAATCGTGCTGCTTCTACTTCTGCTGTTGTTTTGTCGTCTGGTTTCCACGAGCGATTAATCATTATACGTTCTCCATTTGAAAGAGAGAAGAATACCCTCCACGCCTCAACCTTTGTTTCATCACGCACTTTGTAACTCATTTACTTCACCCCGTCCCGGATGAGGATGATTGCCTTATGATACGACACGGCCGATGTATCAACACAATGATCAACCATATAATTTTCAAGTCGCTCTAACTCCTTAATCACACCCGCATTATGCTCTGCGATTGCTTCTGATAGTGGGCGGGAACGTGCTTTCTGACATATTGGAGAATCTGGTAATAAACCAAATACTTCGGCATCATTCAAATCTTCCTCGCTGATTACATAGTCTACCAAAACTTATCACACCCCTTATCCTTCGGTTTAACTTTTTTGAGTTCCATGTGGCAGATACGAGTTCCTGCAAGATATGACCGACAATTTCCACAGGTTTTAATGACGAGTATTTTAATATCACTCATGCTTTACCCTCTTCTCTGCATGTGCTTTGATTAGTTGCCGCATCGCTCGCAATCCCTTTGAGAAATCTGATTCATCTTCAGCTTTACAATCTTTAAGAATTGCCAACCCTGCTTTTATTGCGTCTTTTTCTGATATTGTAATTTCTGTATCGTCACTCATGGTTCACTCCCTTTATTTTTCTCCGAAATTATCCACAACATCATAGCAATGTTGGCTACGTCTGCCGCTTCTCCGGGAATTTTATCTTCGTGCTGCGCATCAATAAAGAAGTTCATATCTCCGGGCGAATAGAAGAAAAAGCACTCGTGTAACTCACGAACTTCCTCATCTAATCGTGTGAGTAAATATTCTTGATTGCATTTAGACCAAACCCCCTTATGTTCATTCTTCCTGAGTTTGATTTCCATAAGAAGTGCAAAATCTCTAACAGTTTTCCGAATGTGTACCTCCCCCACGTTTGGAGGGAAAATACCTCGAAATTCCGGGCATGGTATCTCAACCGGGCAATCTTTCCCGGTATGCGTACATGGGCATGTGCAATGGTGACAATCCTTAAGTGCCTTTGGACGTTGGTTTGTCATGGTTCACACCTACATTCAATTTTAAATCTCTCACCCTTCACGAAATGTTCGCACGTATAGCAATTCCGCACTTGTATTAAATCACAGGGTTCGTGTTCGAACAACAGAGGACATTTCACCATAAGTTGTATTGGGATGTTCATGGTTGCTCACTCCGAAGAGATTCTATACCCTCGTCAGAAAGCAGAAATTCATATGCAATAACCTTCTGTGACAAAACCCGGTTTCCAACAAACCCAAACAAATCATCGTTATATTCTATCAAATGTTTGACGGCATCTATCACCCTCTCCCTCTCCGCTTTCAGTTCATCAGAGAGTTTGCAGGAACGGATATGATTTAAGAAACGCACTAATGCCATCTCTGTCATATGCTGACACGCGTCCAATTCTACCAACTGTTCCTCACTGATTATGTAGTCAGTCATGGTTGCTCCTGTTGGGTGCGGAGTGCTGCTTTTATTGCAAGAACAATAACTTCAATAACTTCCGCTTCTGGTTCTTCCGTGAATTGGGGGTTCAATTGAATTTCCTTCTTCAATCTAAAGAGTGCCTTTGGATCAATCTCCCATCCACCATTCAGATCACCATTACTGTTTATCTCGCTGTTTGGAGGGAAAAGATCATCCAACACCCTCTCCCTCTCCGCTTTCAATGCAGAGGAGAGTGGACGGGAACGGATCTTATTCACAAATAACGCTATATCTGGATTTAATCCATATTTTTCAAGACAATCCAATTCCTCCCCAGTAATACCAAATACTATTGGGTGATCTGCGATCCCTCCCTCTTCAATCCATCCGCAATGCAAACACGGATATGAGTCTATTATCTCCCCGCAACTATCACACTCGAAATGATCATCCATTTTGCTCGTCTCCTATCAGAATAGCCGCAATATCCCGCTCGTTGTCGTCGTCCGACTCCATATAGTAGCCAAGCACAACATCCTTTTCTGTGACTGCCCAGTAGTCCGGGCCTCCACACGGATCGGCAATCCTGACAAGGACGGGGAGATCCGGATTATAGGTTTGTAGTTGTTCGATTAGTTCTTTAACATTCATGGTTTCACCCAATGTCCCTGTTGCACCCACCGCTCTGCAAATGTTGTATCAAGTCTCCAACTATTAACATACGATGTTTTCATTTTCCCACTATTCGGGAGTTGTCGCATATACTGGCATTTACCATCTTTATGAATATATTTATTATTACAACATACAGTAAATACACGCCTCGGTATCTTATCTTTAATATCATTCCATTGGAACGGTTTTGCTCCATAAATATCATAAATAATCTTAAGATAATTCCGTTGATCGGCCGTTATATGTATCAATGACATAAATATTTTCTCCGTTTTATGATTTCTCCCACAAATGACCAGTTAATTTTCCAGCCTTCCGGTATATCTATCGCACCCGGATTCTCCAGTTCATATGTATCATCCAGTACAATGAATTTATTCAGCTTGAATTTTTCAAATAACACCGGAGAAATTGTATCAGACACGTCATCAAATGCAAATGGCCGGTCTCCGAATTTATTAAACAACCATACAATCATCTCACGCGTCTCTGCACTGATTTTAATCATTTCTTATCCTCACAATATTTATAATCCACAATATTTATACCATATTGTGCCAGATTATTAAATGAAAATTCAAACAATCCACCAATCCTAAACCCAGTTTTGAGTTTTTCATACATTACATCGGGCATTTCAAGAGTAAGACGGATCATTTTGCATCAGTTGCTCCACACTTTCCTTTACCTGAATCATCCTGTCCAGATAAGCAATAGTTTTCTCATTCTGTTCGGAGGCAAATTTTTTCTCCAGATCGTCCATATCAGTTTTATCAAATGGCCTGCTGACAAGCGTACCGGCACGTGCATCTACATACTCACTCAATGCGTGTTTAAAATCTCTAGATGCATCATCTGATGCATTACGATCAATACCAGCGTCATCGAGTATTGCATCATGAAGTTCCTGTCTCCTGTGTTCCAACCCAAGAATTTCATCTATATCTGTAGTCCCGAACATAAGACCGGCCGCTGTCATTTTCATAGTATCCCGAAGTCTCTTGACAACATGATCACAATACTCTTCAATAAGATTTTTATGAATTCTGATTCCTCCCAAAAACATATATTCTTCAAAATTTTTATGTTTTTGATACTCCATATACATTTTTAATTTATTTTTAAAATCATCGTTAGCAATCTCCTTATAATAATATTTACCATCCCGTTCTGAAACCGTTGCATCACCCCCAAGAATCCTCGTGATCTGGTATGATTCTATCCCTATAAAACAACGTAATATATTTACACCATGTTGTTTGGCATCCTCAAACCAATATCGTTGTCTTGCCAATGCAACAACACCTTCTGGATCAACACTAAAATATACAGTTTTCATTTCGGTCATATTAACTCTCGACAACTTTTAATAACCCATTACATAATTTACATTTCTTAACTTTAGGTCTTGCATAATATCTTTTCACCCTGTTACATTGAGTACAATATGTAGAGAACAATGGTTTAATATTATTATATGATATACTGTACCCCCATGGCTCTATACCAAACGTACGACATTTATCAAAGAATTTTTTATTATGACGATTGTGACCCGGTATAAGATGCACACATTCATGAATAATAAGCTCATTCAATACTGTATAATTATCTCTATTTAAATCAATAAATAATTTATTCAAATGAATAGCCTGAGGAGTTTCCTGCCAATAACAAAGAGCGTGACTCTTTTTCATAAGATTTGAAAATTTCACCATCAAATCTGTTACACCAGCAACCTCTTTAGCCCGCACTCTCACTAGTTTCTCTACCTCATTATAATCCAACCAAATCACTCCAGATACTGATGAATATCTTCAATGGCATCATCCACGATCCGCACATCCATAATCGGAGCGGGAATCGGTATAATTTTCATTACATTTATAGCATCTTCAACTGTTTCTATAACTCTTGCCATTTCACGAAAACCAACACCCCCTATACGGATACGATGATCCTCCTCGTTAATCTTATAACGCAGAATTTTACCATTTGTACATCGCGCTACTACATGTCGCGCCATCAAATATCACCAATCATAATATAAATCATAGATAAAATAGCATCATCTTCATTTGCCATAAATTTATATACCTGATCTAATTTTACACTAGGTAAATTAGGATTCACAAATATAGTAGATCGGCGAAGATTATTTACTTTTCTCTGTTCAATATTTTCTCTCAGTCGTATAAGTTTATCATTACACATTTATTCCACCAGTTTCAGGTAATGTTCTACTGTTTCTCCACCCAGCTCAATCATATTGGCAAGTTTGCCAATCTCGTATTTTGGATAATTGCCTGTATTGGATAGCATATTAATATCCTTAAGATATTTTCTCATCGCATTCAATTCACTATTATTATACACTACATGAGTTCGTGGATTATCCTTTTTTGAAACCATAGTACCATATTCTCCGCAATACTATAAAAATATAGTGATTAATAAATCCTCTTAAGTTCTTCCAAATATTTCCTGATATCACTCTTTCCTTTCCCATTGATATCAGGAATAGCTTTCGCAATCATGTGATCAAATTCTACATAATCATGAATCTCTGGCATACCATATCCAACACCACAGCGTGAATCGATATATGAACTCCCACACGAATATCCACTCCACGAAGAAGCGTGGTTACCAAGATCCAGATATCGCTCGATCATCCTAATTTTATCACCCGCATTTTCTATTATTTCCGTCTTCTCATGATACTCTTCCTGAAAATACTCCTTTGCAAATTGGGATGCAGCTTCCATAGCATCTTCAAAAGGATCATAAGCATCTTCATCAATATGCTTCGCCCCCAGTTCATCATAAATTTCAGAATATTTTTCATCATATTCTGATTTTATACTCTCATAAATTTCTTCTATTTCAGAACGCACATCATTCGAAAAAGTAAATGCCGCCTGCGTTTCTAACGCTTCACGAGGATCTTTTCCCTCCCATAATCCGGAATCCTCCTCAACATTAGAACTATTCTCAATAACAAATGTCGCATCACTTAGGGTGTATGCCCTGTCTGTTACAGATTCAAATAACCTGTCATCAATATCTCCGTCAATAAAATAATCCTCCTCATTTTGCATGGCCTCTATAAATTCATCAAGCATTTCATCAATAAAATCCACAGCCTCTGTTCGTACTTCAGCATCATACCTTACCATTATGACTCAACTCCTTCAACCTCATAAATAATATACATGTTATACCCGTTGGACTCCACAAACTGAATAACACCATGTTCATTATTAATAGTGTCCATTGCTTTTTCCAGATCAAACCGGCTGCCAGTACTAAACATACAAAATTTATACATGCTCACTCCTTCTTACCTGCCACAGTATACGTAAACCGCTCTTCCATGCGCTCAACAACTTCATCATTTACATTTGCTACGCCAAGTTCACGAAGAATTGTCTTACATGCAATAGTAAACGCCTCATCCATATTATTTGCTGATACTTCCTCGCTTGTCCTGATTGCTACCTTAAACGTTCTCATAAAACCTCCACCGGATTATCATCTTCATCATAAAATCCTTCAAATTCCAATCGCATCATCGGATCTTTTTTACAATGATCACAATGATAAACTATCTCTATAGCAGCACCATAATAATCTGCACCTAAAATTTCCTCCCGATTAACCTCTTTCATCTGGTGATTACCATATGGACACTTCATAATGATCCTACCACATATATAATTAACATACCAACTCCCAAAATAAACGGGACAAATACAGGAGGTATTACATCTAATTGTTCAAATACCGCTACACCCAATCCACTCGCCAAACATCCCACAACACACCCGGCAATATATTGCGGATGTATGCACAATATATCTTTTACCTCGATTTCATTTGATTCGTTTAATTCTGTCATCAATAATCACCATCAATCGCATGTCCTTCTTCATCCTCGTAATATAAGAATGAATACACAGCACCAAATTCTCTTCCACATTTCCCCAAGCATTTAAACAACAAAACACAATCTGACTCATCATAATCTGCTACATTAACATAATCATAATTATCTGATTTACAATATGGGCATCTCATTTTTCTCTCCTTTATGATGTACAATACCCGTTCTATAATCATTATGCTGTGCCCGTACACGATTAACTTCATCAGCTATTTCAGTTCCACGGTACACATCAAATTTTCCATTCGATGCAAGTGTATAAATTTCTATCAATACTGATATAAGTTTTTTTCCTTCATTAGTAATATACATCTCTTTTTGCTGTCGCTCAATCTCATCTACCATAAACTTAAGAAATTTATGTTTATTCATCTCCATTGAACACCTCAACTTCCTCTTTCCAAAATTCTTTATTCTCAATACCGAGACCATTTTTTGGATTATAAAACCACTTGACGGTGAACCACCCCACCCTAAAGGATGGGGCTTCTTGCTTCATACCCCGGTATGCGTACCGCGAGTCCACAAGCTCACCGGGTAGTTCCTACCCCGAATGATGGCAACAGGTTTTGTTCCTGTAATGCCATTTTTTTAATATTGATTGCAGCATTAATATCTCTATTATGAGTAGTACTGCAACTTTCACAAGTCCATGCCCGGTCTTTTAACACTAAATCGTGGTTGATCGTTCCACAGATAGAACACATTTTACTTGACGGTTCAAACCTCCCAATCTTTAAGATTGTTTTA
>Ga0315287_10008480_pt1 | contig 10384 bp, 6 predicted proteins | sample YL17G11_0_MG_FD_205037 | JGI IMG/M metagenome (GOLD analysis project Ga0315287, IMG submission 205037) | Sediment microbial communities from Yellowstone Lake, YNP, Wyoming, USA - YL17G11_0 | ecosystem: Environmental > Aquatic > Freshwater > Lake > Sediment | place: USA: Wyoming | collected...
AGCTACACCGCCGGATACACGCCGGTGGTTTATTTTCCTGGATCTACTATCGGCAATCTAAGTAGGTGTGAGGCTAGAGATCTGTTAATCATGATGCGTCAAATGGTTGGCGATTCAGGCTATGTGATCCTAGGTTGCGATCTAATGAAACCTTTGTCGACGTTGATTCCGGCCTATGATGATGCTCAGGGCGTTACAGCCGAGTTCAATCTCAATCTGCTGCGGCGCATCAACCGCGAACTCGGTGCGGATTTTAAGCTCAACCAGTTTCATCATGAAATTCGCTTTAACGCCAACGAACAAAAAATCGAAATGCACTTGGTGAGCATCACCGACCAAACCGTGCATCTTGCGGGGACTGAGATCGCCTTTACCAAGGGCGAATCAATTCATACCGAGGATTCCCGTAAATTTACCCGCCATGATATTGAATCATTGGCCGCTGAGAGTGGTTTTGATCTGGAATTGTGGCGGACAGATAGCCGCAATTATTTTGCCCTGGTGGTCATGGGTGCTCACCGGGCACTGGCGAACAACCAGCGCCCACCTTACATATTGCCAGCAGAGCCAATTAAGTTTGCGCTCCTTGCATGATCTTGCGGCTGGTTTTAACGGCAGTGGACCGATGTTGCGGTAACGGACGGCTAGCGGCCGCCTTGCTTGATGCCATTCTTAAATTTGATATTGGGGTTTCGTGCTGTTTTACTTGTAGATTGTTAGTTGCCGAGTTTAATAGGATTTTTTCATATACATTGTAACAGTTGTGTTTAAGTGATATAATTCGGCGGCTGAAATTGTTGATAAACTCGAATTTTTAAAAAATCTAGGCACTGCCGATCCATGGAGTCACTTATGTTGATTAAATGCACCTCATTATTGTTGAGCCTCAACGTGCTTGCCGCCTGTTCTGTGGACGCTAACATGAAACACATGGGGCGCAATACCGATCACGTTGCTGAAACCTCTGATCATATGGCAACGGATACAAAGGCGATGCGCGAGTCTACCGACTTCGTAGCGAAGACCTCCGAAGGCATGGCCAAAGATACCAGCGCGATGCGTGAGTCTACCGACTTGGTAGCGAAGACCTCCGAAGGCATGGCCAAGGATACCAGCGCGATGCGCGCGTCTACCGACGTTGTAGCTAAGACCTCCGAAGGCATGGCCAAAGATACCAGCGCGATGCGCGAGTCTACCGAAGCGGTAGCCAAAACCTCCGAGGGCATGGCCACGGATACTAACGCTATGCGTGAATCTACCGATGCTGTGCGCCATTCTACTGAGGTCGTCGCCAAGACTTCTGACAACATGTACCGTGATAAACGCCAGTCTGATACAGCGATGGCGCGCGCCGAGGCATTGAGAAACCTCACTGCGGCGACCGATCAAATCGCCAAACTAACTTATGCATCCCAATACTTCATGGCCTTTGAGTTTCAGCTATGGAAAGACGCTGGCAACGATGATGCCACCTACCTTGACGTGCTGCGTAATGATGCGGTCAGCGAGTTTATGCGTGAGATGCACCGGTTTATTCCCAGAAATAAGTCTCTTTCCCCGGCTTCAAAAAATAACGATATGAAGAGCCTTTATGCTCTAGTCGCAGTTATGGAGTCGATTAACGCCAACTCTGTACAGCGGCCTACTGAACCTGAGGACCTTGGGGGTATGCTTGAGCTATTGCGCCGCGGATTAGCTGCGGGTGCCGAGGTCAAGGCGCTGAATCTGGCCAACGATTCATTACCGAAATACCAAAAATCCGTATTGGAATTTCAATCTGACGCGGTTTATCTATTAAATCTTCGCGCTAACTTTATCCCCGCCATGCTGGTGACGGTGCTTGCGTCGGATAATGGTCACAAATTGAATTTGATTGAGCTCGTCAGGCATATGATGTGGCGCTGGACGGCCCATGTCAAAAATATGAATGAATCCCAGCTGGAAAGCTATGCGATTTTAATGACCAAGGTCGAAGCTACTCGTCATGCATTGCGGCAGATTGGGGAGCAGTCACCGGTCGATGGTAAGCTTAAGAAAATTATTAAACATATGCGATTTAGCTCCAGTGACTTTAGCGCAATCTCCACATCGCGTAGTATGTTGATGGAAAGCCTGCAAGAATCATTTAGCCGATTGGTGCAGTAGTTGATCCTGTTTGTACATACCTGCAGCATGGATTGTTGGTAGGCCATGGACGGTGGACAAGACTGGTCGCCGTCCTGGGATTAAAACAATAGTATTGAAAGGTTATAACTACCTCCTTTGGGGTGAGCTAAAAAAGGCTTTGCCATTTTTTCGCCGTTGATCGTAAATGAGAGACGAGTTATCCCCAACGTTACTGACTAGTGGGCCTTGCCAAGTTGTTGGCGGCTGAGGAGATTTATGGGTATTTGGCACCAAACCATGTTGATTGTGTGGGGGGTCAATGCTTTTTTGATCATTTCTGGCACGGTTTATACAGCCCGGCGGTCTCGTCGCACCAACAAAGCCATGCCGTCAGGGGACGGTGCTTTGCCACCTATTTCGATCTTAAAGCCAGTCAAAGGCGCTGATCCGGGATTGTTTGAGAATCTCGAAAGCTTTATGGACCTCGACTATCCCAGCTACGAGATTCTGGTCTGCACGGCGGACATGGATGATCCAGCCGTGGCTATTGTGCAGCAATTGCAGGCGGCGTATCCCGATCACCCCGTGCGTTTGGTAGAGAGCGATCCTAATTTTGGCTTTAATCCCAAGGTCGCAAATCTGCATCCGGCATGGGCTTTAGTGACGCATGACCTGGTGCTGATTAGTGACAGCAATATTCGTGCAGATCGTGACTATCTTAAGCAAATTGTACCGCACCTGACACCAGGCACGGGCACAGTGACGGCATTTATCCGCTGTTTTGGTGGCCTCGGTTTGGGTGGCAAGCTAGAAGAATGCGTCTGGAATACGTTTTATGCGCGCTGGGTCAATTTAGCCTATGCAGTCGGCATGCCGATTGTCGTCGGTAAATCGCTGCTATTTCACCGGAGTGTGGTCGAGCGTTTTGGCGGCTTCTCAGCTTGTATCGATTGCGTCGGTGAAGATTTCAAATTTGGCAGCGAAATATCTAAGATTGGCAAACAAATTGAATTGATGAACCGGCCGATACCACAATTCGTGGGCACCAAAACTTTAAGTGACTTTTGGAGCCGTACCTATCGTTGGCATTTCTTGCAGAAACACTATGAACCCGTATTGTTTTTACTGACGCCTCTACAGTACCCTGTCGTGCTTGGCGCCTTGACCGGTAGCTGGGCTGGATGGTTTGGCACGATGGTGGTCTGGGCCATCTTGGACATCATCTTACTGCGGTCCCTCAAAAGTGAGGTGAGCTCAGTGCATATATGGCTCCTAGGTCAGATCCTCTCCCCAGTGCTCTGGGTACAGGCCTTGCTTAGCAATTCGGTGCGTTGGCGAGGTAATAAGCTAGCCATCGAGCCGTCACGGCGCCCGTTGTTTGTGATCAAGGCGTTGGCTTGTCGGGGGATTCATTGGGCCCGCCGTGGGCTTAGGCATGTTGTGGGCGACGTTTTGAGTCCGGACAATAGTTGATCATTAGCTAGATCCTGGCGCGAAAGCGCCAGTGGTCTTTCCTTAGCCCTAGGCGGAGGATCTCGACGCCAATTCTCAAGTCCCTGAGATCACGAGTTCCTTCGCTATGCTCAGGATCGTCGGGCATGGTCTCACAGGGTCGGGATAGATGACGCAGTCTATTGTGGCATATGGCACAGGTGTGGCGATCGCATAGCTGCGGCCTGTCGTATTTTTATCAATGTTTTCTTCAGTGCTTATAGCTGGCCTAGTTCTTGCGTATGGATAAGCGATGTGGAGGGCGGCGCAGGGTCGTCTTCCCTACACTTAGGGCCGTGGCCCTATCCGCTTAGGATGCAATGAGATGATCAAAGAACTCCAAGGTGACATTCTGCACACGGGTGCCAAAACCATCGCGCACGGTGTAGCGCCGAATGACGAATTTAAGACCGGCCTGTCGCTGTCACTGCGGCAGTCCTGGCCGGCGATGTACAAAGACTTCCGCCACTATTGCCAGACTCATCATCCGAAACCAGGCACGATTTGGGTATGGGCAGGTGCTGACGGTGTGCGCATCGCCAATTTGTTCACCCAAGACGGCACTATCAGTCATCATGGCGGTAAGCCGGGTCCAGCCTCGCTTGCCCATGTGGCGCACTGCCTCAAAGCCCTGCAGAAGGATGCTGAGGTAGAGCATTATGCTAGCCTCGCTCTGCCGCGCCTAGCGACGGGGGTTGGCGGCCTGGCGTGGGAGGACGTCCGTCCGCTCATGGAGAAGTACTTGCAACCGCTGAGTATGCCGGTTTATGTTTATAGCACCTACCGACCAGATGTTAAGGCAGTGGAGGATTGATTTCCCGTTTGCTATGGAGTTCAGTGATGCGTTTGGCCGAGTTTGCACCCAGCCTGCGTTAGATTGACTCCCAATTTGGTAGGCCGAGAGGTGAGGGGCGAGGCGTGTTCGGCAAATTTTACTGCGAAGGGCAATTTATGACCAATGGGACGTCTATACTCAGCAGTGTCCTGCTTGTATCCAGCCTGTGTCTGCCGTCGGTCGTTTATGCTGGCGAGCCTGCAAAGGCTAAGAGTACCATTCAAGCGTTGATGCGCTCTAAACTCGACAGTACCCATGGTCTCCTAGAGGGGGTCGTGCATGAGGACTTCGAGCAGGTGGCGAAATATGCGTCGACGCTCCTGGACATCGGTCGCGCGACGACGTGGTACCAGAAGGATTCGCCGGATTTCCTGCACTACGCCAAAAGCTTCGAGAATTCGTCGGCATTTTTGCTTGAGCAAGCGCGGGCAAAGAATCTTGAGGGTGTGGCCATGGGCTACATCCGTGTCACTTTGGATTGTATGCAGTGCCATAGGGTGGTGCGGGCCGGGCGGGCGAAATAGCGCAGAGACCAGCCACAATCGGTGGTGGCTGGTCTCAAGATCCATGCTCCGCCGGCAGAGTCACATGGAAAATGGTCGAGTGCCCCGGAGTCGATTCAAACCAAATCTTGCCGTTGTGCCGCTCGACGACTCGTTTGCATATAGCTAGGCCAATGCCCGTACCCGGATAGCGGTCGCGGCTATTTAACCGCTGGAAGATAACAAAAATCCTATCTGCGTATGCGGCGTCGATGCCGATGCCGTTGTCCGCTATCGAGATATTCCAGTCAGACCCCGCTCGCTGGGCAGAGATGTGTACTTTCGGCTGGCGGTGTTCACTGCGAAATTTGAGGGCATTGCCGATCAGATTTTGCAGAAGTTGGGTCAACTGCACCTGATCGCCTGGCAATAGCGGTAGCGCTTCGACGATAATCACGGCCTTCGCCTCAGCTATGGCGACCTCTAGGTTATGCAGCGCCTGCTTGGCGACATCGTTTAAATCAACCGGTGCATAGATTTGACTGCGAGTGCTGACGCGCGAGTACGTCAATAGGTCATTGATCAGCACTTGCATGTTCTTGGCGCCGTCCACGGCAAGGGCGATATACTCATTGGCCTCTAGGTCAAGCTTGGTCGCACAACGCCGTTGCAGCAGCTGGGTATACCCGGTCACTGCGCGTAGGGGTTCTTGCAAATCGTGACTGGCGACATAGGCAAATTGTTCAAGGTCCTCATTCGAGCGTTTGAGCTGCAGGTTGTTGTCCTTCAGCTCGCGGCTCATGCGGCGAATTTCCGTAACGTCGCGGATGATCGCGATAGCGCACAGTTGTCCGTCAAGTTCAAAGGAGCTTAAACAAATCTCAACCGGTAGAGTGCTGCCATTTTTATGCGTCGCGAATAGGTCGAGTCCAATGCCCATGGGTCGACGTCTAGGGTTACTTAAGTAATCTTCACGTAGTGACTCGTGGCTGGACCTTGCCGCTGGCGGCAGTAGCAATTCGACCTTTTGCCCCAGCAGCTCTGCGGAGGAATAGCCGAGCATCTGCTGGAGTTGCTCATTGACTAGGGTGATGTTTCCTGCCGGGTCGCAGGCCAGTATGCCATCTGGAGCGGCTTGCAGCAGGCCGCGAAACATCGACTCTTCGTGCTGAACTAAGCTCATTGCTGGATCCGTGCGGTGGACTGAGCAGGGACCATATCTCAGCGGGAACTTTGCGGTCAATGATCGTCAGTCCGACCTTAACTTTTGCTGTCGCCAAGAATGGGAAATAGGCCTTGAACGACGGAGTCATAGGGGCTATCTTAGTGCCCCCTAGTGGCTTGTGCCGCAATCATTGGTGCCGGGCCCTAACCTGGCTAAATATTTTTATTTTGTGATCCACCGCGAGTCATTCAATGCCGATAAATGCCTGCGGGCCAGGATCCAGCGCAGTAAAGCGAAGCCAAATGAGCGTCCCGGGAAGCATCTACCTACGCGACTACCGTGACCTGACGCTTCATGGCGGCATCGATGAGAGCGGTCATGTGGTCTTGCTGAATGTGCTCTGCGGCTTGGGCACTAAAGGCATCACTGCGACGAAGTTTCAAGTCGAGTCGAAGGCTTATTGGCAGTGCGGCAGGCTCAGAAATGTGCTCGAATCTATCGGCTATACGCCGGGTAATATGGAGGTCTATCAGGCGCTCTATCCAGCATTAACCGCCGCTTTGCCGCTGCCGGGGGCGGCGGTTATCGATTATATCGCGGGTGGCGGGGGCAGCGGCGTAGCCGCGCCGGCCGTCGTGCGAGTGCAGCTACAGCGCTGCGCTGATTTTTCGCGCTGGCGGCCATTTCGCTTGGTCGGCGACTGCTTGACCGGACGTAACGACGCTCCAGCACTCCTACTTGCTGCGGAGGAACGGCATCCTGGGCTCGTCACCGATCAGATGCGTGCGCTGCTCCAGGCTCTCCAGGACTTCCATCAGGCTATAGACGAAGCGGAGTCTAGGCAGCGCCTACTTATTCTTGGCGATCACGAGTTAAAGCTGGCGCTGGGCCTCAAGGCAGGCGCGCAGCAACTGGCCTACCAATCCACCGCCGGGAATAAATGGAGCGGCTATTTCAGCCAGTTAGAGGAGGGCAGCGGTGGCGGCGTGCGCAGGCTGCTTGCAGACAGCGGGGCGCGCCTGCAATGCACGGATGCCGATACCCTTGAAGCAAGGCTGGGGCGTTTGGGCGAATGCTGGGGTGTGGTGGCTGATGTCGGTGGCGCGGCGATGCTGGCATTTGCCCGGGCTGCGGTCGCAGCGCAGGGGCGTGGCAGCCTTGCGCTGGATGAGTGGTCACATACGAGGGGGCGCTTGGGCAACTACCGTGGTCTTCAGCGCGGTAGCCCGGGGCAGCAGCGCTTGGATCTGATTACGGCGCTCAATGGTGCCTGGCGGGTGCTGATCCAGCGGGCCCTGCAGCAAGGGTTTTATAGCGCCCAGCCGCTGCCCCTACCTGCGGTCGCTTTGGCTTGGGCTGGGCGCTTTCAGGATGATTCTTCCTGGGCGACGCTTAGCGCAGCCTTGCCGTCTCGACCCATCGCTGAAGGCGGCGTTTTGGTCGTGCGGACTGAAGTGCCCGTGCTCACAGCCGACGCTGCGGTCAGTCAGGACTCCACGGCCAGTGCTTCGGCCGGTGAGCCGTTTGTCCTCATTGAACCGGCGCAGTTGCGGCCACACGTCGCGGCTACCCGGGTAGCATCGCGCGGTAAAAAATTCCCGACGATCGCCGATGGGTATCTGACCCTAAGGGCGGCTGTCCGCGGATTTCAGGAGGGCGGTGATCGCGCTGTGCCGGGTCTCTACAGCGACGAGGTGCGGCAGATTTTATGGCCGCATGGCCGTGTCTGGCAAGCCATCGACCTGGCCAGGACCATGGCTGCCCAGCCGGGGCTGATGCTTTGCCCTGAGGTGTTGTTGCATGGCTATTTGCGCATGTCGCACCGCCGTTGGGAACACCTCGACTTGAAGGCGCAGCTGCCAGCAGCCAACGAACGTCAAGAGTTGAATTGGGGGCGAGTGCGGCGTTGGTTTTACGGAGCTACCCTGTGGGATTGTAAGCCGCTACTCGTTAAAAAGTTCATCATCTATAACGCTCCGACGACAGGGCTCTGGCCACTCTCGCTTGTCGATGGTGGCATTGCGATCGCCGAAGTGCGTTTAGGCGTGCGGTTTGTCGCGGTTGGCGGTGGCGATGACGCGGCCAATTTGACCAGTGTAAGCCACCTGGTGCAATTATTTGCCAAGGCTAAGGTCCAAGACCAAGCCGAGGCTTCCTATGGGGACATGCTTGCCGAATTTGGCGCAGGATTGCGTTTTGAGGCGAGGCCGTATTTTATGGTCGAGGACCGTACGGTGGAAGAGGTGGAATGGTTTAGCGCTGTCAAAAGCAAATCGGGTTATTACCGTTTCCCTTCGGGCTTAGTGATTGATGCTGCCGCCTATCAAGCCAAGACCGACCAGTTTATTCAACGTAAGCGCGTCTACTCAAAGTTTCTTCAGTTTGGCCTCGGTGAAATTTGGCGGGTACATCAGCAGGCACTGGCCGCTGGAGGCAGCAGCCTGACGCCCGAGGAATATGTGCGTAACCTGAGTCTACAGATCACGCCTATTTTAAAAGACCTAGACCGGCAGGCGCTGCCACCGCTGATTGAGCGGTTGCTGGCCAGCAGCATTGGTGATCTTCGTCAGATATTGCGGCCATACCAGGCGGAGGGTGTGGCGTGGATATATCTACGCTTGCATCTCGGATTTGGCGTCTGCCTTGCCGATGAAATGGGCCTAGGCAAAACCCTGCAGGCCATTGCCTTGCTTAGGACCATGCGCTCAACGGGGAAACCCTCGCTCGTGGTGATGCCTAAGACCTTGCTTTATAACTGGCGACGCGAGCTCGGTACCTACGGCGGCGATCTGCAGGTCATGGTTTATGGTGACGACGAGGCAGCGTCGCCTGCTGATGTCTGGCTGGTCACCTACCCGCGGCTGCGCATGAATCAGGAATTTTTTAGCAGCAAGGAATGGAATGTCGTCGTCCTCGATGAGGCGCAGGCGATTAAAAATTCCGACACGCAGGTCGCTGATAGTGTCTCTAAGCTGCAGGCTCGCTACCGTCTTGCCTTGACCGGGACCCCGGTTGAAAACCGTGCGGTAGAATTATGGTCGATTATCAACTGGCTCAATCCTGGGTATCTTGGTCGGCAAAGAGACTTTAGCGCTTACACAGTGATAGCTCGTTCTTCAGAGCAAAAAGCAGCGCTGATGGCGCCGCTGCGCGAGAGTTTGGATCCCGTCATCTTGCGGCGGATGAAATCGGATCCGTTGGTCGCTTTGGGCCTCCCTGACAAAGTACATCTAGACCTAGGTTGCGATCTCTCAGACGAGCAGATGACGCTCTATGAAGCCGTGCTCGAAATGGTGCTGGCTGAAGACGATAAGGGGCTGCCGGCATTTGCGCGCAGTGCAATCTACCTTAAGGCCATCCTCCACCTGAAGCAGATATGCATTCATCCCGAGTTATTCTACGGCGATCAGAATGAGGCGGGGGTGGTTGCCGACCTAGATGCCGATACTGCAGCGGCGACTAAAAGGATTCGGCAAGTAGTATTAAAGCGGATGAAGCAGCAGGCGAAATCCGCGACCTTCGCCTGCTGGATCGAACGCAGCCGGAAGGTCTCGGCAGTGTATGAGCTGCTGCAGTCGCTGCGGCCGGCTAGCCGGGGGATTCTGATCTTTACGCAATACCGCGGGGCTGCGGCAATCCTGCAACGTATATGTAGCGCCACCACTCCCGGCGGGGATCAGACGACGGTTCCCTTTATCCATGGTGGCCTAACTTCGGAAGAACGCTTGAATCTGGTCGATGAGTTTAACGATAGCTGCCGACTTCGCCACGAATCGGATCCGTGTCCGGTGCTGATTCTCAGCCTAAAAGCTGGCGGTACCGGCCTCAATTTAACTGAGGCTGACCGGGTCATTCACTTTGATCGGTGGTGGAATCCGGCGGTCGAGGACCAGGCTAGCGACCGGGCGCATCGCATCGGGCAAAAGCGCACGGTGTTTGTTCATACCGTGACCTGTCAGGCGACGATTGAGGAAGCGATCGGTCAGATGTTTATTGAAAAGCGGCGCTTGTCTGAGGATCTATTGGGATCTGCCACTACCGCGGGTGTCAGTGATTTGCTGCGCAGTCGCGATGGCTTCCTCGATTTGGTCGATCCATTGCGTTTTTTTAGCAAGCGACTGCGCCAAACCAAACATTAATTTGGCCAGAAGGGATTTGATTTGGCAGCGATTATTAGAGAAAATCTAGCTATTGCAGGCGATAGTCCGGTGCTGCACTGGTTGGTGGCGGCCTGTGGTAGAGCAGCGCCGTGGCTACGCCTGGAAGCGGATGCGCTAGTCATTGACTGGCAGATGCTGCTGCACC
>Ga0315287_10008481_pt1 | contig 10384 bp, 10 predicted proteins | sample YL17G11_0_MG_FD_205037 | JGI IMG/M metagenome (GOLD analysis project Ga0315287, IMG submission 205037) | Sediment microbial communities from Yellowstone Lake, YNP, Wyoming, USA - YL17G11_0 | ecosystem: Environmental > Aquatic > Freshwater > Lake > Sediment | place: USA: Wyoming | collected...
TGGGAGACACGTGAAGGGTGGGCATCGGCTGACGCTGCTGGGTGGCTATCTCGCGCACCACGCGGTACATGACTGGTTGCTCGGCCTCGCTGACCGGTCGTGCCCGCATCGACCGCAGCGCCATGGATCCGCTGTTCCAGTACGCGAACGCGTTGGTGCCCAGGGCGATGACGAACGCGATGACCAGCCCCTGAGTGCCACCGAACCAAGCACCCACGACCATGATCACTGCGGTGAGCAGGCCCAGCAGCACCGCCGTCTTCAGCCCGTTGTAGTAGTGGCGACTCACGACACCCCCTCCGCACCGCTTGGGTCCACGCACGAGGAACGACCAGCAGGACCAGAATCGTTCCCCTCCTTGTTACCGGTCGTATCACCCATCGATCAAGCCGAACGCCAACCCCGGCGCCACTGACAGCACCACCGTGACCAGCAGAGCCACGGCAGTCGCCGCCCCGAGTCCGATCGGCACGGGTTCGGGGCCCGCGGGCTCCCGTCGCTCTTCACCGGGGGTCCGACGGAACAGTCGGGCCGCCCACGGCAGGTAGTACGCAAGCCCGATCACCGTTGCGACAGCCATGGTCCCCGCCAGCCACCACGCACCCGTCCCGGTCGGAACGGCGAGCACTCCGACCTTCGCGAACAACCCGCTGAGGCCGGGCGGCAGACCCGCCAGGGCGGCCAGGAACACCGCCATCGACACCCCGAGCCACGGGCTCCGCCGGGCGAGCCCGTCGAAGTCGGCCAGGGTCGGGTCGGAGTGCTGGCGGGCGACCACGGCCACGACCGAGAAGGCGCCGAGGTTCATGGCCGCGTAGATGGCCAGGTAGGCCACGGTGGCGGTGAGCACACCCACCTGCGGACGACCGTCGTCCACCAGCGCGGCCAGGGGGACGAGCACGTACCCGGCCTGAGCGACCGAGGACCACGCCAGCAGCCGAACGGCGCGGACCTGGCGCAGTGCCGCCACATTCGCCCCGATCATGGTCACCGCCGACGAGACGGCGAGTACGCCGGCCCAGGCGGCAGGCCATGCGGCGAACGTGCTCGCGAGCAGCACGAGCCCGGCGAAGCCGGCCAGCTTGGACACCACCGACAGGTACGCCGCGACGGGGACGGGCGCCCCCTGGTAGGTGTCCGGTGCCCACGCGTTGAACGGAAACGCGGCGATCTTGAACAACACGACGGCGAGCACCATGACGAGTCCCGCGGCAAGCACAGGGGTGCGCACGTCCGGGTCGGCCACGGCCGCGGCGATCCCGATGAGGGTGACCGACCCGGTGCTGCCGTAGACGAGCGCGACCCCGTAGAGCGCGACCGCGACGGACACCACCGAGTACAGGAACAGCTTGAGTGCGGCCTCACCGGCCCGACGGTCACCGCGTTTCATCGCCACCAGGGCGAACGTCGGCAGCGACACGACCTCCAGGACGACGAGCAGGCTCACCAGGTCGCGGGTCGAAGGCACTGCCACGGCTGCCGCGGCAGACCCGAGCAGCAGGAAGTAGTACTCACCGGACGGGAGGTGGTCGTCAGCGACGGTGCTGGCCGACAGGAGAACGACGACGAAGGTCGCCGACACCACGATGAGCTGGAAGGCCCAGGCCGTCGAGTCGACGACGTAGGCACATCCGTCGTCGGCAACGCACAGCGTGCGCCCGTCGAGGGTCTGCGGCACCGCGATCCCCGCGACCAGTACGACGATCCCGGCGACCCACCCTGGACGAGACGAGCCCGGGCGCCCGAACAGGTCGGTGACGAGCACCACCAGTGCGCCCAGCGCGAGGACGAGGACCGGCGCCAGCACGGCGTAGTCGACGGTCTGGATGCTCACGGGGCGACCACGGTCACGACCTCGCCGACTCCGCTCAGGATCGACTCGACGGTCGGTCCGGTCAGTCCGAGCAGGAGGGTGGGAAGGACACCGAGCAGCACGACGAGGAACACCAGCGGCAGCCAGCTCGCGGCCTCGAGGCCGGTCACGTCGCGAACCCGGTCGTCGGTGTCCGGACCCTGGGCCACCCGCCGCAGCACCCGAAGGAAGTAGGCGGCGGCGAAGACGGTGCCGGTCGCCGCCACGACGAGCAGCACGCGGTACAGGGCACGCTCGGGCACGCCCGGGTGGAAGGCGCCGAGCATCGGCAGGAACTCGCCCCAGAACCCGGCCAGACCGGGCAGCCCCAGGCTGGCCACGGCCGCGAAGCCGAGCACGAACCCGAGGCGAGGCGCGCGCGCGTACAGAGAGCGCGGCATCGTGCGCAGGTCCAGGGTGCCGTACCTGAGCTTGACCGACCCGGCGACGAAGAAGAGCAGCCCAGTGATCAGACCGTGGGCGATGTTGCCGAACATGGCGCCGTTGACGCCCACCGCAGTCAGCGTCGCAATGCCCAGGACGACAAAGCCCATGTGCCCCACCGACGAGAACGCGATCAGCCGCTTGAGGTCGTGCTGGGCGAAGCTCGCCCACGCGCCGTAGACGATGCCCACCACGCCGAGCGCCGCCAGGTAGGGAGCCAGGACGCGCGCCCCCTCCGGCAGCTGGGGCAGCACGATGCGGACCAGGCCGTAGGTGCCCATCTTCAGCATCACGCCGGCAAGCAGCACGGAGCCGGCGGTGGGTGCCGCAGTGTGGGCGTCGGGCAGCCACGTGTGAAGAGGCCAGACGGGGGTCTTCACCGCCAGGCCGACTCCGATGAGGAGAGCAGCAGCCAGCTGCACTCCGCCCGACATCTGCTCGCCCCTCTGTCCGGCGAGCAGCACCATGTCGGTGGTGCCGGTGCTCGCCCACACGAGCAGGAAGCCCAGGAGCATCACGACAGATCCGAGCACGGTGTAGAGGATGAACACATTGGCCGCACTGCGCTTCTCGCCGCTGCCCCAGGTGTCGATCAGAAACCACATGGGCGCGAGCACGACCTCGAAGAACACGAAGAACAACAAGAGGTCCAGGGAGGCGAACGCGCCGAGGAGACCGACCTGAAGCAGCAGGAAGAGCCCGACGTAGGCGCGCGGGCGACCCGGTTCCGGCAGGTTGCGCAGGGAGTACAGCGCGCACAGGAAGCAGAGCAGCGAGGTGAGGACGACGAGCGGGAGTGACAGACCGTCGACCCCCAGCCGCAGGGTGAGGTCCAGCTGAGCAATCCATGGGGCGACGAACCCGAGCTGCACGACGCTGCTGTCCCCCGAGTCGAACCTGGCAAGCATCAGCAAGGACAGCAGCAGGCCGAGACCGGTCACCGCCACCCCGAAGGGGAGGGCCCAGCGATCAGCCCGACGACCCGCCACCAGGAGCACGAGCGAACCGGCGAGAGGCAGGCACAGCAGCGCCGGAAGCCACCAAGAGCCGGTCACGTGGACACCGCCACTGCCACGACCACGAGGCCGAGCACGGTGACCGTCAGCGCTGCGGTGAGGGCCTTCTGGACGAGTCCCCGGTGAGCCTTCTGGACCCCGGCTCCGAGGGTGTTGGTCAGCTCGCCCACGCGTTGGACCGTGCGTCCGATCAACCGGTCGTCCACGGCGGAGGTCAGCCCGGTGACCGCGGTGAAGGGTCGCACCGCCACGGCTTCGTACACGGCGTCCCACCCGAAGCCGGACTGCGCCGACGACGCGAACGGGCCGTCGGGCGGAGTCGGGTCACCCGCTGGGTCGCTTCGCCAGCGCCGAGCGATGACCGAGGCACCTGCGGCGACGAGCAGCACGGACAGCACCGTCGTGAGCGGGGCGGGGGGAAGCGCCTCGGGGTCCATGGCCGTCGTTGCCGACGGCCATGACCAGGTCGGGAACCACGACGCGACCAGACCGGTGAAGCCGAAGACCGCTGCAGGCACGGCCAGCAGGACCAGCGGCCAGCGCATGGCGACGGGGGCCTCGTGTGGCTGGCCACCGCCGCGGTACCTGCCGGCGAACGTGCGGAGCCAGACCCGCGTCGCATAGGCGGCGGTGACGGCGATCGTGACCAGTGAGGTCGCGAGAACGGCCCAGCCCGCCCAGGCACCCACGACAGCGTCACCCTCGGCCGCGCGTTCAGCAGCGACGAGCACTGACTCTTTGGAGAAGAAACCGGACAGAACGGGAACGCCCGCGAGCGAGAGCAGCGCGATGGCCATCGTGGCCGAGGTGACCGGCATGCTCCGACGCAGTCCGCCCATCTCGGACATCAGCGTCGAGCCGACCGAGTGGATCACGGCTCCGGCACACAAGAACAGCAGAGCCTTGAAGAACGCGTGAGAGACGAGGTGGAAGACCGCCGCCTGCTCGCTGCCCACAGCCAGTGCGGCGAGCATGTACGCGAGCTGGCTCACCGTGGACCACGCCAGCACCCGCTTGAGGTCGGTCTGGACCAGCGCTGCCAGGGCTGCTCCCAGCATGGTCAGGCAGGCGATCACCACCATGACCGACAAGGTGACGGGAGCCGCCTGCCACATGGGAAAGGTGCGCGCCACGACATAGATCCCGGCCGCCACCATGGTCGCCGCGTGGATCAGTGCGCTGACCGGCGACGGGCCGGCCATCGCGTCGGGCAGCCAGGCGTGAAGGGGGAACTGGGCCGACTTGCCGACGACCCCCATCAGCAGGAGCAGCGTGACCACCGTGGCGGTGCTCGTCACGTTCGAGGCGGCCGCGACTGCGTCCCCCAGCAGCAAGGACCCGGTGGAGGCGATCAGGACGATGACGCCGACAACGAACCCGACGTCGCCGGTCTTGGTCACCAGGAACGCCTTGACGGCGGCAGCGCGGGCCGCGGGGTCCTCCCAGTTCTGTCCGATCAGCACGTACGAGCAGAGCCCCATGACCTCCCAGCCGATGACCAGGAGCAGCAGGTCTCCGGCGACGACAACAGCCAGCATCGCGGCGGTGAAGAGGGAGATGAATGCGGCGTAGGTGGCGTAGCGGGGCTCGTCACGCATGTAGGCGGTGGAGTAGATCTGGACGAGGAGCGCGACGACGGCCACCATCAGGGCGACGGTCACCGCCAGACCGTCGACGACGGTGGACAGCGGGAGGACGACCCAGGCGCCGCGAAGACCGTCGGAGACCACCGGGTCCTGCCACGGTTGTCGGGCGGCAAGGGCGAGCCCAGCAGCCAGGGCAGCGACCGCACCCAGCACAGCGACCGGGCCGATCCAGCGACGTCCGCGGCCCCCGAGACAGAGACCGACGAGTGCGGCGACCAGCGGTCCGACCACCACCCACAGTCCGGTCATGGACGACTCTTCGTCAGGTCGTCCGACCGGCCCTCGCCCAGGTCGTGCAGGTCATCGACGGCGATCGTCTGCCGCAGGCGGAAGACCAGCAAGACGATGGCCAGGCCAAGACCGATCTCGGCGGCCGCGATCGTGATGACGAACACGCTGAGCGACTGGCCGGCATGGGTGGGATCGTCGAGGGCGACGTCGAAGGTGACCAGGGCCAGGTTCGCCGCGTTGAGCATGATCTCGACCGACATCAGGACGAGGATCGCGTTGCGGCGGGCCAGAACGCCGTAGATCCCGACACCGAAGAGCAGCGCAGACACGAGCAGCGGGTACAGCGCGTGCACGTCACGCCCCCTGACGACGAAGGCGGGACACCGCGATCGCTCCGATCAGGGCCGCGAGCAGCAGGACCGACAGGGCCTCGAACGGCAGGACCCACCAGCGGAACAGCGCGCCGCCGATCACCGCCGCGTCGGCCGGGACCGGATCGGACAGGTCGAGCACGGCCTGGGCGAAACCGTCGACCAGCAGCACCACGAGCGCCCCAGTCGCGGCCGTGGCCACCAGGAGAGCCGCCCACCGGTTGTGCGTCGTGAGATCGTCACTGGGTCCGATCGGTGCGCGGGTGAGCATGAAGCCGAACAGCACGATCACGACGACCGCACCCACGTAGATGAGCACCTGCATCCAGGCCACGAACTCCGCACTCATGAGCAGGAAGCACCCGGCCACGGCGCCGAGGGACACCACCAGCCACAAGGCGGCATGGACCAGATGGCGGGTCGTGACCACGAGTACCGCTGCACCGACCGCCACCAGCCCGAAGAGAGCGAAGACCAGCTCGAGGGCGCTCGGTGAGAGCAGCGCACTCACGAGCTCGGCTCCTCTGTTGCCTTGCGTGCAGCGGTCACCTCTTTGGGCTCCTGCGCTGCGGTATCCGCCGCAGGAGGCGCCGGCACCGTCCACATCCAGTCACGTAACCGGTCCTTCTCATGGACGAGGTCACGGATGTCGAGCTCGGCATACTCGAACTCCGGAGACCAGAACAGCGCATCGAACGGGCACACCTCGATGCAGATGCCGCAGTACATGCACAGGGAGAAGTCGATCGCGAACCGGTCCAGCATGTTGCGGGTGCGGTCTCGCGCACCCGGCTCGGTCGCGGGGACGACCTCTTTGTGTGAGTCGATGTAGATGCACCAGTCCGGGCACTCACGGGCGCACAGCATGCAGACGGTGCAGCTCTCCTCCAGCAGAGCGATCACCCCGCGGGAGCGAGGCGGCAGCTCCGGCTTCACGTCGGGGTACTGCTCGGTGACCGAGCGCTTGGTCATCGAGCGCAGTGTGACCCCCAAGCCCTTGACGAGGCCGGAGCCGGGCAGCGTGCGCCGGGGGCGGTCGGACGTCGTCACACGGTCACCTTCACGACTCCGGTGACGGCGAGCTGGACGAGCGCCAACGGGACCAGCCCCTGCCAGGCGAGACGCTGGAGCTGGTCCTCGCGCAGGCGCGGGAAGCTCACTCGCAGCCAGATGACGACGAAGGCCAGCATGGCGCCCTTGGTCAGAGTCCACACCAGCGAGTCCCCGAACGGACCCTGCCAGCCGCCCAGGAACAGCACCGCGGTCAACAGGCACAGCACGACGATCCCGGCGTACTCGGCGAGCAGGAACAGCGCGAACCGAAGGCCGCCGTACTCGGTGTAGGGGCCGAAGATGACCTCGGAGTCGGCCACCGGCATGTCGAAGGGCGGGCGATTGAGCTCGGCGAGCCCCGCGGTGAAGAACACCACGGCACCGACGCCCTGCCACAGGAGCCAGGACGGGTGCCAGGCCTCGACGATCCCGGTCAGCGAGAGCGTGCCCGCGGCCGTGGCCACCGACGCGGCCGCAAGGACGAAGGGGAGCTCGTAGGCCATCAGCTGGGCCGCCTGCCGCATGCCCCCCAGCAGCGCGTACTTGTTCGCACTGGCCCAGCCGGCCATGAGCGTGCCGAGGACACCGACCCCCATGATCGCCAGCACGACGAAGAGTCCGGAGTCCAGCGACTGACCGACCACGTCAGGGGCGATCGGGATCAGGGCAAGGACGACGAAGTAGGGCAGCAACGCGATTGCGGGCGCCAGGCGGAAGATCCTCGCATCTGCTGCAGCCGGGACGATCTGCTCCTTCTGTGCGAACTTGACCCCGTCGGCGACCAGCTGGGCCCAGCCGTGGAAGGCGCCGGCGTACATCGGGCCCAGGCGCGACTGCATGTGTGCCATCGCCTTGTGCTCCATCTGGCCGACGAGCAGTGGCAGAGTGAGGAAGGCGGCCAGGACCACGGCGACCCGGATCAGGATCTCGAGCAGCTCGCTCATGGTGGCGGCTCACCGTCACGACGTGGACCCCACGCACCCGGGTCGGGCACCCCGGGAGGCAGCGTCTTGCGCCGGCTCGGGCTGGCCCCGTGCTCGGACTCTCCGGGCTCCTTGGCCCCCGGCCAGGGCTTCGCGGCACGCGAGGCAAGCACGAAGCTCTTGCGCCACGGGTGCCCCTCGAACCCGTCGGGGAGCAGGAGCGGAACCAGGTTCGGATGACCCTCGAAGTCGATGCCGAACATCTCGCAGGTCTCGCGTTCATGCCAGGAGGCACCGGCGAAGACACCGGTGATGGTGGCCAGGCTCGCCGGCCCGGTCTCGCCGACCCTGGTGCGCAGCATCAGTCGCTGCCGACGCTGCGGGTCGTACAGGTGGGTGACGACGGTGAAGACCCCGTCCAGCTCGTCGACCGCCGACAGCCAGTCGAAGAACGACAGGCGCAGGTCGCCACGAGCCACGGTGACCGCCGCGACCCAGTTCGGCGGCGAGACATCGACCACGACGTCGCCGTAGGTCTCGCTGACCACCCCTTGGAGGGTCCCGAACGCGTCGGCGACCTCATCGACCCAGCTCGACGTCACGGCGCGGTCACCAACGGTCGCTGGAGCGCCTCAGCCGACGGGCGGTAGCGGGTTGCCAGGTTCTCGTCGGCGATCGTGCGCTGCAGCTTCACGATCCCCTGCAGCAACGCCTCCGGACGGGGCGGACACCCTGGGACGTACACGTCGACCGGAATGACCTGGTCGACCCCCTTGGTGACGCTGTAGGAGTCCCAGTACGGTCCGCCGCAGTTGGAGCAGGCCCCGAAGGAGATCACGTACTTCGGGTCGGGCATCTGGTCGTACAGGCGCTTGATGGCCGGTGCCATCTTGTCCGTGACGGTGCCGGACACGATCATGAGGTCGGCCTGGCGCGGGCCCGGCGCGAAGGGGATGACGCCGAGACGGATGAAGTCGTAGCGGCTCATCGAGGTCGCGATGAACTCGATCGCGCAGCAGGCCAGCCCGAAGTTGAACACCCACAGGCTGTAGCGGCGACCCCAGTTGAGGACGAGCCGGATGGGCTGTGGGGCGACTCGGCTCAGCGCACCCAGCGAGGGCGACGGCAGATCGACAGGGGCCACAGCCGGGTCACGTCCAGCTCAGGACGCCACGGCGCCAGGCGTAGAGGATCCCGACCGCGAGGAACCCCAGGAAGACGAACATCTCGACCAAGGTGACGGCACCGAAGCCCGGTGCATCGAAGACGGTGGCCCAGGGGAACAGGTAGACGGCATCCACAGCGAAGATCACGTACAGGTAGGCATAGACGTAGTAGCGCAGATGGATCTGGGACCAGCCCTCTCCGACCGGGTCCAGGCCGCACTCATAGCTCGTCAGCTTGGCCGACGACGGCGAGGAGGGGCGCAGGAGGGCGTTGCCGACGAGCGCGGTCCCGACGAACGCCACCCCCACGATGAGCACGATGCCGAGCACGGCGTAACCGGCGAAGTACCCGCTCCAGTCGTCGAGCATGACCGTCGCCCTCCGATCCCGCCCCGGCCGCCAAAGGGCCCATCGTAGTGAGCAACCCCAGCAGGCAGGGGTGCGCCGGGCGCGCCCGGAGGGTGTGTCCGGCATACCATCGTCAGGTGACCAAAGAGGTCGTCCAGCTGGACCGCGTCATCATCAGGTTCGCCGGCGACTCCGGCGACGGCATGCAGCTCACCGGCGACCGCTTCACCCACGAGACCGCCCTCCTCGGAAACGACCTGGCGACCTTGCCTGACTTCCCCGCCGAGATCCGGGCACCCGCGGGCACGCTCCCTGGCGTGTCCGCGTTCCAGCTGCACTTCGCCGACCACGACATCATGACGCCGGGCGACGCTCCGAACGTGCTCGTCGCCATGAACCCCGCCGCGCTGAAGGCCAACCTGAAGGACCTCCCCCGAGGTTCCGACCTCATCGTCAACACCGACGAGTTCACCGCGCGCAACCTGAAACGGGTCGGCTACGACGCGAATCCCCTGGAGGACGGCACGCTCGAGGCGTACCGCGTGCACCCGATCGGACTGACCTCGATGACCGTCACCGCGCTGGCCGACATCGGCGTCTCGCGCAAGGACTCCGAGCGAGCGAAGAACATGTTCGCCCTCGGGCTGCTGAGCTGGCTGTACCACCGGCCAACCGACGGAACCCTCGCGTTCCTCGAGCACAAGTTCGCCAGCAACCCCTCACTCATGGCGGCGAACGTCACCGCGTTCAAGGCCGGATGGAACTTCGGTGAGACCACCGAGGACTTCTCGGTCTCCTACGAGATCAAGCCCGCCCCACTGGCGTCAGGCACGTACCGCAACATCAGCGGAAACGTCGCCCTCGCCTACGGGCTGCTGGCTGCGTCGGTGCAGTCGGGGCTTTCGCTGTTCCTCGGCTCGTACCCGATCACCCCGGCCTCGGACATCCTGCACGAGCTGAGCAAGCACAAGCGCTTCGGCGTCCGTACCTTCCAGGCCGAGGACGAGATCGCCGGCGTCGGCGCAGCGCTCGGGGCCGCCTTCGGTGGTCACCTCGGCGTGACCACGACCTCAGGGCCTGGACTCGCGCTGAAGGCCGAGACGGTCGGGCTGGCCGTCTCGCTGGAGCTGCCCCTCATCGTCTGCGACATCCAGCGCGGTGGCCCGTCAACCGGCCTGCCCACCAAGACCGAGCAGTCCGACCTGCTCCAGGCCATGTTCGGCCGCAACGGCGAGGCGCCGGTGCCTGTGCTCGCGCCAAGGTCACCCAGTGACTGCTTCAGCATCGGTCTCGAGGCCGCGCGGATCGCCCTCGCCTACCGCACGCCGGTCATC
>Ga0315287_10008482_pt1 | contig 10383 bp, 10 predicted proteins | sample YL17G11_0_MG_FD_205037 | JGI IMG/M metagenome (GOLD analysis project Ga0315287, IMG submission 205037) | Sediment microbial communities from Yellowstone Lake, YNP, Wyoming, USA - YL17G11_0 | ecosystem: Environmental > Aquatic > Freshwater > Lake > Sediment | place: USA: Wyoming | collected...
CTCGGCCTGCACCGGTTCTTTCTCTACGGCCCGCGCGACGCGTTGGCCTGGTTGCACCCGCTGCCCACGGTCGCCGGTCTGGCGGGCGTGCAACGCGCGCTCGTGTTTGGCCAGGACGACCCGTTGTCGTGGCTGTTGTTGCCGCTGCTGGGCCTGATGCTGGCGCAGGGGGCGCTATGGGCCATCGTTTACGGATTGCTGCCCGACGAACGGTGGGACGCGCGCCACAACCCGGGCGCACCGGTGCACGCCACAGGCTGGGGCCCGGTGTTGGGGGTGATTGCGGCCTTGGCGATGGGTGCCACGGCCTTGATGGCGACGATCGCCTTCAGCGGCCAGCGCTACTTCGAATGGCAGGTCGAAGAAGCGCACAAGATCAGTCAGTGATTCACAGCACTGCGCGGCCCACCCAATAGGCCAGCGCGGCCATCAGCGCCGACGCCGGGATCGTGAAGATCCAGGCCCACACGATGTTCCCGGCCACGCCCCAGCGAACGGCCGACGCCCGACGCGTCGACCCGACGCCGACGATGGCGCCAGTGATAGTGTGCGTGGTCGAGACCGGAATGCCGAGGCCGGAGGCGAGGAACAGCGTGATCGCACCGCCGGTTTCTGCGCAAAAGCCACCCACCGGCTTCAACTTGGTGATCTTCTGTCCCATCGTCTTGACGATGCGCCAGCCACCGAACATCGTGCCCATCGCGATTGCGATGTAGCAGCACCAGATCACCCAGCCGGGTGGGAACTTGTCGGACGCACTGGCGTAACCGGTGGCGATCAGCAGCATCCAGATGATGCCGATGGTCTTTTGCGCGTCGTTGCCACCATGGCCGAGGCTGTACAGGCCGGCCGACATCAGTTGCAGGCGGCGAAAGGTGGAGTCGACCCTCTGCGGCGGCGTGCCGCGAAACAGCCACGCCACGGCGACCATCATCAGCGAAGCGAGGGTGAAACCCAGCAGCGGCGAGATCAGGATGAAGGCCACAGTCTTCCAGACTCCGGCCGCGACCAGCGAACCGGCGCCCGACTTGGCCATCACCGCACCGACGATGCCCCCGATGAGCGCGTGCGAGCTCGACGACGGGATGCCGTACCACCAGGTGACGATGTTCCAGGCGATGGCGCCGATCAGCGCACCGAAGACGACATAGTGGTCGACCACACCGGGCATCACGATGCCCTTGCCGACGGTTGCCGCAACCTTGAGCTGGAAGACGAAGAGGGCGACGAAATTGAAGAAGGCCGCAAATGCCACCGCCTGATGTGGCTTCAGCACGCCCGTGGAGACCACGGTCGCGATCGAATTCGCCGCGTCGTGGAAGCCATTCATGAAATCGAATGCGATGGCCAGCACCACCAGCAGCATGACCACCCAGAACGACACCTGGACCCCGTCCATCTGCAGGCCCCGTGGCGACGTCAGGAACTCTCGAGGACCACGCCCTCGATCAGGTTGGCGACGTCTTCGCAACGGTCGGTGATCGACTCGAGCTGCTCATAAATGGCTTTCAGCTTGATCAGCTCGCGCACATCCGCCTGCTCGCGGAACAGGCGGCTCATCGCCGCGCGCATCACGCGGTCAGCATCGGACTCGAGATGGTCGATCTCCTCGCAGGTCTTGAGTGCGGCCTCGGCCACATCGGCCTGGCCCAGCTTGGGCATCAGCTTGACCACATGCACCACGCGCTCGCAGCAGCGCACCGACAGCTCGCCGAGGCGGATCACCTCGGTGGTGATCTCGCGTACGTCGTACAGCGACATCGTCTCGGTGGCGTCTTGCAGCAGGTCGAGTACATCGTCCATGGCGTTGATCAGGCCATGGATCTGCTCGCGGTCGATCGGCGTGATGAAGGTCTTGTGCAGCAGGCGGTTGACCTCGGCCGTGATCTTGTCGGCCTGGCGCTCGGCGCTGTCAACCTGGTCGGCGTACTGCTGACGCAATACCGGGTCGGCGTAGTTCTCGATCATCGACATGAAGGCGCGAGCGCCTTCGCCGATGTGGCGACCATGCTCATTGAAGAGCTCGAAGAAATTGCCTTCACGCGGCAACAGCTTGCCAAAAAGCATCGAGGCGTCCTCCCTCAGCGCAGAAGCAGCTGCGGTTGAATTGACTGAACCTGAGTGTAGTCGCCGGTTGCGCGATCCTCAGCCGCGATCCTCAACCGTGAGAGATGCAGCACCGCGAACGGCACGAACAGATTCGCCCGCAGCTGCAGGCCGAAGACCGTTACCGACAAGGTCCTGAATTCACGCCGAAATCCTCTTGATGCGTTGCTTGCTCATCGAGGCCAGGGCTTGGACCACGCTGCGGCCATCGGACAAGCGCCAATCGGGCGCCAACTCCGCCAGAGGCGCCAACACGAACGCGCGCAGATGCATGCGCGGGTGCGGCAGAGTCAGTGAAGGCCCTTGATGACAGCGCGTGCCATACAACAGCAGGTCCAGATCGAGCGTGCGCGGTGCGTGACGGTACGGTCGTTCACGGCCGAAACGCAGCTCTTGCACCAGCAACTCGGCAAGCAGCGTCTCGGGTGCAAGTTCCGTGCGCAGTTCGGCGACCGCATTGACGAAGTCCGGGCCCTGCGCGTCGAGTGGCGCGCTGCGATACAGGGACGACACGGCCACCAGCTTCGTAGTCGGAATTTCGCTCAACTGCGCCGCTGCCGTATGCAGGCTGGCCTCGGCATCGCCCAAGTTGGCGCCCAGACCGACGAAGACTCGCTCACTGCCTGCCATCACGAACTGGCGCGGTCAGCCCGCGTCGCTGGCAGGCAGCGTGGGCGAGCCACCCCCGGGCTTGCGGCGGCGCCGGCGGCGCTTTCGCGCTGGGGCCATCTCGCTGCCGGCCCCACTCTCACCCGCCGGCACGGTGTCGCCGGCGTCCCGCCGATCAGGGCTGTCGCCCGATGCGCGCGGTGCTCGGGGTTCCCGGGCCTCGCGCGGCTGCACGCGTTGGGCCTCACGGGGCTGCGCCCGCTGGGCCTCGCGCGCCGCGGCGATCAGCGCTTCGCGCTCTTCGGCGCTGCCGAGCGAAAAATCCTCCCACCAATCGGCCAACTCATCATCGGCTTCACCGGTGTCGGCACGCAAGCGCAAGAAATCGTAGGCGGCACGAAAGCGGGGCTGCTCGATCAGGGAATAGGGTGTGGTGCCGGTACGGCGCTCGAAGCGCGGTTGCATCATCCAGATTTCGCGCATGTCGGTACCGAGCTTGCCGCGGCCGGAGATGTCGCCGACCCGCGCGTCGAAGACCGAGTCGATAGCCTCCTGCAACGCCGGCGCCGCATGCGCACCCTGCTGCCGCGCCGCCTCCCAGCGCTCACGAACTTCGTGCCAGAGCAGGCAGGCCAGCAGAAAGCTCGGCGCGACGCCTTTGTCCTGCTCGACACGGGCGTCGGTGTCAGCCAGCGCCGCCTCGATGAACTGCACACGCTGGTTCTTGTGCTTGACGCCGTCGACCATCAGCGGCTCGAGCAGCGGAAACTGCCGGTTCAGCCCCTGCTTGCGCAGTTCAGCCACGCTGGCCAGCGAGTGGCCCGTCTGCAGCAGCTTGAACAGCTCGTCGAACAGCCGCGAGCTCGGCACGTTGTCGAGCAACACAGCCATTTCGCGGATCGGCGCGCGGGTGGCGGGCTCGATGTCAAAGCCGAGCTTGGCGGCAAACCGCACGGCACGAACGACGCGGACAGGGTCTTCGCGGTAGCGCGTGACCGGATCGCCGATCATGCGCAGCGCGCGCTTCTTGATGTCCTTGATACCACCGTGGTAGTCGACCACGACCTGTGTCACCGGGTCGTAGTACATCGCGTTGATCGTGAAGTCGCGCCGTGCGGCGTCTTCGATCTGAGGGCCCCAGACGTTGTCGCGCAGCACGCGGCCGGCGGCGTCGACCACGTGGCTCTTGCCAGCCAACTCGCTTCTGGAGGTTTTCTCGTTGCCTTCGACCTGTTGGGCTTGCTCGGCGTCGAGGTACGCGCGAAACGTCGAGACCTCGATCACCTCATGCTCGCGGCCGCGACCGAAGATCACATGCACGATCCGAAAGCGCCGGCCGATGATGAAGGCGCGGCGGAACAGGCCCTTGACCTGCTCGGGCGTGGCATCCGTGGCAACGTCGAAATCCTTCGGCCGCCGGCCGACGAGCAGATCGCGAACCGCACCACCGACGATGAACGCTGCCCAGCCGGCCTCCTGCAACGTGCGCACCACCTTGACAGCCCGCTCGTCGAGCAGTTCGGGGTCGATGCCGTGTTCTGCGGCCTGCACCTCGACACGCTTGCCAAGAGGAATGCGCGCGCCCTTGCCAGGCGTCGGGGGTGTCTTGCCGAGCAGTTTGTCGATGAATTTTCGGATCATGGTTGTTCTTCTTTGAACAGATTCAACAGGGGCCAGCCACGCTCACGCGCGATCGCGGCCAGTTCCGGTCCCGGATTGGTGGCCACCGGATGCGTGGCCCATTCGAGCAACGGCAGGTCGTTGGTGGAGTCGCTGTAGACCGTGACGCGGGTGAAGTCCGCGTGACGTCGGCCCAGCCCCGCCAACCATTGCTCGACGCGCGCAACTTTGCCTTCCCGAAATGACGGCACACCCCGCAGGGCACCCGTCACACCGCCATTGTCGTCGCGTGCCAGTTCGACGGCGATCAGGTCGGCCACACCGAGCGCATCGGCAATCGGGCGGGTGATGAATTCATTGGTCGCAGTGACGATGGCCAGGACATCACCCTCGGCCTGATGGTGGCGCACGAGCGCCAGGGCGCGCGCGTCGATCGCCGGGCGCATGACCTCGCGCATGAAGCGCTCTCGCATCGCCAGGGCCTCGACCTCGGGCCGGGTACGCCAGGGCGCCGTGGCGAAGTCCATGTAGGCGTCGATATCCAGCCGGGCAGCTTGGTAGTCCTCGTAGAAGGCGTCGTTACGGCGCTGAAAGGCCTCCCTGTCGGCCCAGCCGATGGCTACCATGAACTCACCGAAGGCGTGATCGGAATCAATGTCGATCAACGTCCCGTCGAGGTCGAACAAGGTCAGGTTCAAAGCGTCGCGCCCTCTTGCTCGAACATGCGCTTGAGCAGCGGCACAGTGACAGCGCGGTGTTGCGACAGCGCAAACTCATCCAGCCGCTCGAGCAACGCCATGAGGTGTTGCAGGTCGCGCGAGAAACGCGTCAGCAGGTAGTCCATGACCTCGTCCGACAGAAAGATGCCACGGCGATCGGACTCGCGGCGCAAGGCGGCACGGGTGTCGCTCTCGCTCAGCGGCTCGAGTGCGAAGACATGGCCCCAGCCGAGCCGAGTGCGCAGGTCCTCGCGCAGCGGCAGGTCCACCGGCGGCATGCCGCCTGCCGCAGCGATCTGGATGCCCAGAGCGCCGGCCTCGATGAACAGGGCGAACGCGGCCTGTTGTTGTGCCTCGTCGAGACCGTCGCAGCCATCGAGCACCAGCAGCGCCGCCTGTTCGTCGAAGGTCCATGGCAACGGGCTGGTGGCATCGAACCAACCCGCCCGCTGGCCGCGCTCGTGCACCGCCTCGGTCAACGCGCGCAACAAATGCGTCTTGCCACTGCCCCGCGGGCCCCACAGATAGACCGGCGCAGGCGCCGTCGCGTCCGCACGTGGCGGCGAGCCGCCGATTGCCCGCAGGTGCAACAGCGCGGCACCATTGGCGCCAGGCACGAAGCCGTCGAAGGTATGCAGTGGCGCTGGGCCGATCGCGAGTGGAATCTGTCGCACAGCGCTCAGCCTAGGTACGGGCGGCCGGGGTTGAGTGTCATGCGGCCTTGCAGATCAATGCAGCCGCTGCGGGCCGGCGAGGCGCAATTCAACCAGGCGTTCACCGATGGCTCGGGCGTCGCTGGCATCGGGCCGGTGCTCTAGGTAGGCTTGCAGGTCCTCGGCGGCGGCGGCGCGATGGTTCATCTCGGCCAACACCAGGCCGCGATCGCGGCGCTCTTCCCAGACGTCCGGCAGGAGCACGACCAGGCGCCGCTGCACCGCCAGCAGGCGCGGCCAATCATCGGTGCTGCGGTGGATCTCCTTGAGATTGCGCAGCATGCGGGCCAGCACATCGCGGTCGCTGGCTGGCTGCAGGAACAGGCCCAGCGGTGCCTCGAAGTCGCCGACCAGGCCTTGACGACGCCGGTACGGCGTCAGGCGCTCCTCCAGCGCCTCACGCGACAGCGACTGGCCGGTGAACGGATCGATGATGACCTCGCCCTGGGGCATCTTCAGCTTGACCAGGAAATGACCGGGGAACGAAACCGGGTGCGCATCGAGCCCGATCTGCTGCGCGATTTCGATGTACAGCAGTGCCAGCGTGATCGGGATGCCACGCCGCATCGTGAGCACGCGCTGCAGGTAACTGTTGTGCGGGTCGTAGTAGTCATTGACGTTGCCGGCAAAGCCCAGTTCCTGGAAGAAATAGCGGTTCAGGTAGCGCAGCGTTTGCATCGCACCGGCGTCAGCGGCGATGCGCTGCTTGAGCGCGGCGGCCAGCGCGTCGATCTGCGACAGGACACCCTGCACATCGAGCGCCGGTTCGTCGTCATGGGCGATCGCGATCGCCGCCTCGAGCAACGAGAACTGTCGGTCGTCCGCCACCAGGGTGGCAAAGTAGTCCAGCAGCGTGGGCGCCTCAAAGCTCAGCGAACTCATGGCCATTGCAGTGTAGGTCAGCCCTGGCGCATGAATTGCCGCGGCCGCAAGCCGGCGAGCGCCAGCAAGCCGAAGTACAACAGCGCCACGCCCACCAGCACCAAGGCCATCAGCCCGATGCGCCAGCCCCACTGGGCGGCCAGGCCGATCCAGTCGATGCGCCATGCGGCCCAGGCCAAGACGGCGGTCAGCACCGCTGTGGCCAGCAGGACACGCATCAGAAAGCCCACCCAGCCAGGTGACGGCGTGTAGGCGCCCATCCGGCGCAGGCCGATCAGCAGGCAGCTGGCGTTGACCAACGCGCCCAAGCCGATTGACAACGCCAGACCGGCGTGGCCGAACCAGGGCACGAACAGCGCGTTCATGGCCTGGGTTGCCAGCAGCACCCCGATGGCGATCATGACCGGCGTACGGACGTCCTGCCGCGCATAGAAACCGGGGGCGAGCACCTTCACCGCCACCAGTCCGATCAGACCGATCCCGTAGCCGCGCAGCGCGGCCACTGTCTGCGCCACGTCGCGCGGGCTGAACGCGCCGTAGTGGTAGAGCACGGCCACCAGCGGTTCCGCAAAGACCAGTAGCGCCGCCGCGCAAGGCAGCGCCAGCAGCACCACCAGGCGCAGGCCCCAGTCGAGCAAGCCGGCGTAGCGGCTGTCGTCGTCGCCCGCCAGCGCAGACGACAACTGCGGCAGCAGCACCACGCCAAGCGCGACGCCGAGCAAGGCGGTTGGGAACTCCATCAGCCGATCGGCGAAAGTCAGCCAGGACACGGCACCGACGCCAACATGCGAGGCGATCTGCGTATTGATGACCAGCGAGACCTGCGCTACGGACACGCCGAGCAGCGCCGGCGCCATCTGCCTGAGAATTCGATCGACCCCGGGGTGGCGCCAGGCCCGGAGAACCGCGCCTGGTGAAAGTCCGATGCGGGGCAAGCAGCCGATGCGCGCCAGCGCCGGCACCTGTACCGCCAGTTGAACGATGCCACCAATCATCACGCCGCCGGCCAGCGCGTAGATCGGTGCCAAGCCCCAGGCCTTGAAGGCGGGCACGCCCCACCAGGCTGCAGCGATCACGGCCAGGTTGAGCAACACGGGCGTGGCCGCGGGAACGGCAAAACGCCTCCAGGTGTTGAGAATGCCGGCGGCCAGGGCCACCATGGACATGCAGCCGATGTACGGAAACATCCAGCGGGTCATCACGGCCGCGTCGTCAAAGCGCGCCAGCCCCGAGGCCATCAGCCAGACGATCACTGGCGCGGCAACCACGCCAAGCGCACAGGTGACCAGCAGCGCCCACGCCAGGACAGTCGCTACCGCGTCGATCAGCAGTCGCGTCGCGTCGTCGCCCTCCCGGGTGCGCGTACCGGCCAGGATCGGCACGAAGGCCTGCGAAAAGGCGCCCTCGGCGAACAACCGCCGCAGCAGGTTGGGGATGCGGAACGCGACATTGAACGCGTCAGTCGCCGCGCTGGCGCCAAAGGTTGCAGCAACAAGCAACTCGCGCACGAGGCCGGTGATGCGCGAAGCCAGGGTCAGCAGGGATACGGTCGAGGCGGCCTTGAGCAGGTTCATGCGGAGGTGGCTGCACGCATGACGATCAGGCAGTGCAAGGCCGAAGCGGCGCGATTATAGATAGCAGTTACTAACGTCAGAGAGTCCGGGCGGCGAGAAAGCCCACTGCCATGCTATAGTGGCAATCTTTGCTCCAACTGCCTCCGTTCCCAGCATGGCCACCTCGTCCAAAGCCAAGAAGAAGACCGTTCGCCTCGCCTCGGGTCGCAAGCGCGCCCGCCAGGACGTCAAGCTCAACGCTGCGAATACTGCCCTGCGCTCCAAGTTCCGCACGGTCGTCAAGAACGTGCAAAAGGCTGTGACCTCGGGCGACAAGAGCAAGGCTGGTGAGTTGTTCGCCGTCGCGCAAAGTGTGATCGACTCGGTGGCCGACAAGGGCATCTTTCACAAGAACAAGGCCGCCCGCCACAAGAGCCGCCTGGCGGCCAAGGTCAAGGCACTGGCGACGGCCGCCTGACGCGCGATTGCCGGCGCAACGTAAAGCCCGCCTCGGCGGGCTTTTCTCATTCTTGCTGCGCTGACACGCTGACCTCGCCCAGCTGCAACTCGTTGTCGCGGGCAAAGTTCATGACGAAGTCCCAGGCCATCGGCTCGATGCCCCGCAACGCCTCATTGACGATGACGGCCTTGACGCCACCAACCACCGTGGGCACGCAAAACGGCGAGTAGCCGATGAAGGCTCCGATGCCACCCGCGCCGCCTTCCGGACGAAAGCAAGCCATGGCACTGGCCAACCGCTCGGCCCAATCACTGGGCCGAAATGCACGGCCATCCTTGGTGATGCCTTGGATGAAGAACTCACGCGGCTTCGCGGGGTGGGGCGGGGCAGTCATGCTCGAAAGGCCGGGCTTCGCCGGCGTGGTGTCTGCGATTCGTTCGAAGGCCACCGCCACCAGAGCCGGCCGCGCCGGTAACGCAGACACCATTGTGCCTTGCAGTTGTTGCGCCGCAGCAAGCATGATCAGGGTGAGTTCCTTGTCCGGTCCTCGCGGTCTCTTCGGTTGCAGCGACGCGAACCGTAGAATGGAATTGAGCCGGTGCGTGAGAAGAGTGACGCTGCCGGCCTTTGTTTTTCCCCGATCAGCCTCGGAATCCACCATGGCCGCCGCTGCCGAACCGCATGTGATGAAGACCTACGGTCGCCTGCCGATTGCGCTGTCGCACGGTCGAGGCTGCCGCGTCTGGGACACCGATGGTCGCGAGTACCTCGACGCGTTGGGCGGCATCGCGGTCAACACTCTCGGCCACGGCCACCCGCGGTTGGTGCCGGCGCTGCAGGAGCAGATTGCCAAACTGATCCACACCAGCAATTACTACCATGTGCCATTGCAGGAACAACTCGCGGCCAAGCTCACGGCGCTGTCGGGATTGACCAATGCCTTCTTCTGCAACAGCGGCCTCGAAGCCAACGAGGCTGCGCTCAAGATCGCACGCAAGTACGGCCACGACCGCGGCATCGAACGGCCGGAGATCATCGTCTACGAGGCAGCGTTTCACGGGCGCTCGATCGCCACACTGTCGGCCACCGGCAACCCCAAAGTGCAGGCCGGTTTCGGTCCGCTGGTCGAAGGCTTTGTGCGTGTGCCGCTCAACGACCTGGCAGCGATCGACGAAGTGCGCGAGATGCGACCCAACGTGGTCGCTGTGTTCCTGGAGACGATCCAGGGCGAAGGCGGCATCAAGGCCTCGCGCTGGGAGTACCTGCAGGGCTTGCGCCGGATCTGCGATGAGCAAGGTTGGCTGCTGATGCTCGATGAGGTGCAGTGCGGGATCGGTCGCACTGGCAAGTGGTTCGCACACCAGTGGGCTGAGATCCAGCCCGACGTGATGCCGCTGGCCAAGGGCCTGGGCTCGGGGGTGCCCATCGGGGCCGTGGTCTGCGGTCCGAGAGCCGCCGGCATCTTGGGCCCGGGCAACCACGGCACCACGTTCGGCGGCAACCCCCTCGCGATGCGCGCCGGCGTCGAGACACTCACGATCATGGAAGAAGACCGCCTGCTGGCCAATGCCGAGACCATCGGCGCGCTGCTCAGAGCCGGGTTCGAGCGTGAGTTCGCGGGCCTGGCCGGCGTGAGAGAGATCCGCGGCGCCGGTTTGATGATCGGCATCGAGCTCGACCGACCATGCGGTGAACTGCTCGGCCGCGCCTGCGAAGCGGGC
>Ga0315287_10008483_pt1 | contig 10383 bp, 9 predicted proteins | sample YL17G11_0_MG_FD_205037 | JGI IMG/M metagenome (GOLD analysis project Ga0315287, IMG submission 205037) | Sediment microbial communities from Yellowstone Lake, YNP, Wyoming, USA - YL17G11_0 | ecosystem: Environmental > Aquatic > Freshwater > Lake > Sediment | place: USA: Wyoming | collected...
CACATCAAGTCCAAGATGCTCCTGCCGCCCGACGAGACGGCGGAGGGCGAGGAGGCGGAGAGCGAGGATCCGCGGGCGGAGCTGGTGAACCGCCTCCTGCAGTACAAGACGTTCAAGGAGGCGGCGCAGACCTTGAACCTGCTGGAGTCGGAGACGGCGCTCCTGCATCGGCGGGGCGCGCCCGCGATGGACCTGGAGGTGGAGGGGCCGCTCCAGGTCTCCATGGTCGAGCTGCTGCGGGCCTTCCGGGACGTGTTGTCGCGGGTGGACAAGAGCGTCCCGATGGAGATCACGGCCGAGGAGATCAACGTCGGGCAACGGATCGTCATGCTCATGGACCGTCTCGCGGCGGAGAGCCCGGTGGAGTTCAGTCGGCTTTTTGGGGACGCCACGCGGCGGGTGGAGGTAATCGTCACCTTTCTGGCGCTGCTGGAACTCTTGCGCCGACGCCTGGCGACGGCGCGGCAGAGCGAGCCCATGGGACCCATCGTGATCTATCGAACGGTGGAGCGCGCGGACCAGACGGCGGAGTCGGGGGATGCGGCTGCCGGCGAGGCGCGGCCGGCGGTGGCCAGCGTCGCCGATGGCATGCAGGTGTGAGTACGGGGCGCCTCGATCGCGCCTGGGCAGAGGAGACGCGAGTGAACCTGGAACCGGATCGGCTGGCCATCCTGGAGGCCTTGTTGTTTGTCGCGGAGGAACCCCTTCCGCTGGCGAAGCTGCAGGAGATCCTGGCGGACGCCGCACCGGCGGAAACCGACGCCTCGCTCCGCGACCTGGCCGTCCGTCTGGAGAACGAGGGACGCGGGTTGATGGTGCAAGAGGTGGCGGGCGGCTTCCGTCTGACCACCCGGCCCGACGTCCACGCCTGGATCCAGAAGCTCCAGCAGGTGAAACCGACCCGCCTGAGCCGGGCGGCCCTGGAAACCTTGGCCATCATCGCGTATCGGCAGCCGGTCACCCGCGCGGAGATCGAGGCGATCCGGGGCGTGGCGGTGGACGGCGTGCTGCGCACGCTGCTGGAACGGGAACTCGTCCGGATGATGGGGCGAAAGGCGGAGGCCGGCCGCCCGATGCTCTACGGGACGAGCCAGCAATTTCTGGAACACTTCGGCCTTCGGGAGTTGGGCGACCTACCCACGCTGAGAGAGATCAATGAGCTCATCGGAATCACGGAGACCGGGGCGGAGATCGACGCGCCCGCCGAATCGACTCAACCCATCACGGCCCGGACGCCCATCGCCGACGAGCGGGAGCCGGTCGAGGAGTCGCAGCGGGTCGCCGCCGGACCCGCCGCGGCGGGAGAGCCCTGCCCGGTCGACGGCGAGCGGACCCGGCCGGACGTGGACTCGCCCACCGTCGTCGCCGGACCAGCCGCCGCGGCAGCCGGAGCGGCGCTCTCCACCGACGACCCGACCGCGACGCCCGAGTTGGGGGCAGACGGTGGCGGCGGTGAGGACCCCGGGGCGGACGGACGGTCCGGGGCCACGGCAGGCGACGCGAGTAGCGCCACGGCCGGAGCGCCGACAGGACAGCCCGCCTCTTCCGCGTAGCAGTACGCGCCGGCCTCCCGGACGCTCGGCCCCTCCGCCGAGTGGGCGCCCCCTTTTGCCAGCGCTCGAAGCGGGAGCCGCGGAACGACTCCAGAAATTCCTGGCCCGGGCCGGGGTGGCGTCCCGTCGGCAGTGCGAGGCGTTGATCACCGCCGGACGCGTGCAGGTCAACGGGGAGGTGGTCCGCACCCTGGGGACGAGGGTGCGCCCGGGACGAGACCGCGTCCAGGTGGATGGGGTGGGACTCCGCGCGGAAGCGCCCGTCTTCATCATGTTGCACAAACCGGCCGGATACATCACGGCGGTTTCCGATCCGGAGGGGCGGCCGGTGGTGCTTTCGCTGCTCCCCACGGCGGGCATGCCGCGATTGTTCCCGGTCGGTCGCCTGGATTGGGACACCGAAGGGCTCCTCCTGCTCACCAACGACGGCGATCTGGCAAACCTGCTCACCCATCCCCGGCACGGGGTCTCCAAGGTGTACCACGCGAAGGTCAAGGGTCGGCCGACGTCGGAGGTGTTTCGCCGGCTGCTCCAGGGGGTTGTGTCTGAGGGCGAACGACTCTCCGCCACCGCCACGCGCGTCCTGCGGACGACCCAGGAGAACACCTGGGTGATGATCGGCGTGCACCAGGGACGCTACCGTCAGGTCCGACGGATGTGCCAGGCGGTCGGGCATCCGGTCCTAAAACTCGTTCGGGTGGCCCTGGGGCCTCTCTCGCTCGGATCGCTGCCGCGCGGGCAGTGGCGCCCCCTGCTCCCCGCGGAGGTCCGGGCATTGGAGGCGTTGAAGGCCGGGAATCCGCCAGAAAGGCCTTGAACACCCTCCGGTGCTTGGCTATCATGGAACCATGAGCGACGCCACCTCCCCCCTGCGGATCTCGGAGTTGCGGCAGCGCATCGACGAGATCGACTCCGAGATTCTGCGCCTCCTGAACCGGCGGGCAGATCTGGTGCTGGACGTCGGCCGGTTAAAAACGGAACACAACCTCGAATACCACGTCCCGCAGCGCGAGGAAGAGATCTACGCCCGCCTCGCCGCCGAGAATCGAGGGCCGTTCCCCGCGCAGGCGGTGCGGCCGGTCTTCCGTGAGGTGATCTCCGCGTGTCTGTCCCTGGAGCACCCGCTGCGGGTGGGCTACCTCGGCCCGCGGGCGACCTTCTCACACCTGGCCGCCATGGAACGTTTCGGCCTCTCGGCGCAGTTCCTGGCCATGCGCAGCATCGCCGAGGTGTTCGCGGAAGTGGAAAAGGAGAACGCGGACTTCGGGGTCGTGCCGGTGGAGAATTCCACCGAGGGGGTGGTGAGCCACACCCTGGACATGTTCGTCGATTCGCCGCTGCTGATCTGCGGCGAGGTGGTTGTCGAGGCGGCGCTGCATCTGCTCAGCAAGGCCCCCAGCCTCGGCGACGTGCGAAAGATCTACTCCCACCCCCACGGCCTGGCCGAATCCCGCAAGTGGCTGGAGCGAAACGTGCCCCACGTCTCGGTGGGGGAGACCAGCAGTACGGGGGCGGCGGCGGAGATCGCCGCCTCGGAGCCGGGTGCGGCCGCCATCGCTTCGGAGCTTGCCGCCTCCCTCTACGATCTCTCGGTCCTCCAACGGCGGATCGAGGATCACCCCAACAACTTCACCAGATTCCTGATCATCGGGAAACGGAGTGCACCGCCGACGGCCGCCGACAAGACCTCGATCCTGTTTTCCATCAAAGACCGCGTGGGGGCGTTGCACCGGATGCTGCTTCCCTTCGCGGAGCGAAAGATCAACCTGACCAAGATCGAGTCCCGGCCGTCCAAGAAGAAGGTCTGGGAGTACGTCTTCTACGTGGACTTCGCGGGGCACGCCAACGAGCCGCGCGCCCGCGAGGCGCTGGCCGCCCTGCAGGAAGACTGCATCTTCCTCAAGATCCTGGGCTCCTATGCGGCGGCGCCGCGCGCGGAGGGTTGCGCGTGATCCGGCCGCGTCCCGACCTGGAGGTGTCGCTTTGACCCGTTCCCTAGAGGATCTGGCCTCCCCGCATCTCTCCGGTCTCATCCCGTATTCCCCCGGCAAGCCGATCGAAGACGTGGAGCGCGAACTCGGGATCTCCGACTCGGTGAAGCTGGCGTCCAACGAGAACCCGCTCGGGCCGTCTCCCAAGGCGCTGCAGGCCATCGCCGGAGCCCTGCCGAACCTCCACCGGTATCCCGACGGCGGCGGGTACGCCTTGCGGCAGGCGCTGTCCCGCCACTGGGGCGTGCCGGCCGACTGGCTGATTCTGGGGAACGGTTCCAACGAGCTCCTGGACATGGTGGGACGGTCCTTCCTGATGCCGGGGGACGAGGTGCTGTACGCCCGGCAGGCCTTCATCGTGTACGACATGGTGGCCCAGGTGACCGGGGCGACCAAGGTGGCGGTCCCACTCGAGAACTTTGCCCACGACCTGCCCGCCATGCAGGCGGCGATCACGCCCAGGACGAAGCTGGTGTTCCTGGCCAACCCGAACAACCCCACCGGGACCTGCGTGGACCCCCGGGCGCTGGAGAGGTTCCTGGCGACGGTGCCGCCCGACCTGATCGTGGTGCTGGACGAAGCCTACTACGAGTATCTTCCCCCCGAGGCGCGGCCAGATGCCTTGCAGTTCGTCCGAGACGGCCGGCGGGTCCTCGTCCTGCGGACCTTCTCCAAGATCTACGGTCTGGCGGGGTTGCGCATCGGCTACGGGATCGGTCCGGCGCCGCTGGTGGCCCTCCTCAATCGCGTCCGGGAGCCCTTCAACACCAACAGCCTGGCGCAGGTTGCGGCGGCGGCAGCGCTCGACGATGCGGACCATGTCGCGGCCAGTCGCGCGGCCAACGAGACCGGCCGGGCCTTCCTGACCGCGCAGTGCCGGGCCATGGGGCTGGCCGTCGTTCCGAGCGTGGCGAACTTCCTGCTGGTGGACACGGGGCGGCCGGGGGGGCAGGTGACGGACGCGTTGCTCCGGCACGGCGTGATCGTTCGTCCGGTGGCCGGTTATGGCTTCGCCACGCATCTGCGCATTACCATCGGGACGGCGCAGGAGAACCAGAAATGCGTCGGCGCCTTGCGGGCCGTGCTGGGGAAATGAGGACCGGGTGTCCATTCCGCATTCCGCCATCCGCCCTCCATCATCGGGGACACCTCTCTTCCGGCAGATGACCATCGTGGGCGTCGGGTTGATCGGCGGCAGCCTGGCGCTGGCCGCCCGACAGGCCGGCGCGGTGCAGACGGTGGTCGGGGTGGGGCGGAGCGCAGCCAGCCGCGAGGTCGCACTGGCCCGGGGATTGGTCGATCGTGCGACGGATGACCTGTCGTCCGGGGTGCGCGACGCGGACCTGGTCGTCTTGGCGGTCCCGGTGTGCGAAATCGTACGGCTCTTGCCTGCGGTGGCGCATTGGGCCGGCCCGGCCTGCGTGGTGACCGACGTGGGCAGCGTGAAGGGGCCGATCCTGGCGGCGGGGGATGCGGCGTTTCCGGATGGCCGATTCGTGGCGGGGCATCCGATCGCTGGCAAGGAGCAGTCCGGACCGGCCGCCGCCAGGGGGGACCTCTTTCACGGGGCGAACTGGCTCCTGACGCCCGGCGAGCGGACGCAAGGGGGCGCCGTGGAGCGCGTCGAAGCGCTTTGCCTGGCCGCCGGAGCCACGGCCCTTCGGATGGGCGCAGCCTGGCACGACGAGATCTTCGCCACCGTCAGCCATCTGCCGCACCTCGTCGCCTATGCCCTGATGGATGCCGTGCTGGCCACGGAGCGGGGCGCCGAGCGCATCCGCTTCTCCGCGGGTGGCCTCCGCGACTTCACCCGGGTGGCGGGGAGCGATCCGGCCATGTGGCGCGACATTTTCCTGATGAATCGGGAGCCGGTGCTCCGGGTGCTGGCGGAATACCAGCGGGCGTTGGAGCGGCTGGCAGCCGCCATTCGCGACGACGACGGGGAGGGCCTGGCGGCACGGCTGCTCCAGGCGCGCGTTGCACGGGAGGAACTCGTCCATCGCTCATGAGATCGTGACGCGGCGCGGCCAAGAGACGGCCCTCTTGGTCGGCGTGGTTCGCCATCGGCAGCCGCGGTGGGAAGCCGAAGATTCGCTTGCGGAGCTGGAGCAGCTTGCGCGCGCCGCAGGGGCGCGGGTGGCCGAGGCGGTGCTGCAGGAGCGCGACCGCCTGGATCCTCGATACCTCATCGGGAAGGGGAAGGCGGAAGAGATCCGGGGGCGGTGCGGGGGGGTGGACGTGGTCATTCTGGACGAGGAGCTATCCGGCTCGCAGCAGCGGAACCTGGAAACGCTCCTGGGGTGCCGCGTGGTGGACCGGACCGGCTTGATCCTGGACATCTTCGCCCAGCGGGCGCAGACGCGGGAGGGGAAACTTCAGGTGGAGCTGGCACAGCTCGACTACCATTTGCCGCGCCTGGCCGGTGCCTGGACGCACCTCGAGCGGCTCGGGGGCGGGATCGGGACCCGGGGTCCCGGCGAAACGCAGCTCGAATCCGACCGCCGGCGGGTCAAGACGCGGATGGCCAAGGTCCGACGGGACCTGGAGCAGGTGCGGCGCCATCGCGCCCTCCTGCGCCGGCCGCGACGGAAGATCCCCTTCCCCATCGTTGCGCTGGTCGGCTACACGAACGCGGGGAAATCCTCCCTGATGAACGCGCTGACCCGGGCGGGGGTCGCGGTCCGGGATCAGCTGTTCGCCACGCTGGATCCGACGCTGCGCCGGCTGACGCTGCCGGGAGACCGTGTCGCGCTCCTCTCGGACACGGTCGGGTTCATCCGGAAGATCCCCCACCAGCTGGTCGCTGCATTCCAGGCCACCCTGGAAGAGGTGCAAGAAGCGGAGCTCTTGCTCCACGTGGTGGATGTCAGTCACCCGCATGCGGAGCTGCAGCAGGCGGCGGTGGAGACCGTGCTGGGCGAGCTCGGCTTGGCGGGTCGTCCCACTATTTTGGTGTACAACAAGATCGATCGGCTGGGGCGGCGACCCGATTTTCCGTGGGGACCGGGGAGCGGCCGTGTAGCCACCTCGGCCAAGACGGGCGACGGTCTGGATGACCTGCGACGCGAGATCGTCGCCGGGCTCGACGCGACGCGTCCGACGACAGCCGCGGCATCGCGCGCCCGAGACTCCGAGCGGAGCGAGGCGGCGTGCTGACCCTGGCGAATCGCCTGACCATTCTGCGCATCTTGATGACGCCCGCCATCACGATTCTCTTGCTGTATAGGCACATGGAAGCGGCGATCGCCCTCTTCCTGCTGGCGGGGATCACGGACGGTTTGGACGGGTTCGTGGCCCGACGCCGCGGCCAGCGGACGGCGCTGGGCATGGTCCTGGACCCTCTGGCGGATAAGTTGTTGCTGATGTCCTCGGTGATCACCCTGACCATTCTCCGGGAGTTGCCACGGTGGTTCACCATCATTGTCGTGAGCCGCGATCTCATGCTCATCGGGGGCGCGGTGATCCTGTACATGTTCGTGGGGAAGATCTCCATGCCGCCGTCCTGGCTCGGGAAATGGACGACGTGCTTTCAGATCGCGACCGTGCTGTTGGGCATGCTGGACAATCTCGTGCCCAGCCTGCGAGTCACCGTGATGCCCTGCGCGGTGATCACGACGGCGCTGACGATCGGCTCGGGCCTCGACTACGTCTACCGCGGCACCCGCCTTCTGAACGACCAGTGATTCGCCGCTGGGCGTCTCCGTCCCGTCTGGTCCCGGCTCGGTGGGCACGCCCCGCGGCCGCATCTGATGGCGGCCGCGCCCGAGGTTGTGCGGCCGTGTGATCCGCCGGACTGGCGGTTGAGGGATATCTCATGCCGATGAAGTCGCTGACGATCCAGGCGGTGGAGGCGGGCAGCCCGGCGGCCCAGGCCGGTGTCACGGCGGGCGCAACACTGGTCAGCGTGAATGGCCAACCGATCCAGGACGCGCTGGAACTCCGTTTTGCGGAGACGGCGAGTCGGGTCGTCCTGGTCTGGCGCGACGGCGGCGGGACCGAGCGCCGATCCGCCATCCGGAAACCGGATGACCTGCCGCTCGGCTTGGACGTGGATCCCCTCAAGATGCACGCCTGCAACAACAAGTGCGCCTTCTGTTTCGCGCATCAAAACGCCCGAGGAATGCGCCGAGCTCTCTACTTCAAAGACGACGACTACCGGTTCTCCTTCCTCAACGGCAATTTCGCCACCCTGACGAACCTGACCGAGGCGGACACGGCGCGAATCATCGCGCAGCGGCTCTCGCCGCTGTACGTCTCGGTTCACGCCACCGATTGGGCGCTTCGGAACCAACTCCTCGGCAATCCGAACGCGCCGGACGTGCTCGGGCAGATCGCCCGATTCGCCGCCGCTCGGATCGCCATGCACACCCAAGTGGTCCTCTGCCCGGGACTCAACGACGGCGCCCAGCTGGCCAACACCCTCGAGGATCTGGCACGCTTCCATCCGTTCGTCGAAACCGTTGCCTTGGTACCCGTCGGGCTCACGCAGTACCGCGAGAAGCTCCCGGTGCTCCGGTCGCCCGATCCGGACTACGCCCGGGCGTTGCTGCGGTGGGCCGAACCGTGGCGGCGGCGGTTCCGGCAGGACCTGGGGACGCGATTCGCCTGTCCGTCCGATGAGTTCTATCTCCTGGCGGGCCGCCCCTTTCCGTCGGGACGGAGCTATGAGGGGTACCCTCAGCTCGGGAACGGGGTCGGCGGGTGTCGGAAGTTCCTGGACGAGTTCCGGCGTTTGGCAGGCAACCTCCCCGCTGCCGTGGCGCCGATGCGGCGCGCGAGTGTCGTCACTGGGACGCTGGCGGTTCCCGTGCTCGCCGACGCGGTGGCCCGGCTGAACCGGGTGCGCGGCCTCCGGGTCGATCTGATCCCGGTGACCAACACCTTCTTCGGGGGGTCGGTCACCTGCGCCGGACTCCTCACCGGGACGGACATTCGCCGAACGCTCGATCAGGAACGGGCCCGCCTCGGTGATGTCGTCCTGATTCCCTCGGTCGCCTTCAAGGATGAGGACGATATCCTCCTGGATGACGTGACGCTCGCCGACGTGGAGGCCGGGATCGGCCGGCGGGTCCTCCGGGTGGAGGCCACGTCGCGCGGGTTGGCACGGACGCTCTGCGACGCCTTCCCGGGGTAGCGCACGACGGGCGTGCTCGCGGTCGCTGTCGGCGGCTGGCGCGGCTTGCCTCGTCTGCGGTTCCGCGGCTCCATCCGATTCTCCTACGTCCCGGCGACCCGTATACTGTCGAACTGCACGACCGACAGGCGCGGCCAGCCGGCCAGTCGATTTTCCCCTTGACGAGACGGGCCGACAGCATGTAATAGGCCTATGGGGTCCCCTGCGGTCCGCATGATGTGCGGCCTTCTCGGTGTAGCCCAGGCATCGGTGTCACTCGCGCCGTCGGCAAAGCGCGGTGGACGGTACCCGGTCCGCGCCACCCGGCCGCGTCGACGCCGGGACGGTGTGGCGTATTCCCTAGATGCGGTCCAATCTAACCCACGTTCTCACGCAGTGCGCTGCGGGCTGGATAGTCCCTTCTCCGGCACTCGGGGAACGGAATCGCTCCCGCGGCTGTGATGGGAGAGAGGAGAGAGGGTCATGAGGATGGGTCGAGTGGGCATCCCGCTTGCCTTGCTGTTGGTGGCGACGCTCGCTGCGCCGGTGCTCGCGGTGGATATGGGCCTGATCACCGGGTCGGACAAGGGCACCTATTACCAGTTCGGCCTGAACCTGCAGCGCCTGGTCAAACAGGGGGACATCGATCTCAACGTCTATACCTCAAAAGGCTCGGTCGAGAACATCTATGCGGTGTTCCAGCGACCGGCAACCCAGATGGGAATCGTGCAATCGGATGTCCTGGCCTTTGTTTCGCGGGTGCAAACCGATCCGGTGCTGAAGCGGATCGCGAAGAAGATCAAGATGATGTTTCCGCTCTACAACGAGGAGATCCACGTGCTCGGCCGCGGCGACATCGCCGACTTCGACGATCTAGCGGACAAGCGGGTGGCCATCGGGCGAGAAGGGAGCGGGACGTACCTGACGGCGCGGCTCCTCTTCAAGGTGTCCGAGGTGCAGCCGAAGGAGATGGTGCTCATCGACACCGACGAGGCGCTGGCCGAGTTGAAGGCGGGGCGCATCGACGCCATGTTCTATGTCGCCGGGTATCCGGTCAAGTTGTTTGCGGAGGGCGTAAGCGACACCGACGGACTGGCGCTGATTCCGATCACCAACAAGAGCATCGTGGAATTCTACCCGACGGTCGAGATCCCGGCCCGGACCTACAGTTGGCAGGCCAACCCCCTGAACACGGTGGCCGTCAAGGCTGTCCTGGTGTCGTACGACTTTCGACGCGCCGATTGCGACTATGTGGGGCGATTCTCCCAGATCCTGCAGAGTAATCTGGAGTGGCTCAAGCGGAACGGCCATCCGAAGTGGAAGTTCGTCGACTTGGAGTTTCCCCTCAAGGGCTGGGAGCAGTACGATTGCGTCCGAAAGTACACGCAGAAGCCCGGCAAGACGACGCCGACCAAGCCGAAGGCCGCCGCCAATCCAGTGCTGGACGCGATCAAGGACATGCTGAGTGAGTGACGACCCGGGCAGGCGTCGGCCGCACGACCCACCTGTCCGGACACGCGGGTGATTGCGGGGGAGACGCGCGTTGGGTCGTCGATGCAGCCCCGCCAGGTGTACACCGGAGCGCCGGCCGCACGAGGGCAGGCCTGGCCATGGGTTTCGAAATGACCACCACCATGACAACGCGATCGGTGACTGGCGGCGGATGGCCGGCCGATAGCGAGGTGCGTGTGCCGGCCGGCCGCCCAGCGGAGCGAGAGAGCGAGCG
>Ga0315287_10008484_pt1 | contig 10383 bp, 10 predicted proteins | sample YL17G11_0_MG_FD_205037 | JGI IMG/M metagenome (GOLD analysis project Ga0315287, IMG submission 205037) | Sediment microbial communities from Yellowstone Lake, YNP, Wyoming, USA - YL17G11_0 | ecosystem: Environmental > Aquatic > Freshwater > Lake > Sediment | place: USA: Wyoming | collected...
AGAAAGTCGAGATTAAAGGCTCGGAAGTCGTCAAAAACTGGGTGAAGGTTCAGGACGACGTCTGGAAAGTGACCATTCCCAATGCGTTTTTCGGCAATTTCAATCCCTACAGCGACCTCATCCACGGCGACTGGTTCAGCCCCAATGGCCGCCAGCATCACACCGGCGCCGTCTATCTCAACGGCGACTGGCTGACCGAGGCGGCCAAGCTGGATGATGTCCTGAAACCGACGGCAACCGAGCCGCTCTGGTTCGGCCAAGTGGACAAGGAGAACACCGCGATCTGGGCGCAGTTCAAAGGCGTCAACCCGAATGAGCAACTGGTGGAGATCAACGTGCGGCGGACGGTGTTCTACCCGGAAAAGCCGGGCATGAACTACCTCACCCTGCGCGGCTTTGCGCTGCGCCATGCGGCCACGCCGTGGGCGCCGCCCACCGCCGAGCAGGTCGGCCTGATCGGCACGCATTGGAGCAAAGGCTGGATCATTGAGAACAACGCGATCAGCCACTCCGCATGTTCGGGAATCGCGCTCGGCAAATACGGCGACGAGTGGGACAACCGGGCGGAATCCGCCGAAGGCTATGTCGGAACCCTCACTCGTGCGCTGAAAAACGGCTGGAACAAAGAGACCATCGGCCACCATATCGTCCGCAACAACACCATCTCCCATTGCGAACAGACGGGCGTCGTGGGCAGCCTGGGTTGCTCGTTCAGCGTCGTCACGGGCAACACTATCCACGACATCCATGTCCGACGGTTGTTCTCGGGCGCGGAAATGGCGGGCATCAAGTTCCACGGCGCCATTGACGTCCAGATCAGCCGAAATCACATCTACCGGACGTGCCGGGGGCTCTGGCTGGACTGGATGGCGCAGGGTACGCGCGTCTCGGGAAACCTCTTCCACGACAATCAGGATCAAGATTTGTTCGTCGAGGTGGATCATGGGCCGTTCCTTGTGGACAACAATATCTTCCTTTCGCCGATGGCACTACTTACGCTCTCGCAAGGCGGCGCCTTTGTCCACAACCTGATCGCCGGCGGCATGACAATGAATTCTTTCGACGGCCGCATGACCCCCTTCCACAAGGCACACTCGACCGAGGTCGCCGGATTGCACGATAACCCGTGCGGCGATGACCGTTTCTACAACAATCTGTTCGTGCAACGCGGCGACTTGAGTCCTTACGATGCGGCGCGTCTGCCTGTATGGATGGACGGCAATGTGTTTCTCAAAGGCGCCAAGCCCTCCAAGCATGAAAAGGATCCGCTGGTCAAACCGGAGTTCGATCCGGCCGTCAAACTGGTCGAGAAGACGGACGGCTTCTACCTCGAAGTCCCGTTTGACAAAGCCTGGACCGCCCAACGGACGCGCAAACTGGTGACCACCGAACTGCTCGGCAAGGCGGCCATTCCGAATCTTCCCTATGAACAACCGGATGGCACGCCCATTCGCGTCAACACCGATTATTTCGGCAAGCAACGCAGCGAAGCCAACCCAACGCCCGGCCCGTTCGAGAATCCCGCAACCGGCCCACTCACCTTGAAAGTGTGGTAGCCGGCGAGGACCAGTTGAATACAGGTTGGTTGGACCAGATGTCTACTTCCAAAAGCCACGAACCACGCGCTGCCATTCATCGGCCATGAGTTGGTCGAGTTTCAGGTCTGGAAACGCTGCCCCGTGCCTGGCGGCGATGATGAAGACATAGCCGTGCCCCAGGATGTGATTCGGGTCGGCGCTGCGCCCGCGATTGCCGTCGGTGATTGAGTCGCCTTGGAACACAATGCCCCCGTTGGGTGCGAACGCGGCGATGGGTTCGACGGCGCGGAGTGCGGTTGGCGAGGCCAACAGCAGGGCAACGGCGACGGCTACGCGAGTGCGTCTTGTTATTCTGTTCATGGGGGATGCTCTTTCACACGCAGGCGGCTACGAGAACAATTTCCCGATGAGTTCCGCCAGGACCGTCAGTGGGTTTGGGCCATTGTCGGCCTGATGCAACTCTCGCGTGAACGGTCCGTGTTGTCGGCCCATTCGGGCAATTGAGTCGAGCCGCTGTTGTCGGGCGGCCTGGTCGGCCTCCTCGCGGTCCGCTTCGGTTTTTCCGCCCTCGCGCACCCAAGCCAAAATGCGCGACAGTTCGTCGGCGTCGAACCAAACGCCGTGTTCCTTGCAGACGTCGATGATCACTCCGCTACGGTGGGCGTAGTTGTCGCGGTTCATTAGTTTGCCGCACACCGGACACTGCCGGTACAGCGGGCCACTCTGCTCGGCCGGGTCGGGGGAAGCGGTCCGCCGCTGCGGTGCATGCAATCGCCAATCCTCGACCGAGACTCCCTGCGATGCCTTTTGAACCATATCCTCCAGGACGTGTACGCCCAGCCAGAAGCCGGCGCAGCGTCGGCACTCCATCAGGGCGACGTCGCCGATCTGCCGGTGGCTCAAAGAGGCCGCCTTTCCACAGGCCGGGCAAAGGAGTTGCGTCTTCTCGCCGATCAGCGATTCCGGGCGCAAGGCGAGGCCGCAATGATGGCAGAATTTCGCCCGATCGCTCACGCGGGCAAAACACCCCGGGCAGACGGTGTCGAGGTCCTGCTCATGGAGCGTGAAGTCGGCTCCGCAGTAGCGGCAGGCGGCGCTGCCTTCTTGTCGCGGCGCGCCGCACGACGAACACCGCACCACCGCGGCGTCGTGGCCGCGCGGCCGGCGGATCGTCACGACCGACCCGCAGTAGCAGCGGAACCGACTGCCGATCGGACGGCCGCTAACATCGAACTGGCGTTTGCACTGAGGGCAGGCCACCAGCAGTCGCATGGTTCTGTTGGGAAAAAAGGCTCGTGATGAACGGCGACGATGGTCCCATCTTACCCGCCAGCCCAGGTTGCGACAACCCGCGCCCTTCCGGTACACTCAAATAATCATGCACTACCACCCACTTGCCGACACCGGCCTCCAAGTTTCCGAGATCGCCCTGGGCTGCTGGCCGATTGCCGGCCTGACCAGCCCGGGCACCACCGAGGCGGACAGCATGGCGACGGTCCGGGAGTGCTTCGACTTGGGCATCAACCACCTCGACACGGCCTACATGTACGGCCACTCCGGCGAAAGCGAGCGGCTGATCGCCCGGGCGTTGGGCCTACGGCGGAACGAAATGGTGATTGCCACCAAGTGCGGGCTACACTGGACGCCGGACGGCAAGCAGTCGCACGACGCCCGGCCCGTCACCTTGCGTGGCGAGTGCGAAGAAAGTCTGCGGCGGCTCGCTACCGACCGCGTCGATCTGCTGTACCTCCACGCACCCGACAAGAATGTGCCGCTGGCCGAGTCGGCCGGCGAGTTGAGGCGGCTGCTGGCGGAGGGCCGGACCCGGGCGGTGGGGGCGTCGAACCTCACCCTGGCGCAACTTGAGGAATTCGCGGCCGAGTGCCCCGTGGCAGCCTTCCAGCCGCCCTACAACATGCTCATGCGGCAGATCGAGCACGATACGTTGCCCTGGTGCCGCCGGCACGGCGTGGCGGTGATGGTTTATTGGCCGCTGATGAAGGGCTTGTTGGCCGGCAAGATCCACCGCGATCAAATCTTCGGCCCCGACGACAGCCGGCACAAATATCCCATGTTCCAGGGCGAAGAGCGGCGAAAGAACCATGATTTCGTCGATCGGCTCCGAGCAATCGCCGAACCGGCGGGCCGCAGCGTGGCCGAACTCGTGCTCAACTGGACGATCCATCAGCCGGGCATCACCGCCGCGCTGTGCGGCGCCAAGCGGCCCGATCAAATTCGCGAATGTGCCGGCGGCAGCGGCTGGGAGCTTTCGCCGGATGAACTCGCCGAGATCGAGCGCGCTCTCGCCGAGCGCGGCCCGGCCGACGTGCAACTGCCGGTGTGAAAGAAAGGGATTAGGGATTAAACTTTGCCCAGCCGATTTTGTCATTCGTCATTGGTGCTTCGTCATTCTTTCCAGGGGTTTTTTTGCTTGCCGCGCCGCGATGCTGGTGTATGGTTTCACGCGGGCAGACGTTGAACTGGAGCACGGGGGAAAGATATGCCCAAGATGGCGGCTATGCTGCTCGGGCTGGCGCTCGTTGCGTTCTCGATTGGGTTCAACACGGCGCGATACCCGATAGTATGGGAAATGGTGGGGCCGGTCGGCCAACCCGCGGCGGTGAGCGAACCGGCCTCAATCGCTCCGCCCCAACCGGCGCAGCCGGAGAACCTGGCGCTGGCCGAAACACAACAGCCATCCCCGGTGGCCGAACTGCCCCAGCCATCCCCGGTGGCCGAGCCGCCCGCCGATAGCGACCCGACGGCCGCCTTGGCGGAATCCCGCAAGCCGCTGGTGCCCGTATTGCCGATTAGCGTGCCGAAAGACGCGGCGGGCAACGCCGAGCCGGTGGCCGGCATTCACCGCCTGCCGCCGGTCGACCATAGCGGTCCCGGCCCGGGCGATCGCTACACGGCGCAGTTCTTCGCCGGGGCGGTCGCCGTGTATCCCAGCACCTCCAATCCGTGAGATTTCGGCCTCTTGCCGAGCGTGAGCCGGCGTGGTATGTATTCTGTCTGCATCTGGTGCGTCAAATTACCTGTTCAGGTAACAAGAAAGGCGAACCGCCGATGGAGACGAACCCACCCCAGGAAAACCCTAGCGTTGACTCCGCCGACGTGCCGCCGGCGAGCGAGTCGGATCGGGAACCGGTAGCCGAAGCATCGGCCGCCGCCGATGAAGCCGGCGTCGAAGCGGAAGCAACGGACGACGCCGAAGAACTACCCGAAGCGGATGGCGACACGCCGCCGTTCCTCGATTTCCTCGACGACTGGGAGAAGAAGACACAGCCCGGCCAGTAGTCCTTCGATTTTTCACTGGCGGCGAGCGGCCGGCTAGGGGGAGTATTCTTCATGCAAACGTACCGTCACTCCGGCGCCATGTCGTTGCCCGGGATTCCGATCACGATTGCGGCGGGATTACTCACTGCGGGCGTGCTGGGCTTTGTCTACAGTTATGCGGTTGTCTACATCCCGCTGATCTACATAAACGTCCTGCTGACCTTCGGCTTCGGCTTTGCGATCGGCGCAGCGGTCGCCTGGGGCGCCAACGTTGGCAAGATTCGCAACAATTTCATGGCCGGCGCCTATGGACTGGCGTTCGGCTGTGCCGGCCTCTATGTGGCCTGGGCCGCCGATCTGCTGGCTCGCGCAGGGGTGCCCTTCTGTATCGAGGTGTTTTACCCCAGCGTGCTGTGGGATTACATGCAGTTCTTCTACGAGAATGGCTTCTGGGCGGTCGGTCATGGCGGAGGTGGAAACGTCAACGGGGTGTTCTTGGGCGCGGTGTGGGCGATCGAGGCGGCCATCATCGTCGTCACGGCCACCTGGGTGGCCCACTCCGCCATCGCCTCGCGGCCATTCTGCGAACCGTGCAACCGCTGGACTACCGCCGAGGAAGGCGTCAGCCGCCTGTCGCTGCACGGCGCGGAAGAGAACGCCCTGAATCGCCTGCTGGCCGGGGAACTCGCGGCCCTCGGTCAGATGAACCGGGCAACGGCCAACGAGGCATCTTACCTGCGGCTCGACCTGGCAACATGCTCCCGTTGCGCCGACAGCAACTTCTTGACGATTCAGCTTGTTCAGCACACGGTCAACAAGAAGGGCGAGCCCCAGGTTGAGACGAAACCGCTGCTGACGAACCTTATCGTTGATGCCGCCAATGTGCCCTTGGTGCGCGAGGCGGGCCGTGAACCGAAGCCGGATTTGCCCGAGGAGTTTGCCGAGCCGCCATCCGCAACCGAAGCCGATGCATCCCAGGCGGACGGCGAAACGCCGCCGTTTCTCGAGTTCCTCGACGACCGGGAGGAGGAAAAGAGGCCCGGGAAGTAGTTTAAGTGGTTCACAACTGCGGGATCGTTTGACGCGGCAAATGTTATTGCCTCGTGGGGCGAGTGACAATAGCCCAGCAGTTCACTGCTGGGGCGGAGAACGCAGCAATCCTGTGCGACAAGTCCCGTAGGGACGGTCGAAATGGGGCGTCGGAGGTTCGACCGTCCCTACGGGACGGAGGTCGGATCGCGGCACGCCCTCCTACCCAGCGATAAATCGCTGGGCTATTGTCAAACGACCCTACGGGTCGAATCGTCCTCTACGCCGCGTTCTCCGCCGCTTGGCGCTGGACCACTTCGCGGACGCTCACCAGGGCCTTTTGCGCCGTCAGGCAAACTTGGCGAAACACCTCGGGCCGGGAGACGCCCGCCAGACGCAGCGCCTCGATGCCCGCCCGCTGGAACACCAGGTCGCCGGCGCAAAGCCATTGCTGGCCGGGCAGAACTTCCACGCCGATGGCGTCGAACTCGTCCAGTCCGATCCATTGCTCGTCGGCGGGCATGAGTCCTTTGCGGACGATGATCCGCCGGTTGGTCAGCGTGTAGCGGCGGCAGACGTAGGGCATCAACTGCCAGCCGAAGACCGCCAGACTGACGGGGATCGTGGCCAGCGCCCAGAGCTTTCCCAGCGTGAAGAACTGGCCCCAGCCCACGCGCACGGCGGCCAACTTCCCCACCATCTGCCCCAGCCGGGTTGCCCCAATCGTGGGCCAGACGGTCATGGCGTCGACTTCTTCCAGTTCGGGCGGGGTAACGCCGGCAAGGGGCTGTTTCATGCCAGGGGCCACGGATCGGGGGTCGGGGGCTAGGGATCGGGAGCCAAGATGGAATCGGGAACCAAGCTGGATCAGTGTAAAACGTAGCAAGAAAGCGCCTGGCGTTCAAGTGGCCTGGGTGACTGAAGCGGCGCGGGTTGGTGGTTGCCGTAACATCAGCACATGACTATGCTAACGATATTGACGCACAACTGACCCATCTATCCCAAGGACACCTCATGGCAGACGGTCATCCCAACAACTACCCCAAACTTCACAACGCCGCCTGGCCGGGGCTGGTCGGCAAGGGCCAGGGCGGCGAGCCGCCCATCGAACTGGACGCCATGCTCGACCTGACGGCCGCCGCCGAGTGCGACGGGCTGAAGTTCGACGGCTTCGACATCTTCCTCTACCACCCGCACTTCGACATCGACGGCGGCGACGAGCAAATCAAGCGGCTGGCCGACAAGGCCCGGGCGCGGAACCTCCAGATCGGCACGGTCGTCGCACCGGTCTATCCCGGCACGGGCGGCGGCCTGCCCATGAGAAGCGGACCCGACCAGGAAAAATTCCTCGGGCAGGTGGCCAAGGCGTGCCGGGTTGCCCAGCGGCTGCGCGAATTGGACGTCCGGCCCAACGGCGTGGTGCGGTTCGATTCGGCCTGCGGCGTCGAGGAGTGGTGCGAGGACCCCAAGGGCAACCAGAAACGGATCGCCGACTGCTTTCGCGAGGCCTGCAAGATCGCCGAGGACCACGGCGAGCGGTTGGCCGCCGAGGGCGAAATCTGCTGGGGCGGCATGCACAGTTGGCGCCGCATGATCGATCTGCTCGAAATGGTCGACCGCCCGCAAACGCTCGGCTTCCAGGCCGATATGTCGCACACGCTGCTGTATTTGCTGGGCTACAACGCGCCGGAAGACGCCCTGCTGCCGCCGGATTTCGATTGGACGGACCGGGAGCGGTTCGACGAGGCCTACTCGATCCTCACCACAGCCTTGCGTCCGTGGACGATCGACTTCCACGTGGCCCAGAACGACGGCACGGTGCATGGCGCGGGCTCGCACGACAAGACGGGCCGCCACTGCCTGGCCACCGACCCCAACGGCAAGCTCGACATCGTGCGCTGCGCGGGCTTCTGGCTCAAGCGCACCAACGGCCAGCCCACCAAGAAGTTCCGCCATATTTGCTGGGACGGCTGCATGTTCCCCAACGCCACGATGCTAAAGCCGCAGACGTGGAACGACATCCTACGGGTGATGGCGGCGGTAAGAGATGCGCATGGATGGAAGGAATGAAATGTCGAGTGACAAAATCGAAATGACGAAGGAATGACGAAAACCAAATGACGAATGCCGCGGAAAGGCCACGATGATTCCCATTCCCTCGAATCCGCTCTTGGGCGTTTCGCTCCACGCCGTAGGGGCCCTCTCGTCTTCGGCCTGTTACGCGCCGCAAAAGAGAGTCCAAGGCTGGTCTTGGCAGACGTACTGGCTCACGCAGGCGGCCTTTTGCTGGTTCCTGCTGCCGATCCTCGGCGCCGCATGGACGATTCCGCACTTGCTCCAGGTGCTCGCCGAAGCGCCGCGGGACGCCATGGTGATTTCGTTCCTTCTCGGCATGGCTTACGGCATCGGCGGCACGGCGTTCAACATCTCCATCCGCTACATCGGCTTTTCGCTGACCTACGCGATCGCAGTGGGCCTGTCGAGCATTCTCGGCACGCTGGTGCCGCCCCTGATCAAGCACCGGCTGGGCGGCTTCCTCTTCGATCTTCTGTGGCACGGCACATGGACCAAGCCGTTCGATGGCGAGGCGTTGGCCGCCATTTTCACCAAGACCGGCGCCGACTGGATATTGGCCGGCGTGGCCATCGGGGCCGTCGGCATTGGGATCTGCGGGCTGGCGGGCCGGCTTAAGGAGGCCCATCTGCAAGGCCAGGGCCCAACGGAGTTCTCGTTGACGAAAGGTCTGCTGCTGTCCCTGTTGGCGGGCGTCCTGTCGGCCGTGTACGGCTTCTCGCTCGAAGCCGGCGAGCCGATCGCCGACGTGGCGACCACCTACGGCGCCGGTGTCTGGCGCGGCAACGTGGTGTACATCTTTTCCAACACGGGTGCCTTTGCGACTACGGCGATCTACTGTCTCTACCTTCACGCCAAGCACCGCACGCTGGGCGAACTGATCGAGCTGCCGGCCGGCCCGGAGAAGGCCAGCCTGCCTTTGAATTTCGCCATGGCCGTCCTGACCGGCGTGTTGTGGTATGGCCAGTTCTTCTTTTACAACCTCGGACACGTGCGGATGGGCCAGTACAAGTTCACGAGCTGGGCGATCCACATGATCATGCTCGTGCTCTTCAGCAACGTCATTGCCATTCTGTTTCGGGAATGGAAGGGCTGCCGGCGTTCCACCCAGGCGACTATCGCCTTGGCCCTGGTCGTGCTTGTGGCGGCCGTTCTGCTGCTGACCTATGGCAACTATCTCGGAGAAACGGTAACTCAATAAAGGGAGACCACATCGTGTCCAAAAACCTTCGCGTCGGCATTATCGGCTGCGGCTTCATGGGCCGCGCCCACTCGAACGCCTATCTGCAAGTCGGCCATTTCTTCCAGCGCGAGCATAAGCCCGTACTGAAGGCCTGCTGCGCCAGGCCGGAAGAAAAGGACAAGCTGGAGAAGTTTGCCGCGGCCTGGGGCTACGAGTCGATGGAACTCGACTGGAAAAAGCTGGTCGCCCGGCCGGACATCGACCTGATCGACGTCTGCGTGCCCAATGTGCTGCACCACGACATCGTCATTGCCGCGGCCAAGGCGGGCAAGATGGTCGTCTGCGAAAAGCCCCTGGCCATGAACGTCCAGGAGGCCGAGGAGATGGTGGCCGCCGTCGAGAAGGCGGGCGTGGCCAACATGGTCTCCTTCAACTACCGCCGCGTGCCGGCCATCGCCCTGGCACGGCAGATCATCGACGAGGGGCGCGTGGGCCGGCCGTTCCACTACCGTGCCCTGTACAACCAGGACTACACTATTTCGGCCGACGTTCCGCAGGGCGGCATGGCCCTCTGGCGGCTCGACGCCCGCGTGGCCGGCTCCGGCGTGACCGGCGACCTGCTGGCCCACTCCATCGACACGGCCGAGTGGCTCAACGGCCCGATCCAAAAGGTCGTCGCCCACACCGAGACGTTCGTCAAGCAGCGCAAGCACGCCGAGTCGGGCAAGGTCGAGCCGGTTACGATCGACGACGCCTGCATGTTCCTGGCCCTCTTCGCCAACGGCTCGTGCGGCACCTTCGAGAGCACGCGCTACGCCCGGGGACGGAAGAACTTCAGCACCTTCGAGATCAACGGCGAGAACGGCTCGGTGTACTTCGACCTGGAGGATCCGCACATCCTGCAATACTTCCGCTACGCCGACCCGACGACCGGCCGGAAGATCGAGGACCACTTGACCGGTTGGCAGCGGATCCACGTCACCAACTTCGAGCATCCGTACATGAAGAACTGGTGGGTGCCCGGCTGCACGATCGGCTACGAGCACACGTTCACCAACAGCTTCGCCGATTTTCTGGCGAGCCTGGAGGGCGGGCCGGCCTTCCAGCCCACCATGCGCACGGCGCTGCGGACGCAGAAAGTCTGCGACGCGGTGTTGGCGAGCGCGAAAAGCGGACAGTGGGTCGAACTGCCGGCTTAACTTATGGCCTCTGTGCGTGACAATTTCCACTGGCGCGATCTGCGGGGTTTGGGTAAACTGCTTGCATGGAGCGTTTCAATCA
>Ga0315287_10008485_pt1 | contig 10382 bp, 10 predicted proteins | sample YL17G11_0_MG_FD_205037 | JGI IMG/M metagenome (GOLD analysis project Ga0315287, IMG submission 205037) | Sediment microbial communities from Yellowstone Lake, YNP, Wyoming, USA - YL17G11_0 | ecosystem: Environmental > Aquatic > Freshwater > Lake > Sediment | place: USA: Wyoming | collected...
CCTTGGCGAAGAAGAAGATCAGCAACGTGAACGGCGGCGGCTGAGTTTTCAGAGTTCCAGTGGCTGACGACCGTGTGAAGAGACCCTAGTCGGCGGGCATCTTCTCGAGCTGGCCGCGCCAGTCGGCGCCGGCGCGCGGCTCGAGGCCCTGCGTCACGATGAAGGCGCGGTTGGCGGCCCGCGGCTCGACCGCGCTGACGATCGCGACCTCGGCGAGGTCGGCGCGCGCGATCGTGCCGGCGGGCGGCGGTGCGTCCGGCGGCGGCAGCGAATTCGGCGCGCGCATCGTCTGCTCTTCGCGGGTCGGCTTGTAGTCGGGCGAGGCTGCGAGCGTGATCTTCCAGGCACCGGCGGGCCGCGCGAGGATGCCGGTCGGACGCAGCGTCACGTATTCGAGCCCCGAGGCGGCGAGGATCTTCTCCGCCTCGCGCTTGTCGCCGAAGGCCTTGAGCATCGGCGGGGGCATTTGCGGCGACGGCGAATAGACGCTCATCCCGGTGATGAACACGATGCGCCGGACGCCGGCGCGCTTCGCGGCGGCGACCAGGTTGCGCGTGCCCTCGCGGTCGACCGCGCTGGTGTCGTTCTCGCCCTGCAGCTGCGTGGTCGCGGCAGCGTTGATGACGACGTCGATGCCCTTCAGGGCGGCGTCGAGCGAGGCCGTGTCGCGCAGGTCGCCGACGACCCAGTCGCGCTGCACGCCGGGGCCCGCCTTTTCCTTCGCCTTCGCGAGGTCGCGCACCATCGCGCGCGGTTTTGCGCCGGCAGCCTCCAGGGCCTCGACGATCGAACCGCCGTTGCGGCCGGTCGCGCCGATGACGAGGATCCGCTGCTTCTTCAGCGCCTTCGCGACCTTCTGGTCGGAGAGGGCCACGCTGGGCGTGGGCGTCGGCGTGACCGTGGTCGCGTCGGCGGCGCGCGCCGCAGTGGGGGCGACGGCCAGCAGGGCGGCGGCCAGCCCGGGCGCGAGGGCCAGACCAAGGGCCAGCGCGGCGAGGTGACGGCGTTTCACGGAATCCTGGTGCATCGAGATACTCCTGGGGCGTCGCGCCCGCTGACGCATACTAGGACAGCGGTGCCGTCCCGGCCACGCCAGATTGCGCGAGGATTCCCGCATGCGCCGCTTCCTGGTCCTGGCCGCCACGCTGGTCGTGATCGGCGTCAATGCGGCGGCCACCCTGCTGCCGATCAATGGCCTCGCCACCGGCGAGCTCAGTGCGCTCTACCCCACCGGCTTCACGCCCGCGGGCTGGGTGTTCTCGATCTGGAGCCTGATCTACGTCGGGCTCGTCGCCTACGGCGTGCACGCCGCGCAACTCGCCGGCCGCGCCGCGCGTGGCGCGAACACGCGCATGCTGGCGCGGCTGCGAGCGATCGAGCCCGCGTACCTCACCAGCGCCGTCGCCAACGTCGCGTGGATCTTCCTCTGGCACTACCGCTTCGTCGGCGCCAGCGTGTTGGCGATGCTCGTGCTGCTGGCGAGCCTGGTCGTGGTCTACGTGCAGCTGCGCCGGCAGCCGCCGGTCTCGGGCCTGCAGCGGGTCATCGTCGATGGCACGTTCAGCCTCTACCTCGGCTGGATCACCACCGCGACCTTCGCCAACCTCGGCGCCTGGTTCTTCGCGATTGGTGACTGGCCGTTCGCGCTGACGATGGACGAGTGGGCGATCGTCACCGTGGTGCTCGCGACCGGCATCTACGTCGCGGCGGGCATGTGGACCGCCGATGCGATCTACACGGCGGTGTTCGTCTGGGCTGCGCTCGGCATCGTCTACCGGGCGTCGGGCATCTCCGATCCGGTGCGGCTCGCGGCCGCGACCGGAGTGGCCGCAGTCGCTGCGATCACGGCGTTGAGCATCGGGCGCTCGCTGTTCGGGCGACAGCGGTCGGTGCTCGGCTGATTCGCGACGACATCGAACCGACTGCGGCGCGCGGACTCATGCGAAGCGGATCTCGGGATCCCAGACCTGCTCCGGAACCGGCAGGCCCGCCAGGTCGACGGGTCGCAGTCGCGTTGCGGGCTTGAGCTTCAGCACCTCGACGACGATGTAATCGAGCTGGCGACAGTGCTGCGCGACGTGCCAGGCCGTGCGCTCGAGCACCTCGTGCTGCGGGCGTTTGCCGTAGTAGGTGCGCAGCTCGCGGCCCGGCGGCAGCTGGGCATGCACGCGCCACCAGGCGAGCAGTGACTCGCGGCAGCGATCGAGCCAGACGGCAAGCGCCGTCGGGTCCGCCGCGTCGGCAGGCGGACGGCGCTCGAAGTGCCCATAGGTCAGCTCGCCTTCACGCTCCGGGTCGGCGGCGTCGAGGAAGCCCTGGACGATCATGCCGACGTGATAGGCGATGTCGGCGTAGCTGCGCGGCCGTGCCGGGATCGTGTCGGCGATGCGTGCCGCCGGAATCGCCGCGACGAGCTCGCGTGCCACCGCCAGCAACCGCTCGATCCGTGCCACCAGTAGCGGTGGCTCGAGTCGCTTGCGGTCGAGCGCGATGCCGACGAAGCGGGCGACGTCGGCGAGCTCCTGGCCGTAGACGAAGCGCTCGCCGCGGGCGATGACCGGCACCGAGCGCGCGCCGAGCGCCTGCAGTTGCGCCATCGCGGCCGGATCGTCGAGCACGTTGATCGAGGTGAACGGCACGTCGCGCGCCGCAAGGAACTCCTTCGTGCGCAGGCAGCTCGTGCAGCCCGGCTGCCAGTAGACGCGCAGCTCATCCGGTCCGGTCATGGGGCACAGCCTAGCGCGATTGCGCGGGGCGGCCCAGCGGCGGGACCCGGGGTCGCCCGCGTGGCGTGGCACTCGACAGGCGCCGGCTCGACCGAGCATCCTGCCGTGGGCCTCGCGCGGCGGGGTCGTCGCCGGGAGGCCAGACTGCGATGCATGGAACGACTGGATCGGTGCGCCGCGCGCGCACCCGCTCGTGGGCAGCGGCGCTGGCCTGCCTGGTCGCGCTCACCACCGGCGGCACGGCGACCGCGCAGATGGCGCAGCCCGCCGCGGCATCGACGAAGGCGCCCGTGCTGCCGAACGACCCCATGGACCCGATCGCCGATGCGACCGGCGCCAATGCCGGCCCGCTGTCGGGAGCGCTGATCGTCACCCGCGATCTCGACAACCTGCGACGCATCTACGTCGACGGCGTCGGCCTGACGCTCGAGGGTCCGTTGCCGACGTCGCGCGCGACGAGCGACGCGCAGCGCCGGCTGTGGCAGATGCCGCCGGGTCTGAGCTGGCAGACCTGGCGCCTGACGCGGCCGGCGACCCCGGATGCGATCCGCGTGCTGATCCTGGTGCCCGACGCCGACACGCCGGTGATGCGCCGCAGCTACGAGCGCGAGGAAACGGGCCCGTATGCGCTGGGCTTCGCGATGCGCGACGTGCGCGCGGTCGATGGCCGAATCACGGCGCTCGGCTTCCGGCGGACGCTGCCGGCGGTGAACGAATACCCGCTGCAGCTGCGCGACGGCAGCGAGTACCCGGTCATCGAGGCGAGCTACGAGATCGCGGATGCCACCCGCATCGTGCTGATGCAGCGCGGCGGTGGCCTGAAGCCGATCGGCTCGATCGACGCCGCGACCGGCCTCGGCGGCCCGTCCTACTCGAGCCTGATCGTCGAGGACGCCGCGGCCATGCAGCGCTTCTTCACGACGGTGCTCGACTACGAGGCGCGCACGAACCGCGAGTGGACCGTGTTCTCGCCGCGCTTCCGCTACATCACGCTGCACGCGAAGGGCGCGCGCACCGGCAACCTCGGCCTCGTGGAATACGCGCAGGCCGACCGCAAGCCCTCGACCGGCATCGCGCCGCGGCCGCCGAACCGCGGCCTGGCCGGCTGGAGTTTCCCGGTGCGCAGCCTGGACGAGGTGCTGGAGCGCGCCGACGCGCAGCGCGTCACCCGCGTCGCCGGACCGATGACGATCGACGACCCGCGCTTCGGCCCGGTCCGGATCGCGACGGTGCTGGCGCCCAACGGTCTGCTGATCGAACTGTTCGAGCGCCGCTCCCCGCGTCAACGGGATTGAGGGCGGACGGGTCAGGGCAGGAGCGGGAAGATCGGCACGCCCAGTGCGCGTGCCGACTCGACCATCCGCCCGTCGTAGGACGCCAGCGAGACGGTCCGACCTTGCGCGCGGATGAATTCGATCGACGCCAGATGCAGGGCGTCGAGAGTCCGCACCGGGACCGGAAACGGTTCGAGCGCACGGGCGAGGACCGGTGGTGCCAACTCGAGCAGCGCGATTCGCTCGAGCAGTCGACGTGCCGCATCGCCATGCGAACGCCCGAGCGCCCGCGCGTTGAGCCGCGCCCAGACCTCGTACTCGATCAGCCGGCTGGACAGCAGCGGCGCCTGCCAGAGCGAGTCCGGCGGCACGCGGTCTTCGGCCAGCAGGTGCGCGAGCGCGACCGACGTATCGACGTAGATCAACGACCGCGATCCGCGGCGAGTTCGTCCAGCAAGGTGCCCAGCGGCGCCACGGGTTGTCCGCGCGGCGGCGCGGCGCCGGTCATCAGCGGCGGCCTGAGCCACCCACGGCGCACGGCCTCGGCGAGCAGCGCATCCTCGACCGCCGGACTGCGTCCCTCGCGCGGCGGAATCAGCTCGGCGACGACGCGATCGCGGTCCGTCACGAGCACGGTCTCGCCATTGGCGGCGGCACGCACGTACTCGGACAGCTTGTTCTTCAAGGTCTTGAGGCCGACCGTGAGCATGGCCCATGGTAGCTTCCAGAAGCTACTTTGACAACAGGGGCGCGTTTCACGCGCACCATGGGGAGGGCACTCGTGCCCGTGGGCTGGCAGGCGGCGCTACCCGGCTTTCGAACGCGCCCGCTCCAGCCCCGCGACCAGTGGCAATTGCCTGACGCGCGTGCCATCGAGCCGCGCAATCGCATTGGCGACGGCCGCCGAAATGGGCGGCAGTCCCGGCTCGCCGATGCCGCCGATCTTCTCGCCGGACTCGATGAAGTGCACCTCGATGCGCGGCGCCTCATTGATGCGCAGCAGGCGATAGCGATCGAAGTTGCGCTCGACCGCCGCGCCGCCGGCAATCGTCACGGCCTCGAACATCGCCGCCGAGAGGCCCTGGATGATGCCGCCCTCGACCTGCGAGCGGGCGCCGTCGGGCGTGACGACCTGGCCGCAGTCGATCGCGCAGACGACGCGGTGCACGCGCGGCAGTCCGCCCTCGCCGAGCGAGACCTCGGCGACGTGTGCGGTCAGCGAGCCGTAACATTCGAAATACGCGAGGCCGAGCGCATGCCCGGCGACGAGCGGCCGCTCGGGCGTACCGCGACCCTCGCGGCCCCAGCCGGCCTTCGCGGCGGCCGTCTCGACGACCTTCAGCGCGCGCGCATCGTGCGCGAGCATCTCGCGTCGCAAGGCGAGCGGATCCTTGCCCGTGGCGCGCGCGATCTCGTCGACGAACGACTCGAGGAAGAACGCGTTCTGCGTCGCACCGACCGAGCGCCACGGCGCCGTCGGCACGTGGTTGTGGCGCATCGCGTAGTCGAGCCGGTGGGCGCCGACGCGGTACCGCGACTCGGCCTGGTTCTGCAGCGCCTGGCCGTCGACGAAGGTGTCGAAGTCGACCCCGGGCGGCATGGGCGCGAACGAACGCTGCATGGACGGACCGGAGGCGCGCAGGTGCAGGCCCGTCACGCGACCCTGGGCATCGAGCGCGGCGGTCAGGCGCGCCATCGCGCAGGGCCGGCCGGCCACGGCGAGGAACTCGGCTTCGCGCGGCCAGAAGAACTTCACCGCGCGGCCACCGAGCGCCTTCGAGGCGAGCACCGCACCCGGAATGCCGTCGTCGTGCAGGCGACGGCCGAAGCCGCCGCCGAGTTTCAGCGTGTGCACGCGCACCTGCTCGGGCGGTACGCCGAGCGTGCGCGCCGCGGTGCTGCGGATGCGGTCCTGCCCCTGGGTCGGCGCCCAGAGGTGCCAGGTGCCGGCGTCGTCGCGCTCGACGGTGCAGCTCCAGGTCTCCATCGGTGCGTGGTTCAGGTACGGCACCTCGTAGTCGGCGGTGACGACCCTGGCCGCCGCAGCACGCACCGCGACGAAGTCGCCCACGTCCTTCGCGATCGCCCTGGTCGGCGCCTCGAGTCCGGCGCGCAGCTGCGCGGAGATCGCGGCGGAGTCGAGCGTGTCGCCGGGCGTCGGCGTGAACTCGACCTGCAACGCGTCGGCGGCGCGCATCGCCTGCCATTGCGTCTTCGCGATGACCGCGACGCCGCCCGGGAACTCGATGACCTCGAGCACGCCGGGCAACGCGGTCACCGAGGCGCGATCGACGCGCGCGACCGTGGCACCGCGCACCGGCGCGAGGCGCGCACAGGCATAGACCATGCCGGGACGACGGAAGTCGGCACTGAACACGTTGCTGCCGTCGACCTTGGCCGGCACGTCGAGGCGGCGCAGCGCCGCCGAACCGACGTAACGGCGCGAGGCCGCGGGGCGCAACGCGGGCGCGGCCGGCGGCACGAGCTTCGCGGCCTCGGCGACCAGCGCGGCATAGGTGAGGCGCCGCCCCGACGCCGCGTGCCGCACGACGCCGTCCTCCGCCGTCAGTGAGTCGGCCGGCACGCCCAGGCGCGTCGCCGCTGCCGCGACCAGCATCTCGCGCGCCTGGGCCGCGGCCTTGCGCAGGCCGTCGATCCAGTAGCGCACGCCCTGGCTGCCCCCCGAGCCCATCGAGCCTGGCTGACCGTTGGCGCCCGCGCGACGGAAGGGATCCGACGGCTCCGCGGTATCGATCGAGACGCGTGCGAGGTCGACGCCGAGCTCGTCGGCGATGATCGCGGCATGCGCGGTGTGCGTGCCCTGGCCCATCTCGGAGGTCGGCGACCACAGCCGCACGTCGCCGCCGGGGGTGAGGATGATCCACGGCAGCAGCGTCGTGACGGCATCCGCCACACCGGAAGCCGCACCCGGGGCCGCGACCGCGGTGCCGCCGGGGATCGTGGTGTCGCCGGCCGCCGCCGCCGCGGCGACGCCGGGCAACAGGACGGCGACGCTGAGCACACCGGCCGTGCCGGCCGCGGCGCCGACGAATCGACGTCGATCGAGACTGAGATCCGTCATGGCCCGCTCCATGGAATGCCGTGCGACCGGGACACGCTATCACCGGCCCGTGGCCCTGGCTACGCCACGGCGGCGGGCGCCGGGTTCGCTGCGGTCGCGGCTGGTATCCTGCCGCCGATGGACCACGCCCGCACCGTGCTCGATTCCTGGTTCGGTTGCGAACCGATGACGCCGGCGCTGTTCCAGGCGCAGATGCCGACCTGGTTCGACGGCCGCGACGCGGCCGCGCGGGAGGCGCGGGATGCGACCCTGGCCGTGCAGTTCGGCAAGCTCGCTGCGCGCGCGGCCGCCGGTGCGCTCGAGGCCTGGGCCGACAGCCCGCGCCAGCGGCTGGCGCTGATCCTGCTGCTCGACCAGTTTCCGCGGCACCTCCACCGCGGCACGGCGCGCGCCTTCGCGACCGACGACCGTGCCGCGGCACTGACGCTCGATGGCATGCAGAAGGCCGCGGACGCGACGCTCGACCCGGCGCGACGGGTGTTCTTCTACATGCCGCTGCAGCACAGCGAGGCGCTGGACGTGCAGGAGGAGTCGGTCGCCGCGTACCGGCGCCTGCTCGACGAGTCGCCCGAACCCTGGCGTGCGGTGCTCGCGGGCACGCTCGACTACGCACGGCGGCATCGCGACATCGTCGCGCGCTTCGGCCGCTTTCCGCATCGCAATGCCGTGCTCGGCCGCGAGTCCACGGCCGAGGAAGCGGCCTGGCTCGCGGACGGCGGCGAACGCTTCGGACAATGACGCGCGACACGGTCGTCAACCCTGCGGCCGCGGCGCCCGCCGCGATGCTCGCGGTGCGCGACCTGCGCAAGTCGTACGGCGGCACGCCCGCGGTGCGCGGCGTGAGCTTCGCGGTACCGGCGGGCGAATGCTTCGGCCTGCTCGGACCGAACGGCGCCGGCAAGACCACGACGCTGCGCTGCTGCCTCGGCCTGACCGCGCCCGACTCGGGCGAGATCGAACTCGCGGGCCTGCCCGTGCCGCTCGCGGCACGCGCAGCGCGCTACCGCGTCGGCGTCGTACCGCAGTTCGACAACCTCGACCCCGACTTCACCGTCACCGAGAACCTCGTGGTGTTCGCGCGCTATTTCGGCATCCGCAGCGCGCAGGCGCGCGCCAACGTGCCGCGACTGCTGGAGTTCGCGGGCCTCGCCGACAAGGCCGAGGCGAAGATCGACGCGCTCTCGGGCGGCATGAAGCGCCGGCTGACGATCGCCCGCGCACTGGTCAACGACCCGCAGGTGATCTTCATGGACGAACCGACCACGGGCCTCGACCCGCAGGCGCGGCATCTCGTCTGGGACCGACTGAAGTCGCTGCTCTCGGCCGGCAAGACGCTGATCCTGACGACGCACTTCATGGACGAGGCGGAGCGGCTCTGCCGCCGCGTCGGCATCATGGATCGCGGCGAGCTGATCGCGCTCGACACGCCGCGCAACCTGATCGAGCGCGAGATCGAGCCACAGGTGGTCGAGGTCTACGGCGACGGCGTGCGCGAGTGGGCCGACGCCCGCGGCCGCGCGAACTCGAGCCGCGTCGAGGTCGCCGGGGAGACGGCGTTCTGCTACGCGGCCGACGCCGCGCCGTTGCTCGCGACACTGGACGGCTGGCCTGCGCTGCGCGCACTCAAGCGCGTCGCGAACCTCGAGGACGTGTTCATCAAGCTGACGGGACGGGACATCCGTGACTGAGCGGCCGCAGGACCTGGGCGCGCGCATGGGCGCCGCCCAGACCGGCGCCGCTGGCGCGGGCACAGGCACAGGCACAGGCACAGGCAGGATCACCGGCTCGCGCAGCGGCAACCTCGGCGAAGTGGCCACGGAACGCCGCGCCTTCCGCCCGCTCTACGTCGTGCGCCGCAACTTCCTCGTCTGGCGCAAGCTGATGTTCTCCTCGCTGGTCGGCAACCTCGTCGACCCGCTGATCTTCCTGGTCGGCCTCGGCTACGGGCTCGGCCAGTTCCTGCCGCAGATCCAGGGCATCCCGTACCTCAACTTCCTCGCCGGCGGCATGCTCTGCTACAGCACGATGAACAGCGCGTCGTTCGAGGCGCTGTGGTCGGCCTATTCGCGGCTCGCGGTGCAGCGCACCTGGGAAGGCATCCTGCAGGCGCCGATGACGGTGCGCGACGTGGTGCTCGGCGAATGGCTCTGGGCGGGCTGCAAGTCGCTGCTGTCGGGCAGCGCGATCCTGCTGGTGATGTACGCGCTCGGCGTGGTACACGGCTTCGCGCCGCTCGCCGTGCTGCCGGTGGTACTGCTGATCGGCGTCTGTTTCGCCGGCATCGCGCTGGTCGTGACGACGCTGGCGCGCTCGTACGACACGTTCACCTACTACTTCACGCTGGTGATCACGCCGATGATGTTCCTCTCCGGCGTGTTCTTCCCGCGCGACTCGCTGCCGCCGGCGGTGCAGTTCGTCGGCGCCCTGCTGCCGCTGTCGCACGGCGTCGACCTGGTGCGCGGCATCACCCTCGGCCGCCCGCTCGAGCAGCCGCTGCTGCACGCCGCGGTGCTGCTCGCGTGGGGACTCGGCGGCGCCTGGCTCGCGACGCGGATCGCGACCCGCCGCCTGGCGAAATAGCCGACCTGACGGCGCAGCCCCTTCGGCGGCCGGCTGGGACGGCGGGCTGCGCGGGCCGGCAACGCATATCCGAGAGCGGGCGTCCGCTTGTCAAGAATGGCGCCCCGGCGGGCGTCCGGCTATTGTCCCGGCCCGATCGGTGCAATGATCGCGCCGCGTCCAGAACCAATGCCGCACCCGTGCGGTCAGAGCAAGAGCCGCCTCCGCCTCCCGCCCTTCGAGCGGGGCGGCACGGCCAACGGGGAGAGCTTCATGTCGACCTTTCTGATGCCGTCGCGCTGGGCCCGGGCCGCGGCGACCGTCGCCTTCCTGCTCGTGCTGCCGCTGGCCGGCTGCCTCAGTTCCGCGGGTCCCGAGGCCCCGACCATCAACCAGCAGCCGCGCGACCGGTCGGCCTTCCTGTCGGGCGTCGCCACCTTCGACATCGGCGTCGGCGGCAAGGGACCGCTCGCCTTCCAGTGGCGCCGCAACGGCGTCGCGATCGCCGGCGCCACGGCCCCCACCTATACGACCCCGGCGCTGGTGGCGGGCGACAATGGCGCGAAGTTCTCGGTGGTCGTCAGCAACGACAAGGACCGCGTCACCAGCACGGAAGCGACGCTGACGGTGCTCGGCGCGCCCGTGATCACGGCACAGCCCGTCGCCCAGACCGTCGCGACCGGCGCGACCGCCAGCTTCAGTGTCACCGCGAGCGGCACGAACCTCACCTACCAGTGGCGC
>Ga0315287_10008486_pt1 | contig 10381 bp, 9 predicted proteins | sample YL17G11_0_MG_FD_205037 | JGI IMG/M metagenome (GOLD analysis project Ga0315287, IMG submission 205037) | Sediment microbial communities from Yellowstone Lake, YNP, Wyoming, USA - YL17G11_0 | ecosystem: Environmental > Aquatic > Freshwater > Lake > Sediment | place: USA: Wyoming | collected...
ATCTTCCGCGAAAAAGATTCGCAGAAAATCGTGATCGACGAAGTGGCCGGTATCCTCGTCACGTTTCTCACTTTTCAGTTTTCCTTCACCGCCCGCGGCGCGGCTCTTTGGGCGGCCGGGTTCGTCCTATTCCGGTTCTTCGATATTCTCAAGCCGCCGCCGATCAACCGGCTCCATTCGATCCCGGGCGGCGCGGGGGTGATCCTCGACGACGTCGCGTCGGGCTTGTTGGCGAACGGGCTGCTTCAAATCGCCCGGCACTTTGTACCTCGCGTTTTCGGCTAGTTCCGTGACGATGCCCGCGCGCTCAGGGGCGTCGCTTTTTATGAACCTTGCTGGCCGCCGCGAAATCGTGTATCTTTCCATTGCCATGAGCTCAACGATCCCCTACGGCCTACATCTCAACGTTCCCCAGCTCGAAGCCGTGACCCACATCGGTTCTCCTCTTCTCGTTCTCGCGGGGGCCGGCAGCGGCAAGACCCGGGTGATCACCTATAAGATCGCGCACCTCATCCACGAATGCGGGCTGAGCCCACGCAACATTCTTGCCGTCACTTTCACGAACAAGGCGGCGGGCGAGATGAAAGAAAGGGTAGAGTCCCTCCTTGGGGGGCCGGCGGAGATCTGGGTTAAAACCTTCCATTCGGCCGCCGCAAGGCTCCTCAGAATCATGGGAGGGCAGTTCGGGGTCCGGCAGGGGTTCACCATCATCGACAAGCAGGACCAGCTCTCTCTCATGAAGAAGATCATGAAGACGCTGAACGCAGATCCGGAGGTCTACAAACCCGAGAAATACTCCCATCTCATAGAAAGGGCGAAGGATAATCTCCTCGATCTCGCGGGTGCCCAAAAAAACGGCTTCTCAAGCGACCCTTTGTTCTACGAAATTTACCGTCTTTACGAGGAGAAGCTCGAGCGGGAAAACCTATTCGATTTCGGCGATCTGATCGCGAGGCTTAGCCGGGGACTCGCGCAGAGCCAAGGCGCGCTCCTCCAGCTGAAGAACAGGTTCCGGTACGTCCTCGTCGACGAGTTCCAGGACACAAACTACGCGCAATACGCGCTCGTGAAACAGCTCACCCTTCCGGAGGGGAACATCTGCGTTGTCGGCGACGACGACCAATCGATCTATGGGTTTAGGGGGGCGAAGGTCGAAAACATTCTGAACTTCTCCAGGGATTACCGGGACACTAAGATCGTTAAGCTCGAGGAGAACTACCGGTCATTCCAGACGATCCTGAGCGCCTCCAGCCGGGTCATCGGCAACAACCCGGACAGGCTCGGCAAGACCCTCTACACGCACAAGGGGAAGGGGGATAAAATCGTTTTTTTCAGGGCCGCCTCCGATTATGGAGAAGCCCAGTACATCGCCGAGGAGATCCGGGACCAAGTAAACGGCACTGGATGCCGCTTTTCGGATTTCGCCGTTTTCTACCGGATGAACGCCCAGTCGCGAGTCTTCGAGTCGGTCTTTACCCAGGAGAGGATACCCTACACCATCGTCGGGGGTCTCAGGTTCTACGAGCGGGAGGAGATCAAGGACACGCTCGCCTATCTCCGCCTCGCGTTGAACCCCCTCGACGAGGTTTCCCTGAGGCGCATCGCGAACAAACCGCCGAGGGGGGTGGGGGAGAAGACCGTGGACGCCCTGGTCCGTTCCACCATCGATCGAGGCTTCCCCCCCTTCGGGGGCGGCGCCCACCCCGAGGTGAGCCCGGCAAAGGCGCAGCAGGTCGATGCATTCCTCGCCGCGCTCACGGAGCTCAGCCGGGTGGTGCAGAGCGATCAGCCGCCCGTGGTTCTCAAACACCTCTACGACACTTCCGGGTATATCGAATGGCTGAGAAAGGAAGGGAAGGAGGAAAAGCTCAAGAACCTTGATGAGCTTTACAACGCGGTGGAGGAGTTCTCGAAGAAGAACCCTGATTCGACGCTCGCCGACTTCCTGGAGGAGGCGAGCCTGAACCAGGGGGGCGGGGAAGAGGGTTCACCGGTCGACCGCGTATTCCTCATCACCCTCCACAACGCGAAAGGCCTGGAGTTCCCCGTCGTCTTCATGGCGGGGATGGAAGAGGGCATCTTTCCCCACTTCCTCTCCGGAGAGAAGCGCGAAGACCTCCAGGAGGAGCGCAGGCTCTGTTACGTGGGGATGACGAGAGCGATGGACCGCCTCTATTTGACCGCTGCCCGGGTGCGAAAACTCTACGGGAGGAGCGTCGACCGGGGGGTCTCCGCTTTCATATTTGAAGTGCCGAAGGAGCTCCTTGAATGGAAGGAGGATAGAAGGCTCGGCAGCGGGCTTTTCGATGACTTCGAACCCGGCCTTAAACCCTGGTCGAGCCAAACCGGTGGCTCCGCGCGGAGGGAAGCAGGGCGCGGGGGAGGACGAGGCGCGGGGCTGCCGCGCCTTCGCGAAGGGTCAACGGCGCATCTGGACGCGAACTGCAGGGTCGTGCACAAGAGCTTCGGAAGCGGGAAGGTCGTCGCCACGGACGGGGAAATAGCCGAGATTCAGTTCGACGACGGGAAAAAAATGAAGTTCATGCTGAAATACACGCCTCTTCTGAAGGAGTGAGGGATGAAGATTTCCAAAGAAACGATCGAATGGGTCGCAAACCTAGCCCGGCTGGAACTGACGACGGAGGAAGAGCGTCTTATCGAAACCCAGCTTGGGAAGATACTTGACTATATGGATATCCTCGCGGAACTCGATCTCGCCGAGGTTCCTCCCACCGCCCACACGTTCGGCTGCACCAACGTCACGAGAGAGGACAGGGAGGGAGGGTCCTTCGACGACTGCACTGTCGAGAAGCTCGCCCCCGAGTGGCGGGACGGCCACGTTGTCGTCCCGAGAATAGTATAGGAGCGCATCGTGGGACTGAACGAACAAAGCATCGAGACCCTTCGGGAACTCCTCAAGAGCGGGGAGATCACGACGACGGATATAGTGCGCGACATCGACGCGGCGATCGAGAGCGATAAGCGAGACGACCTTCCCCTCAACGCATACATACGCTTCGACCGCGCCGAAATCGATAGACGCGTCGACAAGTCGGAACGGGAGAAGATAAAGGGCTTACCCTCGCGCGACCTCCTCCGGGGAATCCCCATCGGTGTCAAGGATCTGATCAACGTGCTCGGCTCTCCGACGACCTGTGGTTCCGAAATCCTGAAGGAGTACGTCTCTCCATACGACGCGACGGCGATAATAAACCTCGAGCGGAGCGGGGGGATCCCCGCGGGAAAACTCAACATGGACGAGTTCGCCATGGGCTCATCCACGGAGAGCTCCGCATTCGGCCCCGTGAGAAACCCCCACGACCGGAGGAAGATCCCGGGGGGCTCGAGCGGAGGATCTGCCGCAGCTGTGGCGGGGGGGCTAGCCGTCGCCGCCCTCGGGTCCGACACGGGGGGTTCCATCAGGCAGCCGGCGTCGATGTGCGGGGTCTTCGGGATGAAACCGACATACGGGAGGGTCTCCCGCTACGGGCTCGTGGCCTACGCGTCCTCCTTCGACCAGATAGGGCCCGTCACGCGGACGGTAATGGACGGCGCCATCCTCCTCGAGGCGATCGCGGGTTTCGACCCTGCGGATTCCACCTCTGCGAAGGTGGAGACTCCGAGGTTTTCGGAGCTCGTGAACGGCGGAGCGAAGGGGTTGCGGGTCGGCGTCCCGGACGAGTACTTCGGCGAAGGACTCTCCGATGAAGTGCGCGCACTCGTCGAGAGAGGGATTTCACTCCTTGCGAAAGCGGGAGCCGTGACGAAAAAAATCAGCCTGAAATACACGCGGTACGCTATTGCGACCTATTACATAATCGCGACGGCGGAGGCATCGTCGAACCTGGCCCGCTTCGACGGCATCCGCTACGGCACGCGTTTCGTTAAGACCGACGACCTCCTCACCCTCTACAAGGAAAACAGGCGGAAGGGGTTCGGAAGCGAGGTGAAGAGGAGGATCCTCCTGGGGACCTTCACCCTCTCGTCGGGTTACTACGACGCCTACTACCTCAAGGCGCAGAAGGCACGGACCCTCATCAGGGGGGATTTCGAGGAGGCCTTTAAAGAAGTGGACCTCATCGCCACCCCCGTTTCCCCCGTTCCGGCGTGGGAGATCGGCACCCTTGTCGACGACCCCCTGAGCATGTACCTCGCCGACATCTACACCGTGCCGGTGAACCTAGCGGGTCTCCCCGCCGCGTCGGTACCCTGCGGCGCGACCGCGGCTGCTCTCCCCGTGGGGCTTCAGCTCATCGCCAACCACTTCAAGGAGGGCGACATATTCAGGGCGGCGAGAGCGGTGGAGGCATTACAGTGAACTACGACACGGTCATCGGGCTCGAGATTCACGTCCAGATGTGCACGAAAACGAAGACCTTCTGCGGCTGCAGCACCGAGTACGGCGCGAGGCCCAATACTCACACGTGCCCGGTTTGCCTCGGACTCCCGGGAGCTCTCCCCGTGCTGAACCGTGGAGTTCTTGAAAAAGGGGTGGCCGCGGGGCTCGCGTTGAACTGCGAGGTGCGCGGCACCTCTATCTTCGCGAGGAAGAACTATTTCTATCCCGATCTCCCCAAGGCCTACCAGATCTCGCAGTACGAGCAGCCGCTCAACGTCGGAGGGTTCGTGGTCATCATCGACGAGAACGGGAGGGAGAAGAGGATAGGGATCACGCGGGCGCACTTGGAGGAGGACGCAGGCAAGCTCATCCACGACGAGGACCCGAAAGGTCCGAGCTACGTGGATTTCAACCGGTGCGGCGTGCCGCTGCTCGAGATCGTCTCGGAGCCCGAGATCGGCACGCCCGAAGAGGCGTACCGCTTCCTCGCGGCGATCAAGGAGATGATGCAATACGCCGGCGTCTCGGAGTGCAGCATGGAGAAGGGCGAGCTCCGGGTCGACGTGAACGTCTCACTGCGCAAGCAGGGGGAGAGGGAGCTCGGGGTGAAGCAGGAGATCAAGAACATGAACTCCTTCGCGGGCGTAAAGCGAGCCCTCGAGTACGAGATCAAGCGGCAGACGAAGGTACTGCGGAGCGGCGAGCGCCTTAGGCCGGAGACCCGGCTCTTCGACGAGAACAAGGGGGCGACGGTGTCGATGAGGTCGAAGGAAGAGGCCCACGACTACCGCTACTTCCCCGATCCCGACCTCGTGCCGCTCGCTCTCGACCGGCCCTTTATAGAGCAGGTCCGAAAAGCGCTCCCCGAGCTCCCGGAGGCGAAGCGCCGCAGATTCACCACCGAGTACGGCCTGACCGGCTACGACGCGGCACTGCTCTGCAGCTCACCGAAGGTGGCCGGCTTCTTCGAGGCCGCCGCCGCAGGACGCGGTGCCTTGTTGCCGGCGGCGTCAGACGCCGAGGGAACCGCTTCCGGTGTGCCGCCTCCTGCGGCAGCCGTCAGGTCCGGCCGGCCGAAGAAGATCGCGAACTGGATCCTCACCGAGCTCACCGGGGCGATGAACGCGATGAAGGTCGAGATCGACCGTTTTGCGGTGACCCCCTCGATGCTCGGAGAACTCATCGATCTCATCGACAGCGGCGAGATTTCGGGAAAGATGGCAAAGGAGGTCTTCGATGAGATGGTGAGTACGGGGAAATCGGCGCACAGCATCACGGAGAGCAGGGGCCTGAAACAGGTGACCGACGCGGATGAGATCGGTGCCGCGGTTGACGAAGTGCTCGCGGAGCACGAAAAGGTGGTGAAGGACTACGAAGGGGGCAAGTCGAGCGCCTTCGGGTTTCTCGTCGGGCAGGTAATGAAAAAGACAAAAGGGAAAGCGAACCCAAAATTGGTGAATGATCTCCTCGACCGCAAACTGGGCGCGAGGGAAAAGCAATGATGTTTGGAACGAAAGCCATACTGCAGCGGGGGGACGAATGATCTGGAACAGGGAACGTGAAACCCTCCCGGACGGAAGGAAGGAGGGTCTTCAGCTCGAACAGCTCAAAATGCTCGCGCGGAGGGTGTACGAGTCGATTCCTTTTTACGCGAAACGGATGGACGCCGCCGGAGTGAAACCGAAAGACATCGCGCGGCTCGGCGACATCGAAAAACTCCCGTTCACTACCAAGGACGACCTGCGGGACAATTACCCCTTCGGCCTCTTCGCGGTGCCGATGGGCGAGGTGATCGAGATACACACCTCTTCCGGAACGACCGGAAAACCCGTAGTTGGGGGATACACGCGGGCGGATATCGAGCTCTGGAGCGAGGTGATGGCGAGGTGCCTCGCCATGAGCGGCACCACGGAGAACGACGTGGTGCAGAACGCCTACGGCTACGGACTCTTCACCGGGGGGCTAGGGATCCACTACGGGGCACGGAGGATCGGAGCCACGCTCATCCCGATATCCGGGGGAAACACCAAGCGGCAGATCATGATCATGAAGGACTTCGGGAGCACCATCCTCACCTGCACCCCGAGCTACTCACTCTTTCTCGCCGAGGTTGGGGAGGAGATGGGCGTCGATTTCCGTGCGCTCCCGCTCAAGGCCGGCAACTTCGGCGCCGAACCCTGGTCGGCCACCATGCGGACCGAGATCGAGAAGCGGCTCGGGCTCCTCGCCCTCGACATCTATGGTCTCACCGAGATCATCGGACCGGGTGTCGCGAACGAATGCGAACGTAAGCGCGGGCTTCATGTATGCGACGACCATTTCTACCCCGAAGTCATCGACCCGAAGACGGGAAAAACCCTTCCGGCCGGCGAAGTCGGGGAGCTCGTCATCACCACCCTTACCCGGGAGGCGACGCCCCTCCTGCGATACAGAACCCGCGACATAACGAAGCTCGTGCCGGGGATGTGCGAGTGCGGGAGGACCTCGGTGAGGATGGAGAGGCTCATGGGGAGGACTGACGATATGCTGATCGTCAGGGGGGTGAATGTCTTCCCTTCCCAGATCGAAGAGGTGCTCGTCCGTGTCGAAGGCGTCGAGCCGCATTACCAGATCATCGTCGAGCGCGCAGGGGCGCTTGACGAGCTCGAGGTGCAGGTGGAAATGAACGAGCGCCTCATCTCAGACGAGATCAGGAAGCTCGAAACGGTCGAGAGGAAAATCGAGGACGAGATCGAGAGCACGCTCGGGATCACGGTAAAGGTCAAGCTCGTGGAACCAAAATCGATCGCCAGATCGGAAGGAAAGGCGAAACGGGTTATCGACAAGCGCAGCATCTGAAAGGGGAGACCATGAAGATACGACAGATATCGGTTTTCATCGAGAACAAGGTCGGGAGGATCCTCGAGATCACCGAGGCCCTCGGGAAGAACGGGATCAATATCAGGGCCCTCTCGCTCGCGGACACCTCGGACTTCGGCATCCTCAGGATGATCGTGAACGACATCGAGAAGGGGATGACTGTGCTGAGAGAGAAGGGGTTCATCGTCAAGGACTCCTACGTGGTCGCCGTCGAGGTACCGGATAAGCCAGGGGGGTTGGCCGAGGTGCTCAAGATCCTCGGCTCGAAGGGGTTCAACGTCGAGTACATGTACGCTTTCTTCGAACAGCTCCAAAACAAAGCGCTTCTGATCTTCCGGTTCGAAAACCCCGAGGAGGCGGTAAGGGTCCTGACTCAGAACGGGGTGAACGTGGCAAGCGAAGAAAAGCTCGGGGTAAAGTGATCGCCTGAGTGACGCTTCCGTCATGCGCCGTTCGCGCCGATACCTCCCGTCCCCTTGACCGTCACGTAATACGAAAGGTTTCGCGGGTTGTCAGGGTCGCATCCGACCGAAAGCGATCTCCCGTATGCCATGAACTGGAGGGCAGGCATGGCGAGGATGTCCCTGACCCCGTCCTCGAGCCCCGTGCCGAGCTCGAGAAGATGATCGGCCTTCCCCGAAAAGTCGCCTCCGTCCCGGTCGCAGATGACGAACAGCCTCCCCCCGAGGGCCTTCATGTTTTCCACGATCTCGCGTTCGAACATGCGCCCGGCATCTGTTACGAAAACCGTGACGAGCATGCCTCCGTCGACGTTCGACATGGGACCGTGCTGGAAATCGAGGGACACGTAGGAATCTGAAGGAAGGAGAACCATCTCCTTGATCTTCAGCTGGGCCTCCCGCGCAAGCCCGTAGCACGTGCCGCTCCCCAGGAAGGCGTATTTCCGGATGTCGACGTTTGCGCCCACGCTCCGGCCGAGCTCTTCGAAACGCGCAATGTTCGCGCGCCCTATGCCGGGGAGCTTTCTCAGACCGGCGCACGACCCCTTGTCGTCCCCGCTCGCCGCCGCGAGGTAGTAACCGGCGAGCACCATCGATGTGAGGGACCGGGTGGTCACGACGCTTTTCTCCGCGGCATCTTCGAGGATGACGGCGGCGTCCGCTTCCCGCGCCATCGCGCTTGTCCCGAAGCAGACGACGGAGATCGCGCTGCACCCGAGACTTTTCGCCTTTCGCAGGGCGAGAACGCTCTCCGTGGTGTCCCCGGAGCGCGAAAAAACGATGGCAAGCGTTTTTCCTTTTTTTCGCAGGAAAAGATCCGGGTTTGTTGCGAGATCGGAGGAGTGAACGGCCCTGCAGCTCTTCCCGGATACCCGCTGAAAAAAAGGGGCGACCGAGTGCGAGGCGTTGAACGCTGATCCGCACCCCGCGCAGACGATTTCGTCCGCCCCGCTCACCAGATCAAACAGCCTGTCCTTCTTCCGGTCTATCTCGGGGAAGACGGCTTCCCACGAGTCGGCCTGGGAGCGTATCTCCCGGAGGGTGTGGGCCCCCTTTTCAGAACGTTCGACCATCTCAAAACCTCCTTCATGAGAGATTTGACCATTTGCTTCGTCGGCAGCCCGACGCACGACACGGCGAGCGACCCGAAACGGTTACCGAGCTCGACCGCGCCCTCGAGGGAAAGCTCCATCTCCATGCCGATGAGAAACCCGGCGTTGAACGAATCGCCGGCGCAGGTGGTGTCGGTCACCTTCGCCTCGGCGGCCGGATGCCGGAGGATCGTTCCTTGGTGGCGGCTGAGCGCCCCCTCGGCGCCGCACTTCACCACAATCCCGCGTGCCGCCGGGGTGAAGGCAGCGAGAGCTTTCACCGCCTCCCTCTCTCCGGCGAGAGCCGACATCTCGGCGTCGTTCGGCAGCAGCCAGTCGACGGAGCGGAGGAGAGGCGCGAGCTTCCACCGGCCGTCCGGATCCTTGCCGGGGTCGAGGAAAGTGGTCATCCCCGCTTCCTTCGCCTTCCGGAGCAGCGTCGCGAGGTCTCTCCTGAGCCCGGTTTGAAGGAAGTATGAGGCGCAGTGCATGAACGCCCCTCTTTCGAGGTACCCCGAGTGTAAATGGCCCAGCGTCGTTGTCGCCACCGTCCCCGGAAAGGTGAGATAGCACCGCCCCTCCGATCCGGGGAAGGGCAGAGAGAGGGTGACGCCCGTACGGTCATCCGGGTCTCTCGCAAGAGTGCCGGTGTCGACACCCGCGTTCCCGAGATAACTGACCACAAGTTCCGATGTCTCATCCGTTCCGATCCGGCTGTAGAGCTTAACGCGGCGTCCCGCGAATGCGAGGAGAACGGCGGTGTTCGCCGCCGAGCCCCCCGCTTTGACCGATGCGTCGTCGAGGAGCAGCTCATCTCCGGGTGAAGGGGAGCGTTCCAACCCGGTGAGGATCACGTCGAGGTTGAGGTCGCCGATAATATGAAAGCCCTTCATACGGGTTCACCCGCGCGGTGCGCCGCGAGGGCTCGAGCATCTTCTTCTGAGTCATTGAAGCCTTCGAAGAGACAATAGGCGCCGCTTACCTGCTTGTTGGTCATCTCCGCGTATCGGACCATCTTCTCCCTAAGAACGACGAGGCCGGTGGAGTTCTCCGGTATCAGGACCCGCCTCACCTTCTCGCGCGCGGAATGAAGGGAAACAGCCAGGTTGGGGAGCGGGGAGATACGGAAGAACGAGTCCCGCACGGAGGGCGTCCTCTTTCCCGCGAGCACGACCGATTCGATCCAGTGCCCGTCGAAAGTCTCGGAAACGTTTTGCTCCCCGAATGCTTTTTTGAAATTGCCTATCCTGTGCTCGCTGAAGCCTGCCTCGAGGGATATGCGCCGGGCGGTATCCGCCGGGTTGTTTCGAAAGTCGTATCGATCGTGCGGCGCCATGTCAGAATGAAAAAGCCTTGCGGAGTATTACCTTGTTACCGGGATCCAGGTACTCGACCCTGTCATAGTAGAGGGAAGCGAGAAGGATGCCCCTCCCGTGGGCCGACATGATCCCCTCGGTGTCGAGCATGGGCGCGAGCTTCGTAAAATCGAAACCGACACCCTCGTCCCTGACCTCGATGGTGATACCCGACCCATTCAGAGTTGATTGGATGAAAACCTTTTTGCCCTGCTCGTTCGCCCGACCGAGCCGCTCCTGGAGCAGGGAGTGATAGGTGCCGTCGTTGAGGGTCGT
>Ga0315287_10008487_pt1 | contig 10381 bp, 9 predicted proteins | sample YL17G11_0_MG_FD_205037 | JGI IMG/M metagenome (GOLD analysis project Ga0315287, IMG submission 205037) | Sediment microbial communities from Yellowstone Lake, YNP, Wyoming, USA - YL17G11_0 | ecosystem: Environmental > Aquatic > Freshwater > Lake > Sediment | place: USA: Wyoming | collected...
GCTGGAAACCCGAAAGCCATCCTCTCCTCCTCCGTGTGGCGGGCGCCTCGGATCGTTTCGACCTGCCGCCGGGGCTACAGCAACGCCGCCAGAACGCCGGCCACGCGCGACGATCCCGCAGTCGCGCAGCCGCAGCCGCCGTCGCCGTTGGCGCCCGAGTAGGTGTTCGTGTCCGAGTCGGTCTCCGTGTCGGTATCCGAATCCGTGTCGGCATCGGTATCCGTGTCGGTGTCGGTGTCGGTGTCGGTATCGGTGTCGGTGTCGGTATCGGTGTCGGTGTCGACGTCGGTGTCCGTGTCGCCGGCCCCGAACTCGTACGCGCCGACGTCGATCTCGCCGTCGTCCGGGCGCGCCGCGGCCTCGCCGACCGCGTCGATCGACTGCATCGGCGGCATGTGCGCCGGGGCGAGGAGCGGGGAGGGGAAGGCGTGATCGCCGGTCACGGCGGTCGCGGAGGTCCCGGCGTTCACGAGCGGGCTCGTCTCGAGCGGGAAGAGGTCGAGGCCGCCCGTCGGATCGCCGTCGACGAAACCCGGATCCGCGCCGGCGATCGTGTCGGTCCAGGCGGCGGGCACCTCGACCGAGCCGTCGGAGATCCAGTTGAACGATCCCGCGAACACCTCGCCATCGAGCCACACCGCCTCGATCTGGCGCACGAGGCGCACGCCGTCGCCGCCAAGACCGTAGAAGACGTTGTCGTGCGCCTCCACGCTCTCGAGCCCGTCGAAGAGGCGGAAAACGGCCGCGTCCGCGCTGGCGACGAGCACCGTGTTGTTGACGAACCGGTACCGACCCCACGTCTGGCCCGTGGCGTCGCCGCCGAACCGGACCACGGAGAACTCCGCATTGGCGCCCGACTTGACGAGCACGTTGCCCACCACGTCCGAGTCCTCGCGCGCCATCTCCTCGGTCCAGCCGTCGGACGCGCCCCACGGATCCGGGCCGATGAGCTCGAGCTCGTGGTAGTACGATCCCTCGATCCAGTTGTAGTAGATTTCGTTGCGCTCGGCGCGGGACTTGACGCCGTTGCCGCCGTTGCCGTCGTGCACCCAGCAGAACCGCATGCGGAACACCGAGCCCGGGAACGCCACCTCGTCGGTCGCCATGTAGATCTGGTGCTGGCCGTCGCCGGCGCCGCAGCCGTACACCTCGACGTACTCGAGCAGGAGATCGCCGGAGTCGTTGTCCGCGCCGAGGATGCCGTGGGCCGGACAGTCGTGAACGACCGAGTCGCGCAGGACGATGTCGTCGCCGTGGTGGAAGAAGCACCGCGACGAGCCGCCCGTGACGTCGAGCGCCTCGATCACGTAGTGGTTGCCGTGGATCGCGACCGTGTTGACGCCGCCGTCGATGATCGGCCGCTCGCCGTCCACGCGGATTCCCCGTATCGTGATCGGGTTGCCGGGATCGCCGGAGTCGTACAGCTCGAACGCGTCGTAGGTGTTGCCGCCGACGATCTCCACGATGTCCCCGGCGACGAGGGCCGGCAGGTCGGCCACCTGTCCGTACGTCTCGGCCGGCCCCACGGCGTAGGTCGCGGCGGCGGCCTCAAACGCCGCGAGCCCCAGGAACGCCGCGATCAAAAGGACAATCGATGTGCGAAGCATGGGTGCCCCCTCCTCGTGTTCGTACCGTCGCATTGTACTCCGGAATGAAGCGCGCCGAGGGAGCTTTGTACGTGCGGGCGGGAGGTTTTGGGTTTATAGTTTGCGCCGCTCGACAACGCGAGCCGGAGCGCGTGTTTTCTCCGGCGCAAATCGATCCGACGGGAGGAAAGTGATGAAGTTTTTCGATGCCCCGCTCGAGCTGCTCGAATCCACCAAGCTCGTCGAAAGATTCGTGGAATACGCAAAGATGGACACGACGTCCGACGGCAACTGCGAGAAGTGCCCGAGCACGGATCGCCAGTTCGAGCTCGCGCGCCTCCTGGTCGTGCAGCTCCAGGGGTTCGGCGTGAGCGACGCGGCCGTGGACGAGAACTGCTACGTCACCGCGACAGTCCCGGGGAAGGGCCCGAAGGCGATCGGCCTCATCGCGCACCTCGACACGTCGCCCGCCGCGTCCGGCAAGGACGTGAAGCCCACGTTCCACCAGAAGTACGACGGCAAGCCGATCCGGCTCGAGGCCGGCGTGGTCATCGATCCGAAGGACAACCCGGAGCTCCTGAAGTGCGTCGGAGACACGGTCATCACGTCGGACGGGACCACTCTCCTCGGAGCCGACGACAAAGCGGGCATCGCGGTGATCATGGCCGCCGTGGGGCACCTCATGGCGCACCCCGAGCTGCCGCGCCCGACGATCAAGATCGGCTTCACGCCCGACGAGGAGATCGGCCGCGGCCACGCCAAGTTCCCGCTCGAGCGGTTCGGCGCCGACCTCGCGTTCACCCTGGACGGCACGTTCGACGGCGAGATCAACATCGAGACGTTCGAGGCGTACTCGGCCTTCGTGACCGTCACGGGCGTGGCGACGCACCCGGGCACGGCCAAGGGGAAGATGGTCAACGCGCTGCGCTACATGGCGAAGCTGCTCGACAGGCTGCCCGAGGCGGCGCGGCCGGAACGGACCGAGGGGCGCGAGGGGTTCATCCACCCGATCGAGCTGTCCGGCGACGCGACGAGTTGCAAGTGCCACCTCATCCTGCGCGACTTCGAGGAGCCCAAGGTCAAGGCGCTCGGCGAGGAGCTCAAGGCGATCGCCGCGAAGGTCCGCGCCGAGGAGCCGCGGCTGAAGATCGACGTCGACATTCAGTTTTCCTACCCGAACATGCACAAGTTCCTCAAGGATCAGCCGGAGATCCGCGAGCGGCTCGAGGCCGCGGTCCGCGGGGCCGGCCTCAAGCCCGACCTCGTGCCGATCCGGGGCGGCACCGACGGCGCCAACCTCTCCCGGAAGGGCCTTCCGACGCCGAACATCTTCTCCGGAGGCATGAACTTCCACGGCCCGACCGAGTGGATCTCGACACGGTCGATGGGGCTCGCGCTCTGCACGGTGCTCAACCTGATGGGGCTGTACGCGAAATAGGGGCGGACGGGCGAGGTGCGATGAGCGAGACGACGCTGGACGACGGCCTGCCGACGGACGAGGCTCGAGCCCCGGACGCGGCGACCGCTCCCGACGCCGCACCCGCTCCCGACGCCGCACCCGACCCTACGGCCATCCGGATCTCGGACACGATTCCGGGCATTGAAGAGGCGCTCGCGGCGGGCGCGGACCCGCTCGAGATCTCGGAGTTCGCTCCGGGCAAGGACACGGTCCCCGAGGAGGAAGCGGCGCTGGCGCAGGAAGCGGCGCTGGCGGACGTCGCTGCTCTGGAGGACGCCGCCGCGGTGGCGGAGGCGACCGCTGCGGTTTCGACGTCGGACACGATCCCCGCGGAGGCGTTCGACGCGCTGATCGGCACCGTGCTCGACGGGCGCTACCTGATCACCGGCGCGATCGGCGAGGGCGGCATGGGCCGGGTGTACCGCGCGACCCACGTTCTCATGGACAAGCAGGTCGCGCTCAAGGTGATCCACGCCGAGCTCGCGCACATCGAGGACATCACGAAGCGCTTCGAGCGCGAGGCCAAGTCGTCGAGCCGGCTCACGGATCCGCACTGCATCACCGTCACCGACTTCGGCCGGACGCCCGACGGGACGCTGTTCCTCGTGATGGAGCTGCTCGACGGCGAGTCGCTCGACGCGCGGATCGCCGGCGGCAAGCGCCTCCCGGTGGCCAAGGCGCTCGACGTCGCGAAGCAGATGCTCAAGGGGCTCGGCCACGCCCACGCGCACGGGGTCGTGCACCGCGATCTGAAGCCCGAGAACGTCTACCTCACGACCCACGGCGAGGAGACCGACTTCGTCAAGATCCTCGACTTCGGGATCGCGAAGCTCGCGGTCAGCGGCGAGGGGGGCGAGAACCTCACGCGCACGGGCGTCGTCTTCGGCACGCCCAGGTACCTGTCACCCGAGCAGGCGCTCGGCGACACGGTCGACCAGCGCGCGGACCTGTACACCGTGGGCGTCATGCTCTTCGAGATGCTCACCGGCACCGCGCCGTTCGAGGCGGAGTCCGCGGTCGATATCATGTCGATGCACCTCACCGCGCCGCCGCCGGCGCTCGCGACTCGCGGCCGGTTTCCGCGCGGCCTGCAGGAGCTGGTCGACCGCGCCATGGCCAAGCGGCCGGTCGACAGGTTCGCGAGCGCCGAGGAGTTCCTCGAGGCGATCGTCGAGATCGATCCGGACGCCGCCCCGCCGTCGCGGTTCTCCGAGGCGATGTACCGCGCCTCGCGCCGCGCCAAGAGGATGCCGGTGGCAGGCCCCATCGCCCGCCTCCCCTGGCGCTTCCGCCTCGCGATCGGCGGGGCGCTCGTGCTGGCCGTCGTCGTGATCGTCGTCGCGGTGGCGGTCGACGGCGGCGACGACGCCGCGATGAAGCCGGTCGTCATCGTGCCGTCGGAGAAGGTCGGCGACATCGGCAACAAGACGGATGACGTCGTGGCGCTCCTCGACCGGGCCGAGGCCCAGATCCGGGGAGAGAAGGCCGCTGAGGCGGTGATCACGGTGAAGGAGGCGCTCGGTATCAAGCCGGACATGCCGGCCGCCGTGCTGCTCCTCGGCCACGCCGAGTTCTTGTCCGGGGCTCGGGACCAGGCGATGGTCGAATACGACAAGGCGCTCTTGGCCGACCGCGCTCTCGCGGCCGACATCCGGCTCCAGGAGAACCTGCGCGAGGCGCTCAAGTGGGGCGTGGCACGCGAGAAGGCCTCCGTGCTGCTCGCGGTGTACGGCGGCAAGGACGGCATCGACGTCCTCAAGGGGCTCGCGAACTCCGCGCTCACCGAGGGCGACGTCCGGAGGGCCGCCCGAAAGGCGCTCGTCGACACGAACAACGAGGCGCACGTCGACTGGCTCACGTCCCTGACCGCCGACTTCAACGAGTTGACGAAGTGCAAGGAGCGCAAGGACGTCGTCGCCCAGATGGCGAGGACCGGGAACACGGGGTTCCTCCCGCTCCTCGAGAACTACCGCCCGGTCAAGGTCAAGGGGAGGTTCGGCAGGACGAAGACCATCAACGCCTGCGTCGGCGAGGCGGCCGAGGCGGCGATTCTCGTCCTCACCGGGCACAGCCCCGACGCGGGAGCGCCCGCGCCGTGATCTTCAACGGGTTCAAGATCGCCTTCGCGCCGGTCAGATCCTGGCAGCCGGCGCTCGCACAGTGCCCGCGCTCGCCGAGCAGCCTCCTCGCCGCGGCGCTCACGGCCGTGCCCTGGCCTGCGGTCGCGGTCGTCGGCGGCCACCTCGGATCGGTGGCGCTCGGGTACGCGAGCCCGGACGTCGCGCTGCAGCGCGCGGCGGTCGGGTTCGTCGCGGCCGTGGGCGGCGCGATGGTGATGGCCCCGGCGCTCGCGCTCGCCCTGATGCGGATCTCGGAGAGCTCGAGGGCCCCGGGCGACGTCGCGCGCACGGGTCCTCTGGCCATGGGGCTCATCTGGCCGTCGTGGGCCGCGGGGCTCGTGCTCGCCGCGCCGCCGCTCTTCGGGCTCGGCCCCGAGATCGGGGAGATCGCGTGGTTCGTCCTCGGGACCGCGGTGGCCGGGCGCGCGCTCCTCGTGCACTCGAAGGTGGGCGGGGACGTCCGGAGGCGCTGGGCCGGCCCGTTCTTCGCCCGCGGCCTCCTCGCGTTCGCGCTCCTCTTCGCGGCCGTGCCGATCGCGCCTGCGCTCGCCGTCCGCGCGGCCCTGGGCGTCGAGGGCGAGCTCGCCCGCCCCGCGCTCCCGCAGGTCGAGTGGCCGCTGCCCGAGGCGCCGGACTGGTAGGGCGGCGCCGTGCTCGATCTCCACACCCACTCCGACGCGTCGGACGGCTCGATGAGCCCGACGGCCCTGGTGGAGCTCGGCGCGGGCATCGACCTCACCGCGCTCGCGCTCACGGATCACGACACGGTCGCCGGCGTCGCCGACGCGGCGCGCGCCGCTGCCGGGAAGCGGGTGCGGTTCATCCCCGGCGTGGAGCTGTCGGCGCGGGCGGACGGCGGCACGCTGCACATCTGCGGGCTGTTCATCGACGCCGGGCACCCGGCGATCGCCGCGTTCCTCGAGGACGTGAACCGGCTGCGCGTGGCGCGCAACGCCCGGCTGATCGCGCGGCTCGCGGAGCTCGGGATGCCGGTGTCGCGCGAGGAGGTGGTCGAGGCGTCCGGCGGCGAGATCGTCGGCCGCCCCCACTTCGCCGCGGTCCTGATCCGCAAGGGGTACGCGGCGAGCATGAGCGAGGTGTTCGGGAAGATCCTCGGCCGCGGCGGCGTCGCCCACGTGTTCAAGGAGCGGCGCGAGCCCGCGGAGTGCATCGCGGCGATCCGCGCGGCGGGCGGCGTCCCGATCCTCGCGCACCCAGATCAGACGAACCGGAAGGGCGCGGCGCTCGACGACCTCGTGGGCGAGCTCGCGCGCCTCGGGCTCGCCGGCATCGAGACGCACTGCGCGTCGTACACGTCGCAGATGACCCAGGACTACACGCGGCTCGCGAAGCGGCACGGGCTCGTGCGGAGCGGCGGCTCCGACTTCCACGGCGCGGCCAAGCCCGACATCCGCCTCGGCCGCGGCTTCGGCTCGCTCCGCGTCCCGGACTCGCTGCTCGCGCCCCTCGAGGAGGCCGCCGCGCGGATCCGCGCGGAAGGGTGAGATCGCCTCGGCGGGAACGTGTGGGAATCGAACCCACCTAGCACGCTGTTAACGCGCAATAACGGATTTGAAGTCCGCAGGGCCCACCAGGTACCCATCCGTTCCCGCGAGCATGGTGGCCGAACGGGTCCGGGGTGTCAATCGCGCGAGCGAGGCCCCGCCGAGCGCCCCATAGTCGACGAACGGCGCGACTTCTGATAATCCTGCGCCCATGGATGGCGGGAACGAGCTGCGGGAGATCAAGAAGGAGATCATCGAGGCGCGGGGCCTCATCATCAAGTCCAACAACCTCGCGAGCAGCCTGAGCTCCGAGGTGCGCAGCATCGGCAAGCGCCAGGCCTCGTACGAGCGGCACTTCTCCCTGGGGTCGGTGGTGAGCTACGTCGTCGTGGCGATCGTGGCGTGGGCCGGGATCCAGCTCGCGTACGGGTACCGGCAGGCGGCGCTCAACGAGTCGCTCGCCGTCGCGAGGGCGGACGCGGCCGCGTCCAAGAAGGAGCTCGCGGAGCTCAAGCGGGAGTCCGAGGCGCACGGCAAGGGCAAGGGCGGCGCGAGCCTGCTCGACCTGTACGGTCTCATCCACGAGGGCGAGCGCCAGAAGGCGATCGAGGCGTACGACGCGCTCGATCGCGCGAGCCTCACGCCGCTCGAGGCCAAGCTGCTCGCGGACGCGATCGACGAGTTCCGCGGCGAGCTGTCCATGCAGCACTACACGGCCGGCCTCGCCTTCGCCACCCAGCAGAAGTACGCGGAGGCGGTCGAGGAGCTCAGGGCCTCGCTGCGCTACAAGGAGGACTCCGGGCACGCCAAGGCGGCGCAGATCGAGCTCGCCAACGCCCTGCGGCTCCAGGGCAAGCCGCGCGAGGCGATCGCCGTGCTGCAGAAGCTCGTCGAGGAGAGGCTCGACCGCGAGCTCGCGGACGACGCCTTCTGGTACCTCGCGCTCGCCCACGAGGAGGCGCACCAGCGCGACGAGGCGCGGTCGGCGCTGCGCGCGCTCATGCGGCAGTACCCGGACAGCCAGTACTTCCGCGCGGCGCGCCAGAAGGTCGCCGAGATCGAGATCCACCTGAACGCGCCGTGACCCACCCCCTCGGTCCCCCTCCCGACGACGACGAGACCTACCCCTCGGTCCCCTCCCGAAACGGGAGGGGAGGCAACTGAACCGGTCTTTTCAGGATCAATACAGCTGCGCCCCTTCCCGCGGCGGGAAGGGACGGGGCTGAGTTGCTAGTCCTCGGAGAACGCCACTGTCTTTGCCGGAGGAACCGCGCTGCAACGCGCGTCAGGAGAAAACGGGGTCAGGACCCATCACTTGTCATATAGCGCCGACTCGAGTCGCTCGATTCATCGTTTCATCTGATTGCTCGTACCATCGAACCGCCGCAGGACGTTCGCCACCTGGTTCGGCGACATCCCGAGCGCAGCGCCGATCTCCGTGTGCGTCGACGAAGTCCACCTCTTCAGGGGGCGCGACGGGCGCCACTGTGCATGATGTGGTGCCAGGACCCCGGGAAATCGGTGCGCGGCCTTCTCGCCAGCGAATCAACCGAGCGGACGTGGGCCTATATGACAAGTGATGGGTCCTGACCCCAGTCGTCACTACCCCAGTCGTCACTGACCCCAGTCGTCACTATATGACAAGTGATGGGTCCTGACCCCAGTCGTCGACCCCAGTCGTCACTTCCCGCGGCGGGAAGGGACGGGGCTGAGTTGCTAGTCCTCGGAGAACGCCACTGTCTTTGCCGGAGGACCCACGCTGCAACGCGCGTCAGGATCGGTGGGGAGACGGGGATCGCGGGCGCCATCCCCAAACCATGCCTATGCACCTTCGAATCAGCCTGTGGTAGAGTCTTGGAGAGGATTAGAGAGGTGCGTCCATGATTTTTCATGTCGTTGTCGAGAAGGCCGAGGACGGGTGGTTCGTCGTCGAGTGCCCGGCGCTGCCGGGATGCGTCTCCCAGGGTAAGGACCAGAAGGAAGCTCTGGAGAACATCAGAGAGGCGATCACCGCGTGGCTGTGGGCGGAAGACCAGAAGGCCGCCGGCACGATCAAGAAGCGTCGGGGCGCGTCGTCCATCGTCGTCGCGGTCTGATGGGCAGGCTCGGCAACATAAGCGGCGCCGACGCCGTCAAGGCTTTCCGTAAGCTGGGCTGGACAGTGGTCGGTCAGGTGGGAAGCCACGTCGTGCTCGTGAAGCCCGGCCTGCGCGTGAACCTGTCCGTGCCTCAGCACCGCGAGTTGTCCATCGGCACGCTGCGGGCGCTGGTCCGGCACGCGGGGATAACGGTGGAAGAGTTCCTCGCGCGCGTCCGCTGTCGCGGCTAGTCATCCAGCCGCTTCTCCGGCTGTGATATAGTTCCGAAGCGTAGGGGTTTCGTCGCAGAAGGCGATATGTAAACTCGTGGGGGTAAAGTACGTTTGTCCCGACGCACTCGCGAGGGATCGAACTTCGTCGCGGAACATCTCTTGTGACAAGTTCCTGGAGCCAAAGTGCGTTAATGGCTCTGATATGCGGCCGAGGAGGGCTAGCCGGCCCGCGTGTTCGGGCCGCTGCGAAGAGAGGAGGACCGGATGCAGGCATGGCTGTGGACGATGCTCGCGGCGCTCGTGCTCGGCGCGTGGCCGGCGGCGTGCGGCGACGACGGCGGCGCGGGCGGCGACTCGGACGGCGACAGCGACTCGGACGGCGACGGCGACTCGGACACCGACGGCGACACGGACACCGACAGCGACACGGACACAGACAGCGACACGGAGTGCGGGGAGGACTACGGTCCGGGCAACGTCGCGGCGTGCCAGGAGATGGAGGACGCCGTCAACGGGATGGCGTGCTACGCGGACAACCCGATCGACCTAGACTGCGAGCTGGTGCAGGAGGAGGCGGACTCCTGCTGCGACCTCTCCGGCTTCTACGACTGCGCGCTCGGCTGCTACGGCTGCAACGGCAGCATCCCCACCTTCGACAACGAGACCTTCACCGACGAGTGCGTTCCGCTGGCGGAGTGCTGAGCCGGCGCTCTCCGAGCTGTGTTATAGTTCGCGAGGGGTCGGGAAGTGTCGCGGAACAAGTCATACGACAAGTCGCCGGAGCCGAAGTGCGTTCGTGAGGCCTGCGCGCACGGAGGCGCTGCCTTGCGGACCGCGGCGAACATAGCGGTGATCTTGCTGTCCGTTTCCTGCACGGGCGTGCCGAGTAGATCCACGGCGCCCGACGGCGGGTCGGACACGGACACCGGCACGGAGAGCGAGACCGCCACGGAGACCGACACCGATCTCTATGCGGGCGATCCGATGGAGACGTGCTGGGGAACCAGCCTTCCGACCAATAATGACGTCTTGCTCAAAGACGGAATTGTTGAGGTGGAAATGTTTCCAGATGGGACGTCACTGTCGGCGTTGGCTACGGGAACGGTCTACATTCACGATGCGAACGGCGACTTGTTGAGCACGATCGCGGTAGGGCAGGCGGAGTTCCATTTCTTTCTGACCGCCGCCGAGACGCTCTCGGACGGCGGGTTCGTGGTGCTCGGGGAGTTCGTCTCCGATCTGACGCTGGCAGAGGGCACTCCGCAGGAGGTCACGTTGAGCTGCGATCTGCCGTCGCAAGACGGGATCGTCCTCGCGCGGTACTCCCAGGACGGCGTCCTCGTGTGGGCGCGCGAGGTGTGCGATGCGGCCGACGAGTTGGATTTCAAATTCGACGGCTC
>Ga0315287_10008488_pt1 | contig 10381 bp, 9 predicted proteins | sample YL17G11_0_MG_FD_205037 | JGI IMG/M metagenome (GOLD analysis project Ga0315287, IMG submission 205037) | Sediment microbial communities from Yellowstone Lake, YNP, Wyoming, USA - YL17G11_0 | ecosystem: Environmental > Aquatic > Freshwater > Lake > Sediment | place: USA: Wyoming | collected...
CGGCAAGAACGAGGAGGTCAAACACCGCACCTCGAAGCTCCTCCAGGAGGGGGCGATCTTCGCCTTCGGCCTGTCGGAGAAGGAACACGGCGCGGACATCTACTCCAGCGACATGATGCTCTACCCGCAGGGGGACGGCGCCTGGCGGGCCAACGGCGACAAGTACTACATCGGCAACGGCAACCAGGCGGCTCTGGTCTCCACCTTCGGCAAGATGGCGGACACCGGGGAGTACGTCTTCTTCGTGGTGAACTCCCAGCACCCGAACTACGAGTGCGTCCGGAATGTCATCGACAACCAGTCCTACGTGGCCGAGTTCGCCCTGCACGACTACCCGATTACCGCGGCCGATATCACCGACCGCGGCCAGGAGGCCTGGGACACCTCGCTCAACACCATCAACGTCTGCAAGTTCAACCTGGGCTGGGGCGCCATCGGCATCTGCACCCACGCCTTCTACGAGGCCATGAACCACGCGGCGCACCGGAAACTGTTCGGCAACTACGTGACCGACTTCACCCACATCCGCCAGCTCTTCACCGACGCCTACTGCCGGCTCGTCGCCATGAAGCTTTTTGCCCTGCGCGCCACCGATTACCTGCGTTCGGCGAGCGAGCAGGACCGGCGGTACCTGCTTTACAACCCCATGGTCAAGATGAAGGTGACCACCCAGGGCGAGGAGGTCATCAACCTGCTCTGGGACGTGATCGCCGCCAGGGGCTTCGAAAAGGAAACCTACTTCGAGAGCGCCGCGCGCGACATCCGCGCCCTGCCCAAGCTAGAGGGCACCGTGCACGTCAACATGGCCCTGATCATCAAATTCATGCCCAACTACTTCTTCAGCCCGGCCGAGTTCCCCGAGATCCCCCGGCGACGCGACGCGGCCAACGACGACTTTCTCTTCCGCCAGGGGCCGACCAAGGGTCTGGGCAAGATCCGGTTCCACGACTACAACCTGGCCTACCGGAGCGTCGACCTGCCCAATGTCCGGGTCTTCCGGGAGCAGATCGAAATTTTCAAGGAGTTCTTGATGGCCTCGCTCGCCACCATGAAGGAGCAGGGCAAGGACATCGACTTCCTGCTCCAGGTCGGGGAACTCTTCACCCTGGTGGCCTACGGCCAGTTGATCCTCGAGAACCGGGGGATTTACCAGGTGGGTGACGACCTCGTGGACCAGATCTTCGACGTCATGGTCCGCGACTTCTCGCGCTACGCGCTCGCCATTTACGGCAAGCCGATCGCCACGGAAGAGCAGCAGCGGCTCTGCCTGAGGATGATCCGCCGGCCGCACCCCGACCCCGCCCGCACCGAACGGGTCTGGAACCGCCACGTCTTCGCGCTCAAGGACGCCTACACCATGAACCCGTGAGGCGGCCCCGGCCGAAGGGCGGAACGCGGGACAAGGCCCGCATGCCAGGCGCACAAATCCCGAGGGACGGGGCAGGATCGGGGCTCTCGGGTCCGCCCGCTCCCCCCGTTCACGACCGTGCGGCGCGGGCGCGGGTCCTCTGCCCCCGTTACAGAAAAGGCTCCGCCGCCAGCACCTCCCCCAGGTCGTCCACGATCTGGCGCACGTTTTCGTACCGCACTCCCGCCTCGGTGGAGAAACGCAGCAGCATGGCGTTCAATCGCTCGGGAATGTAGCCGTGGAGCTTGCGCAGGTTCATGATCCGGTAGGGGTAGAGCAGCGAGGCGTCCCGGTCGGAAAGGGTCTCGTTCGCCGGCCCGTCTTCCGCGCGGTTCGCCCGGGTTTCGTGGAACGTGGCCTCGCCCTTGCCGACGCAGAACTGCAGGAGGTTCCCCACCCGCCACACGTCGCACTCGCCGGTGTCCTGATCCAGGTCGAAATCGATCCAGCGCAGGCGGCCCGTACCCGACTCCACGATCAGGTGATCGTTGCGGATGTCGCCGTGGCACAAACCGTGGTCGTGAAGAAAGGCGAGCGCGGAAAGAGCCTCCCGCAGCCGGCGCAGAATACCCGGGCAGCAGGTGAACAGGTATTCCTCGTGGCCCATGTGCAGGTCGAAGACGTGCGCAAACAGGGTGTCGCCGGGGATCACATCGATGACCCGCACCGGGTTGCCCGCCACGTCGCGGATCGTCACCCCCTGCATGAAGCCCTCGTGACCGCGGGTGACCTCGAGAACCCGCGCTTCCTTCTCGGGGTTGCGGCGGCAGGCGAAGACCCGGGAGCCGATCCGGGTGTCGAATTCTTCCAGGAAGACGAGCTTGAGGATCCGCGTCTGGCCGTCCTGCAGGTCGAAGGCCCGCTTCACCCAGTACTTCGGCTGGTCCTCCAGGCCGAAGCGGGGCTCGTAGATCTCGCCCAGGATGAAGAACTCCCGGAAGCCCAGCCGCAGCACGTCCCCGCGGTAGATGTGGTAGAAGTTGGTCGTGTCCTGCTTCACCGGCAGGGGCGAGGAAACCCGGAGGCCGGTGCCCTCCTGGATGCGACGGACCAGAAGTTCGGAATCCGGATGGGTCTCGGGCATTTGGCGGTCCTCCGGTTCATGACGCCCGGCCCGCGCGGCGCCGCAGGCGCCCCCAAATCATCCCGGGGCCCGTGGGCGGGGAACGGGACCCCGGGCTCCGGGGGGCACAGCCGGACGCGGGTTTGCGGGCGTCCGTTTCGCGCCATGATAGATCCCGGCCGGTTCTTTTTCCAGGGCCTGGGGCCGCCCCGAGCCGCATTGACGGCCGGGGGGACACCCTTTATGCTCGCAATGCCGCTTCTGCCGGGAGGAATCCTGGAGACCTGACGGTCCAAGGGCGGGCCCGCGAGACTCGCGCCTCCCGCAGCCGCGGCCGGCATGGGCGGTTTTCACGCTTGCGGCACGTGGGGGGTCCAGTAGCACCTTGGCGCGCATCGCCGCGGTTCACTTTTTGACCGGAGCATGGGCAGATGGAACCTTTGGCACGATTTCTCCGGAAATGCAAGCGCTTTCTCGTCGGCCTGCCGGCCAGCCTGGTTCTCGGCTTCGACGTCCTCCTCTTCAACCCGCTCCTCTGTCTGCTCCCCTACGGCTGGGCCTTCCCCGTTACGCGCTGGCGGGGAGACCTGCACTTCCGCCTCATGAAGGATCTCCGGGCGCGCGTCCTGAAAGACCTGGGGGAGTGCCTGCCGGAGAGATCCGCAGCGGAGCGGCTGGCGATCGCGCGCCAGGTCTTTCAGGTACAGGCCACCTTCTTCTACGACTCCTACCTGTGGACCCGCTACCGCACCCGCATCTGGCCGCAGAGGTTCGCCACCTTCCGCGGCAGGGAGTTCCTGGACGCCTCGCTCGCGAAGGGGGGCGGCGCGATCCTGTGCACCATGCACTTCCACCACTACTTCTACCCCGGCGGGTTCCTGCTCTCGCTCGGCTACGATGTGGCCCCCTACGCGGTCTGGCCCTCGGACATGAAGAAGGTGAACTTCTTCGTCAAGCTCCACCACACCTACATCTTCCGGATGTCCCGGTGGAAGTCCCACGCCCGCTACATCTTCTCCGGCCGACAGCAACAGGGGGAGATCAAGCGGCGACTGCGGGAGAACTGCGTGTTTTACGCCCTGCTGGACATCCCGCTCCCCGAGAAGCAGGACCTCGTGCCGGTTGCCTTCCTCGGCGGCACGGCCCTCTTCCCCGCCAGCCTGATCCACCTCCAGCACCAGACCGGCGCGCCGTTTCACGTGCTGTACGCCTTCCGGGACGAGAAGGACTGGCGGAAGCAAACCGTGGTCATCACCCCCGAACTGCCGTTGACTGGCCGGGTCGAGGAGGACCTCCAGCTCACGGTGAGCGAGTTGGAGAAAGGCATCCGGCAGCACCCGGGCTTCTGGTGGGGTTGGGGCCTGGTCGGGCGGATGCGGCCCGAGCACATCCGCAAGGTGCGGGAGCGCCGGGACTACTCGACCAGGATCCGCTACGGGAAGAGGGAAGGGGAGCCCGGGGCAGAATAGGAGTGCAGTGGCCGGGCCCGCCCCGTCTTCGTTGGATGCCTTCCCCGATGCCCGTTCTGGCACCCATCGCCAGGGGTGCAGTCAAAGTCGGGGCAGATCCGGATCTCTCCGTGTAATCCACGGCTTATCAAGAAGGATCAAGGCGGAAGTATTCTTCTTTCAGGGGCCTGTGTGTTGCGATCGTCGCGAAATCCCGATCCCGGTTGAGCAAGAGGGCCCCGCTTTCCATGGCGATTTGAGCAATACAGCAGTCAATGGGGCTGTTCACCGTGACCCCCTTTCGACGAAGGTCGAAATAGATACGGGCAGCGTTGCGCCAAGTGGACTCTGTGACCTCAAGGTAGTACTGGGTTGAGAGATACTCCTCGAGCAGATTCCATTCTCGCGAGTTCCGGGCGCCTTGCAGGAGTTCGAGTTGCGTGAACCGGGTGAGCACGCAAATCTCCTGTCCCATTCTATCCTGGAAACTCTTGACGATCCGCCCTTCCCTGTCTCTCAAGACCTCGATCCAAACCGAGGTGTCCACGAGGATCATGTGCGCAGTTTCCTCAGTTTCTTGTGATCGAAATCTCCAACGAGCCCGACCTTGCCCGCAAGCTTTGTCAGATCCTTGCGCTTTTTCAGCCGAATCAGCTCCCGCAGGGCCTCGTGGACCAGTTCTTTCTTGGTCCTGGCCTGGCTGACCGCAAAGGCATCGGCAAGCAGATCATCATCAATCGCGATGTTGGTCCTCATCTCGTTCCTCCTTGTCCGGATCCGCATTACATACACCTATCATACACACGGCCCCCCGTCCGTCAAACGGTTTTGATTCTTTCCCCAAACCCGGCCCCCCTGTATGCGCGGGGGGCGATAAGGGTCGAGGCCACGGATGCCGCGACAAGCCGCGTTTAGAGTCTACCGTTGCAACATCCACGCTTCTGCGTAGATGTTGTCAGCACCTCCCTTTTGGGAGCAGGCCCTTTTGGGTCCCGGGGGCCGAAGGATGGCCAGATGCAAGGCGCGCGAGATCCCGAGGAATGAGGCGACCATTCTCGTACGCCGCAGTGACGAGGGATGAGCGCAACGCCGCAGATGACCGGCATGCGGCCCCCGGATTACGGGTGGATCATCGAACCAGGACCTCGTACGGCCGGGGGCTATCGCCGTCCCGGCTCGGCAGGTCCCCGAGCAGGCCCGCCTGATCCAGCTTGGCGGCGATGTGGAAGACCACCCACGCCCCGCACAGATCGCAGTCCACGTCGTTCCCATAGCAGCAGTAGGGGTGTACGAACTCCTTTCCTTCCAGGTAGAGGGGGAGCACGAACTGCTTGGATGGGCACCGGTCGGTGACGCGCCGGGCGTTCTCCGAGAGGGTGAGTTCCAGACTCCCGCGGCTGTTCCAGACGAAATCCGGGAACTTCTCCTTGAGCCGAATCACCTCTTTCACCGCCCGGTCCCGCCGCTCCAGGGCGCCCCAGGTCAGCTCGGAGGCGTCCCGGGCGGGCGGCACGTAGAAGGAGAAGGTCATCCCCTGGGCGCGAGTCGGCCTGAGCAACTGGACCAGGTCCTCGAGCGCCTCCTCGTTCTTCCTGGTCACCACGCACTGGCACATGACCGTGGGGGAGAACGTCTCCGGGACCCGGCCCAGGGTCTTCATCACCCTCCGGAAGGCGCCCCGGCCCCGCACCTCGTCGTTGATTTCCGGAGGCCCGTCCACGGAGACCACGTAGATGCACCGGGGCAGGTCGATCAGGTCCAGGGTGCCGTTGGTGGTCACGTGGTTCCGGGCGAAGTGCCGGGTGCCTTCCCACAGCACGTCGGGCCGGAGCAGGGGCTCGCCCCCCATCCAGAGCATGGTCTGGATGCCGTGCCGGGCCTGGATCTCGCCGAGCCTGCGGACCATGGTGGCCGAGTCCATCTCGTCCCGGGCCTCGCAGGGGTTGCCGTCCCGGTAGATGAAGCAGTGCCGGCATTGCAGGGTGCAGCGGTTAGTGATGTTCACCATGGCGGCGGGGTACTGCCGGTGTTCCGGTTCCGGTGTCATGAACCTTCGCCCTCCCCCTGTCGGCGCGGCAACGGCTTCCGGCGGCGTCGCCAACCGGTCCCTGGAATCGCGAGAAGCCGAGCCAGGGGGTGGAGACTCAAGACCGATACGCCCCCGGCGTGCTCGACAGGAACGGATCCGGGCCCGCAGGAGCGGCAGACCCGGTTGTGAAGAGTCGCCGCGCGGCGCGCCTGAAGCGACTCAGGGACGATCTGCCCGTTTGAGAAGGGGGCGAATTCTCGTGGCGATGGTCTCGCTCAGGTCCGCCAGGGTGAGGCTGAGGGCCGACACCTGGGCGCCGTAGCCCTCGTCCCGGACGGCCCGGCTCACCGTGGACTCCTCGCTCCAGAGAATCGTCTTGCCGTCCTTCCCGTAGAGGACCCACTGCGCCTTGAGAAGCGCCTGCCGCCCGGCCACGAGATCGAAGCGCAGGATGTCGACCGAGACCCGGTGCTCGACCGGAACGGCCCGCCTCCAGGACACCACCGAAACGCGGTCCGGCGAAAGGAGGTTCGACAGGTTTTCCGAGAGCACCTGGGCGATGTCCTCGCGCAGCGAACCGGCCCAGCGGTGGAATTCCCCGAGCCGGACCTCGTTCTCGCCGGCCCGGACCACGATCTGCGGCCGGTTAAGGTAGTCCGCCAGGGCGACCGGGCCGACCCCCAGGCGGGTTGCGGTGCCCCCGGGGACTTCCTGCCCTGCTGTGGCAGGCGCCTCGACGGCACTCAGGGTGTAGAACCGCGTGGGGGCGGAGCCGAAGCAACCGGCGAGGACCGCCGCCAGCAGCCCGAGAACCCCCGCCCGCAAGCGGAAAAAAGAGGTTTGTCTCATCTCTCTCTCCTTCCTCTGTGCCGTTTGGCGCCGGCGCCGGCCCCCGCGCACGAACCAACGAGGATCTGCGTCCTCAATCCTCCGGAGGGGCCTCCCTACGCCTGCCCGCGCGCGAACCCACGACCCCTGCGGGTCACTCCTCTTTACCCTGCTTCTTTCCCCTCAGCAGGGCTTCCGGGTGCAACTGGAGGTATTCGGAGAAAACCCGGAGGGAAAGGGCCGCGTTGGCGACCTCCTCCAGGGCCAGACCGACGTCGTGGACCAGCACCGAGTTGTCCGAGGCGACGCCCTCCACGGAAACCAGGGTCTTGCTGGCCTGGGCGAGGGAATCCCGGGCCGCAGCCAGGGTCTGCTCGATCTGCAGGGGCACCCCTTCGGCCTTGCGGACCAGGCTGCGGAAGTCCTCGGAGGCGTCCTTGAGACTGGCGAGGATGGGCCCGGTGTGCTCGTTGATCTTGGCGAGGGCCTCCCGGGCCTCCTTCACCCCGGCGCTCAGGTCCCGCAGGCTCAAGGCGATCTCCGGCGAGTTCACGGCCCGGTCGATGCCCGCCAGGGAGCTCTGCAGCTTCTGGAACAGTTCCCGGAGCGGCAGTTCCTGCGCGGTCTTCAGGAGTTCGGCGAAGGGGGAGGTGATCGTGGGGATCTCCGGGTACCTGCTCTTGATGCCCACCAGGTGGGCCGGCTTGTCGGGGTACATGTCCAGGTCGATCATGACCTGGCCCGTGACCATGCTAAGCTGTTGGAGCTGGGCGCGCAGCCCCTTTTCGATGAGCAACTGCAGCTCGTTGTCGCTTCCCTCCACGCCGACGATGCGGCCGCCTTTCTCCGGCAGGAATTCCATGGTCACGGGGATGAGAAAGGACTGGTCGCCGGGGTCGTAGCGCAGCCCGATGTCGGTGACGGAACCGACCTTCACCCCGCGGAACATGACCGGGGAGCCGACGCTCAGTCCCTTCACGGAACCGTCGAAGTACATGACACACTTCTTGGTCTTGCTCAGGAACTTGCCCGACCCGAAAATCACGACCGCGATCACGAGCAGCCCGACCCCGCCCGCCACGAAGCCGCCGATGAGGGCCCGGCTGGCCGGCTTTCCCATGGTTCATCTCCTTTCGGTCTCTTTTCTGCCCCCCGCGTCCCGGGTCCGGGGGGCTTCCCGCGTCCACGCCAGGAACGGAGACGCCACCCCCCCGTGGGGCAACGACACCCCGTTTCCCCCAAGTCACGCCAGGAAGCAGGGCTTCGGGGCTTCCCCCGGCCCGGCTTCGACCTGCGCTTCCCCGCGGGTGAGAAAGCTCCTCACCGTGGGGTGGCCGCACTCGGCGAGCAGTTTCTTCGGGTGTCCGGTGGCGATTATGGTCCTGGTCTCCGCATCGAGAAAGACGGAATTGTCGCCGACCGCGAAGATGCTGGCCAGTTCGTGGGTGACGACCACCAGGGTGGCGCCCAGGCTGTCCCGGAGTTCGAGAATCAGGTCGTCGAGCCGGCGGGCGCTCACCGGATCGAGCCCCGCGGAGGGCTCGTCGAAAAACAGGATCTCGGGGTCCAGCGCCATGGCGCGGGCGAGCCCCGCGCGCTTCTTCATGCCGCCGCTGACCTCCGAGGGGTAGTAGTCCTCGAAGCCCGACAGGCCCACCAGCGCGAGCTTGAGGGAAACCAGCTCGCGGATCTCGCCGGGGCTCAGATCCGTGTACTCCTCCAGGGTCAGGGCCACGTTCTCTGCCAGGGTCATCGAACTCCACAGGGCCCCGCTCTGATAGAGAATGCCGCAGCGTCTCAATAGGCGCTCCTGTTCGGCCGGCTCCGAGTCCCACAGGCTCGTCTCCCCGTAGTACACCTTGCCGCCGGCCGGCTGCTTGAGCCCCACCAGGTGTCTGAGCAGGGTGCTCTTGCCGCAGCCGCTCCCGCCCATGATGATGAAGATGTCGCCCCGGTTGATCGTGAAGGTGAGGTCCCGCCCCAGCACGAAGTCCCCGTAAGCCATGGTGAGATCCCGCACCCGGATGTGGGGTTCCCGCTCCGTCATGCCGGGCCTCCTCCTTGCTAGATACCCAGAACGTCGCACAGCACCGTGATGATCGCCGTGGCCACGATGATGCTCACGATGCCGGTCACCACCGCCGAGGTGGTGGCATCCCCCACCGCCGAGGCGCTGCGGCCGCACTGCATGCCCCGCAGGCACCCGGCCAGGGCCACCAGGATGCCGAAAACGAACCCCATGAAGATGCCGATCCAGACGTTCGTGAGGCTCACGGCTTCCCGGGTCTGGACGTAGTACTCCATCACGTTGATGTCGAGCCCGACCACGGCCACGACGAGCCCGCCCAGGATGCCCATCAGGTCCGCGTAGACGGTGAGCAGGGGCATCATGACGGCCAGGGCCAGGACGCGGGGCAGCACGAGGAAGTCCACGGGGGAGATGCCGGCGGTCCGGAGCGCGTCGACTTCCTCGTTGACCTGCATGGTCCCGATCCGCGCCGCGAAGGAGGCGCCAGTGCGGCCGGTCATGATGATCCCGGTCATAATGGCCCCCATGGCGCGCACCATGGCGATGCCGACCAGGTCGGCCACGTAGATCTGTGCCCCAAACAGGCGGAGCTGGATAGCCCCCACGAAGGCCAGAATCAGGCCCACGAGAACGCTGATCAGCGAGACGATGGGCAGGGCGGCGGCGCCGCACTCCTGCATGATCTGCCAGAGGTCGGAGCGCCGGTACTGGGCCCGCCCCAGCAGCATGCGGGTCAGGGACGCCACGGTCTCCCCGAGGAACTCCAGGGTCTCGACGATCGAGAGCCAGAAATTCACGGCCGAGTCGCCCAGACCTTCGAGCAGGGGGGGCCGCAGAGCCTGCCGGCGCGCCTCCTTTTGCTCCGGAACCGCCCTGGCCAGGGCAAGCAGCCGCGTGACTCCCTGGGGCAGGCCCTGCGGGTCGACCCGGATGCCGGCCTGGGAGCAGAAATCGAAGACCTGGAGCAGCGCGGTGAGAAGCCCGCTGTCCCAGCCGGTCAGTTCCCGGGAGTCGAAGCCGACGCAGCGGATGCCGGGGTCGCTTTCGATCCGCTGGCGCAGATCGGAGACCGCCGGCGTCGCGCCCCCGGTCTTCCACTTGCCCCGAAGACGGACCAGCAGGGTCTCGCCGGAGGGACGGCCGAACTCCAGGCCTCCCTCCACGGCTGGCGCGCCAGACGCGGGCCGTTTTTCCTTCATCGTCCTTCCTTCCCCGGCCCCGATGGCGGGTCCAACCTCTTCCAAGACCAGAAGCAAAGAGCGTCGGGGTGACCGACAGATCGGCAGGCAGGGCAAAAAACTGAAGCGGGAAGCCGGGCTTCAACAGGTCCGGGAGGCGACAGGCCCCCGGGGCCCGGATTCCGGGCGCGGGCCCCGCAGGCCAATCGCGGCGGAAAGCGCCGGGCCGGCCGCCTGGGTGACCCGGATCAGCAGAACCCGGCGTACCGGCGCAGCCTTCTTGCCGCAGGTCGGAACCATGCGGACCAACGAGGGAATCGACGCCCTCAGGTTCTTGTTCCGCAACCATAACGCTTTTGCGTGCATGTGGCAACCCGCGTCCCTGGGTAGCAGGGACT
>Ga0315287_10008489_pt1 | contig 10380 bp, 7 predicted proteins | sample YL17G11_0_MG_FD_205037 | JGI IMG/M metagenome (GOLD analysis project Ga0315287, IMG submission 205037) | Sediment microbial communities from Yellowstone Lake, YNP, Wyoming, USA - YL17G11_0 | ecosystem: Environmental > Aquatic > Freshwater > Lake > Sediment | place: USA: Wyoming | collected...
AAGGCGCTTCGCTGCAGATCCCGGCCGGCTGGCGGGTGGGTGTCATCGGCGCCAATGGCAGCGGCAAGTCGAGCCTGTTTGCGCTGCTGCGCGGGGAAATCCAGGTCGAGGCCGGTCACTGCGAGGTACCGCGCGACTGGCGTATTGCCGCCGTTGCGCAGGAAACGCCGCCGCTGCCGCAGCCGTCCATCGAGTTCGTCCTCGACGGCGATACCGAACTGCGCCAGGTCGAGCGTGCGCTGGTCGTGGCCGACGCCGCCCATGACGGTCATGCGCTCGCCGAACTGCATACCCGTCTCGAGGCTATCGAGGGCTACAGCGCCAAAGCGCGTGCCGCGGCGTTGCTGGCCGGCCTGGGCTTTGCAAGCCAGGACCTCGAGCGCCCCGTCGCCGACTTCTCCGGCGGCTGGCGGATGCGGCTCAACCTGGCGCAGGCACTGGTCAGCCGGGCGGACCTGCTGCTGCTGGACGAACCCACCAACCACCTCGACCTCGATGCAGTGGTCTGGCTGGAGCGCTGGCTGGAGGGTTTCCGCGGCACGCTGCTGCTGGTCTCGCACGATCGCGACTTCCTGGACGGGACCGTCACGCACATCGTCCATCTCGAACGCGCTGCGCTTACGCATTACACGGGCGATTACTCGGCGTTCGAAACCCAGCGGGCGGCGCGTCTGGCCGTGCAGCAGGCGATGTACGAGAAGCAGCAGCGCGAAATCGCGCACATGACGGGCTTCATCGAACGGTTTCGCGCCAAGGCCAGCAAGGCGCGGCAGGCGCAGAGCCGCCTGAAGGCGCTTGATCGACTCGAGCACATCGCCGCCGCACACGTCGATGCACCGTTCGACTTCGAATTCCCCCAGCCGCTGCGCGCGCCGGACCCGCTGCTCACGCTGGAGGACGCGACGCTGGGCTACGGCAGCCGTGCAGTGGTGCAGGAAGTGCAGATCTCACTGCGTCCGGGCGCCCGGCTCGGGCTGCTCGGCCCCAACGGCGCGGGCAAGTCGACGCTGATCCGCTCGCTCGCCGGCGAGCAAGCCCTGCTCGCGGGACGGCGCGTGGCCGGGCACGGCCTGGAGACGGGATACTTCGCACAGCACCAGGTAGAGCAGTTGCGCGGCGACGAATCACCGCTGCGCCACCTGATCCGGCAGGAGCCGCGCGCCAGGGAACAGGACCTGCGCAATTACCTCGGCGGCTTCGACTTCCGTGGCGACATGGCCGACGCCCCGGTCGAGCCGTTCTCCGGCGGCGAAAAGTCGCGGCTGGCGCTTGCACTGCTGGTGCGCCGTCGGCCGAACCTGCTGCTGCTGGACGAACCCACCAACCATCTCGACCTCGAGATGCGCCATGCGCTGACGCGCGCGCTGGCCGGTTACGAGGGCAGCCTCATCCTCGTTTCGCACGACCGTGCACTGCTGCGCACTGTCTGCGACAGCTTCATGCTGGTCGCGGACGGCCAGGCCACGCCCTTCGACGGCGACCTGGATGACTACCTGGCGTGGCTCACGGCGCGGCGTGAGGCTGCAAATCAGGACTCAACCGCGCTCGGCGCGGCCGCGCAAAGGGAAAGCCGCAGAAACCAGCGCGACAACGCCGCGGCCGAGCGGCAGCTGAAGCTCGCGCGCCGTCGGCCGCTGTTGAAAGAGTCAACCCAGCTGGAGTCGAAGATGGCGAAGCTCGAGGCGGAGCGCAAGGAGCTGGAGGCAAGACTCGCCGATACTGCTTACTACGCCGAGACACCGTCGGCGGCCGTGCAAGCGACCAGCCGCCGCTGCGCCGAACTCATCGTGCAGATCGGCGCGGCCGAGGAACGCTGGTTGCAGGTGCACGCGGAACTGGAGGACATCGGCGAGGCCTGAGCAGAGGGTTCGTATGCGGGTAGGTTGGGACCTCCAATCATTGGCCCTGCTTCCTGCCCCCTATTCTCAATACGACCTTGCCCACCGCCCGCCGCTGCTCCATCGAAGCAAACGCCTGCGCGTAATCGTCCAGCGGATGGACCTCGCCGACCACGGGCCTGAGCTTGCCGGCCTCGAACAGCTGCCACAGCTCGCGCACGTTCTGCAGCTGCAGCTGCGGCTCGCGCTGCGCAAAGCTGCCGAAGAACACCCCTACCAGTGCCGCGCCTTTCAACAACAGCAGGTTCATCGGGATCTTCGGAATGTCGCCGGCCGCGAAACCGACCACCAGGTAGCGCCCCTTCCACGCCAGGCTACGCACCCCGGCCTCGGCATGCGGTCCACCGACTGCGTCGTAGACGACATCCACGCCCTTGCCGCCGGTGATCTCCTTCACTCTCTCGCGCAGGTCCTGGGTTGCGTAGTTGACCAGCTGGTCGGCGCCGATGCGGCGCGCCACCTCGAGCTTGGCGTCGCTGCTCGCCGCCGCGATCACCCGGGCGCCCATGAGCTTGCCAAGCTCAATGGCCGTCGTGCCCACGCCGCTCGCCGCACCCAGCACCAGCATCGTCTCGCCTGCCGCCAGTTGCGCCCGCTGCCTGAGGGCGTGGTAGCTGGTGAAGTACGTCAGGCACACGCCACTCGCCTGCTCGAAATCCAGCGTGCCCGGCATCGGCAGCAGCCGCTCCTGCCGGACGACAGCCCGCTCCGCGGCCGCGCCGCCACCGGCATAGGCCACGACGCGGTCGCCTGCCTTATGGCGCGTCACACCCTCGCCCACTGCGGCGATGACGCCTGCAAGTTCGAGGCCGGGTATGAACGGCATCGGTGGCCGCTCCTGGTAAAGGCCCCGCAGCATCAGCAGGTCCGGAAAATTGAGCGCGCACGCCATGACGTCCACCAGCACCGAACCGGGCGCCAGCGCCGGCTCCGGCCAGTCGGGCTCCAGCTTCAACCCCTCGATACCGGTCAGTGCATGGCAGACGAGCGCCTTCATCGCGAGTCCTCCGGATCGTGACGGGCTGGCTGGGCCGACAGCGTCGCGCCCCATTCGGCCTGGTTCAGCGCAGCATCGAGTTCGTCGTGATAGCCACCCGGACCGGCGAGCTCGAGCAGGCCGGCCTTGTCGAGCTTGGCTTTTACGCGCGGATTGGCGCCGCAGAGGATGACTGCGACACCGCGTCGCCTGAGGTCAAGCATCGCTTCCTCGAGGCTCTGGATGCCGGTGATGTCCATGAACGGCACCCTTTGCAGCATCAGGATCAGCCGTCGCGGGTCGCTGTGCGTCTGCGCCAGCGAACGCTCGAAGGTGTCGACCGCTCCGAAGAAGAACGGTCCGTCGATCGAGTACACCATGACACCGGGCGGCAGCGATCGCGACTGCCGCCTGGCGAGCACCGCTTCCAGGTCGGCTCCGCCGAGCGGCTGCACCTCCACCGACGATGACATGCGGCGCAAGAACTGGAACATGGCGAGGATGACGCCGACATTTACCGCCAGCACGAGGTCGCTGAACACCGTCAGCAGGAACGTGATCAGCAGCACGGCGACGTCGCCCCGCGGTGCACGCCGGACCATACCGGCAAAATGCCGGACCTCGCTCATGTTCCAGGCGACCACGAACAGCACCGCCGCAAGGGCCGCCAGCGGCACGTGGTCGGCCAGCGGCGCGAGGAACAGCAGCACCAGTACCAGGGTCAGCACGTGGAACAGGCCGGCCAGCGGGCTGTTGCCGCCGTTGCGCACGTTGGTTGCCGTACGTGCAATCGCGCCGGTGGCGGCGAAGCCGCCGAACAGTGGCACCGCCAGATTGGCGATGCCCTGCCCGATCAGTTCCTGGTTGGAATCGTGGCGCGTGTCCGCCATGCCGTCGGCGACCACCGCCGACAGCAGGGACTCGATGGCGCCGAGCATCGCGATGGCGAACGCCGGGCCGATCAGTTCCAGCACACGCGGGAACGTGATCTCCGGCAGCGCGAGGTTGGGCAGGCCGCGCGGGATACCACCGAACTCCGTGCCAATCGTCGCGACACCCTGGAAGTGGAACAAGGCCTGCAGCGTGGTGGCCAGCAGCAGCGCGACCAGCGGTCCCGGGACACGCCGCAATCCGGGCACCCTGGCGGAAAACACCACGGCCGCCAGGCTGATCGCGGCGATCGCGGCGGTGGCCCAGTGCAACTGCGGCATGACCTGCAGCAGCGCCCACACCTTTTCGTGGAAATGCTCGCCGCCAGTGACGGGCAGACCCAGGAAGTAGCGCCACTGGCCGACGAAGATGATCACGCCGATACCAGCGGTAAAGCCGGTGATCACCGGGTCGGGAATGTAGCGGATGATGCCGCCCATGCGGGTGAGTCCGAGCGCCAGCAGCATGGCCCCCGCCATGAAGGTCGCGATCTGCAGGCCGTCGATGCCGTACCTGGCCGTGACGCCCGCGAGGATCACCACGAAGGCACCGGTGGGCCCGGCGATCTGCAACCGGCTGCCGCCGAACAGTGAGACGAGTCCGCCGGCGATAATGGCCGTGTAGATGCCCTGTTCGGGTTTGGCGCCCGAGGCAATTGCGAACGCCATCGCCAGCGGCAGCGCGACGACGCCCACGACGAATCCCGCGACCAGGTTGCGCAGCCAGTGGCTGCGCGCCAGCAGACCGGCCTGCCAGGCCTCGCGAATCGCAATCATGTCTTGATCAGGTGCGGGCCGAGTTCATCGAGCGAGTGACAGCCGAGCAGCGTCATCGCGCGTTCCATTTCCACGCGCTGCAGGTTGAGCACGTGAGCGACGCCGGCCTCGCCGCCCGCCGCGAGCCCGTAGAGCGCTGCGCGCCCGATCATCACGGCGTCCGCACCCAGCGCCAGCGCCTTGAGAACGTCCGAACCGCGCCGGAATCCGCCATCGACGATGACCGAAAGCCTGCCGCCCACTTCGGCCGCCGTCTGGCCGACCAGTTCGATGCCGGTCGCGCAGGAATCGAGCTGCCGGCCGCCATGATTCGAGAGGACGATGCCGTCCGCGCCGATCTCCGCGCTGCGCTTGGCATCCTCGACGCAGAGGATGCCCTTCAGCACCAGCTTGCCCTGCCAGCGCGAGCGCATGCGCTCGAGGTCCGCCCAGTTGAGCGACGGATTGATCTGTGTCCCCATGAAGCGCACGCCCTGCAGCGCGGACCGTGCACCGACCGGAAGGAATTCGCCGAGATTGGCGAACTCGGGTGCACCGCGCGGCAGCATCACCTGCCATAGCCAGCGCGGGTGCAGCAGCACGTCGAGGACGCTCGAGGCGCTCAGTTTGAGCGGTCGCGAGTAACTGCGCTGATCCCACTCGCGCGCGCCGAGTGCCGGGACGTCCACCGTGACGACCAGCTTGTCGCAGCCCGCCTCGCGCGCCCGATCGATCAGCCGGTCCGAGGTCTTCTGGTCCTTGAGCGGATACAGCTGGAACCAGGCGGGGCGTTGCAGCTGCGCATTGAGCGCGCCGACGTCGTAGTTGCTGACGGTACTGAGCGTGAAGGCGATGCCGGCCGCGTCGGCGGCCCTGGCCAGCGCGAGGTCGCCCTGCGGCCACACCATGCCGTTGAAGCCGGTCGGCGCAATGATCAGCGGCAGCTGCAGCGCTTCGCCCAGCACTTCGCGCGACAGGTCGGGAAGTCCGCTGCCGACCAGCACGCGCGGCAGCCAGGTAATACGCTCGAAGATCGAACGATTCCGGCGCAGGCTGACTTCGTCCTCGGCACCGCCGTCCAGGTACTCCATCTCGAACCGCGGCAGTCGACGCTGCGCGACGCGATGCACCTCCTCGACCGACAGCGCCCGCCGGAAGTTGCCGCCCGTGTAGTAACGCCGCTTCATGGTCGGACACCGTCCTGGACCATTTGTGTGATCCTGGTCGCTGTCTCGAGCGCGCGCAGGCCATCCTCGCCCGTGACGACCGGCGGCGTACCCTCGCGGATCGCCTTCAGGAATGCCTCGATCTCATGGCGCAGCGCGTCACCCTGGTCGTAGGTGCGTTCCTCGATCAGCACATGTCCCTTCGGGACATCCGAGCCAGCGGGTGGCTTGCGCACGATCGTCAGGACCTTCTGCTGCAGGTCGATCGAGATGTAGGCGTCGTCCTGGAACAGGCGCAGCTTGCGCTCCATCTTCATGCTGACGCGGCTGGCGGTGGTGTTCGCCACGCAGCCGTTGGCGTAGCGGATGCGGGCGTTGGCGATGTCGAGTCCTGCCGAAAAAACCGACGCACCCACCGCGTCTATCGATTCGATCGGTGCGCCGACCAGGCTCTGGATGAGGTCGATGTCGTGGATCATCAGGTCGAGCACCACGTTGACGTCGGTGCCGCGCTCCTTGAACGGTGCGAGCCGGTGCGACTCGACAAAGCGCGGCGTGCCCAGTTCGCCGGCCAGGGCGAGTATCGCGGCATTGAATCGCTCGAGGTGACCGACCTGCAGGATGCGGCCAGCGCGGGCCGCCGTTTCGACCAGGCTGCGGGCTTCGGCAAGTGTCGTGGTGATTGGTTTTTCGACCAGCACGTGGATGCCGCGCTCCAGGCACTCTTTTGCAATCGGATAGTGCAGCGCCGTCGGCGTGGCGATGCTGACCGCGTCGACCGCGCCGAGGATCTCGCGATAGTCGGCCACGGGCCGGCATCCCGTTTCGGCACCGACCTGGTCGCGGTTCGCGGCGCTGGCGTCGACCACGGCCACCAGTTCCGCTTCCGGCAGCGCGGCGTACTTCTGTGCGTGGAAACGGCCGAGGTAGCCCACGCCGATGACCGCGGTCCGCACTTTCTGCATGGCTCCCGGCCTCTTGTCGACTGCTCCGTTCGATGGCCGATGATACTCATTGGCGGGGCTCGCAGCCGGTGCGTATTATCCTCAGGCTGAACCGCGAGCCCAGGCTGACTGCGATGACGATGCTGAAGAACCCGCGCCGGGACAAGTACTGGCTGCTGGCTGCCCTGCTGTTCGGGCTGCTCGTGCTGCCGTTTCTCGTACACCTGACCGGCCTGTACGTGCTGGGTGGCTACGCCGGCGGGGGCAGCCTGTCATTCATGGCCGACTTCCTGGTCGGGCTTGTGACGCTGCGCTGGTACTCTTGGGTGCTGGCACTGGGCCCGCTGATGATCGTCGCCTGCTGGCTGATAGTCGGCAGATTTGCCGGTCGCTCCGAAGGGTAAGCCCTGGGACCGGGCGCTCGTCCACAGTGAGGCGACGGCGCGGTTGCTCAGCCCCGGGTCCACCAGTACAGGGCCGCCAGGCCGGCCAGCGCGCCCCACAGCGCGGCCTGCGCCCAACGCCGCCAGGAGGTCTCACGCGCCTGACCGATGAAACTGATACCCGCCAGCGCGGTCAAACCGACGAAGATGGCCACATACACCGCGAGCAGGGGCAGTTCTTCCCGGAAGCGCGGGGTTTCCCCCGACAGCACCAGGAACACGATCAGCGTGGCACCCAGGCCGAAGGTGGTGGCCACCGACGAGCCGAGCACGATGCCGGTCAATACAGTGAGAGGTCGCACGGATTCTCTTGCTCCGGTTGGGTCCGCCCCTTGCTTGGGTGCCGGGGTGTCTCTAGCCTAGGGTTCCGCCGGGCCCGCTGCCCGCCGGCCTTTCAGTCCGATGATGTCCGCCGAGGAATTTTCAAGTGTACCAGCCAGTTGAACAGGGGCCGCCCCCGTCGTCCCCCGCCCCGGATGCGCGTCGCGGGCTGAATCGCGCCGGCGCGGCCGTGCTGGCCGTCCTGCTGCTCGCGGTCGGCTCCCTGCTGCTTGGTACGGCGCGCTCGCCGACGGCCACGGCCAACGCGACCGGTACTGATTTCGCCCCCACCGAGCGGCACGCCAAGGTCGCCCGGCTGGTGAGCAGCATGTTCGAACGCTCTCATTACCGGCAGGCGCCGGTCAACGACCCGGTCTCCTCCCTGGTCCTCGACCGCTACCTCGAATCCATTGACGGCAGCCGCAGCTACCTGCTCGAGAGCGACATCAAGGAGTTCGAGAAGTATCGCTACGAACTCGACGATGCAATCACCACCGGCAAGCTCGAGCCGGCCTTCGCCATCTTCAACCGTTTCCAGCAGCGCAACCGCGAGCGCATGGCTTTCGCGCTCAAGCAACTCGACACCGAGCCGGATTTCGCGCTCGACGAGAGTTTTGATTTCGATCGCGAGCACGCGCCCTGGGCAAAGTCTACAGCCGAGCTCGACGACCTCTGGCGCAAGCGCGTCAAGAATGACGCCCTGTCGCTGATGCTGACCGACAAGACCTGGGCCGAGACGCGCGATATCCTGAAGAAGCGCTATGAGCGCGTGGCGAAGCGGTCCGAACAGATCACGGCCGACGACGTATTCGAGAACTTCATGAATGCGTTCGCCGCCGTCTTCGACCCCCATTCGAGCTATTTCTCACCGCGCAATTCCGAGGAATATCGCATCCAGATGAGCCTGTCCTACGAGGGCATCGGCGCCTCGCTGCAGTCGATCGACGACTACGTGACGATCATGGACATCCTGCCGGGCGGCTCGGCGCAGCAGAACGGCGAACTCAAGGCGCAGGACCGCATCCTGGCCGTGGGCCAGGGCAAGGACGGCAAGATGGTGGACGTGGTCGGCTGGCGTCTCGATGACGTCGTGCAGCTGATCCGTGGCCCGAACGGTTCGTTCGTGCGCCTGCAGATCCAGCCCGGCAACGCGCCGCCCGGAACCCAGGAGCATGTACTCACGCTGCCGCGCAGCAAGATCACGCTCGAAGCGCAGGCGGCGAAGAAAGAGATCCGCAAGGTGAAGCGCGGCGACCAGGAGCTGACGATCGGCGTCATCACCGTGCCCTCGTTCTACCAGGACTACAACGCGCGCGCGGCCGGCGACGAGGACTACCGCAGCACCACACGCGACGTGCACAAGCTGCTCGACGAGATCAAGGCGGCCGGCGGCGTCGACGGTCTGGTGCTCGACCTGCGCGAGAATGGCGGTGGCCACCTCTCCGAGGCCATCGGTCTCGTCAACCTGTTCGTGCCGAAAGGACCGGTCGTGCAGCTGCGCGAAACCGGCGGTCGCGTCGAAGTGCTGGAATCCGACGTCAAGGAAGTCGCCTACGACGGCCCGCTGACCATCCTGGTCGACCGCTTCAGCGCTTCGGCATCGGAGATTTTTGCGGCCGCGATGCAGGACTACGGCCGCGGCCTGATCATCGGCCAGGAGACCTACGGCAAGGGCTCGGTGCAGAACCTGTACCCGCTCGACCGATACGCGCTCGGCCAGGATCCTGGCTACGGCCAGCTCACCGTGACCATCGGCATGTACTACCGCGTCACGGGTGACAGCACGCAGAACCGCGGCGTGATGCCAGACCTCACTCTGCCCTCCGCCATCAGCACCAAGGAAGTCGGCGAGAGTTCGCGCGAAGGCTCCCTGCCGTGGAACCGTATCCGCACGGCGGAGTTCAGCCGGGAAGGCGCCTATGCGCCGTTGCTGCCCGAGCTGCAGCGCGCGCACGACGAGCGCATCGCCGGCGATCCGAACTTCCAGTACGCGGTCGGCGAGATCGCGGCGATCGAGAAGATGCGCGCCGAAAAGTCGGTTTCGCTGAACCTCGCCAAGCGCAAGGCCGAACGCGAGAGCCGCACGCAGGCGCAGCTGGCACGCGAGAACCTGCGCCGCCAGGCGCGCGGCGAGCCGGCACTCAAGACGGCCACCGAAATCAAGGATCCGCCGGACGCCATGCTCGGCGAAGCCGCCGAGATCACGGCCGACCTTACGCAGCTGGAGCCGCGCTTCATGGCCAGGACCGGCACCGCCGGCAAGGGCGGCTGACCGGACCCGGTATCCCGCCGGCCCGCGCCGGAGGGGGCCGTATTGTTGGTGTTGTACTTGACTACAACACTATAGTTCCATACCATTGCGCCTGGTTTCGATCCGATCCACAGGGGCTTGATGTCCATGACCTACCCGTACCCACACCAGGCACTGCGACGCGAACCCGCCCGCTGGCTGGCCCTTGCGGCCATGGCCGGCGTGCTGGCCAGCGGCTGCGGCAATGGCAAGGCCAAGGACGAGGACGGCGCCGATGGCAAGCAAACGACCGTGCCGGTCGAGGTCCAGCCGCTGAAACGCGCCGAGATGGTCGCGGTGTATTCCGGCACCGCGCCCATCGAGGCCCACGAGGAGGCCATGGTGGTCGCCAAGGTGAGCGGCGAAGTGCGGCAGATCTTTGTCGAAGAGGGCGATACAGTGCGCTCGGGCCAGGTGCTCGCACGCCTCGATGGCGATCGCCTGCGCCTCACTTTGGCCCAGACCGAAGCGAACCTGCGCAAGCTCGAGCGCGACTACAAGCGCACGCTCGAGCTGGCCGAGAAGGGCCTGGTGCCGAAAAGCACCGCTGAGAACACCAAGTACGACCTCGATGCACTGCGCGCCGGCTACGACAGCGCCCGCCTCGAACTGAGCTACACCGAGATCAGGGCCCCGATCGGCGGCGTGATCTCCGCG
>Ga0315287_10008490_pt1 | contig 10380 bp, 7 predicted proteins | sample YL17G11_0_MG_FD_205037 | JGI IMG/M metagenome (GOLD analysis project Ga0315287, IMG submission 205037) | Sediment microbial communities from Yellowstone Lake, YNP, Wyoming, USA - YL17G11_0 | ecosystem: Environmental > Aquatic > Freshwater > Lake > Sediment | place: USA: Wyoming | collected...
ATCCCCCTCTGCCGGAAATGGAAGTCGGCGAGAAACGCGAATTCGAGCGGCGCCACGGGGCATTTGATCGGCATCTCGCAGATGTCGATGACGAGCCGGCCTTCCTTCATATGGTCCAGCGCGCTGCGCATCGCCAGCGCGCCGTCGAGCGTGTAGAACGTGTGCACGCCCGTGCCCATCTCTTCGGCCATGCCCTGGACCTCCTCCGGTGCGACGCGGCAGCCCAGCGCGGAAATCAGGAAGTCGTACGGATATGCGGCGCTATCGGTCTGTACTTCCCTTCTTGCGTGGTCGATCAGCCGCACGTCGGCATTGACGAGGCGGATATTGCGCGGCAGGGGTGCGGCGATCGGCCGTACGACGTCGTCCTGCGACTCGTATCCGTACATGCCGAACGGGATGAACAGCAGCCCCGGTTGGTACACGTGCAGGCTCGCGCGATCGATCACCGTGATCGCCCATTGCCTGAGATCCAGGCGGTGGCAGAGCAGGTTGGCGGTCAGGGCACCGCCGGTGCCGGCGCCGAGGATCACGACGTTTTTCATGGCAGGGCCTTTCGCTGGAAATTGATTTCCCCATTGCCGGTGTCCGCAGCCCACGGCATCAATCTCTCGTTCCTGCGCCGGACACCGCACCGGGGCGCTTGCCCGCAGGGGTGTGCTTGCATTGCCGCCAGTGTGCCGCAGGTGCGTGGCGGCGCATGTTGCGAAAGATCAAGCCAAGCTGATTTCGCTGGCCGTCTCGCGCCCGCGGGGTGATTGCGCAGGCCGATCATCGGGACGGCATGCGCGGTGCATGCCGGCCAGCGACGCCGTCAGGGTGCCGCCATCTCGCGCTGTCGCACGGCATGCCGGACCAGCGGACTTTGCCCTTCGATCGGCGTCGGCGACGGGTCGTGGCTTGCCGACGCACCGTCGACGCCGCGCATGGGGATTTGACTGACCGGCGGATGGGAATGGCGCTCGATCCGGCCGAATTTCAGGCGCATGGCCCAACCGGACATGCGGAGGATCGTCACCACCAGCCCCATCATGCCGAAGATCTGCAGATGTGCGGGCTTCCTGGAAACCGGGGTCTTGTGCCGGATCAGCGCGACGACCAACCAAACCGGGTTGTAGAAGTACAGATATCCCGCAAGCATCGTCAGCTGCTTTCGCCACGGACGCCGGTGACCGGATGCGACCACGTAGTTGCCATCGCACATGTAGGGGCGCACCGCCTTGCCGCCCACGCGCTTGAAGACCTGGCCGCTCGCGTAGGTCGACAGGAGCAGCTTCGAACCCGCGGCGGGCGTGAGCATCAACACCTGCATCGAGACGGCGCCGGCCCGGCGCAGAATCTCGATCTGATTCAGCAAGCCGTAGTTCGACCCACGCGAGTAGAGCGGCTGCGAGTCGTGGTGCATCATCATCGGCATCGGGCAGATGCCCGCGTCGCGCAGCGCGCGAAACGCCTCGGTGGTCCTGTCGGCGCTCTGGCCCTTCTTGATGAGCGTCGTCGTCAGATCCTCGACGCCGAGCCACAGCGCCCGGCAGCCCGATTCGCGTATGAGCGGCAGGTGCTCCTTCATCTGCAGCGTGTCGTGGACCGTCACCTCCGTGTACCATCGCGCCCGGTTGCGGAGCTTGACGCCGTCGAATTCCGCGCGGGCCAGCGTGTCGACGATGTCGAGCGTGCGTGCCTTGTCATTGAAGAAGTTGTCGTCGGCGCCGAAGAAGTAGCGAAGGCCGTACTCCTGGTTGAGGCGAAACATCTCGTCGGCGATCCGTTCGCCGCTCTTCACGCGATACTGCCGCTGGTTATAGGCGGGGATGGGGCAATACGGACAGGCGAATTTGCAGCCGAAGGTCAGGACCAGCGAACTGATGGGGCTCCGCTTTCGCACCTCCCCGACCGGCATGGCGCGCGGACTGAGGGTCGCGTGCCGGCCCGGTGGCTCCAGCAGCCGGTACCCGAGTATCGGGTGGGGCAGTTCGTCGAGATCCCCGACGAGGCGTTGAATGCCCGTGTCGACCAGTTCCTCGGGGACGCCGTTCTTGCCGCCGCGCGAATAAACGAGACCGGGGACAGCGTCGAGCGCCCGGGCCTCGCGCGCGCGAACGAACGCCGACAGCATCGATTCGCCGCGACCGCGCATCGACAACACCACTTCGATGAGATCGAGCAGGACGAATTCCTCGCCGGTCACCACGACGTCGGCGCTGCCCGGGTGTGCGGGGTCGGCGCTGAACAGGTCATAGGGCTCGTAGACGGCGTGCGGACCGCCGGCGATGATCAGCGGGCGATGCGCCGGGTCGATCCGGTGGGCGTCGCGGATCAGCTCCATGCACGGCTCGGAATGCAGGCTCATGCTCGAGACCATGAACACATCGGGGATCCCGCCGTCGAGCCGCATTTGCGCCGGCCGGAAATTGCGGTTCCACTGCTGCAGGACGATCCGCGTCTTGTCGAATCCGGCGTCGGCCAGCGCCGAGCCTATGGCCCGGACACCCGCGGGAATCATTCGCGTGTCGGCGAAGATGAACGGCAGCATCCGCGTACGATGATCGAAGGCGCAGGCGATCACCGACGACAGGTCGTGTTCCCGCGCGCGAATCCGCAGGCGCTCCCGAACGCGCGTCAATTCGCCCGGTCTGAGCAGTTCGTCGCCGCGCGCGCGTCGGGGAAGTTCCATGGCGAACCCCGGACTATCCGCGTTGCATCGGCAGATTGAGCGCTTTTTCCTTCGCCACCTCGATCGCCTTCGCATAGCCCGCGTCGGCGTGGCGCATGACGCCGGTCGCCGGGTCGTTCCACAGCACGCGCGCGATGCGCTTCGCCGCGGCGTCGGTGCCGTCGCAGACGATGACGACGCCCGCGTGCTGCGAATAGCCCATGCCCACGCCGCCGCCGTGGTGGAACGACACCCACGTCGCGCCGGCCGCGGTGTTGAGCAGCAGATTGAGCAGCGGCCAATCGGACACTGCGTCCGAACCGTCCGCCATCGCTTCGGTTTCGCGATTGGGGCTCGCGACCGAGCCGGTGTCCAGATGGTCGCGGCCGATGACGATCGGCGCCTTGAGTTCGCCGCTCTTGACCATCTCGTTGAACGCGAGACCGGCGAGATGCCGCTCGCCCAGCCCGAGCCAGCAGATGCGCGCCGGCAGTCCCTGAAACGCGATTCGCTCGCGCGCCATTTCGAGCCAGCGGTGGAGATGCGTGTTCGCGGGGAAGAGTTCGCGCACCTTGCGATCGGTCTTGTAGATGTCCTCCGGATCGCCCGACAGCGCGACCCAGCGGAACGGCCCCTTCCCTTCGCAGAACAGCGGGCGGATGTACGCGGGCACGAAGCCGGGGAATGCGAATGCGTCCGCCACGCCCTCGTCGAACGCGACCTGCCGGATGTTGTTGCCGTAGTCGAACGTCGGGATGTCCCGCTTGTGGAACGCGAGCATCGCGCCGACGTGCGCGACGATCGATAGCTTCGCCGCGGCGACGAGCGTCGCGTGCTGCGCGGGATCGGCCTGCGCCGCGCGCCAGCGCTCGACCGTCCAGCCGGCGGGCAGATAACCGTAGACGAGATCGTGCGCCGACGTCTGGTCGGTCACCATGTCGGGCCGCACGCCGCGCCGCACGAGTTCGGGCAGGATTTCGGCGGCGTTGCCGAGAAGGCCCACCGACACGGGCTTCTTTCGCGCGCAGGCATCGCGCACGATCGCGAGCGCATCGTCGAGATCCTTCGCCTGCCGGTCGAGGTAGCGCGTCGCCAGACGCATTTCGATGCGGCTCTGCTGGCATTCGATCGCGAGCATCGACGCGCCTGCCATCGTGGCGGCCAGCGGCTGCGCGCCGCCCATCCCGCCGAGCCCCGCGGTGAGGATCCACCGGTCGGCGAGCTGACCGCCGCAATGCTGGCGGCCGGCCTCGGCAAAGGTCTCGTAAGTGCCCTGGACGATGCCCTGGCTCCCGATGTAGATCCACGAGCCGGCCGTCATCTGGCCGAACATCATGAGCCCCTTCCGATCGAGCTCGTTGAAGTGCTCCCACGTCGCCCATTTCGGCACGAGGTTGGAGTTCGCGATCAGCACGCGCGGCGCATCTGGATGCGTCTTGAACACGCCGACCGGCTTGCCCGACTGGATCAGCAGCGACTCGTCGTCGTCGAGGTCCCGCAATGCTTTGATGATCGCGTCGAAGCATTCCCAGTTGCGCGCGGCGCGGCCGATGCCGCCGTAGACGACGAGTTCCTTCGGGTTCTCCGCGACCTCCGGATCGAGGTTGTTCTGGATCATGCGCAACGCTGCTTCGGTGAGCCAGCTCTTCGCCGTGCGCTCGGTGCCGCGCGGCGCGCGGATCACCCGGTCGGCGTAACGGGTTGCGGGGCGGGCGGTGGCGAGTTGGTCGGGGTGGTCGCGGTGCATGGGATCTCCGGCGGAGAAGCGAGAAAAATTCAATGGAGCGAAACGAGAAAATCGAAATCGCCGCGCTCGACCCGAATCCGCATCGCCTCGAGATCGGGAGCGAATGCGCGATCGCGGTCCCAAAACGCGACGTCGGCGCGGACGATCGCCATGGCCGCGGCAAGCTTCGGCGACGTCGTCAGCGGCCTGCGCAGATCGACGCCCTGCGCCGCGGCGAGCAACTCGATCGCGACGATGCGAGCGGTATTCGCAGCCATCGGCCCCAGTCTGCGCGCCGCGAAGGCCGCCATGCTGACGTGGTCCTCCTGGTTCGCCGACGTGGGCAACGAGTCGACGGATGCCGGGTGCGCCAGCGATTTGTTTTCCGAAGCGAGCGCGGCGGCCGTCACGTGCGCGATCATGAAGCCGGAATTGACGCCGGCATCCTCGACCAGGAACGGCGGCAGGCCGGAGAGATTCGTGTCCATCATGAGCGCGATCCGCCGCTCGGACAACGCGCCGGCCTCCGCGATCGCGAGCGCGAGGTTGTCCGCCGCGAAAGCGACGGGCTCGGCGTGGAAGTTGCCACCGGAAAGAATCTCGTCCGTGTCCGCGAACACGAGCGGATTGTCGGACACCGCATTCGCTTCGATCAGCAGAATTTCGGTCGCATGCCGGAGCTGGTCGATGCACGCACCCATCACCTGTGGCTGGCAGCGCAGGCTGTACGGATCCTGCACGCGCGGGCAATCCTTGTGCGATTCACGGATCCGGCTGCCGGCAAGCAGTGCGCGACAGATGGCTGCGGCGTCGGCCTGGCCACGGTGGCCCCGCACGGCCTGGATTCGCGGATCGAACGGCGTGTCGCTGCCGAGGCACGCGTCGACGGACAACGCACCGGCGACGAACGCCGCGGCGATCGCCCGCTCCGCGGCGAACAGGCCCGAAAGCGCCAGCGCCGTGGATACCTGCGTGCCGTTGAGGAGCGCGAGGCCCTCTTTCGGACCCAAGGTGACGGGAACCAACCCCGCCCGCGCGAGGGCGTCGCGCGCCGGCACGACAGCGCCGTCGATCCTCGTCTCGCCTTCGCCGAGCAACACGGCCGACAGGTGCGCGAGCGGAGCCAGGTCGCCCGACGCCCCCACCGATCCCTGGGCCGGAATGCACGGGACGACGCCCGAGTTGGCGAGCGCGACGAGCGCCTCGATCACGCTCCACCGCACGCCGGAGTGGCCGCGCGCGAGCGACGCCGCCTTGAGCGCAATGACCACACGCACGACGGCATCGTCGAGCAGGGGTCCGGTGCCGGCGGAATGCGAGAGCACGAGCGCGCGTTGCAGCTCCGCGAGCCGGGCGTCGTCGATGCGCGTGCGGGCCAACAGGCCGAATCCCGTGTTGACGCCATAGACGGTGCGTCCCGATGCGATCACGCGGTCGACGGCCTGCGCGGCGGCATCGACGGCCGGCTTCGCCGCAGCATCGACGGCTAGCGCCATGGGCTCCGACCACAGCCGGCGGAGGTCGGCGAGGGCGAGGCGGCCCGGCACCAGGTTCAGCGCGTTCATCATGGTGAGCTTACTCGAATTGAGCCTGCGTCGTCGCCAAAATGGACAATGGCATTGGCGTAATACGCCAGCAGGCGGGCTTCCCCGGCATTCGCCGAATACAGCCCTTCGCGTTCGTCGACAATGTGGCGCAGCGTGAGCATGCGCAATCCGACGCCGATCATGTAGTCATGATCCTGGCGCGGAATGTAGACGTGCGCCCCGCGTTCTTCGATCCGCCGAATCAGCGCAAAGACCTCCGACTTGAGCTCGAGTTCGCTGAAGGCGCGGCCCGGATGCCGGACCATGATCGAAGCCACGAGCGCAACGGGCAGCGCCGGAATGACCTGGCCGATCTCGCGCATGAGTTCCCGCGCCAGTATGGCAACGCGCGCATGACGCTCGTCGTCGGAGAGCGCGCGGAAGTCCAGCGCCTGCGCGGCCACGTAGGCGCGCATCGAGACCGGCCTGCCGACGTTCACGCAGGCGTAGCCGAAGCGGCGCCAGCGACCGATCAGCATCATGCCGAGGTTCTTCGCAATGAAGCCTGCCGAAATCATCGCCGCGCGCAGCGTTCCCGGACGCTGCGCGCCACTGTCGAGTTTTCGCAACAGCGAGCGGTCCTCGAGCACGCGGTCGTAGTTGATGCCAATTGGCACGAAAACCAGGTCGCGCTCGCCGTTCGGGTCGAAGGTCTTGACCATGTAGTCGAGGAGCCCGAGCTTGGGCGCGCGCAGCTTGCCGTCCACGGTCAGCCCGCCCTCCGGAAACACCGCCTGCGGCACGCCGAATTCGGTCGCCATCTGCACATAGCGTTGCAGCACGACGCGATACAGCGGGTCGCCCGAATTGCGCCGCACGAAGTAAGCGCCCATCGCCCGGATCAGCGTCTGCAACGGCCAGACTCGGGCCCACTCGCCTACCGCGTAGGACAGCGCGACCTTCTCCGCGGCCAGGAAGGCGACCAGAACGTAATCCATGTTGCTGCGGTGGTTCATCACGAACACGAGCGTCGATTTGGGCGCCACGGCGGCGATTCCCTTTTTGTCGACGTAGCCGATACGAACCCGATACATGAACTTGGCGCAGTTCTTCGCCAGCCAGTAGCCGATGCGGAAATAGACGTAGGCATTGAAGGACGGCACGATCTCGCGGGCATAAACTTCGATCCGCGCCATGACGGCGGCGCGGGTGATGTTCTCGGCCTGCGCCTCAGCCTCCACCGCTGCCTGCACGCGCGGGTCGTACAGGAGGCGATCGATCAGCACTCGGCGCTGCGTCAGCTTGAACGGCGCGATCTCGACATTGAACCGCGTGTTGATCTCTTCGATGACCCGGTTCACCCGGCGGCGAAAATACCAGCGCACGCTCGGGAGCAACAGACGATCGAGGACCGCCCACGCCGCGAACAGAACGAGGATCGCCAGCAGCCATGCCGGCAGCGTCACCGCCTGCGTCATGCGTTTCCTCCTCCTCCGTTCGGTGGGTACCCGCTTCCGTTGGGTATGATAGCCGGATGCAAGCGCACTATCGCCTCCACCGCTGCCGCGGTACGCGCGGCGGTCGCGCGGCCGCGCGCGCGCCTCGAACGCGGACAGGTGCGCGCCGGGCCGTCCCAGGACACCTGTGCGAGCGGGGCGAAGCCCAGGCCCGAAGGGCGCGTCCGCGAGCGCGGGTGGCGGCCGACTCCGACGCCCAGCGAGGAAGGCATAACGTGGCGGAGGCCGCACGGAATCGCTTCCTCTCGGAGGGAAGGCGCGCAGCGCCAAGGATGCACCAATGAGGCGGCGCCGGTTTCTCGGCCTGGCTGCGGCCGTCGGCGTGGGCGGTGTCGGCGCCGCGTGGAAATGGTGGCCGGAACAGGGGATGCGGAACCCCTGCCTCGCCGGATTGCCGCCGCGATTGGCCGGGCACGAAGTCGTGCGCGCAGCCTGGGACGGCATCGACGCGGCGCGGGTGTGGGACAGCCATGCCCATTTGGCAGGCATTGGCGATTCGGGCGACGGCGTCTGGATCAATCCCGACATGGAAAGCCCGGCGCACCCGCTGCAATTCGCGCAGCGGGTGTTTTTCCTCAACGCCGGCTGCGCGAACGGCGCACCGGGACAGGTGGACCGAAGTTATGTGGAGCGGATGCGGCGCCTGCAGGATGCCATGCGGCCTGGCGCCAAGCTGCTGCTGCTGGCGTTCGATCGCACCTACACCGAGAGCGGCGACGTCGCATTGGATCGCTCCAGTTTTTACGTCCCGAATGCCTACGCGCGCGCGGTGGCGCAACGACATCCCGATCGATTCGAATGGGCCGCATCGATCCATCCGTACCGCCGCGACGGCGTCACCGAGCTGGAGCAGGCCGCGGGTCAGGGCGCGCGCGCGGTCAAGTGGTTGCCCGCGGCGATGGGCATCGATCCCGGATCGGCGTTGTGCGACAGCTTCTATTCCGCGTTGGCCCGGCTCGACGTGCCGCTGATCACGCATGCCGGCCTCGAGCGCGCGGTGCACGTCGGCAACGGGCAGGAGTACGGCAATCCCTTGCGCTTGCGGCGCGCGCTGGATCACGGTGTCCGGGTGGTCGTGGCGCACTGCGCGTCGATGGGGCAGGACCGCGATCTGGACCGCGGGCCGCATGGCCCGATGGTCGACAGCTTCGACCTGTTCGCGCGGATGATGGACATGCCGCGCTACGTCGGCAAGCTGTTCGGCGATCTTTCCGCGCTGCCGCAGCGGGCTCGCGCCGGCCCCGCATTGGGCCGGTTGATCGCGCGGACCGATTGGCAGCCGCGCCTGCTCAACGGTTCCGATTACCCGCTGCCCGGCGTCATGCCGCTCTACTCGATCGATTACCTCGCCGAACTCGGCTTCATCGATCGCGCGACGGCTCCGGTGCTGAGCGAAATGCGCCGGTACAATCCACTGTTGTTCGATTTCGTGCTGAAGCGGCACCTGGTCGTGGCGGGCAAGCGCTTCGCCGCATCGGTGTTCGAAACGCGGCCGTTCTTCAGCCGGACAGCCTGAGATGAACGACCCCCACGCTCACTTTGTGCGGCATAGCCGCATCCCGCTTCGCGGGACCAGCCTTCGGCTGTCCTGCGGCCTTCGGCCTGGTGTTCGCTGCCCCCCGCGGGAACGCGCGGCTCACGAGTGCAAGAACCGGAAGCACGGCGCATTGCGACCCGCCTCCCGTCGGAGTATGATTTATTCATACTCTAGCCAAGGGACACGCCCGATGAGCAACGCCGTCAAGAAGACCATTTCCCTGCCCGCCGACCTCGCGCAGCAGGCGGAAGCCCTGGCGCAAGCCGAGGGCAAGACGTTGAGCGGCGTCATTCAGGATGCGCTTCGCCAGATGGGCATCGAGCGGCGCCTGCAGGAGTTGCGCGGCATGCAAGCCTTCTGGAGCCGCAAGGCCCGTGACAAGGGAATCCTCACCGAAAAGGACCTTGCACGTTATCTGGGCAACTGACCGACTCGCCCCCGCCATCCGCGCGGAACGCGCATGCGAGTCGTGTTCGACACCAACATCCTGGTTTCCGCCTTGGTGTTCCCCGGCGGCCAGGGCGACGCCGCCCTGCGGCGCATCATCGACGGAATGGACCAGCTGGTGATATCCAAGGCCATTCTCGACGAGCTCCTCGAAGTGCTCGGTCGCAAATTCGCCCGGGATGCGGAAGAACTGGCGCACGTCGCGGTGTTCGTCTCCGAACTTGCCATGGTTGTTGCGCCAAAGCGCAGGCTTCGGGTTGTGAAGGATGACCCCGACAATCGGATTCTCGAGTGCGCCATCGCAGGCCGCGCGGAAGCTATCGTGACGGGAGACAAGGCCCTGCTCGCCCTCAAGAACTTCAAGAACATCCCGGTGGTGACCCTTCGTTCTTATCTGGCGGACTCGTGAACAACCTGGAACGGTCAGGGCGAGAGCCCGAGCCGCCGAAGGCTGCGGCAATTCATACGCCGATGATGCAGCAGTACCTCCGCGCGAAAGCGGAGCATCCGGACAAGCTGCTGTTCTACCGGATGGGCGACTTCTACGAATTGTTCTACGAGGACGCGCGGCGCGCGTCCCGCCTCCTCGACATCACGCTGACCGCGCGCGGGCAATCGGCCGGCGCGCCGATTCCGATGGCCGGCGTGCCGTACCACGCGGTCGCGGGCTACCTCGCGAAGCTGATGAAGCTCGGCGAATCGGTTGCGATCTGCGAGCAGATCGGCGACCCCGCGACGAGCAAGGGCCCCGTCGAGCGCAAGGTCCTGCGCGTCGTCACGCCGGGCACGGTGACCGACGCCGATCTCTTGGACGCGAAGCGCGACAGCCTGCTCGTCGCGGTCAACCCCGGAAAACACCGGACCGGCATCGCCTGGCTCAATCTCGCATCGGGACAGTTCACGCTGGCCGAGGTGCCGGCCGCCGAGACCGCGGCGGCGCTCGGGCGGCTGGACGTTGCCGAACTGCTCGTCCC
>Ga0315287_10008491_pt1 | contig 10380 bp, 8 predicted proteins | sample YL17G11_0_MG_FD_205037 | JGI IMG/M metagenome (GOLD analysis project Ga0315287, IMG submission 205037) | Sediment microbial communities from Yellowstone Lake, YNP, Wyoming, USA - YL17G11_0 | ecosystem: Environmental > Aquatic > Freshwater > Lake > Sediment | place: USA: Wyoming | collected...
TGCCATGCTGCGTCACTCCTTCGGGCTGGTTATGAATGGGGATAGAGTTATCCGCGGAGGCGGTCCCGATATTACCTCAAATGGCGTTCGCCGGCGCACAGGAATCGCGGGAACAGGAATCGCGGGAACCCAGCCGCGACGCTGGCGCGATCCTCTCACGCCTTTTGTCGGTTTCTCACCCTCGGCGTCGGCTATATTAGCGGAACGTGTTCGCTACACCGGGAGACGGGAGCGGCCCGTCGCCCCCCACCGAATCCGCTTGACGTCCCGGGCGGCTCCGGCGCCACGCCATCGCCCGTCAAGCCCCCGTGTCAGCGCGCACTACCGGCCTATTCTCGCGCACGATGGCTCGTCGTTCTTGTGGTGCGCGCCCCGCCGAAAGCGGGTGACTGGAGGACTCATATGTCAAAACTACAAGCGAAACTGGCGCAGCAAGTCCCGGGGCTGCGCGAGACGGTCAGGAAACTCACCAAGGAGAGCGGCGCCGTCAAGATCTCCCAGTGCACGATCGAACAGGCCTATGGCGGCATGCGCGGCGTAAAGTCGCTGGTGTGCGACACGTCGGAAGTCCCCCCGGATAAGGGGCTCATCATCCGCGGCATACCCGTGTCACAGTTGACCGAGCAACTGCCGGAAGAGACGCTGTGGCTGCTGATGACGGGCGAGAAGCCCACGGCCGACGAACTGGCCGATCTGCAGGCCGAGCTCCGCGCGCGCGCCAAGGTGCCCGACTACGTCTGGGCCGTGCTCTCGGCGATGCCGGCCGATTCGCACCCGATGGTGATGCTGAACACCACCATCCTCGTCATGGAAAAGGAGTCCGTCTTCCGCCAGCGCTACGACGCGGGCATGAAGAAGGACGAGTACTGGATGGCCACGCTCGAAGACGCACTCAAGATCGTCGCCGTCCTGCCCGAAATCGCGGCTGGCGTGTACCGCATGCGCTTCGGCAAGGGTCCGCGTCTTGCGTCGAATCCAAAACTCGACTGGGCGGCCGACTACGCCGCGATGCTCGGCATTGCCGACCCCACCGGGAACTTCGCGAAGCTGATGCGCCTCTACATGGTGCTGCACTCGGATCACGAGAGCGGCAACGTGAGCGCGATGACGACGGCCACGGTGAATTCGGCGCTGTCGGACCTCTACTACTCGCTGTCGGCCGGCCTGAACGGCCTGGCGGGCCCGCTGCACGGCCTGGCGAACCAGGAGTGCCTGGCGTGGGTGCTGGACACGAACAAGAAGTTCGGCGGCCGGCCGACCAAGGACCAGATCAAGTCGTACGCGGAAGAGACGCTGGCGTCCGGCCGCGTGATCCCGGGCTACGGCCACGCGGTGCTGCGCATCACCGACCCGCGCTTCGACGCGTTTCTGGCGTTCGGCAAGAAGCACATGGCTGACGACCCGGTGTTCCAGACTGTGTCGAACGTGTTCGACACGGTGCCGGACATCCTCAAGACGATCCAGAAGATCAAGGATCCCTGGCCGAACGTGGATGCCGGTTCGGGTGCACTGCTCTATCACTACGGCCTGACCGAGTTCGCGTACTACACCGTGCTCTTCAGCGTGTCGCGGGCGCTCGGCGTGTGCTCGCAGGCGGTGATGTCGCGGGCGATGGGCCTGCCGATCACGCGGCCCAAATCGGTGACCTCGAAGTGGCTCGAGGGCGAAGCCGCCAAGGCCGCAGCCGCGAAGCCCTGATATAATCAACTACGGGCAACAGCAACGAACCCGGCTCGGAAAGGAATGCGGACCGAATGGGTGACGCAGGTGAGGGACTCGTCGACGCCAACTCGCGGCTCGAAGAGCGGATGCAGGAAATCCAGGATAGCCGCCGCCTGTCCAGGCAGAGCGGCCCGCGCCTCGACCCCGAGCGTGTTCGGGCGCTTGAGTCGCTGCGCCTCGCCAAGGCCGACCTGGAGCGGCAACTGGCCACCATCGTGCACGAAACGCGGCGCCAGCAACTGGTGAACGCGCTCACCGAGATCAACCGCCGCGTCAGCGACCTTCGGCAGACAACGTAGGCTGTCGCAGTGGCCGCACGCGATCCGCTCAGCGCGGTCTACGCTTTCCACGATCAGTCCAAGCACCACCTCAGCCGGTTTGCGCGATCGTCCGGGTACCTCGACTGGGCCACGCAGCCCAATCCGTTCCGCTCGTTTGATGGCGCCCCGCGCATCGACCTGATCGCGCCCCTCCGGACTGTCACCAGCGGGCACAGTCCTGGTTCTTCCCTTCGACTTCGCTCAGGGCAGGCAGACCCGGGGATTGATTGCGCCTACGACGACCTGTTCGTGGCGCCTCGTGCCCCGCGCCTGCTCCCCGGCCCCGCCGCACTCTCGGTGTTCTTCCGCTACAGCCTCGGCCTGTCGGCATGGAAACAGGCGGGCGGCTCACGCTGGGCGCTGCGGGTCAACCCGTCGAGCGGGAATCTGCACCCGACCGAAGGCTACGCCGTGGTCAGTCCCGCTGTCGTTGACGACCGACCAGGGGTTTACCACTACGCTCCCGATGCGCATGCTCTTGAACAGCGGTGTGTGTTCTCCGCTGACGCGTGGGACAGCGTGATGCGCGAGTTGCCGACGGGGGCGTTTCTGGCCGGCCTAACTTCGATCCACTGGCGCGAGGCCTGGAAGTACGGCGAGCGGGCGTTCCGCTACTGCCAGCACGACGTCGGCCACGCGATCGCGGCCATGCGCATGGCGGCCGCGCTGATGGGTTGGCGGCTGCGCGTGCTGCCGAACTGTTCCCACGCCGTACTGGCAGCCGTGCTCGGCACAGATCGAGGTGGTGATTTCGGCGAGGCGGAACCTGAGGAGCCGGCGTGCCTGTGCCTGGTGTGGTCAGGACCGGACCAGCGCCGCGACCCCGACGATGTGGCGCGCCTCGGGAGCGCGATCGCAGCAGGGGAGTGGACCGGGCGCGCGAATCAATTGAGCGCGAGCCGGGTTCCGTGGGACGCCATCGACGCGGTCGCGGAGGCGAGTCGGGCGCCGGGCGGAGCGTGCCGTGCCACGGCGGCTGTCCCGGAGGTGAGCCCGGTCGTCCGATCCACAATCGTCGCGGTGAGCTCAGCCGCCGGCCTGCTCCTTCAGCGCCGCAGCGCGGTCGCGATGGATGGCGAGTCGACTCTCGCGCGGAATCGTTTCCTGTTCATGTTGCGCCGCCTGCTTCCGGGAGACCGCGTGCCCTGGGATGCGCTGTGGTGGGAACCTCGTGTGCACCTCGTCCTGTTCGTCCATCGCGTCGATGGCCTCGAGCCCGGCATCTATGCGTTCGCGCGGACGCCTGGCGCGCTGACGGCCATGCAGCAACGGCTCCGCTCCGACTTTGCGTGGCTCCGACCGACCGGTGTAGACGCCGATCTGCCGCTCTACCTGCTCGCGCCGCTGGACGTCAGGCGCGTCAGCCGGCGGCTGAGTTGCGGGCAGGACATCGCCGCCGACGGTTTCTTCAGCCTGGGGATGATGGCCGACTTCGACGCCGCGCTCGCCGAGCACGGACCGTCGTTCTATCGCCAGCTGTTCTGGGAGGCGGGCGCCATCGGTCAGATGCTGTACCTGGAGGCCGAGGCCGCGGGCGCACGCGGCACCGGCATCGGCTGTTTCTTCGACGATGCGGTCCATGAAGCGCTGGGGATCACGGATCACCAGTTCCAGAGCCTCTATCACTTCACCGTCGGCATGCCTGTCGACGACCCGCGTCTCCAGACCCACCCAGGCTACCCATGGGATTCTTCGGTTGGGTTGTCACGGCGTCGCGAATGCCGATAAGCTGGGTTCATGGCACTCGAACTGGTACGAATCCTCCAGGCGCTCTCCACCGTCAACGATCCCGATCTCCACAAGGACATCGTCAAACTCGGCTTCGTGAAGGACATCGCGATCGACGGCGGGCGCGTGGCATTCACCATTGAACTCACCACGCCGGCCTGCCCGGTCAAGGAGCAGATGAAGGAGCAGGCCCGGGCAGCCGTGATGCAGATCTCGGGGGTGACCGACGTCATCATCACGATGACCGCACAGGTGCGCGCGGCCGTGTCGCCGGACCTCACCAAGGCGCCAGTTCCAGGCGTCAAGAATGTGATTGCCGTGGGCGCCGGCAAGGGCGGAGTCGGCAAGACCACCGTGGCGGTGAATCTGGCGCTGGCGCTCGCGAAGACCGGCAGCCGCGTAGGCATGATCGACGGCGACATCTACGGGCCGAACGTGCCGATCATGCTGGGCATCAAGTCACAGCTTGGCAGCGACGGCGAAAAGATCGTGCCCGCCGAAAAGTACGATCTGCAGGTCGTGTCGATGGGCTTCCTCGCGACCGATGATGCGCCGGTGATCTGGCGCGGTCCGATGCTGCACGGCGTCATCCGCCAGTTCTTCCACGAAGTGCGGTGGAACAACCTCGACTATCTCGTGGTCGATCTGCCGCCGGGAACCGGCGACGTCGTGCTCAGCCTGAGCCAGACCGTGCTGGTGGCTGGCGCGATTGTGGTGACCACGCCTCAGCAGGTGTCGCTCTCTGATACCAGGCGTGCGATCGCGATGTATCAGAAGCTGGAGATCCCGATTCTCGGCCTCATCGAGAACATGAGCCACTTCGTGTGCCCGTCGTGCCTCCACGAGAGCGACATCTTCGGCAGCGGCGGAGGAGAGCGACTGGCCGAGCAGATGCAGGTGACGTTCCTGGGCCGCGTCCCCATTTCAGAACCGCTGCGCGTCGGGGGCGACACCGGTGTGCCGATCGTGCTGAGCGATCCGACGTCGGCCGCCGCGACAGCGTTCATCGCCGCTGCTGAGCGCGCCGCCGCACAGGTTTCGATCCAGAGCTTCCGCAAGACGCCGCTCATCCCGCTGCGGCAGGTCAACTGAGCAGAGTGGTGTCGAGGCCGCGCACACATGGGATCGGCGCTCTGGCATGGGCGGCAGCCGTGGTGCTCATCGGAACCTGGCCACTCGCATCGTGCCGCACCCCCGCGCCCGTGCGTTCGCGGCCGCTGGTGCGCCTGACGTCGGGGACCCCGGGCGGCGGGTTCTTTCCGATCGGAGATGGCCTGGCCAGGGCGTATGCCACCAGCCTTCCTTTCGTCGATGTCCGGCTGCAGGAGAGTGCGGGCTCCATCAGCAACGTCGAGGCGATTGAGCGCGGTGAGGCCGACATGGGGCTCGCCTTCGCCGATGTCGCCTATATGGCGTTTACCGGGCGTCTCGACGGCCAGCCGGCCCGCTTCGAGCAGCTGCGTGGAATGGCCGTCCTGGAACTGACACCGGTGCATCTCGTGGTCCGCGCGGATTCGGGCATCCGGACGGTGGCGGACCTGCGGGGACGGCGGGTCGGCGTGGGGCCGCCTGGAAGCGGAACCGGCTTGACGGCGAAGCTGGTGCTCAAGGCGTTCGGGATTGAATCCACGTCGGTTCGCATGGAGTCGCTTCGCTACAACGACGCGGCCATGCGACTGCGCGACGGCGGGCTCGACGGGATGTTCATCGACGGCAGCTATCCGCTGGAGTCGGTGCGAAACGCGACGAGTCTCGGCGGCCAACTCCTGTCTCTTGGCGGTGCGGCCATCGATCAGCTGAGACGCGACTACCCGTTTCTGCGGCGGACCGTCATTCCCGGCGGGACCTACCCCGGCCAACCCGCACCCATCCACACGATCGGCGTCGAGACGCTGCTTGTCTGCCGGCGCACACTCGACGAGTCACTCGTGCATGACCTCACGCGAAGTTTCTTCGACATTCTCCCGCTCCTCTCGGCGCAGCAGGATTCGCTGCGGATGATGGATCTCGATCAGGCGCCGGCGACGCCGATTCCGCTTCACGAAGGCGCGGCCCGCTACTATCGCGAGCTGGAGCTGGTGAAATGACGCGACGCCGGGTGCCGTGGTCGGCCCGTGCCGTGACCGGCTGGCTGACGCTTGGCGTCTGCCTGTCGGTCGGCATCCTGGTCTGGTTCGGGTATCGCGCCGTGCTCGAGTGGGAACGCAGCGCGACGCTGCTCGCGGAGAGCCGTGCGGGCGAATCGGTGGACATGCTGGTCAAGGCGTTCACCAGCGACATGCGCGGCGCGCAGGAGAAGATCCTGTCTTCGGCCCGATGGGACGAGTTCATGCTGGATCCGCCATACGACGTGCGGAACCTGGCGGCGAGCGCGTTCGCTCGATACCCGTATCCGGAGTCGTTTATCGCCTGGCGCGCACCACTCTCGCCGCAATCGATGATCTTCTTCAACAGGGCCGACCGCCGCCCGCCGTGGATGACCGACGGGCAGACCACCGACCCGTTTCCAGTGGCGGTCGGGGAGATGCCGGCGATCGGGCGAGCGCTGTTCGATCGGATCCAGCAGGATGTCGAGCATGGGCGGCGGTTCTCGATCTTCGAGACCACGATCGCCGACGTTCCGTACCAGGTGGTCGCCCGTCTCCTGTATCGGGACACGTTTCGCGAGCAACTGGAGGGCGTCTTCGGATTCACCGTCAACCTCTCGTGGGTGCGTCAGCACTACTTTTCGGAAGTCACGAGCCAGGTCGCGCACATCCGCCCCTCCGAAAGCTCCAGATCGCTCACCGTCGTGGACGATCGCGGCGTGCACGTCGCGGGTGCTTTGGTGACGCAGGCCAGTGACCAGATGGTCCGGCGATGGTTTCCGCTCATGTTCTTCGATCCGCTGCTCGTGGCTTCCGACCCGCCAGGCGATCTATCGCGCCAGTCGCTTGGCGTGCAGGCGGGTCTGCACACCGACGGGACACTGGCCTCGGCGATCTCCGCGGCGAACCGGACACTGGTGATCGCGGCGTTTGCCGCCGCGGCACTCGCGCTCGGGCTCGTGCTCACCTTGCGCGCCGCACGCGCCAGCGCGAAGCTCACCGAGATGCGGTCGGAGTTCGTGTCCACCGTGACACACGAACTCAAGACCCCCATTGCCACCATTCGCGCGATCGGCGACACGCTGGTGTCGGGCAGAGTGACCGGCCAGACAGCCCTGGCCGACTATGCGCACCTGGTGGTGCAGGAGGCCAAGCGGCTCGGGCGGCTCGTCGACAACCTGCTGGCCTACGCGCGCATCACCGATGTCACGGAGGTCTACGCCTTCGAGGCGCTGGACCTGGCTGTCGTGGTCGAGGACGTGATCGACGCGTTTCGCGTGGCCCTCCAGGAGAAGCACTTCACCGTTGAGATAGACATCCCGTCCGACTTGCCGCCGGTCCTCGGCGATCGGATGGCGCTCAAGCTGATGTTCGACAACCTCGTCGACAACGCGATTCGCTACTCTGGCGATGTCCGTGTCGTGCAGATTCGAGCACGCAGAGAGGGCGTGGCCGCGCGCATCGAGGTCACCGACCAGGGTGTCGGCATTCCCGAGCACGAACTTGGCCTGGTCACCAGGAAGTTCTATCGCGGCCGGCGCGCCGGCTCTGGGGGCAGCGGCCTGGGGCTCTCTATTGCCGCCAGGATCATCGAAGACCATCGCGGGTCGCTGGCGATCACGAGCGTCGTCGATGCGGGGACGACGGTCAGCGTCACCCTCCCTCTTGGGGACACGACGCCATGAAGAAGCGGATTCTCGTCGTGGAAGACGATGCGGCACTGGCCCGGGTGCTGCGTGACAACCTCGAGTTCGAGGGGTTCGAAGTCGAGGTTGCCAGTGATGGTCGTCGAGCCATCGACCTCGCCCGCGCTTTCGCACCCGATCTGATCGTGCTCGATCTCACCCTGCCAGACTGGGACGGGCTCGAGCTGTTCGGCCTCATCCGCCAGGGCGGCAAGACCCCCATCATCATCCTGACTGCGAGAGGCGAGAAGGCCGACACGATCAAAGGACTTCGCCTGGGCGCCGACGATTACGTCACCAAGCCGTTCGATCTCGAGGAGCTTCTGGCCCGCGTGCATGCCGTGCTCCGGCGCTCGAGTCCGGAACTCGATCAGATCCTGCTGGGCGATGTCAGCGTCGATCTGCGCGCGATGACCGTGCGGCGGGGCGCCGTGGATCTTCACCTGACCCACCGGGAATTCGAGCTGCTGCGCCACCTGGCCGACCATCGTTCGCGGGTCGTCTATCGAGGCGAGCTGCTCAAGGAGGTCTGGGGTTATCCCGACGCGCCGTCGACGCGATCGGTCGACCACGCGATTGCGCGGCTCCGCAAGAAGATTGAGCCGGACCCTGCCCGTCCCAGGTTCATTCACACCGTGCACGGCGACGGCTACACGCTGACACCCGAAGGCCGGCCGGATTGAACTTCGGCACGCCTGCGACAAATTGAGACACCGGCGGCCCTGAGGCGCCTTCTATACTCGCCTTCGGGTGCTGTCCGCGCCGGCCTTCGCGCCCGGATCACCGGAGTCATCGTCGGACTGGCTGACAAGGAGCCGCGTCTATGCGTTCCACGTTCGGTTCATCATTGCGGGCCGTTCTCATCCTGCTCGTCGCCGGGCTCGCAGCATCTCCCGTGTCGCTCGGGGGAGCGATTCAGTACCAGGCGGTCGGCCGACAGGCCATGGTCGCGTCGGCCAACTCGCTGGCGACGCTGGCAGGTATCGAGATTCTCCGGAAGGGCGGCAATGCGTTTGATGCCGCGGTCGCCGTCGCCGCCACACTCAACGTCGTCGAGCCGTCCCGATCCGGGATGGGCGGCGTCGGCTTCATGACGCTTTACGTGGCCAAGACCGGCGAGGTGGTGTCGCTGCAGATGACCGGGCCCGCGCCGTACGCCGCCACGCCGGACAAGTTCAAGAACAAGCGCGACCAGGAAGCCGGCTACCTCGCGGGCGTCGTGCCCGGGTGCTTTGGCGGATGGGTGGCCCTGCTGCAGAAGTACGGCACGCTCACTCTGGGCGACGTGATGCAGTCGGCGATCCACTACGCGGACAACGGGTTTCCGGTCGATTCCTATCTCGTCGAAACCATTGGCGACGCCAAGTCCAATCTCGAGATCTTCCCGACGACTGCTGCCGTCTTCCTTCCTGGTGGACAGGTCCCAAAGGTGGGTGAGTTGCTGGTGCAGAAGGATCTGGCGGCCACTCTCAAGCGGCTCGTGGCTGCCGAGGCCGCCGCCGCGAAGGCGGGCAAGACCCGCGTGCAGGCGCTGGCCGCCGCCCACGATCTCTTCTACAAGGGTGATCTGGCGAAGCAGTTCGTCGCGTTCTACAAGGAGAACGACGGGCTCTTCGACCTCAAGGATTTTGCCGACGCCGCGGCCGTGTTCGCGAAGCCGATCCATACGACGTATCGCGGATACGACATCTACAGCAACGGGCCGACATCGCGCGGCGGGGTCCAGACGCTGATGAACTTGAACCTGCTCGAGGCCTACGACCTGAAGCTGATGGGCCACAACAGCCCCGACTACGTCCATCTGTTGAGCGAGACCATCAAGCTGGTCAACGCCGACGTCTACAAATTCGTGGCCGACCCAAAGTCGAGCTCGATTCCGCTCGAAGGACTGCTGTCGAAGGAGTACGCGACAACGCGGCGCGCGCTCATCGGCAAGGACAAAGCCGGTCCGTACGGGGAGGCCGGGACTCCGCCCGGTGCCTCCCGTCCGTCGAGCCCGACGAAGAAGCCGCCTGTGAGCACAGGGGGCGAGATGGTGGCGTCCTACGCGGACGATCCCAACACGACCCACTTCGACATCGTCGACAAGGACGGAAACGGGGTGGCATGCACGCCGACCATCGGCACGTTTGGCACGAAGGTCGTCGTCGGCAGCACCGGCGTCATTTTCCATAACGCCACACGCTACGGATCGTTCTCGCCCTACAAAGACGACGTGAACTTCATCGGGGGCGGCAAGACTCCGCTCATCAACAACTCGCCGCTCATCGCGCTCAAGGACGGCAAGCTGTTCATGGTGTGGGGCACGCCCGGCGGCGAGGGCATCGGACAGACGCAGATGCAGGCGTTCCTGAACGTGGTCGAGTTCGGGATGGGCATCCAGGACGCGATCGAGGTGCCGCGGATCGAGTTGAGGGCGCGGCCCGACTTCTACAAGCCTGGCGCGGAGGTCAGCATCGGTTTCGAGTCGAGGATGCCTGAAGCGACGAGGAAAGGGCTCGAAGCCAAAGGGCACGCGATTCGCCTCGAGCAGGAACCCTACGCCCAGGTCTTCGGGGGCATGCAGGGCATTGTGATCAATCAGGCGTTCAAGACGATGACCGGCGGGGCGGACCCGCGGCGCGGCGGCTGCGCGATGGGGTACTGACCGGGTCTGACCGCATGTTGCGTGAAAGAGAGGGCCACGCTGGAGCGTGGCGATCCCAGGCTCGCGACAGATCGGACCGCTGGGCGGAGTGACACGCTCGGGATAACTGGAGATGCCGTTGGACAGCACTCGGGCAAAGAGCTCGCCTGGGATCGCCGGGCTCCAGCCCGGCCTGCGCTCGGGCAGCACTC
>Ga0315287_10008492_pt1 | contig 10380 bp, 9 predicted proteins | sample YL17G11_0_MG_FD_205037 | JGI IMG/M metagenome (GOLD analysis project Ga0315287, IMG submission 205037) | Sediment microbial communities from Yellowstone Lake, YNP, Wyoming, USA - YL17G11_0 | ecosystem: Environmental > Aquatic > Freshwater > Lake > Sediment | place: USA: Wyoming | collected...
CGATAGACTCGAACGTCTTTCGTCCCATGACCAGCACGTGGTCGAGGGTCGTTCGCTTGAAGAACCGGAAATCATCGGGTAGATGCCAGGGAATCTGCCCGCCGCGTCCGATCACGCGGTTCTCCGCCATGGCGGCGATGGCTGTGAAACACTTCATCGCCCCGTCTCACCCAGCCGGGGCTGCAAGGTCAACCGGCTCAGAATCGCCTCGGCGGTGAAGTCCTCCAACCAGAGCCGCTCGCGTGTCGCGGTGGTCCAATCGTCTAGCTCGTCCCCGTAAACCAGGTCCCTGGCGCGGATGCTCTCGATCCGCTCCGCCAGGTCTTTGCGCAGGTGCGGTTCGGCATCGGGCATCTCACGCATCGCCGCCACGGAACGCTCAACGAAGGCTTGGTCCACCAAACCGGGCTGGGCGAAGTCGCCGGGCGGCACGGAGAAAGGGCCTTCGCGAGGACCCGCAACGGGTGCCGGCAACGAGCCCTGAAACAAGTCCATCTGTTGTGATTTCACGATGACCAGGCGAAGCGGCTTTCCTTCACGCGCTGGTAGTTCGCGTCCACTTCCGGTTGGAGGAGAATCAGCGCGGCGAGGCGGCGGGCGGTGTGAGTGACTTCGCGGGCCTCGTCGGTCGTGAGCGGACGGCCTAGCAAATCGTGCTCGCGGTAGCTCAGCCATTTCTTCAGCACCTGGTAGCCGCCGATGGTGAAGTCCCAGACTCTCTCCGGCACGTTGCGCCAGCCGGTGGTGTCGTTGAGGAACACGTCGTGGGTGGTGGAGCCGAGCAGTGTAGCGGCGGACTGGTGTCCGCCGCATTTCTCCTCCGGCGCGGGCGGGGGAATGATCCTCGAAGAAGAGTGCGGCGAACACCAGTTCGCCGCTACGCTATCCCATGCCGCCGCTTCGTCCGCTGTGGAGCCGCGCGTGAGCATCTTGCCCTTGCCGGGCATGGTCACGCCTTCCTTGCCTGCGTGGCCCCAGCCGGCGGTCACGCGCAGATCCGGCGCGCCCGAGGCGTGGAGTTCGGCAATGGTGACGAGCTCGGGCCGCGACCGGTCGCCGGTGATGCCGGGCACCGGTGTTTCGGTGTCAAGCAAGGCGGCGATCTGCCGCCCCAATCCCGCCGAAGCCAATAGGAGCTTTCTGGAATCTGGCAACGGTACACGCGGCCAGTCCTGGCGGATGCCGTCGGCATTTTCCCGAAGGTAAGCCGGTGCGTAGCCGATGGCCAGTGCGTGCAGCCAGATCAGCGCGGCGGCCTCGGCGTCCGCGTCCAGGTGCTTGACGCCCAGCTTCGCCAGGTAGGCGCGCGCGGCGAGTGAAAGGTTCGCCGTCGCATTTCCGCCGCCGGCCTCGTAGGCCGGGGCGGCCTCCTCGAGGATGCTGCCAAACTCTCCGTTGCCGTCGTCTTTCCTCCTCTTCGGCCTGCCGGGCGGCGCCGTGCGGAGATGGAAGGGAATGGCGACGGCGTCGGGCGTAAGACAGTGGTCATCAGAAAGCAACTGCGTGTAGAACGATGCCGGCCCTTCCGGCGACTTGGCGGCTTTGAAGCGCGTCAGCAGAAACTCGTTCCCCTTCCAGCATTGCGCCCAGAGTTTGGGCCGCGGCTCGTTCCACAACGGGCGCTCGGTGCTGTAGTAACACCAGCGCACATCGAACGGCCGAAGGGCGTAACGACGCAAGTGATCCGGCTGGAAGGATTCGCCGGCGAGCACCTTCTCGCGGGCCTTCCTTGCGTCAAAGCGGGCCGCGTCTTGGGCCAGTGGCGTCCCGAGCGCCTTCAACTGCTCCCAACTGATCTGCGGATCGTAATACTGGCGCATCCGTCGTTCCAAGGCTTTGCCGTCGAAGTCCATCAAGGCCCCGCCGCGCTTCTCCATCAGTCCGTTGCTCGGCGGTTCCGCGCAGAACTCGACAAGCTTTGGCCATTCGAGGTAGTGCGAGGCAACGTCAGACGGTCGGAAGGAATACCGATTGGCGGGCGTCGGGTGCGCTTTGTGGTACTGCCGGTCGAACTTCTTCGTTTTGAGGCTCTCGAGCAGTTGGGCACGGCGGGCGGCGGCACGGGCGGCGTTCAGGTCGTCGCGAAAGAGCACGGCCGGCTTCCGCTTCTTGCCCGTGCGTAGTAGCAACGATGTGGCAACACCCTGCTGGATGCCCGGCGAGAAGCCTTGCATCGCGAAGATGGTCTCACTCGTGTGTCCGTCCGGCGCGTACTCCGATATTTTACGGTTGCCGTGGAGGTTCTCGATCCAAACCTTGTCGAACGAATTCAACAGGTGCTTCCGCATCACCACGAATGACGGGTCGCTGATCCAGGAGTGGTTCGAGATGAAGCTGACAAGGCCGCGGCGCGGCGCGTCAGGCAAGTGGTGCTCGGCGATCTTCCGCTCGGCGATGCGGAAGAAGCGGATGTAGAGATCATCCAGGTTGAACTTCTTGATCCCCCACTGGGAGATCAAGCCTTCCTTGTAGGGCTCAACCAAGCCCTGTTCCTCGTGCGGGCTGACGCCGGCGTAGGCGTTGTAGGGCGGATTGCCGAGGATAACGAGGATGGGCGTCTGGGTCTTGACCTGGCCCGCCCCTTTGCGCTCGGCCTCCAACTCAGGCCAGTTGGCGAGGTGAGGGTTCTCACCCGCGAAATCCCAGCCCGTGAGCGCGTTGGTCAAGAAGATGCCGGCGCGTTCGCCCTTGGCCTCGTCGAACGGCACACCGAGGCTTTGCAACAACAGACCCATCTGCAAGTGCGCCACAACAAACGGGGCGGGCATCAGTTCGAAGCCGTAAACCCGACTCAGGGAGGCCTGCTTGGCCGCCATCACGGCCAAGGCCCCTTCGCCTTTCTCCTCGCGGAGCGTCTTGACCATGCGGCGGATGACTTCGACAAGGTAGGCGGCGGTTCCGCAACAAAGGTCGAGCACGAACACGCGCGGGTCGGCCAAGCCGTCCGGGATGTCGAGTTCCTCACGCAGCACAGTGTCCACGCGGGCGACCTGGTATTCGACAATCTCCGGCGGTGTGTACCAGACGCCGAGCTGCTTCCGAAGTTCGGGATCGAAGGCTTCAAGGAACGGTTCGTAGAAATACTGAACGGCGTGGCTCTCGACGAAGCGGGCGAAGAACTCGGCACGGTCCACGCGGTTGAGCGCGGTGGCCGTCCAGTCCAGCGGCTCGACGAGGCCGAGCGGTCCCAGTTTGGTGGGCGTGGCGATCTGCTCAAAGAGCGCCCGGATCATCGGGACGTGGAGCGTCCACGAAGCGGCACGCCAGTCGAAGCAATCCTTGCGAAGCGGCTTCTCCTTATGCCAGAGCACCCAGGCCGAGAACACGCCGTAGAACACCGTCTGGACGAGCGTGGAGCGGAAGAAGTGTTCGCCTTTGTCCTGCTCAAACTTCATGCCCAGCGCTTCCTCCAACGCGGCCCGGATGGCCGCGAGCGCCGGCAGGTCGGCGGCCGCCTCGACCCGAGCGCGGGCATCGCGGGCATAGGAGGCGAGGAACCAGGCCAGGTCCGACGGCGATTGGAGGGGCGCGGCGTGCAGCATCACGCGCTTGAGATACTCGGTGAAGCGCTCGCCCAACGCGTCGGCGGCCTTCCGTGGCGTGGCCGCAGTCACCCAGAAAGAGGCTTCGTCGGGAGCGAGGCGGAAGGTTTCGAGTTTGGCCGGCTTGCCGGCGGCGTCACGGCCCACGAGGACGAAGTCGCGATAGTTGGTGACGAGAACCAGACGGTAACGCCCCCAGTAGCGCGAGACCTGTTCGCCTTCGGCGGTGAGCCAGGCGTCATCCGAGGCGGGCTTCACTTCGATGACGCCGCGCGAGGGGCTTTGGCCTTCGAGCGGCAGGGCATCGGAGCCTTTGGCGAACTGCTCCGGCGTGAAGAAGCCCGCGTCAGGCAGGCCCGCACCCCGGTTCTTGAGGCCAACGAGGCAACGGACCCTGGGCTTGAGGGTGTGGCCGAGGGCGTTGAAGAGAATGGCGAGCGCGCCGTAGCCGGAGGTTTCCTGGGTCGCCGCGCCGGACGCGCGCGTCGCTGTCAGTTCCTCCAGATATCTCTCCAGCGGGCTCGTCATGCGTGTGGAAGAGTAAGCAGGTTCGCGGCCCAGATCAAACCGCAATCGGCGCCTTGATGGCCGGGTGGGGGTCGTAACCGACCAGATCGAAATCCTCGTAGTGGAAGGCGTGGACGTCCGTCACGGCCGGGTTGAGCTTCATCGTCGGGAGCGGGCGCGGCTCGCGACCAAGTTGGAGCCGGGCCTGTTCGAGGTGATTCGAGTAGAGGTGCAGGTCGCCGAAGGTGTGGACGAAGTCGCCCGGTCTGAGCCCGCACACCTGGGCGATCATCAAGGTGAGCAACGAGTAGGAGGCGATGTTGAACGGCACGCCGAGAAAGAGGTCGGCGCTGCGCTGGTAGAGCTGGCAGGAGAGTTCGCCCTCGAGCACGAAGAACTGGAAGAGCGTGTGGCAGGGCGGCAGCGCCATCTGCTCGAGTTCGCCCACGTTCCACGCGCTGACGATCAGCCGCCGGCAGCCTGGGTCCTGGCGGATGCGCTCGATGACGCGGTCGATCTGGTTGATGGACCGGCCCTCGGCAGTGCGCCAGTCGCACCACTGCGCGCCGTAGATGCGGCCGAGGTCGCCGCGTTCGTTGGCCCACTCGTCCCAGATGGTCACGCCGTGGTCGTGAAGGTACTTCACGTTCGTGTCGCCGCGCAGGAACCAGAGCAGTTCGTGGATGATGGACTTGACGTGGAGCTTCTTGGTGGTGAGGAGCGGAAAACCGTCCGCCAAACGGAAGCGGGCCTGGGCGCCGAACACCGAGCGCGTGCCGGTGCCGGTGCGGTCGGACTTCGGGTTGCCGTGCTCCAGCACCAGCCGAAGCAGCTCTTGGTATTGTCGCATGACGACGGTCTGGTTGCCGGGTTCGGTGTACTTGGGTCCCGCCCCCGGCGCAAGCCCGGCGATTGACGGCCAGGTTCAGGGTGCGGTCGGTGATCACGCTCGCACCCTGAAGAATCTTGGTTTTCGCTTTGTTCAGCCGCGAATCCCTGTTAAGGAGAGGGCCATGCCTGCCAAGTTTAACATCGGTTTCATCGGCGCCGGCCAGATGGCCACCGCCTTGGCCAAAGGATTCGTCAAGGCCGGACTGGTCAAGCCGGACCAGGTTCTGGGGAGCGACCTCATCGAGGCCGCGCGCGCCGCGTTCGAGCGCGAGGTCGGCGCCCGGATCACCGCGTTCAATCCGGATGTGCCCAAGTTCGCCAGCGTCTTTATGCTGGCCGTCAAGCCGGCGCAGGTGCCCGCCGTGTTGAAAGAACTTCGCGGGCACATCAACGAAAAGCATTTGCTCGTCTCCCTGGCCGCCGGGGTGCCACTGGCCAAGCTCGAGGAAGGGCTCGAGACCGGCGCCCGCGTGGTGCGGGTCATGCCGAACACGCCGGCGTTGGTCGGTGCGTCCGCGAGCGCCTATGCCTTGGGCCGGTCCGCCACGGCCGAGGACGGCCAACTCGTGGAGAAGCTCCTCAGCGCGGTGGGTCTGGCGCTCCCGGTGCCGGAGCCGTTGCTCGACGCCGTCACCGGACTCAGCGGCAGCGGGCCGGCGTACGTCTATCTGATCATCGAAGCCCTGAGCGATGGCGGCGTGGCCGCCGGGTTGCCTCGCGACATCGCCAGCAAACTCGCCGCCCAGACCGTTCTCGGCGCCGCGCGGATGGCCCTCGAGACGGGGCTGCATCCGGGTGCGCTCAAGGACATGGTCACCAGCCCCGGCGGGACCACGATCGAAGGCGTGCACGAGCTGGAGAAGGCCGGTGTGCGTGGCGCGTTGATCAACGCCGTCCGTGCGGCCGCGGACAAGGCCCGCAAGCTGGGGCAAGCTTAACCGGCATGACGATGGAAGATGGAGGATCGAAGATGGCGGGGCTGGGGCGCCGGCAATTGTGGGTTCCCTTCTCCATCCTCCATCTTCCATTCTCGCTCTTCCTTTCACGATGAGCTTTTCTTCTCCCTCCGAGCGTCAGGCGCGGCTGATCTGGTTCAGTGTCTCCGCGCTGGCCATCGGGTTGCTGGTCGTCTTGCTTTGCCTCCTGGTCTGGGGGTTGGGTAAAGTGTTGAACGTCCTCAGCCCGGTCCTCTGGCCCCTGGCCGTGGCGGGGGTCATCGCCTATTTGCTCGATCCGGTGGTGGACTTCCTCGAGCGCAAAGGCGCCCCCCGCACCCGCGCCATCCTCGTCGTCTTCGCGCTGGCCTTCTTCATCGTGGTCGGTCTGCTGGGCAGCATCGTGCCCCAGGCCGTGGTGGAAACACGGCAGTTGGTCAGCCAGTTGCCCACGTATGCGGTCAAGCTGGAGAAGAAAGTGGAGGCGTGGGCCAGCAACACCAACGCGCCCGTGCGTCGCTTCTTGCAGGGCGACCTCACGACCACCTTCCGCACCAATGCGGCCGTGGCGACGAATCTCGATACGCCACCGGTTGCCACGAACGGGGGGGGGCCATCCCCGAACCCTTCGGATTCACGGTCGCTTTTCGGGCAGCCGATCGACAGTGACACGATCAGGTCGGCGACGACTTGGCTCGCCCAGGCGTTGCCCAAGGTGGGGTCATGGCTCTTCGGGCAGGTGGTCAAAGTGGCCTCCTGGTTCGGCGTCCTGGCCGGGCTGGCCCTCGTGCCGGTCTATGCCTTTTATTTCCTGCTGGAGAAAAAGGGCATCCAGTCGAAGTGGACGGACTACCTGCCGGTTAGCCAGTCCGGTTTCAAGGATGAGCTGGTCTTCGTGATCTCGTCGATCAATGAGTACCTCATTGCCTTCTTTCGGGGCCAGGTGCTGGTCGCCATTTGCGACGGCATTCTCTACACGATTGGCTTCATCAGCATCGGCCTGCCCTACGCCGTGTTGCTGGGCGTGATGGCGACGTTCCTGACCATGATCCCGTTCCTCGGCGCGATCTTCACGTGCGTCGCCGCGTTCATCATCGCGCTGGTGCAGTTCGGCGACTGGCTGCATCCGTTGCTGGTGCTCGTGGTCTTCGCCATTGTGCAGGCGCTGGAAGGACTGGTGATCTCGCCGAAGATCATGGGCGACCGCGTGGGCCTGCACCCGGTTTCCCTCATCATCGCCGTGATGGTGGGCACGACGCTGCTCGGGGGCATCCTGGGCGGCATCCTGGCCATCCCGCTCACGGCGGCGCTGCGCGTCCTGATGTTCCGCTACATCTGGAAGACGCCGGAGAGCGTTCCCTCAGCGAAGCGTTGAGTCAATGGCCAAGAGCTGCCGGACGTCCACGGCCTCCATGCCGGCGGCGCGGATGGCCTCCAGCCCCAAGTCCGTATCCTCGTAGGCGCGGCAGAACCGCGGCGGCACGTTGATGCGCCGGGCCGCTTCCAGGAAGATGTCCGGGGCCGGTTTCGGGCGCTCGACGTCTTCGCTGGTCACCACGGCCAGGAAGAGTTGGCGGATGCCCAGATGGTTGAGCACGTGTTCAATGGTGCGCCGCAAGCCGCCCGAGGCCACGGCCAGCGGCATCTTCCCCTGGTGTTCCCGGGCGATCCCCACGACCACGTTGACCGGTTCCACCTGGGCGATCAGCGGCAAGTATTCCGATTCCTTCTCGCGTGAGACGGCGAGGGGGTCGATCGGGACGCCTTGCTCGCGCCTGAGCAGGCTCAGGATGTCTCGCGAAGGTATACCGCCCAAGGAATAGAAACGTTTTTCAGTGAACTGGAAGGGGTGTCGTTGCAGGACGGCCTGCCAAGCGCGCCAGTGCAGCGGCATGGTGTCGGCCAGTGTGCCGTCGCAATCGAAGATCAACCCGCGGACTTCGCCCGCTGTCCTCCCGAAAACCGGGGTTCCGCAGGCGGGGGCGCCCGCGCCACTACGGACCTCGGTTTTCGGGTTCATCCGGGGGACAACGGGAACGGGCCGCCGGCGGCTCAGAGCTTCGCCGCGGCGAGCCGTTCCTCGAGACCGTGGGCCATGAGCGGTTCGAGGATGCCGTCCATGTTCCCGTCGATCACCGCGGCCAGGTTGTAGATCGTCAGCTCGATGCGATGGTCGGTCACGCGGTTCTGGGGGAAGTTGTAGGTTCGGATGCGCTCGTTGCGCTCGCCGGTGCCGACCTGGGCCTTGCGTTGCGCGGCGTACTTCGCGTTTTCTTCGGCGACCCGATGCTCGAGGAGACGGGAGCGGAGCACCGTGAGGGCTTTCTGTTTGTTCTTCTGCTGCGAACGGCCGTCGGCACAGCGCACGATCAGCCCGGTTGGCTTGTGGGTCACCCGGACGGCGGAATCGGTCGTGTTCACCCCCTGGCCGCCGGGACCGGAGGCGCGGCACACGGTGATTTCCAGCTCCTCCGGCTTGAGTTGCACGTCCACCTCCTCGGCCTCGGGCAGCACCGCCACCGTGGCGGTGCTGGTGTGGATGCGCCCTTGTGCCTCCGTGGCGGGCACCCGCTGGACGCGGTGAACGCCGCTCTCGTACTTGAGCCGCTTGAAGACGTCCTGGCCGTTCACGCTGAAGATCACCTCCTTGAATCCGCCGAGGTCCGACGGACTGGAGTCAAGCGCCTCGACCTTCCAGCCGCGGGATTCGGAGTAATGGCTGTACATGCGGTAGAGGTCGGCGGCAAAGAGGGCGGATTCGGAGCCACCGGCGCCGGCGCGGATTTCGATGATCGTGTTGCGCGAGTCCGCCGGGTCCGGTGGCAACACGCCGCGGAGCACCTCCAATTCGAGGCGCTTCACGTCGGTGTCGAGCCGGGCGATTTCGTCTCGGGCCAACTCGGCGATCTCGGAGTCGGCCGGCTCAGACTTCAGCAGGGCCTGGTTGGCCTCGCGGTCGGTGAGGGCCTTCAGGAAAGCGGTGCCCTGGACCGTCAGGTCCTTCAGGCGGGCGTATTCCCGCGACAGGTCCTGGAAACGCTGGTTGTTGGCGAAGACCTTCGGATCGCTCAACTCGGTTTCGACCCCGGCCAGACGCTGGGCGAACTTTTCGAGGTGGGGGCGCAAATCCATGCCGGGAAAAAGCAACCGCCCGCAGGGAGACGTCCCGGCTGCGGGCGGAAAGGGGAAAGGTCGCTACTTCCGTTTCTTCCTGGACGTGGCCGCGGCGGCGATGGCGGCCTGGGCGGCCTGCGTCTTGGCCATCCGCTGCTGGAACTTGTCCACGCGTCCCGCGGTGTCCACAAACTTCTGCTGGCCCGTGTAGAAGGGGTGGCAGATGTTGCAAATGCCGATCAGGATGGTCGGCTTGGTGGAGCGGGTCTTGATCACATTGCCGCAGGCGCAACGAATCTCGGCATCCACGTACTTCGGATGGATGTTCTCTCTCATAACAAAGGCGCGCCAAGGTAGCACCCGCTGCCGCCTTGACAAGCGCGAAGTTCGACAGATAGACTGGCCCTCCCCTACCAATTACTTTACGGGTTCCGGACTCTTGAGTATCGTCTGCCGGCATGAACCCGCCGGAGTTCAGTGTGCGGCGCGCGACGGTCGAGGACCTGGGTGGTCTCAAGCTGTTATGGGAACGGGCTGGGCTGCAGGTGCTCGACCTTGAGAGGCGGCTTACCGAGTTCCAGCTTGCCGTTACTCCCGTGGGTGATCTGCTGGGGGCGGTCGGGCTGCACATCGTCGGCAAGGACGGACAGCTCCACAGCGAGGCGTTCACCCAGCCCGAGCAGAGCGAGCCGCTGCGTCTCCTCCTTTGGGAGCGCGTGCGCAACCTGGGCCGGAACCACGGCTTGGTGCGCATGTGGACCCGCGAAGAAGCGCCCTTCTGGCTCCAGGCAGGCTTCGCCGAGGCAGGCTCAGAACTGCTCAAGAAACTGCCGGCAGCATTGGGAGACGGTCACCAACATTGGCGGGCCATGCAGCTCAAGGAGGAAACCGTCCCAACCCTCTCGCTGGAACAGGAGTTCGAGCTCTTTCAGCAAGCCAGCAAAGTGAGCACGGAAGAGGTGATGGCCCAGGCACGGAAGCTCCGCACCGTGGCGAACGTCATCGCCTGGGTGGCGCTCGGGGCCGCGGTGCTGGTGGTCGGCTTGTACGGGTTCCGGCAGCTCAAACTGCCCAAAGACGCCGTGCCTCCGGTTCAACAGCGGTAGCATCCCGGTTCTCGATCCTCCGGCACCGCCGCTCGGCAACGTTCCGCAGCACGTCAGGCGGTTTTCACCTGGGCCATCCGCTTCAGCGTGTCGTCCACCTCATCGGTCTTCAACATGCCGATGGTGATGGCGTCCACGAGGTCGTTCTTGAAGACGTAGTTGAGCGAAGCGTCCTTCTCCTCCGGCTTCACCAACTTGCCGGCGCCGAAGATCTTCATGCCCACGATGGCCTTGCCGTTCTTGCGCGCCGTCTTCAGCACCTCGGAAACCTCCTGCACACCGGCG
>Ga0315287_10008495_pt1 | contig 10378 bp, 9 predicted proteins | sample YL17G11_0_MG_FD_205037 | JGI IMG/M metagenome (GOLD analysis project Ga0315287, IMG submission 205037) | Sediment microbial communities from Yellowstone Lake, YNP, Wyoming, USA - YL17G11_0 | ecosystem: Environmental > Aquatic > Freshwater > Lake > Sediment | place: USA: Wyoming | collected...
TCGATGTGCTGGGGCGCGCCGCGCAGGATGTCGCCGATGCCCTGCTCGATGAAGTCGCGCAGGAACGGCTCCAGCCCGCGGCTCTTCATCCCGCTGCCCGTCAGCGTCACGCTGCCGTCTTCCTCCAGCAGCGCGTAGTTCTTCACCTTGTAGGACAGCATCGCCGGATAGTAGCCGGACAGCTCGACGGTGATGCCGTGGCCCACGGGCGTTGCGCCCAGGCGCTCATTGACCTGCTTGACGAAGTGCTCGCGCAGCTTCGTATCCGCCGCGTCGAAATCCACTGTCAGGTAGATGCCGTCGGTGTCGATCTCAATCACGCTGGCGCCCAGCTCCTCGACGATCGCGGCCAGCTGCTTGACGACCTCCTGCCCGCTTTGGGTGATGAACTCGGCCTGCGCCGGATCGGCCCAGTTCATGCGCGCTGCGCCCATGTAGCCGAAGAAGCTGTTGATGAACACCTTGAACGCCGCCTGCCGCGCGTCGGCCATCACGCGCGTTGCCTCATCCTGCGCCGTGCGCGCCTCCTGCTTGGCCGCCAGGCGCTGGCGCGTCAGTTCGGTGAGCAGCGGCTTAAACACGCCGAGGCTGTCGCTGGCCGGGCGTACTTCGCGCGAGAGCATCAGGCTGGGGTAGAGGCTGGCGACGTCGACGTTCAGCACGTGCTTCAGCACGCCGCTGTGCCGCAGCTCGGTGTAGCCGCCGATGAACGTGCGCGCGTCCACCGGCGCGGGGATCGACGCGCCGCGCTGGAGGTACTCGCGCAGCAAAAGGTAGTTGATCTTCGTCGCGTTGCCGCGCACCACGCAATCCTGCAGGCTCAGCGGCAGCATCTGCGCCTGGGCGAAGTAGCTGCCGATCAGCGTGCCAAAGATCGCCGCGCAGGTTTCCAGCTCATAGCGCACGTCGGCTTCCAGCAGCGTGCGCTTAGCGTCGTAGAGCCGCGCCACCTCCCACGTCGGCACGCAGTCGGGCACCGTGCAGGTGTGGTCGAGGTAGTGCGCGATGTACGGCGCGTCGAAGCGCTCCAGGTCGCGCTTGACGATGTCGTAGTACGTCGCCAGGAACCAGGTGTCGACGAAACTGCGGCCGGCGGCATCGGCGCGCGGGTATTCCAGCTGCTTCTCCGCCGCCGGCGCCCGCGCCGTGCGCACCGTGAGCAGCGAGCCGTCGCGGCCCCAGGGCAACTTGACGCGGTGCTGCTTAGCGCGCGCGGTGAAATAGCTCAGCGCGCCCTTGAACAGGTCGTGGCCGACAATCACGTCGGGGTCGCGCTCGGCCACCGCCGCCGCCACCTCGCCTAATAGCACCGTCTCGGCCTGCGAGCTCATGTCGCTAAGCGTGAACACGCGCAGCCAGTTGCGCCCGTCGGACAGCCCCACCGCCACCACGCGGTCGCCGGGCTGCGCCGGATCGGCGTAGTCCGCGCCGTCGCTGTTGTAGGCGCGCAGGGCGATGTACAGCACCGACAGGTCGCCCAGCGCCATGCCCGTGTAGTGCGTGCGCGTGCTGGCCAGCAGGTACTGCACACTGGGCTCGCGGAAGGCCAGCAGCGGCTCGTCGGGATAGTCCGCCTTGTGCAGCTTGTAGGCGCGGTTGATGTGCGCCGCTGCCGCGTCGTGCGTCGCCCAGTCCTTGAGGCGCACGCGGTATCGGTAGTAGTTGTCGCCGGAAAGCGTCTCGATCTGCGGGCTGGGCTTGAAGTCGTCGAGCAGCTGCCGGTGGCTCACGAGGAAGTACGGCTGGTGCGCTACGATCTCGCTCTCCAGCTTGTCGCCGCGCCGCCACCACAGCCTGACGCCGCCCGCGGCCTGCGCCACGCCGCAGAGCCCCGGCGCGTCGTCCACCCCGTAGAGCAACTCGTGTGCATCGTGCTGCGCCGCCATGCGCCGAGTGTACACGATGGCGTCTTGTAGGGGCCGGTCATTGTGCCGGCCCGTCTTCGTCGCCGCCGCCTACTGGTAGAACGCATCGCCGCGCGCCCAGTCCTCGGGCCAGGCCAGCGTGGTGAAATCCAGCTCGCGCAGCAGCTTGAACCTGGCGTCGTAGTTCTCACGCGCAAAGCCGCGCTCGCCGGCCCAGAAGTAGTAGAGCCGGACGTAGTAGTTCTGCGGGATGCTCAGCCATAGCCGTTCAGGCGCGAAGACAACCCGCTGCGAAAGTTCTTGCAGCTCCTCGTCGTGATCTTTGAGTTGGGAATACAGGAACAGGTAGGCGCCTTGATTCCAGTAAATTGAATCTCCCGTGCGCTGCCAGACGGCCTCGGCAAAGGCGGGATCCGCGGCGGAGCACCAGGCAGAACGTGCGACGTCCATGCGCCTGATGCTCTGGTACATGCCGTCGGCGCTGAGCAGCACGCCGCGCTGCTCGCTGTTGAGTCCCTCACTGCAGTCGCGCATGATCGTGTCGAGCTGCATCCAGATGCAGACACCCGCAGTCGTGTAGACCGGCCGGCATCCGCGCCCGGTCAGTGCGATCTGGCAGGCCGTCTGATGCAGTGCGCCGGCTAGGGCGGTGTCTCCGCTGAGAAGGAGTCGCACTTCGTTATCCTTAATGCGCTCCTTGAGCTTGATCCCCGGCCACGCCGGAGCATAAAGGTCCAGCCGCAGCCCCTCGTCGAGGATCGCGCCGCTCAGCGCCTTGCTGCCCGTCACGTTCCCGGCGTCAAGCTGGTCTAACACAAAGCTCAGCGGGAACGGCACCGGCAGGCGGTTGAACGGCGCCCTGTTGCCGGCGCGCAGATCGAGAAGCGCGGCGTTCTCCTCGCCCATGTTGAGCAGCCACAGCGCGCGTTGCCAGTAGGCCCAGGCGCAGTCCGGCCCCGCGGCGACCGCGGCATCGAGCAAGCCGCGCTGCAGTTGCTCGTGCTCATGCTCCAGCTGAATGGCGCTTTGCTGATCCAGTTCATCGACGGTCTGCATCGGGTGCGCCTGTTCCCAGACGTCAGGCAGCAGGCCGTAGTACAGCAGGATGGTATCCGCATCGGCGATCCCGCGCTGCTGCGCCTCGGCAAGATACTGCGCTGCGTCGGCTTTGATCTTCCCGAAGGAGAAGGGATCATATAAATTGGGCCACCCCGAGGTGTCCAGCTTGCCGGTGATATGGCACCAGCAGCGCAGTTGCCAGTAACGCGGGTGGCCGCCGAACTCGGCCTCCCACGAGGCGAGCACGTCATCGGGCAGCGTGGTGGGATTCAACACGTACGGCAAGTCCGTCGCCGGGCCTGTGCATTGACGCTCAAGGACGGCTTGCGCGTAGCGGTCGAACAGCGCATCCCCGGTCGGCGTGAACGGCAGCGTTAACGTGCCTGAAGTGTCCGTGGCAGGCGTAATAGGGCTGGTAGCGGCTGGTAACGCAGGGACGTCAGCGGCACGTGCCACGGCTATCCACACCGGCAACGCCGCAGTTACCATGGCGAAGTAGATAATCCTGCGCATATGTCCCCTCATGTTTGGTCTCCCTGCAGAGTATACCGCCGCCGCATCCGTGGCGGCTCACGCCGCCTGCTGCTGCTTCACCAGCCACAGCTCCAGGCCGCCCGCGCCGTCCTCCACCGTGGCCCACAGCTCGTAGCCCTCGCCGGCCAGCTCCTGCAGCGCGCTGTGCACGCGCGCCAGTTGCCACCTGCCCACGCTGAGCACGCGGAAGCTGGCCGCCGTTGTGCTCGGCTGTATTGCCGGTGCCGCTCCCCGCGGCTGATTCGCCGGCGGCGGCGCTGCGGGCCCCAGCGCGCAGGCCACCGCCCCCGGCTGTATCTGCCCATCAACTTCTTGCAGCCTGTCCATAGCAGCCTCCTGCGCCTTGTTTCCGGCGCACCCCTGGCGAAGGGCCTTGTTCGTCACGCCACCGGCCCGCTGCCGCCGCGGCGGGTCGAGCCGAGCACCTGGGCCACCACGGCGATGGCAATGGGGATCACGCACAGCGCGCTCACCAGCGCCGGCTGCGTCTCACCTTCCAGGCCCAGATACAGCGCCAGCCCCAGCAGCACAGCCGCGCCCGTGCCCGCGATGATGTACTTCACGACTGGCGGCAGGCGGCGGCGCAGCCTGCGCGCAGCGCGCAGCGGGATGATGATCGGCGCGCTCATTGGCGCACCTGGCCTAAGCGGCCCAGCCCCAGCACCGCCACCGGCGGGATGAGCAGGCCCAGGCCCAGCGCCACGCCGCGCTGGCCATACAGCAGCAGTACCGCGGTGGCCAGGGCCATGGCGATGGGCACCCAGAATCTGGCGGATGCGAAACCATGCGTTGTCATACAACACTCCTTGAGTGGCCGACCTGCTGGTCGCCCCTGGGAGGACGGGCCGGCACAAGGCCGGCCCCTACAGCAGGGCGAAGCACGTCTCGCCCCTACAGGACGGCGGCAGTGGCGCCGCCGCTACCCGCTACACAGCTGACTTCGGGATGTCCTTGCCCAGCGCGGCCAGCCCGCCGATCACGCCCAGGTTCATGCTGTCCACGGCGGAGCTCGGGATGATCATCAGGCTGCCCTTTTCCTTCAGGCCCTCGAACAGCATGTTCATCGCGCGCAGGTGCAGCGCGGTCGGGTTGTCGCGGTACATTTCCGCCGCGTCGGCGAAGCTCTGGGCGATCTGCTTCTCACTCTCGCCGAGGATCACGCGGGCCTGGCGCTCACGCTCGGCCTGCGCCTGGCGGCTCATCGTGTCCTGCAGCGCGCCGGGGATCTTGATCTCGCGGATCTCCACGCTCTGCACGCTCACGCCCCAGGGCTCCGTGCGCTGGTCGATGATCTCCTGCAGCTGCTTGTCCAGCACGTCGCGGCCGACGAGCAGGTCGGCGAGCATCGTCTTGCCGATCAGGTCGCGCAGCGCGGTCTGCGCCGCCCAGGTGACGGCGTTCTCGAAGCTCTCCACTTCGAGGGCCGCCTTCTTCGGGTCGTAGACCAGCCAGAACATCACCGCGTCCACGTCCACCGGCACCGTGTCCTTGGTCAGCGTCTGCTCGGCGGTCAGGTCCGTGGTGTGCACGCGGGTGTCGATCCACTTCGCCACGGTGTCGACGAAGGGGAACAGCCAGAACAGCCCCGGCTGGCGCACCGAGAAGAACTTGCCCAGCCGCAGCACGATCACGCGGTCCCACTGGTCGGCAACCTTCATGCAGAACAGGAACAGCATGCCGCACAGCAGCAGGATGATGAAGCCGACGACCGCGGTGATGCCATAGGCGTTGCTGCGCGTCGCGTCGGCGCGCATCGCCCAGGAGATCACCCAGATCATCGCGGCGATCATCCAGACGAAGAACCAGAAGACCGCGACGGGGTGGATGTGCGAGGCGGCGCCACCTGTCCTGGACATGTCGCCGCTGCGGTAGCCGAACGATGGTGTAACTGGTATGTACATCTCCCTCACCTCTTGAGATTGCTGTGGGGCGCGGCCTGTTATGGCGCGCCTGTTCTGTTTGTTCAGTACTGCAGCGATTCCCACGAATACTGCAATACAGGCACCGATCACCGCACCGGCAGCGCTGTCGTCGCCGGCAAGCAACGCCAGCACCAGCGGGATTATTCCTGCGATCATTTCAGGTCCTCTCCCAGCAACTCGGCGGTCATCTCCAGCACCTGCCGCGGGTTGTAGCCGAGGTTTTTCAGCTGGCGCAGCGTCTCGGCCAGCTGCGCGCGGCCCGGCACGTCGCGCACCGTCTGCGAATGCGGATCGACGGCGAACGTGCCCACGCCGCGGCGGCGGCTCAAGTAGCCCTCGCCCTCCAGGTCGGCATACACCCGCGCCACGGTGTTGGCGTTGATGTTCAGGCTGACCGCCAGCTCGCGCACCGTCGGCAGCTGCTCGCCGGGTTTCAGCGCCTTGCGGTCCACGTGCAGCCGGATCTGGTTCTTCAGCTGCACGTAGATCGGCACTTCGCTGCTTAGCTCAACTCTCAGGTTCACAGGCATCGTATCCTCCTTGGCAACGCTCAACGCTTTTCCCGCTTGAACCAGAAATGCAGGTACGTTTCCGTTGCCTCGCTGCACACCAATTCCCAGCCCGCCTCCCCCAGCTCGTTGAGCGCCTCGTCGGTCTTGATGATCTGGCTCGTCGAGATCTGCATCCGCACGTATTCGAAGCGGCGGCTGCCTGGCGGCGGCTCGGCTGTACCGATTGGCGTATCGCTGTAACTCACTGCAATTTCACCTCCTTGGGCCCCTGGCCCTCGTCGTGTAGATCTTGTTCAGCTTGTTCTATTGTCCGATGTGCCTATGGTACTGGTACACCGATGCTTTAGGGCTTTAGTGATCTAGTGCACTGGTACTATATACCGCAGCGCGAGGCGAAAGTCAAGGGCGGGGGGGAAATCGGCGGGTAGCGAACAAATCTGTGGCAGCGGCTCGCCGCCATCTTAGGTAGGGCGGAACTCCGCGCCCGCCGGGTCTTGGTGGGGTGGACATCCTGTCCGCCATCTTCATCCCCGGTGGCGCAGGCCGCTGTGCCTGCACACCTCAGATTCTTCACGGTACAATCTAGCGTGGCTACTATTGGACGGGGGTTCACATGGGACGACAACGCGATCTGCCTAAAGTCTCCCTCGCCGCGCTTTTTTGCACTAGCCTTGCTCATCTTGCTGTGCCTATCGGCGGTGGGCTGCGGCTGGCACACCGGCCAGCCTGGCACGCCTGGCGCCGCAACGAGGGCTATGCCTGGTTCACCTGGTACTGCTGAGACTGAGGCTCAGTCGCAGCCGCCGACACAAGCTGAGCTGCAGGCGCGGCTGGCAGCGGAGTTCGCGCGCCTGGGGATCGACGCGGACAAGGTGGCGGCCAGCGCGCCCACGGGCAGTGAGAACGCGGTGTTCGATCTGGGCGCGAAGGTGCTCGATCCCGACGGGCCGCCGGACGGCCTGGGCGGCGGCGAGCTGCCGCCCACGGGCATCGCGCTGAGCTGGACCGAGCAGCTCGTTGGCGACTACGACCAGAACGGCGAGGTCAACATCAGCGACCTCACGCCGCTCAGCCTGCACTGGCAACACACCGTGGCCTACGACGAGGCGGGCCTGCACGGCGGCTTCGCCGGCTGGCCGCAGGGCGATCCCGACGCCGGCGGCGCGGCCAACTGGCATGAGGCGCGCGTCGACGGCGACGCCAACGGCGAGGTCAACATTGCCGACATCACGCCGATCGCGCGCCACTGGCAGCAGCGGCTGAGCGGCTATCGTGTGTACCGCAAGGCGCCGGGCGCGCAGGGCTTTACGCGGCTGCCCGCCGCGGGCGATGCGGCATCCACGCTGAGCGTGGCGCGGCCCGGGGTTGGCGACGGCGCGCCGCCGCGCTACAGCTTCAGCGACACGCCGGGCGCCGCCGGGCAGTATGAGTACTACGTCATCGCCGTGGCAGTGGACGAAGGCCAGGCTGAGGCGCAGTCCAATCACGTAGTAGTGACGCTGAGCGCTGGCTTCGCCGATACCACGCCGCCGGTGTGGGACGCGACGGCGGGCATCGGCGGCGCAGTCGACAACGGCGACGGCACGGTGACGATTACGTGGGGCACGGCGACCGATGTTGCGTTGCCGCCCGCGCCGGCCAGCCCGCCGGTGACGTACAACGTCTACTACAGCACAGTCACGCCGCTGGACTTCGGCACGGCGGCGCGCGTGACGAGCCTCGCGGCCTTGTCGTGGACCTCGCCGCAGCTCATCGCCGGGCAGACCTATTACTTCGCTGTACGCACGCAGGACGCGGCAGCGGTACCTAACGAAGATACGAACACGGTTGAGCTGCCAGTGACAGTCAGTGGCGGCCAGCCAGTCGAGGATCACGACCCGCCGGTATGGACGGAGACATATAAGCAGTACACCGCCGAGGGTATTCGCAAAATCGAAGTCGGCAACGGCAAGCTGATCGTCACCTGCGCCGAAGCCGTGGATGCCCTTAGCCCACCAGTGCACTACGACCTGTACTACGTCGATCCGCTAGCGCATCCCGATCCGGAAAATGAGCACGGTGGCTACACGATTTACGATACGCACAACAGCGGTACGCCGTTCGGATGGGTGAACGTGATTCGCGATGTTCCCAAAATCTGCGAGCTATCCTGGCCCAACCGCAAGCAGGTGGTAATCGGAGTGCGGGTGTACGACAGTGCCGATCCGCCTAACTACGACTCGAACAAGTTTGAGGCCTACACTAGTCCTACCGATCTGCCGCGCATGAAGATCGACAGCGACTTCCCTGGAATAGATGAGATGAGCTCTCCTGGAGGATCAACATCGTGCTGGTTGTCTGATCGTAAGCGGCACAAGTTTTATGTATGCTATTCGCAAAGGCCAAAGGATGGGAGCGGTTTGGCTCCTGAAGTATGGTCTGCCGACCTAGATGCTGACACTGGAGAGTGGACTGCCCAGAGTGTTGCGAGCTTCATCGCAGACGAGGATTATGTATCCATCTATTCGCGTTCTTTCGCACAATCTCCTAATGGAGAGCTCTGGCTCAGGATCGAGGTCAGCCGGGGCTATGGCCAAGGCTACAACGCCTATTACCACCGCTCGCCTGACGGCGGGCTCTGGCAGCGCTGGGAGCCGCCGAACGAGCAGGGCGCCTGGTGCGGCGGATTCGACCACAATGGCTTTCCAGTGTGGTTTTGCTTCGATCCCAGCGCTACACATGACGGGCAGTACAAGCTGATCTACCGCTGGTGGGACGAGGCGCAGCATATCTGGCACGAGGAACAAGTGTGTGACCCGGGACCTGCGGCCGATGGCGTGCTAACGGCAGTCCGCCCGGATGGCGTCGTGCAACTTTGTGTAACGAAAGACCGAGTTGATATGGGCGCAGAAGAAGGTGTGACACTCTACGCGCACATCCATGAACGCCATACCGATGGCACGTGGCAAGAGGTATACCGTATTAAAGGCGGTATTTACCCAGCGTTTGGTCCGGGATATGATCAGCCCTATTGGGCAGACGAATGGGCATGGACAGCGGAAGTCTACGACAGCAGCCGTATGAAGATCGGCACGCTATCTTACGGGACAGAAGGATACTTGTTGCACGAAGGCCTATTCGGTAACTGGCCTGCGGGGGGAGATGCGGCTCATTCGCTACCATGGGATCTGAGCAAGGGCGGAATTCTGGAGCGATACTGCTATTCACCGCTCGAATACGAGTTTCCTCCGAAACCGTTTCCAAGCTGGGACTTATTGCTGCCCTATCCATATAGCTATGATTCTAGGAATGGATGGATTGCAGCGATATACCAATCTATAGATCTTAATACGCATGGGACGAGTCTATTCCTGATAACTTCGACTTCTGAGCAGTCCTTATACGATCCTCTTAGTTGGTAGAGGAAGGGAGCGCGGAATTACGAGAGGTATTAAGCGCCTGGGGACTTCGCAAGTGAACTTCTAGCTCTGCTAGTTACAGCTTCGATGAAGCTTAGGGAGGCGGGAGGCACCACCACGGTCGTGCTCACCAAAGACGGGCCGGCACAATGGCCGGCCCCTACGAAGACGCCGGCGGGGCGCCAGCGCTCCGCGGCTAGAACTCCACTTCGAACTCGGCGAGGATGCGGTCGTCGCTGGCCTGATTGGCCGTGACGTAACTGCCGAACTCGCCGTGGGTGTACTCCAGCTTCAGCTCCACCAGGTCGCCGAGCTTCTTGCCGTAGAGCACGCCCCAGCGCGTCGCGGCGTAGTCCGCGAACTGGCTGGTGGCCTGGTAGCTGATGCCATACAGGTTGTCGGGGACCGGCTCAACACCAGCTCAGTGTTCAGCGCGCTGGGCTAATCGCCGATGCCGTCCTTGTTGGTGTCCATATCCTGCGGATCGAACTTCTGCGTGGCGTGCGTGTAGTCGGCTAGCACATGCCAGCGGTTGGCATCCCAGTTGTAGCCGCCGAAGACGTTGAAGGCCGGCACGCGCTTATGGTGCGGGCCCTCGCCGGCCAGCCGCAGGTCGCTGGAGGCGAGGTGGCTGATGTAGCCGGCGGTGAGCTGCCAGCCATTCCGGCACTCGTCCGCCTGCTGTTTGGTGATGTTCCACACCGCGGCGTAGTCGCGCATCGAGTCTTCCTGCCCGACGATCGCCAGCTCGGGATTGAACAGCCAGGTGCCAATGCCCCAGTTCTTCTTTTCCACGCCCGTGGCGATGGAGCGCGCGGTGGTGGCGCTTAAGTCGTTGACCGCGGCATAACTGGCAAAGTAGGAGTCGTTGTTGCCCCAGGGCATGTTCACCTGGCCGGCCTGCGCGAACCAGCCGCTTTCCGGCTGCTGGTAGCGCGTGTAAAACTCGTAGAGCTCCACGTTCTCGCTGACGTCGTCCCATTCCACGCTGAAGTGCCCGGCCCAGTTGTTCTGCGCTATATCCCAGCCCAGCTCACCCCAGTACAGCTCGACGTCCTGGATCCCCTGCCGGCCGCTGGGGGCAAGTC
>Ga0315287_10008496_pt1 | contig 10378 bp, 8 predicted proteins | sample YL17G11_0_MG_FD_205037 | JGI IMG/M metagenome (GOLD analysis project Ga0315287, IMG submission 205037) | Sediment microbial communities from Yellowstone Lake, YNP, Wyoming, USA - YL17G11_0 | ecosystem: Environmental > Aquatic > Freshwater > Lake > Sediment | place: USA: Wyoming | collected...
CGCCCGCCTGCTGGCCCGCCTGCTGCTGGCCCGCCTGCTGCTGGGCCGCAGCGGCAGAGGCCAGGGAGGCCAGGTCGTGCGAGAACCGGCACAGCAGGCCGCGCCTGCACGCCCCGCGCAGGTGGTCGAAGCACACCCCGCGCTCCGAGCTGTTCACCCGCACGATGGTGGCGACGTCGTGGGAGTACTTACAGGTCGCGCCCCGCCCACACAGGCCCTTTGTGAAGTCGAAACAGATTTGGGCCTTGGCCTCCAGGGAGGATGGGTGGGAGGCCGTGCCGCCAGCGCCTGGCGCCTGGTCGGGCTGCCCCATCGCCGGCTGGTGGCCGCCGCTGCCGTGGTGGTGGTAGGCGCCGTAGTGGGTGGCGTACATGGGGCGGGGCGCCGCCTGGCCGTAGGCGCCCGCCTGGGCGGCGGACGCGTTGAAGCCGGCCGAGAGCGGGCGGCCGGCCGAGTACAGGGCAAAGCCGGGGTGGTCGGCGGCGGTGGTGGTGGAGGGCGCTCCGCCTCCCATGCCTCCGCCACCGCCCAGGGCCGTGAAGGGGGCATACGGGGTGGGCAGGGGTTTGGTGGGCTGGTGGAGGTGGGTTGGGGGTGGGCGGTGAGAGGACAGGCGCGTGGGAGGTGAGAAGAGCGAGGGCAGGTCTAATGACGCGCGCGAGCGTTTTTTTTTCGAACGCCGCCCCATCTGCCCCCCATCCGCTCTCTCGCCCCCGGCCAACCTCCCATTCCCCTCCCACCCGCTCCTCCCACACCTGCACGCCGGCCGCTCCGGGGATGAGCCAGCCCTCTGTGGTGACCGGGTCGGCGTTTTCTTTGTCCATTGGGGTCTTTCGTGGTGTGCGCCAGGAGAGGAGGCAGTTTCAAAAAGACGGTTTCGTGGGGGTGAGACCTCCGCGCTTCAGCCGTCACAACCCTCCAACGGTGCTGGGACAGGGAGCCGCCCAGAACCCTGGTGGACGGTCGGGGGCCGGGTGTGGGAGGGGTGTGTGGCTCGGGAGGTGGGGCGGAGGGGTGCGTGGTGACGGCAAACGCAGACACTCACGCGAGCCCAAAGTGAAGGCCGATGTCTTCAGTTTTTTCCTCACAGTCGGGGGGGGGGGGGGGGGGGGGGGGGGGGGGGCGGGGGCGCGGCCGGGCGGGCGCGGCCGCGCGCGCGCCGGCGGCCCGCCCGCCGCCCCCGCCCCCCCCCCCCCCCCCGCCCCGCCGGCTTCTTTCTTTCTTTCCCCCCCCCCCCCCCCCCCCCCCCCCCCCCCCCCCGCATGCGCCTCCACCTCCTCCCCGACGCCCACCCCTCCGCTGGCTCCGCCCGCCTCACCCTCCCCTCATCCCTCCTAGCCAGCGCCACGGCCCACGTGGGCGGCGGACTGCGGGTCACAGTCTGCGAGAGAGAAGGAGGCGAAGGTGGAGACGCTGACATCCGGCGGCCAGAAAACGCCGCAACAGGTGAGTGGGGGAGGGGCCTGCCCGCCCGGGCGCGATTCAACTTCGGACCACACCACCGAGTTGACGAGAGGACACAGTATCCCATGTAAGCCGGGGGCAAACGGCAAGGTGCCCGCCCGCCCCTTCCCCTCACAACCCAAACTGCCCCTCTCTCCCCCTCAACGCACCCCACCAGCCGCCCCGCCGACCTGGACCTTCCTCGCCTGGGCGACCGTCCACCCGGCCCAGCCCCGGCAGACCAGCGAGGCCGAACCCGTGCCCCCGCCAGCCTACCTGGACGCCAGGCTCCTGGTTGACGCGGCGGACGCACCGCCCCCGGCCGCCCTGGCCCGCCTCAGCGACGCCGGCCACCTCTCTATCTCCTCCCTCGCCGCCCTGCCTGCCCGCCTGCCCACCGCCCGGGCCGTGCGGGTCAGCTGCACGCACCGCATCGCGCCGGCCGCACTGCGCGCTCTGCTACACGGCTCCCTCGTCGAGCCGGGTGTGGGCTACCTTGTCGGCGCCGCCGTCCGCCTGACCGTGGAGAGCGTGGACGGGGAAGGCAAAAAAAAAAACAAGGGCACCCCGACCCCTGCCCGCGTCAGCCGGGGCACGGTCCTCCTCCAGCCGGGCGACCCTGACCCGCCGCCGCCCCTGCTGCCTTGCCCTGAGCGCCCCTTGGCAGACCATCCCCGGTCGTCATCCCATGGTGGGAGTGGTCGGGACCGCGGCCGCCGCCTCTCTGGCTGAGCGCTTGGGCGGGCTGCAGCTGGGCGTGGGGGACAGGGAAACACCACCACCACTCGCCGGCTGCGCTCCCCTCCTGGCCGCCCTGGCCGAGACTATCGCCTGGCCGCACACGCACGCCGATGCCGCCGCCGCCCTGGGCCTGGCCTGGCCGCGCGGCCTCCTCATCCACGGCCCCCCCGGCACGGGCAAGACGGCCGCCGTGAAAGCGGCCGCTGCCGCGGCCGGCGCCCTCCTACTCACCATTTCCCCGGGCGGCCTCTTCGGGCCGTTCGTGGGCGACTCTGAACGCCGGCTGCGCACCGTCTGGGCGAAAGCGAACGCTGCGGCGGCCGCCCAGCCGGGGCGCCCCGTCGTCATCCTGCTGGACGACGCGCACGTGCTCGCGCCCGCCCGGTCTGCCGCGGGGCCGCACGAGGGGCGGGTCGTCGCCCAGCTCCTCACCCTGCTCGACGGCGCCGCGGCGGGCGGGAGTGGGGGGGGGGGGGATGTGGCGGCGCGGAGCACCGTCTCGCCGGCCGTCATCGCGACGACTTCCCGCCCGGGCGCCCTAGACCCAGCGCTGCGGCGGGCAGGGCGGCTGGACAGGGAGGTGGCGGTGGGGCTGCCGTCTGTGGCCGAGCGCGCCGCCATTCTTGCCTTGCACACCGCGCGCCTGCCGCTGGCGGCCGACGTTAATGTGGGTGCCCTGGCCGCCAAGGCACGTGGCCTGTCCGGCGCGGACCTGGCGGCGGTCGCCCGGGAGGCGGCCCGCGGGGCGCTGACAGACGCAGCTAGAGCAGAATGCGAAGAAGAGGCAAAAACAACCTCGGCCTCGACCCCCTCCACCCCGCCACGCCCCGTGTGCGCCGCCGACTTTGAGGCCGCCCTGGTCACCGTCGGCGCCAGTGCGACGCGGGGCTTGCGCCCCCTGGAACTCCCGCCCGCCGCCTGGACCGACGTGGGCGGCCTGGAGGAGGTCAAGGCGCGCCTCACCTCCCTTGTCGCCTGGCCTCTAACCCGCGCGCCGGCCTTTGCCCGCCTGGGCCTGCGCCCGCCGTGCGGGGTCCTCCTGTACGGCCCGCCCGGGTGCTCCAAGACCACGCTCGCCCGGGCGGCCGCGACGGCGGCGGGCGCCCCCCTGCACGCCCTGTCGGGTGCCGCCCTCTTCTCGGCGTACCTCGGGGAAGGCGAAGCAACCCTGCGGGCCGCCTTTGCGGCCGCCCGGGCCGCCTGCCCGGCCGTCGTTTTCTTGGACGAGGTCGACGCCCTTGGCGGCAAGCGGTCTGCAGGCGGCGCGGGCGACCCGGGCGACCGGATGCTGGCCGCCCTGCTGGCAGAGCTGGACGGCCTGGAGGCGACGCCCGGGCTGCTCGTCCTGGCGGCCACCAACCGGCCGCACGCCCTCGACGCGGCTCTCCTCCGCCCGGGCCGCCTGGACGCCCACGTGTACGTCCCGCCGCCCGACGCGGACGGGCGGGCCGCCGCCCTGCGCGTGCACACGCGGGGCATGCCCCTGGCGGGCGGGGTGGACCTGGGGGTGGTCGGCGCGGCCTGGCTGGCGGAAGGCTTGACGGGCGCCGAGGTGGCGGGCGTCGCCCGGGAAGCTGCGCTCGCGGCGGCGCGGGAGGGGGCGGCCGAGGTGGGGCTGAGCCATTTCGAGGCGGCTGCGGCTGCGGCCAGGCCGGGGGTTAACCCGGCCGAACTGGAGGCATTTGAGGCGTGGGGGCGGCGAGGTTTCCCGGGCGGCGGAGGCGGAGGTTGAAAATGTGGATGGTGATTGATGCAAACAAAAACAACGAATTTCCAATCCCCTTCTCTCTTCTGTGTCACGCCGCTGGCGCCCCACCACCAGCGCTCCTCTTCAACGCCCGCTCCACCAGCGCCTTCCCCGCCTCGCTCGTCCGCTGGAAGGCCATCCCCTTCGCCCCGCCCGGGTCCGCCGCGAAGCCGCACCGTTCGTACCAGCCCACCACGCCCGGCTCAGCGTACAGCGTGACAGCTGGCATGCCATCCGCGCCCACCACCCTGGCGGTCAGCCGCTCCACCAGGGCCCGCCCCAGCCCGCCGCGCTGCCAGGCGGGTGAGACGGCGACGTCCCAGACCGTGGCGGCCAGGGCGCCGTCGGAGGTGGTGCGGGAGAAGCCGAGGAGCTGGCCCGCGCGCGCCCAGCGCGTGCCCTTTGTGCACCGCACCCACAGCACGGAGTGGGAGTGGGACAGCGCGGCCGCCAGGCGCGCCGGGTCCCGCCGGGGGAAGCCCACCTTCTCAAACAGGTCGTTCAGGTCGCCCAAGTCCAGGCCGCCCGGCCCCCACACAAACTCCAGGCCGTCCGCTGCGAAAGCCGCGTCTGACCGGGTGAGCTGAGGGGGTTGGAGGGAGGCAGGAGGGGCCGCGGCGGCGCCGCACCCGGCCAGGAGGGCGGGGCTGGTGCCTTCCTGCTGGGACGCGGCAGGAGAGTGAGGCCCCCTCCTGGCTGGCCGGACGGGGACCAGGCCGACGAAGCGCATGAAGGGCTTGGCGGCCAGGCGGGAGTGAGAATGAGAGGTCGCAGGGGTCGAGGCGGGCACGGCCGGGCAGGCGCGGCCGCCACCGCCGCCGGCGCCGCCCATTCCGCTCCGGCTGGTGGACGGTCCGCCGCCACCAGCCCGCGGCCCACACGCGGCCAGAGGGGGTGGTGTTGGAGCCACCCCGTGCCTCGTCGGCCGGGCCAGGAGGGGCGGCACGGCGAGGGGAGAGGCCATCCCTTTCGGGTGTTTGTTTTCGTGGAGAGCTGGTGTGGACTCTCTTTTGCCCTCGCCGTCGCACTCCCTCTCCCTTTTTTTCGCGCCGGCGCATGAGCGCCCCGCCTCCGCCGCCCTCCACCACCATGCGCGTCGCCGTCGTCGGCGCCGGCGCCGCCGGCACCGCCGCCGCCCGGCGCCTGGCCACCCTGGGCGCGCACGTCACCTTGTTTGACCAGGCGGAGGGCGGGCCGGGCGGGCGGGCGAGCGCCCGGCCCGTGAGCCGGACCATCCCCGGCCGGGCCGACCACGGCGCCCAGTTCCTGAGGGACGACGGGGCGTGCGCCGACCTGACCGCCTTGCTGACCAGCCTGGCGACCTCAGGCCATGCCGCGCCCTGGGTGGGCGGCCGTTTCGGGCGGGTGACGGTGGGGCAAGGCGGGGCAGCGGGTGGTTTCTCTCCAGGCGGCGGCGGCGCCTCAACCACCGCTCCCTCCTTTTTTGGCCTCGTCGCCCCCACCCCCGCCACCCTGTGGGTGGGCACCCCGCACGCGGACGGGCTGGCCATCGGCCTGGCCACCCACCCCCGCATTAGCCCCCGGTGGGGCGCGCGGGTGAGCGGGGTGGAGGCCCGGCCGGACGGGCGGTGGGGGGTGACGGTGGCAGGCGAGGAAAAAGGGGAGGGAGGGAGCGCTGGTGGTGGTGCTGCTGCTGCGCCTCCTTCCTCCTTCTTCGACGGCGTCATCCTGGCGGACGCCTCCGTCGGCCGGCCCTCCGCCCCTGGGCGGGTGGCCGTGAGCGGGGGCACGCCCGCCGCCTCGGCCGCGGCGGGCTTGCTCGCCCGCGTCGGGGCGGCCAGTGCCCGCACCCCTCTCTTCTCCGTCTGCGCCCTCCTGCCGGCGCCTGGCGCGCGCGCGCCCTTTGATGCCGCGGATGTGGAGGGGTCCGCATCCGTTGCGGTCCTGGTGCGCGATTCAGCCAAGCCCGGGCGGCGCCCGGCAGCAGGCGGGGGGGAGGAGGCAGAGGCGTGGGTGGCGGTCTCCAGCGAGGCAGCGGCCATCCGACTGCTCGCGTCCGCCCCGCTGGCCGGCGGGCGGCCGCCACCGGACGCGCTCGCCGCGGCGGCGGAACAGCTGTGGGCGGCCGCGGAGGAGGCGCTGGTCGCGGCGGCAGGGCCCGGCGCCCCCCGCCCGCCCCCGCCGCTCGCCCTGCGAGCCCAGCGGTGGGGGGCCGGGCTGGAGACCGGGGTGTGGGCTGGAGAGGGCGCGCCGCCGTCGCCCCGCCATTTCCCGCGCTGCGCCACCGACCCAGGCGCCCCTGGCCTCGCGGTGTGCGGAGACCTCTTCCACGCCGGGGACGGTGCGGGCCTGGCGGCGGCGGTGCGGAGCGGGGTGGCGGCGGCGGACGCGGTGGGGAGGAGGTGACGAGAGAAAAGAAGAGACACACAGCATTCCTTGTTTTTCGCGTTGCCCCTGCCACGCCCGCGCACCCCTTTCGCGCCAGGGGGCCTGGGGCGCGCATGAGCCGGAGTGTCCGCTTATCCTGTCGACGCAACTTGTGACAATTTCTCCTTCCTCTTATTTTCAATCCCCTTCTACCTCCGCCCACCAGCCCCGGCCACCAACAGCGCGCGCGCGGCCGCTGCCGACGCCCGGCTACACACGGCCGCCCACGGCAGGGCCGCCACGCCGCCCACCCCACCAAAGAGCGCGCCCTTGGCCCGCCCATGCGGCTGGGCCGCCCACCACCCGAGCGGCCAGGGCGCCCCCGGGCCGAGGGCGACGACTGGGCCGCCCCACCACCTCCATGCTAGGGCCAGGCTGGCCACCGCCTTCAGGGTGGCCGCGCTCCTCAGGCGCGGGTGCGCGCGCGCGGCGCCCGCCTCCCGCTCCGCCCGGTCTGCCTCCCGCTCGTACGCCAGGGCCTGGCGCTCCAGCTTGGCGGACGCAGCAAAGGTGGCGGGCGAGGAGGCGGCCTTTGCGTCGGCGCGGGCGACGGCCGCCGCGCGCCGGGCGCGGGCCGCGTGCGCCGCCGCCCGGGCTGCCGGCACCTGGACGCCCAGAGCGATGGCCAGATCCAGGAAGACGTACAGGAGGAGCAGGAGGGCGGGCTCCCAGGGGGAGGGCATGGTTGTGGGGCAGAAAGTGGCAGAGACGGAAAGAGAGCAATGGCCGACCGAGTCAAGCCTGCCCGTCACTCTTCCGATTCGACGCACTTGTGTGTGTGTGTGTGCGTGTGTGTGCCGCCCGCCAAATTATGACGCGCGCCACCTCCCCCCCTCCTGCCTGCACGGCCACCGCCCTGGACCACGCCGTCCGGGCCTGCCCCTTCCTGCACGCGGTCGCTGCCAAGGAGGGCGTCGAATATGCACGCCGCATTGCGGCAGACCCGGCCCGCCCCGCGTCTTCAGCTGCCACGCGCCCGCCCGTGGCGGGCGAGCCCGGGACGGGCGCGGCTTTTGTTGCGACGTACCGGGACTTCCACTTGGGGGAGGGCGCGATCGTGCCGCTGGTGGGGCGCGCCGGCGGCGGCTGCCCATTCGCTGCGGCCGCACAGGCAGCTGCCGCGGCGGCCGGTGCGGACGGCGCGCCTGCGCCCGCCCCTGTCCGCGAGTTCACGATGACCGCGGCCGCGTCAGGGCGTGCTAGGGTGTGCCCTGCGCACGTGCATGTGACTGAGGTGGGCGCCAGCGCCGCCAGCACCCGCCCGGCGGAGTGCCCGGAGACGGGAACAGCGGCGCGCGGTGACGAGAGGAATGGCGCCCTTATTCCCGTGTGGCGTGGGCCGCCCCTCAGCGCGGCGCCCTTTGCCTCCATCTCCCTGCCCTTCCTGGGTGGACTGGTGAGTCGAGGGCAAGGCCCTGGGAGGGGGTTGAGCGGGTGAACGCGGCGGCGGGGCGCGCGCGGATGAGATGAGGAGGGGGGGGAGAAGAGCGAGCGCGCGGCTTCTCTCTCTCGTGCGCGCCGTCCACCAAACCACCCTCCGACCACCCTCACCACTCACTCCTCTTCGCCCTTTTTACACACAACGCACAGCCCGACCCCGCCGACTTCTTCCGGCGCCGCCGCCGCCTCGAGCAGGCCAAAAAGCAGGCGGCGCAGGGCGACCCTCCGAAGCCGCGGCCGGGGGCGGGCCCGGGCGGCAGTGGCAGCAGTGGCGGCCGGCCAGCTGTGGCTCGGGCGACCCGGCCGGGTGGCCCCTCCCCCGCCGCCCCGCCCCCGCGCCCGCCCCGGGCGCCCCGGGCAGGCCCGCCCAAACCCCACGCCGCCACCACGACCGGCCCTGCCCCACCGGCGCCGGCCGCCTCCACGGGCGGCGGCGGCAGCGGCGGCGGCGGCTGCCCCCTGCGCACCCTGCCCGTGCTCGGGGCCTTGCTGCCCCTGGCCGCCAACGGGGGCGGCCTGGCCTGCCCGCCCGCCATCCTGGCCCTGCGGGCCGCCGTCGCCCGCGTGCCCGCGGTGCGGTCCCTGCGCCCCCGCCCCCTGCTGACCCGGGGCCTGGCCGTCACGGCGGTCGGCGCGGCCGCGGCCGCGCCGTTTGGGGCATGGCGGGTACACCTCGACAAGTTCTCGCCCGGCTGGTTCCTGGCCGTCCACGCCACCGTGCCCTTCGTGGCGGCCCTGCGCCAGGCGACCGCCATGCCCCGGTGGGCGCTCGTGCTGACGATCGCCGGGTCGGTGGCGGGCCAGCTGGCCGGGGCCCGGCTGGAGCGGGCGCGGCTGGCCGCGCGCGCGGCGGCCGAGGAGACAGAGGCGAGGAGGCAGAGGCCGCGGCGCCGCCTGCTCCTGCCGCTGCCGTCCGCCCTGCCCGCCCTAGGCCGCCGCCGGGCGTGCAGGGAGGGCAAGGGCGGTGGTGCCCGGCGGGCCACGACGGCGGTAGTGGTAGCTTGAGGTGGAGCGCGCTTTCCTCTTTCTCCCCCGCGCCTGCTCTCTGCCTCCCGTGCGTGAGTGTGCTACCGTCCCCGCCCCGCCTGAGTGTGTGCGTGTGTGTGTTTGTGTGTGTGCTGTAGAGAAAAAAACATGCGTCTGTGCTCTCACAAATCTAACAGAATGAAAGTCACTCATTAGGCGGACGCAGCACGGGGCGGGCGGCCCGCCCCACCCCGCCCACCACCAGGCAGTAGGTGAGCGGGAGGTCCTCCCCCCGCCGCCACAGGTGGGCCGCCGCGGCGGCCAGGGACAGGTCGTGCGGGGCGGCCAGGCCGTTGATGGTCAGCTCCAGGCGGGCGGGCGGCGGGGCGCCGGCGGCCAGGGCGGCCGCCGTCTCCCCCTCGAGCGCTGCGTCGGCGGCCGCCTGCGCGCCCTCCTCCCAAAAGGACGCCAGCGGGGCCACCTCCATGCCCGCCTCGCCCAGCTTGGAAGCCGCGTACGCGGCCACCTTGCGCAGGGGGAGCACCCGCGGCGCGGACAGGCGGACGGGGGTGAGGGCCGGCAGCCCCGACCCGGGCGCCGGGCGGAGCGTAAAGGCGACTTTGGCCGCGTCCCTCTGGGAGGCGCCGCCTCCGCCGCCCCCTCGCTCGCCGGCCAGGCGGCCGCGCAGGACCGCATCCACCGCCCAGGCCGGGATGAGGGAGGGGGAGGGCTCGGCGCCGGTCAGGGTGGAGATGGGGGCGACCCAGGGCAGGCCGGCCGGGTCGCCGCCCTCGCCGATGAGGAGGGCGGGCGGGAGGGGTGGAGGGGTGGCGACCAGGCCGCCCGCCCCGCCCGGCCCAGGCGCCGCCCGCGTTTCCTCCTCCTCCTCCCCTCCCTCGCCGCCGCCGCCGCCGACGCCGCCGCCGCCGCCGCCGACGACGACGACCGCGCCCGCCAGGCGAAAGTAGAGGGGCGCGGGCGGAGGGGGCGGCGTGCCGTCACCCATGGGCGCGCCCTCCCCGCCACCGCTGCCGTGATGGCTGCCTTCCCCCCCGCGGGCGTGGTCGTGCTCGTGCTCGTGCGCCAGCGCCCGCCCCGCCACCCACGCGCTTAGAGCGGCCCGCAACAGCTCCTGCCCCGCATTCACTTTCAGGTCGTCCGGTGCGGTCGCCCGCGCCCACGCCCCCAGGTCGCCCGCGTACACCTCGCACGTGAAGCAGGTGGGGGGGGCCAGCACCAGGGCCAGGCGCCCGGAGGAGGCGTCCGCGGTGAACCAGGGCGGCACGGCCGCGGGCGTCCACCGGCCGCGTGCGGCGGCCGCCAGGGCGGCGGGCGGCGCCCCGGCCGGCGCCCGCACCGCCACCACGCGCCCCGCCGCCACGTCCCACTCCTCCACGCGCCCGTCCAGGGACTGGGTGAGGACGTGGCGGCGGTCAGGCAGGACGGTGGCGGCCGTGATGGGTGGAGCCGGGGCGCCGGCGGCGAGGGCTAGGGGGGCGGTGGAGGCCGGCAGCGGCGCGGACCTCGGGGGAGGGGGGGCCGAGCCCGGCCCCCCCCCCCCCCCCCCCCCCCCCCCCCCCCCCCCCCCCCCCCCCCCCCCCCCGGGGGGGAGCCCCCCCGCGGGCACCCCCCCCCCGGGGCCCGCGCCCCCCC
>Ga0315287_10008497_pt1 | contig 10377 bp, 9 predicted proteins | sample YL17G11_0_MG_FD_205037 | JGI IMG/M metagenome (GOLD analysis project Ga0315287, IMG submission 205037) | Sediment microbial communities from Yellowstone Lake, YNP, Wyoming, USA - YL17G11_0 | ecosystem: Environmental > Aquatic > Freshwater > Lake > Sediment | place: USA: Wyoming | collected...
TCTTCGACGTGACGCACAGCCTGCAGCTGCCGGGCGCCGGCGACGGGGTGACCGCCGGCCAGGCGGAGTTCATCGACACGCTCGCGCCGGCGGGCGTGGCCGCGGGCGTCGACGGCGTGTTCCTGGAAATCCACGAGCATCCGCCCTCCGCGAAGAGCGATGCGCAGAACGCGCTCGCGCTCAGCCGGCTCGAGGGGCTGCTCCATCTCCTCCTCCGGATCGACGCCGCCCGCCGCGGAGTGTCCGAGGCACGCGCATGACGGATCTCGAGCTCGCCCGGAAGGTCCTGCGCATCGAGGCCGCGGCGATCCTCGCGCTGGTCGATCGCGTCGACGCGACGTTCGCCGCGGCCGTCGGGCTGCTGTGCGACTGCCGCGGTCGCGTGATCGTCACCGGCATGGGCAAGTCGGGCATCATCGCGCGCAAGATCGCCGCGACCTTCTCCAGCACGGGCACCCCGGCGTTCTTCCTGCACCCGGCCGAGGCCGTACACGGCGATCTCGGCGCCCTGCAGCCCGACGATGTCGTGGTGGCGCTGTCCCACACGGGAGAGACCGGGGAACTGCTGCGCCTGCTCGAGACGATCCGCCGCATCGGCGCCCGGATGGTGGCCATGACCGGATCGCCGGCGTCCACGCTCGCCCGCGCCGCCGATCTCGTCCTCGACTGCGGCGTCGACGAGGAGGCCTGCCCGCTGAACCTGGCCCCGACGGCCAGCACCACGGCCGCGCTCGCCCTGGGCGACGCGCTGGCCATGTCGCTGCTGGTCGAGAAGGGGTTCCGGCCGGAGGACTTTGCGAACCTGCATCCGGGCGGGGGCCTCGGCAAACGGCTCCTGCGCGTCGAGGCGCTGATGCACGCCGACGATCAGGTGCCGGCGGTCGCGCCCGACGCGCCCATGCGCGCCGTCATCGACGAGATCTCCGCCAAGCGCCTCGGGATGACGTGCGTCGTCGGCCCGGATCGGTCTCTGGCCGGCATCATCACGGACGGCGACGTCCGGCGCCACATCGCCGTGCCCGACCTGCTCTCGCAGACCGCCTCGGCCATCATGACCGCCTCGCCGCAGACCATTGCCCGGACGTGGCTCGCCGTGCAGGCCCTCGCGCTGATGGAACAGCGCAAGATCACCTCCCTCGTCGTCGTGGACGCCGAACGCCGCGTGGAGGGCGTGCTGCACCTGCACGACCTCTGGCGGACGCAGATGTTCTGATGGACAGCTACGGACCGTTCCTCGTCGGGCTCGTCGCCCTGCTGGTCGGCCTCGCGGCCGGGAAGGCGTGGGAGCGCTACAAGCTGCAGGAAGGCCGCTGGATCGATCGGCGGCGGGCGCGCGAGTCGCCGCATTACATCCTCGGCCTCAACTCGATGGTGTCGGGCCAGCTCGACAAGGCGATCGAGGAACTGACGCACGCGGCGCGGTTCCAGCCGGAGGCCCTCGAGATCGAGATGATCCTGGGCAACCTGTACCGCGAGCGGGGACAGGTCGGCCGGGCCATCACGATTCACCAGGCGCTCCTGCAACGGCCCAGGCTCACCAAGCTCGAGCACGCGTACGTCCTGCTCTGCCTCGGCCTGGACTACAAGCGCGGCGGGTTCGTCGATCGGGCGCTCGAGGCCTTCCAGGAAGTGCTCGGCCTCGATCCGCAGAACCGCTACGCGCTCGCCCACCTGCAGCGACTGCACGAGGAACAACATCAGTGGAAAGAGGCGCAGGCCGCCCGACAGCGCCTGATCGCACTGGGCGAGCCGGCCGACCAGATCCGCAACCAGCAGATCCTGGCGTTCATCGAAACCGAGATGGGGCGCGACGAGGCGAAGCGATCGAACGTTGCCGCGGCGGTCTCGCGCTTCGAGGCGGCCCTCGCGCTCGATCCGCGCACGGTGCCGGCGTACCTGAATCTGGGCGACCTCCGGTCCGCCAGCGGCGACATGGCCGCCGCGGCGGCGGCCTGGGAACAGATCGCCCAGGTCGCTCCCGAGCGGGCCTACCTGGCCTTCGAGCGGCTGGAGGGGGCGTACGGCGCCCTGGGCCAGAGCGTGCGGTTCGAGGACCTGTGCCGCCGCCTGATCGACGCCAACCCCAAGGACTGGCGCGCGCACCTCGCCCTGGCACGCCACCTGCTGGCTCGCGGGTCCGGGCCGGCCGCGATCGAGCTCCTGTTCGAGGCGCTGTCGCACAGCCCGCACGCGCTGACCATCCACCAGGCAATCTGGCACGCGCTGCTCACCGAAGGCCTCGACGCGTCGCTGGTCACGCGGTACAGCGAGCTCACCCGCCAGTCGGTGTTCTATCTCGACCCGCACGTCTGCCAGCGCTGCCACTACCGGAGCACGGAGCTGCTGTGGCAGTGCCCGCATTGCCACGAATGGGACACCTTCGTCGAGGAGCGGATTGCGCCGGCCCAGGACGTGGCCGCTGGCGCGGAGGACGCCGCCGCGCCGCGCTGAGCATTCGCGCTGAGGGTCAGCCGGCGATCGCGCCGGCATCCCGCTGGAGCCGGGCCCACACGTCCGCCGCGCGCTGACGCGTGGCGTCGATCGAACCGTCCGTCCAGATCACGTAGTGCGCCCGCCGGACCTTCTCCGCCAGCGGCAGCTGTGCCGCGATGCGCTGCCGCACGTCGTCGACCGCCAGCCCCGACCGGGCCATCACGCGGCGCACCTGCTCGTCCTGTGCGCAGGCGGTGACGACGACGCGGTCGAAGTCCATGTCGCGCTGGTTCTCGAAAAGCAACGGGATTTCGGCCACCGAGATCGCCGCGCCGCCCCGTGCCCGTGCCTCGCCCCACGCCGCGATCGCCGCCCGGACCTCCGGGTGGATGATCGCTTCCAGATCGCGACGGGCCGCCGTGTCCCGGAACACGATGGCCGCGAGACGGAGCCGATCCACGTTGCCGTCGGGGCGCATCACGTCGTCGCCGAAGCGGGCGCGCACGGCGGCGGCGCCTGGCGTGCCCGCGCCGATCACCTCGTGCGCCACGTCGTCGGCCGAGATCACCGGCGCGCCCAGTTCGGCGAAGCGCGCCAGCACGACGGTCTTCCCCGTCCCGATGCCGCCCGTCAGCGCGACCTTCAGCATCTGCGCCTCACGGCGCGGTGCGGGCCTCTGCCGCCCGCACGGTGTTCGCGAGCAGCATCGCGATCGTCAACGGGCCCACCCCGCCGGGGACCGGGGTCAGGGCGCCCGCCACCCCGGCCACCGCCGGATGGACGTCGCCCACGGTGAGGGAGCCGCGCCTGGCGAACGTCGCGAGGCGCGGCGAGTCCGGCGGGAACCACGATCGCACCAGCGCCTCGTCGCTGACCACGTTGATCCCGACATCGACGACGACGGCCCCGGGCTTCACGAACTCGGGCGTCACAAAGGCGGGGCGGCCAATCGCCGCCACGAGGATGTCCGCCGTGCGGGCCACCGCCGGGAGGTCCCTGGTGCGCGAATGGCAGATGGTCACCGTCGCGTGGCGATGGAGCAGGAGCAGCGCCATCGGCTTGCCGACGATGTCGCTGCGGCCGATCACGACGGCGCGGGCCCCGCTGATCGCGATGCCTTCGCGCTCCAGCATCTCGATGACGCCCGCCGGCGTGCAGGCGACCAGGCCGGGGCGGTTCTGCACGAGGCGCCCGACGCTGACCGGCGTGAACCCGTCGACGTCCTTCTCGGGCGCGATCGTATCGATGACGCGCGTGTCGGCGTCGTCGCCCATGCCCGCAGGCAGCGGCGACTGCACCAGCACCGCGTCGATGTCGTCCCGGCGGTTGAGCGCGGTGACGATGGCCAGGACGTCGTTCACGTGGCCGTCGGCCGGCACCCGGACGAGCTCGGCGTAGATGCCGCTGTCGCCGGCGGTCTTCAGCTTGTTGCGGACGTAGATTTCCGACGCGGCGTCGTTGCCGGCGAGGACGATGCCGAGCCCTGGCGGCCGGCCCGTCCGCGCCTGGAAGGCGGCGACGCGCGGCGTGAGTTCCTCGCGAATCGCGGCGCCCACCGCGTTGCCATCCAACACTCGAGCCGCCATGGTTTCCCGCCTCCCCGCCCCGCTGAAGCCTACGCCTGCGCCCCGGCTGCCACGATTTCGAGATCCCGCAGCCCGTCCACGCGGCCGAGCACGACCAGCTGGTCCCCGGACTGCATGACGGCCTCGCCCGGGGGATTGAACTCCATCTTGCCGCCCGCGCGCTGGATGCCGACGACGATCAGGCCGAATCGCTGCCGCACGTTCGCCTCGATGATCGACTTGCCCGCCAGGCCGCTGGTGGGCTCGATCGCCACCTGCTCGATCGCCAGTTCCAGGCTTCCCGACCGTGTCGCCAGCTCGAAGAAATCCACGACAGCCGGGCGCAGCGCCGTCTGGGCGAGCTCCCGCGCGCCGATCCGGTACGGGGCCACGACGCGATTGGCCCCCGCCCGCAGCAGCTTCCGCTCCGCGTCCTCGGTCTCCGCCCGCCCGATGATGTAGAGGTCGGGGCGCAGGACGCGCGCCGTGAGCACCGCGTAGACGTTCTCCGCATCGGTGCCCACCGCCGCGATCAGGCCGCGGGCGCGGTCGATGCCCACGCGCGTAAGGACGTCCTCGCTGCTTGCATCCGCTTCCACCGCGAGCCCGCCGATCTCGAGCACGGCCTGGACCCTGTCCGGGTTGCGCTCGATGACGACGTAGGGCACGTGCTGGCGGCGGAGTTCCTCCACGATGATGGCGCCGATGCGGCCGTAGCCGCACACGATGAAGTGATCCTGGATTTCGTCGAGCATCCGCCTGCGCCGCCGGCGCTCGAATCGCGCCGCCAGCCCTCCCTCCACAATGACCGTGGCCAGCAGGGTGAACGTATAGAAGGCCGTGCCGACGCCCGCGAGAATCACCAGCACGGTGAACGCCTCGCCGACCCTCGAGAGCGGGTGCACTTCCTTGTAGCCGACCGTCGTGATGGTGGTGACGGTCATGTAGAAACCGTCCCACGCCGACCATCCCTCGATCAGCATGTAGCCGAGGGTGCCGCCCACGAACACGGCAAGCAGAAGGGCGACGGCCAGCCGCGGCCCGCGCACACGGTTGAACCAGTCGCCCTTGTTGCCCGTCATAAGTCCGACGCGCCTGCCCGGGCTACGACCGAGGCTGGAGCCGGCTGTGCGTCCGGCCGTACGCAAAGTACAGGACGAGCCCGATGGCCAGCCACACGCCAAGCCGCAGCCAGTTGGTCCATCCGAGGCCGTAGATCATGGCGCCGCACACGACGATGCCGAGCACGGCGACGACGGGCAGCGCGGGCACCGTGAAGCCTCGGGAAATCTCCGGCCGGCGCACGCGCATGATCCACACGCCGGCGCAGACCAGCATGAACGCGAACAACGTGCCGATGCTGGTCATCTCCCCGACGATGTTCTCCGGCAGGAAGGCGGCGAACAGCGCCGTGAAGACGAAGAACAGCATGTTCGACTTCCAGGGCGTCTGGAACTTCGGATGCACGTCCGAGAAGATCTTCGGGACCAGGCCGTCGTGGCTCATCGAGTAGAACACGCGCGACTGGCCCATCAGCATGACGAGGATGACCGAGGAGAACCCGGCCAGGATGGCCACCGTCACGAAATTGGCCATCCACCCGTAGCCGGTCATGTACTTCGTGATGGCGAAGGCGACCGAGGCCTCCTTGCCCGCCGTCCGGAAGTCCTCGACCGTGGCGACGCCGCTCAGGACGTAGGAGAACAGCACGTACAGGACCGTGCAAATGACCAGCGACCCGAGGATGCCGATCGGCATGTCGCGTTTGGGGTTCTTCGCCTCCTGCGCGGCGGTCGACACGGCGTCGAAGCCGATGAACGCGAAGAACACCACGCCGGCCGCGCCCAGGATGCCCATGATCCCGCCGTAGGCGTGGGTCACGCCCTGGTCCGTCGTGAAGGTGGTCGCCGCGGGGATGAGCGGCGTGTGGTTGGCCGGATTGATGAAGCCCCAGCCAATGGTGATCACCATCAGGACGATGGCCACCTTCGTGATGACAATGATCCCGTTCACGAAGGCCGACTCCTTCATGCCGCGAATCAGCAGCGCCGACAGGACCAGCAGGATGAACACCGCCGGGATGTTCATCACCCCGTGCACCCCGCCTGGGCCCATTTCGAGCGGCGAATGGCACCACTCGTACGGGACCCGCATACCAAAGTATTCCAGGATCTTGTTGAGGTACTCGCTCCAGGCGATGGACACCGTCGCCGCCCCGACCGCGTATTCGAGCACGAGGTCCCACCCGATGATCCACGCGACCAGTTCGCCCATCGTGGCATACGAGTACGTGTAGGCACTGCCCGCGATAGGAATCATCGAGGCGAACTCGGCGTAGCACAGTCCTGCGAGGGCGCAGCCGAGGCCCGCCACCAGAAACGCCAGCGTCACCGAGGGACCCGACCGTTCGGCAATGGCTGCGGCGGTCCGCACGAACAGGCCGGCACCGATAATGGCGCCAATCCCGAGCGCGACCAGGGACAACGGCCCGAGCGTCCTCTTGAGGGTGAGTTCGCCGGTGCCACCGACCTCGACCAGCAGCCCGTCAATTGACTTGGTGCGAAACAGTGAGCCAGCCACTATGTGTCTCCTCCGTCGTGAAATCGCGCCGTGTGCCATCCGGCGTGCGGGAGATCGAAGCACCGATGCGACAGTGTGCGGGAATTATACGCGACCGGCGTCCGATTAGGGCGTCGCATCGAAGGTCGCGGGAATTCAGGGGGGCCGGACCTCTGGCGCGCGGCGAAGGCCGGGGGAGGCGCCAGAGCCCGGCGGCGGCGCGCCTCGTCGACGTCCGGCCGGGCACGCCCCCCGCTACGCCGTCTCCGCCATCTTCTCGGGCCTGGCCGGGGGCATGAAGCGCTCCATGAAGCCCGTGTTGATGCGGCCGGCCTGGAAATCGGGATCCGCGAGGATCCGCAACTGCAGCGGGATAGACGTCTTGATCCCCTCGATGACGGTCATCTCCAGCGTCCGCCGCATGCGGGCGATGGCCTCGTCGCGATCCCGCCCCCAGGTGAGGACCTTGGCAATCATCGAGTCGTAGTACGGCGTCACCGTGGCCTGGGCATGCATCGCGGTGTCCACCCGGACGCCCGGGCCGCCCGCCACGCTGAAGGCGTGAATCGTCCCCGGCGAGGGCACGAAGGTGTCGGGGCACTCCGCATTCACCCGGCACTCGAGCGCGTGCCCGCCGAAGGTGATGTCGCCCTGGCGGAACGAGAGCCGCGCCCCGGCGGCGATCCGGATCTGCTCCTTCACGATGTCGATGCCCGTCACCAGTTCCGTGACGCCATGTTCCACCTGGAGGCGCGTGTTGGTCTCCATGAAGTAGAACTTGCCGTCGCCGTCCATCAGGAACTCGAAGGTGCCCGCGTTCGTGTACTGCACGCCGCGCGCGGCATCGACGACAATCGCCCCGACCTTCCGGCGGGCCTTGTCGGTGAGCACCGGCGAGGGCGACTCCTCGATGAGCTTCTGGTGGCGGCGCTGCACCGAGCACTCGCGCTCACCCAGGTGGACAAGATTGCCGTAGTGATCGCCGAGAATCTGGAACTCGATGTGCCGCGGGTTCACCAGGTACTTCTCGACGTAGACGTCCGGCACGCCGAAGGCGGCCTCGGCCTCGCGCGACGCCGTGCGGTAGGCGCGCGACATCTCCGAGGCGTTCCGCACCACGCGCATGCCGCGCCCGCCGCCGCCCGCCGTCGCCTTGATGAGCACCGGATAGCCGATCTCCTCGGCGATCTTCAGCGCCTGCTCCTCGCTCTCCAGCGTGCCCTCCGACCCCGGGAGCACCGGCACGCCGGCCTTCTTCATCACCCGCCGCGCGCGCGCCTTGTCGCCCATCAGGCGGATGACCTGGGGCGTGGGCCCGATGAACTTGATGTGGCAGGCCTCGCACACCTCCGCCAGGTACGCGCTTTCCGACAGGAAGCCGTACCCGGGGTGGATCGCGTCGGCGCCCGTGATCTCCGCGGCGCTGATGATGGCCGGGACGTTCAGGTAGCTCTCGGCCGCCCGCGGAGGGCCGATGCAGACGTCCTCGTCGGCGAAGCGGACGTGCAGCGAGTCCTCGTCGGCCTCGGAGTAGACCGCCACCGTCTTGATGCCCAGCTCGCGACACGCCAGGATGACCCGCAGGGCGATCTCGCCGCGGTTCGCGATCAGGATCTTCTTGAACATCACGTCACCTTGATGGCGAACAGGCGCTCCCCGTACTGCACCGGCTGGGCGTTGTCGACGTAGACCGCCACGATCTCGCCGTCGTGATCGCACTCGATCTCGTTCATCAGCTTCATCGCCTCGATGATGCAGAGCACCTGGCCCTTCCTGACCCGGGCGCCCTTCTCGACAAACGCCGGCGCGCTGGGCTCGGGCGAGCGGTAGAACGTCCCCACGATGGGCGACTTCACCATCGCCAGGTCCGCGTCCACCGCGTCGGCGGCCGCCAGGGCCTCGAGCGGGCGCGGTGTCGTGGCCGGCATGGCGACGGCCTGGAGGGGCACGTAGGACGCCGCCCCGGGCAGCTGCACCACGTGGGGGCCGCCCGTCTTCCGGACCTTGAGCTTGAGCCCGTCGATCTCGAGCTCGAACTCGCTCAGTTCGTGCTCCTTGACCAGGTCCAGGATGCTGCGGATCTCGTCAACGTTCATCGCGTTACACCACCCGGAGTTCACGGGCGACATGGGTCAGCCACTCGACGCCGTCCCGCGTCACCAGCACATCGTCTTCGATTCTGACCCCGCCCAGGCCCGGCACGTAGGCGCCCGGCTCGACGGTGATGACCACGCCGGGCTCGAGGATCAGGTCCGTCCCGGCCGGCGGCACACCCGGGATGTCGGCCCGCCGCGGGCCGACCCGCGGCTCCTCGTGAATCTCCAGGCCCAGGCCGTGGCCGGTCGCGTGACTGAAGGCCGGCCCGAGCCCGTAACGCTCCAGCACGCCCCGGGCGGCCTCGTCGACGTTCGTCACCGGAGCCCCCGGCCGCACAGCCCCCACCCCTGCCAGTTGCGCCTCCGCCACCGCGGCGTAGAGGCGTCGAGCCTCCGGGCCGGGTTCGCCGACGCTGACGGTGCGTGTGAGGTCCACGCAGTATCCGTCGTGGACCCCTCCGAAGTCCAGCACCACCAGGTCCCCGGCGGCCAGGACGCGGTCGTCCGGCCGGGCATGGGGCATGGCCGCGTGTGGCCCGGACGCCACAATCGTATCAAAAGACGGCTTTTCAAAGCCGCCCCGACGCAGTCTGTAATCGATCTCCGCCGCCAGATCGCATTCCCGCATCCCCGCCCGCACGGATGCCAGCACGTCGGCGGCCACCGCGTCCAGGAGCACTCCGGCCTGCCGGAATGTTGCCTGCTCGACCGCGTCCTTGACGACCCGGATGGCTTCCACCACCCGGTCGACGGCCTTGAGGGCGGGTCGGCCGGCCGGCCCCAGCGCCGCCTGCAGCCAGTCGAACCGCTTCACCGACATGTGGGCCGCTTCGAACCCCACGACGCGGGCCCCGCCTTCGCTGACGATTCGGGCGAGCGTCGCGTCGTAGTTCGGGTCGACCTTGACCAGGCGAAGCCCCGGGCAGTTCGGGGCCACCACCGTCTCGACCGTGGTCGTGTACCGCCCGTCCGTGATGAACACGGCCTCGGCCGGCGTGAGCACGACGATGGCGGTGCTGCCGGTGAATCCCGTCAGGTACCGCACGTTCGGCGGATGGACGACGATGAAGGCATCGAGGCCGGAGGCGGCCATCGTGGCGCGCGCCGAGGCGTGCCGGGCCGCCAGCAAGTCGGAGGTCGGATAGGCCATAGTCAGCGGCCGATTGTCTCACATCCGCGACACGTTCGCGTGGAATCACTCCGGGAGTGATTACGGTTCTGTAATCACTCCCGGAGTGGTTATTCGGATGTTGGACGGGTTGGGCGGACGCCTACGCCCGGGCGGCGTAGAGGCGGGCACGCCGGTCGGAGACAATCGCCTCCAGCCAGCGGGACAGATACGCGACGGTCCGCTGCGCCTGGGACTCGTCGGCCGGCTCGGGCAGCGGATACGACGGGGCGACGGCGGGGCGGGGCCCGCGATCCTGCCGGAGGGACCGGACGGCATCCTCGACGGCCTGATCCGCCCCGGCCAGTTCGAATGCGGACTTGAACTGCTCGATCGCCTCAGGCAGTTCCCCCCGCTTGCGGTGGATTTCGGCGAGGCCCCGCACCGCCGACAGGTTCTCCGGGGCGAGACGCAGGACGGCCGTCAACTCCCGGTGGGCGCCGTCGAGATCACCGACTTCGATCAGCGCCCGGCCGAGCGTGACCCGGGCCGACAGATAGCCTGGATGCTGGCCCAGGCCGGCCTGGCAGCTCTCGATCGCCTCGCGGAACCGCCC
>Ga0315287_10008498_pt1 | contig 10376 bp, 6 predicted proteins | sample YL17G11_0_MG_FD_205037 | JGI IMG/M metagenome (GOLD analysis project Ga0315287, IMG submission 205037) | Sediment microbial communities from Yellowstone Lake, YNP, Wyoming, USA - YL17G11_0 | ecosystem: Environmental > Aquatic > Freshwater > Lake > Sediment | place: USA: Wyoming | collected...
CAGACGCGCTAGCTTCAGGAGCTAGTGGCCGCGAGGTCGTGCAGGTTCAAGTCCTGTTCCGGGCACCGAGAAGGGTTCTGATCTTCAGAACCCTTCTTCGATTTCCGTGAGTTGACTCATGATTTTCTGACGTAGATAGGGCTCGGAATCACTGCCGAGCCTTTTCATTCGACCTGCCGATCGTGTCCCTACCTCAATACGAGCAACTTGCGAGACCGAACAAAATCCCCTGCCTGCAACCTGTACAGATAGACTCCACTGGCTAGCTCTGAAGCGTCAAACTTCACTTCGTAAACCCCAGCGTCCCTCCTCTCGTTCACGAGAACCGACACCTCACGACCGAGTAGATCATGCACACTCAACCTTACCATTGAAGACCTGGGCAATCCGTACTTGATGGTCGTAGTTGGGTTGAAGGGGTTGGGGTAGTTCTGATCGAGCGCAAACTTGGAGGCGATCCCGTTGCGCGGCTGGGCCCCTACGGAAGTCAGGCCTTGTCCCCTCGTCGCCATTGCCGCAAGCCCCGTTGCCCCAGTCGAAAATAGGCTTGTGCCAGTTCCGGTGAGTGTATCGATCTTGATGATATAGTTCGTGTCTGCCCCCGCCCCGCTCAGGCCATAGAGCGTGCCGCCTGCATCAAAAGCAATACTCAGGATGTGAGTGTTTTTGCCCGTTCTTCCGACCAGGGTCGCTTCTCCCGTTGCAACGTTGACGGTGAAGATATTGTCATAGGTAGATCCCAAGTACGCGGAAGCCCATAACCTCCCTCTCGGGCTGAAGGCCAGGCTTGTGAATGTGACATCGCTCGAAGATCCGATGTAGTTCGCCGCTCCGGTTGCCACGTCCAGATGGTACAAATCTCCCCACACGGTTGCCCCATACATGAGGTTGCCGGGGCCAAACGCGATCGCCCTTATGTCACCCACCGGGAAAACGCGAACAGGCATTGTTGCTGCAGTGGCACAGTCGATCCGGTAGAGCGTGCTGACATTGGGCTTCGCCGACATCCCGTGAAGAGCACCGGAAGCGTCTACGGCTAGTGCTTGCATGGGAGCGGCTCCCAGGGTATCGATTCTTGAGGTCGTGTGATTACTGGCATTGATCCTATGAAGCGACTCTGATGAAGCATACAGAATGCCGGGTTCAGCAGATTCAGGAAAGAATCCCCGTCCCGAAAGGAAGATCCGTGAGCCACCTGGATTCGAGGCATTGCTGATGACGATGATGGAATCATTCAACATGCCACCTGCCTGCGGCGTGAAGGTTAGTGTCAGCCGGGCCGACTTGAGCGTCGTCAGCGTAAGTGGGAGTGTCGGCTGTTGGACGATCTTGAAATTCGACCCTGGAGCCACAATGCTAGTTACCTGAAGCGGATCAGTTCCGAAGTTGGCGATGTCGACGGAGACAGTATCAGCCGACCTCCCTTCCCCCGAGAGCGTGAGAGGGTAGGAAACCGAATCCGGACTTGCCCCGATGAGCCGCCCGGGGGAAATTGAGAATTTCTGAATGTTTGAGTTTTGCACGCACGTTCTCCAGCCCGATTGGCTACTCCCGAAACTCAGATCCGCATACTGTGTAGCCCCCTGACCAATTCTGGTCCATGTGGATCCACCATCGGTGGTAGCTACGGTGCCCCAAATGTATCTCTCGGGGGAACTCTGTGCATTGAAGGGTGAAGTTCCCACATACATTCCCGGCGCAGTTGGTACCGATTCAAGGTTCTGGAGCAACAGCCATGAGGTATTTGGAATCAGAGTCCATGTCAGTCCACCATCTCTTGTCTTCATCACTCCATCCGGTGAACCCTGTCCCAGACCAATGCTGTCGTTTTGGAACTCCAAGATCGTATACACTTGCTTGGATGAGCGGTTGGGGAACACATTTGCCGACCAGGTCAACCCCTTGTTGGTTGTCCTTATGTATCGTGCCTGCGAGCCTGGGTAAGTGAAGGTGGGAAACCAGAGACAGTTAGCCGCTGCTGAGAATTCGCCTGGGACGCCGAACTCGACGCCGAGTGGTGATGGAATGTTTGCTTTGGGTGCGCGCGACCAGCTCGTCCCTCCGTTAGAGGTTGTATAGATTTCGAAGTAACCATCTGCAGGATTACCAACGACCAGGCCATTGTCCGCGTCGAAGAAGTAGATAAAATTGCCCGAGCCACCATACCCAATCAATGCGGTGGTATCTTTCTTCCAAGTGACGCCGCCGTCAGTTGTACAAAACAGGCCACCTGACGGCTTCGCAGGTATATCGGTCAACTTGCCCATACTCACCCAAGCTTTCACCGCACTGACTCCGAAGATCCCTGTTACGCATAACTCATCCGAAGCGGGGGAGATCGTGCCACAGGTCCATGTCGCGCCACCATTCGTGGTGTGAACGACATAGTGTGAAAGAATTCTGTCGTTAAGTGCGAGTCCCCAAACGACGTTGTCATCCACAGCATGAAGCGAGGAGACGTAATATCCTTCTGGCAAGCCGGTTGCTTGGTTCGCCCATGGGCTCCATTGGGCCCACCCCTGGGTACTCGCCAACAGGAGTGCAAAGAACAGTGAAACAGTGGGTTTCATAGCGACTCCTTGATATTGTGAGGAAACGAGAATCGGCAAAAACCGAAGTTAGGTTCAATTCTCCAGGGTACCTGCCGGGATACCTGGCAAACTTACGCACGCGAGGCCAGTCTCGCAAAACGGCGCTGTAACATTGATTAACGTCTTTGTGACATTCGGCGAATATTCGGCATTATCAAGCACGTGTTGAGAGAGTGGGGGGTTGACAACTCCACAATCTTGTTATAGATTGCGCAAGCGCACCGGCGCAGCAGTTCGTTCTCCAGGGTGCTATTCTGAGCCCCCGAAGAAATCTGGTTACTCTCGAGGGAATTCATCATGAGAACTTCTCCCGCCGCCATTCTCCTTTTCCTCCTTTTTCCTGCGCTCCAAGCTCAGGTTGCCACTCCCGATGCCTTTCAGGTCCTCCCCCCTTCTCTCTCGATCAAGATTGAGAAATGCAGGGACTTTGACCACGCAAACATCCGCTGGGTCAATGATCTGAGCATGGACAGCGCTGGATTCCTCTGGTGCGCGACAACCCTGGATGGATTGGTTCGCTTCGACGGCTACGAGGCCCGACGCTATCATGATGACACTCCCGACACGCTGGCACGCTCCAAGACTGCTTTTACTTCCGTCACAATTGACGGCCAGGGTTGTGTGTGGTGTGCATCGCCAGTGGGACTCCGACGCGTTGACCCCTCAACTGGCCGATCTCAATGGTATATGACCAGTCCAGATGACACCACATCTGTTCTGCCTGTCAGTCCCACGTTGCTGGTGACGTCTGACGGTGATCTCTGGACTGCCGGGTCGAGGGGCATCGCGAGATACAATCGCCAATCCGACTCTTTTATCTTCTTCTCTTATCCGCACGAGTTTGTCGCAACATCATCGCCTCACATTCCTTTGATGCAGCAAATCGGTCGGCACCTCTGGATTGGTCTGCACAGTGCGGGGCTCGTCAGATTCGACCGCGATAGCCACACATGGAAGATTCTCAGAGTGAATTCAGTCGACGGTGTCGGTCCGAGGAGCAACAACATCCTTGCTCTCTGTGCGGACAGATCGGGAAATCTCTGGGTCGGGAGCGAAGCGGGATTGGAGCGATACAATCCGACGAGTAATGAGTGGAAGCGTCCGGACTCCTGGAGGGATGCAACACTGCGAATTCCTCAAGGGTGGGTTCCAGGAATCACAGAAGACGACTTTGGAGGCATCTGGGTCAGCATAGTGGAATCGGGGTTATTTAGGATTGATCCGAAAGATGGTCATCTTCTTCAGTTCCGACATGAGCCTGCCAATCCCGAAAGCCTGCCATTCAATCAACTGTTCGGTGTGCGTTGTGTGCGTTACCTCGGTCGTCCGACCACGTCAGTGGTGTGGGTGCCCGTAGGATACTGGGGGACGTGGCGGATCGTTGTCCGTGAAGAACGTTGTACACGAATAGTCTTCAACCTTCCCGAAGAGAAATTACCTAGGTGTACAGGTCAGGTTCTGCATACGCCGTCGGGGAGATTGTGGGTGGGGGTGAGCAACTCGTTTGGCAGCATCGCGCTGCTCGATCCCCGAACCCATGCCTGGCGCGCATACCCCGGTCCCGTAGGGATTAGACAAATGGAACGCCTGACCGACGGCTCGATCCTTGTCGTGTCGGCGTCAGGAAAGTTATGGATACATGACACGCAACGAGACACGTTCTGCAGTGTAGTTCCTGATCTAAAAGTCGCTTCGTTTTTCGAAGAGAGTGACAGTTCCATCTGGCTGGCATGTGACAGCCCGGACTTCAAAGACTATTTGGCTCTCCTAGATCGCCGGACCGGCGTATACACCGTCTATCCCCACAAGGATTCGATTCCTGAATACTATGGGGGCGGAGTATTTTCTCGACCCCGTGCCGACACCGACGGCTTCATTTGGTACGGCACATCTGGAGGAGGGCTTGTCAGGTTCGATCGCGCAAGGAAAACGTACCAGCACTATGTGTCCCGGCCCGGATCACCCGGCGCTCTTAGTGGCAATCGGGTTTCGGCAGTCCTTCCGGATACTGGTGGGAGAAGCTGGGTGGGAACGGTTGAGGGACTTGACCTGATGGACTCCAGGCGCGGTACGTTCGAGCATATACCCAGCCCCGATCCGCTCAACGAGTTGTATGTTGAAGACATGGTCGATGATGGCGAGGGGCATATTTGGATTGCATCTCTTCCAGCAGTCGCCTGCTTTACAAAGGCCACCCGCACGTTCCGCATCCTCCCAATACCCAGTGATTTCAAGTGGCCAGTTCCATTTTGCATGTCATTCGACCGGACGACGCGGACCATGAGTGTGGGGATGGCAGGAGGGCTATTCTCTTTTTCTATCGACAATACGCCGCTTGTTCCGGAAGCACCTCCCTTGGTCTTCACGTCGTTCAAGGTCTTCGAAAAACCATACACCCTGGACAAAGACATTTCCGCACTCCGCACGCTTACGCTTCCACACACGGCCAACTTCTTTTCTCTTACCTTCGCCGCATTAGAATTTGTCAATCCGGCGGCTATTCAGTATTCCTATCGCCTGGAGGGTGTGGGGCAGGATTGGATACCCTCCGGCTCTCGTCGCTACGTCAGCTACAGTAACCTTGACCCCGGGAGATACGAGCTTGTAGTGAGAGCCACCAACCGAGAAGGTACCTGGACCGAACATGGAACTGCGATCGAGATAACAGTCCTTCCCCCGTGGTATCGCACGTCGTGGGCATACGCGGCTTACGTGTTGCTTGGCGGCGCTCTCATGTTTGTGGCATGGCGATTTGACAGAAGGCGGACAGCGCAGAAGCGCCAGACGGAGATGAGGGACTTTGAAGCGAAGAAGATCCTCGAGATGGATCGCATGAAGTCCCGATTCTTTGCCAATATCTCACATGAATTCCGCACGCCCCTTACGTTGATCCTTGGGCCGCTCGAACAGCTCCTCGCGAAGAACCAAGATGAGGAGTTACGCGCGATCTTTTCGATGATGCGCAGAAATGGATTGAGACTACTTCAACTCATCAACCAGCTGCTCGATCTTTGCAGGCTGGATGCGGGCAAGATGACCATCCAGGTTCGTCCCCTCGACCTGATTGTCCTGTCGAGGGCGCTGGTGCTGTCATTCATCTCCATGGCAGAGCAGAAGCGCATCCACCTCATATTCGATCCAGAACTAGAGGCACTTGTCGCCTACGCCGATCAAGACAAGTTCGAGAAGATCCTCTCAAACCTTCTCTCGAACGCATTCAAGTTCACCGGCGATGGAGGGGAAATCAGGGTGGTAATTCGAGAGGTTGGTGGTCCGGGCGGTCGCTGGTCAGAAATCTCGGTTACTGATACCGGCATCGGCATCGCGCCGGAGAACATCGGCAAGATCTTCGACCGCTTTTATCAGGTGGATGCTTCTCATGCTCTGGAAAATGGGGGAACGGGGATCGGATTGGCGCTCGCGAAGGAATTGGTGGAACTCCACAAAGGAACAATCACCGTGCAGAGTGAACCCGGACATGGGAGCAGGTTCACCGTTCGCCTTCCCTTAGGGAAGGAGCAGTGGGGCGACAATGAAATCGCGGCCGGTGAAGCCGACCGCGGGACACTAGAGTCCCACGCTACCGAAAGCCTGACTCGTGAAGCAGAAAGATCAAAGACAAGGGAAACAGCAATGAGTGCTGGCGCACCGGTCGTTCTTGTTGCTGAAGACAATACCGATGTCCGCACCTATATTCGGGGATTCCTCGGCGGGTCCTATGCCATTCTCGAAGCGGAAAACGGCAAGGAAGCGTTGAAAACGGTGCAGGAGACAACCGTTGATCTGGTAATCAGCGACGTGATGATGCCGGAGTTGGACGGGATCGCGTTGTGCAGGACACTGAAGAACGACGAGCGAACGAGCCATATTCCGGTGATCCTCCTGACCGCAAGGGCAACCTCTGAGGGGAAGATGGAAGGACTGGAAATCGGGGCTGACGATTATATCATCAAGCCCTTCGACTCGCGGGAGGTACTGGCCCGAGTGAAGAACCTGATCACACTCCGAAGGAATCTACGTGCGAAGTACGGGCAACAGGTCACCCTCGGGGTATCGACCATGGAGGTAACGAGCCTCGATGAACGCTTCCTGAAGAATCTCAAAGAGAAGATCGAGCAGCATATTTCTGATCCCAACTATGACACGGAGACCATAGCATACGACATGTGCATGAGCCGAATGCAGCTCAACAGAAAGGTGCATGCGTTGACCGGCTATTCCACGCACGGGCTGGTGCGGGAGTTCCGCCTGCAACGGGCTGCGGACCTACTCAAGAGACACGCGGGAACTGTCGCGGAGGTTGCGTTTGATGTTGGCCTCAACAACCTGTCACATTTCGCGCGCGTCTTTCGCGAGCGGTTCGGGGTTCCGCCGTCGGAGTATGGTCACCCTGTGAGAGAGTCCAATCCCCGGATTCACTGACAAAGGGGGAAAACCTGCAGCCGTAATTCCTCATCCTTGGTACTTGCCCCCATCGTGGGTCCAATTTCAGAAGGAGTTTTAGAACTCCATCAGCACAGCGCAAAGGCTCGGATTCGTCCGGACCTTTTGCGCATTTGAAAGAAGGGAGAACCATCTCTGGCCCCTGTGTGGAACGTTTCGTACCCGGGCCACGCACAACCCATAGCTACCCCGGATACCAAACGAGCTGATGGGCCGTAGGCGGCTGAGACGCTGCTCCTTCCTTCAATGATCCCCTTGCCCCTTCAAGCCACTATAGAGGCATCACCCGCACGGCCAACAAGTGCGCATCATAAATTCTTCCGGTTCCGGGCACTTTGTCATTTCACAACGGCAATCTTTCAGTGGTTGCCGTTGCGTGTTCTTCCAGCCCCCGAATCATCCTTCCAAAGCCCCACTAAACTGTCCCCCGGGCCCTAACGAAAAGGCCCAGGAGATCCCAGGCCTTTCGCACATCCTATGACACCGGGCTCACCCTCTATTAGGACATTTGTCCGGTTACTTTTTTTGTGGTTTTTAGCCTTGCAGCTTTTATGTCTTCGCCTCCCTGGGTATGCCTCCGGGACTGTGACGCTTAGCTCCGGATGGAAGTCCTTGACTAACCGGAGATACTGCCGGACGACATGGATCGAGCGGCCCGTGATCTGACTGATGGAGACCGCATCGTGCTTCTTGCGTGCGAGGGCCACAACCTGATCGTAGTTCTTGATATAGCGGTCGACTGCCTCCTGCGAGTGACCGGTCTTCAGAACGATATCGGCAGGGGAGATCGCCTGTTCGTAGAGCTCGATGATGATTCCTTTATGAGTCGGGTTACTCCCCTGATCGAGAACGTATCCCTTCATCGGGAGCACCTCCTTGTGACGCTCGTAGTGGAGCCGGAGATACTTGCCCACGGTGGTCAGGCTCAGGTTCGTCATGAGGGCCACTTCAGCACCGCTTAAGAGTCCTCCCTGGCTTCTGGCGCTCTTGACCACGCGTACCAGCTGCTCCATCTGCCGCTCCTCAGCACACTGCCACTTCTCGTTTTTCACTCCGCGGTGATAGAAGATCCGTTGCTCGATATCTTCCTTCCTGACCAGAGGCAGGATCACGGTCTGCACCGCATAGTCCTCGGTCTTCTTTCCGTAGGTCGGCCGCTGTCCGTCGTCTTTGGTCGTCTGCCACACGAGATCCCCGAACTGGAGGCGATTGCGCTCAGGGAAGTATTCCTGATGCAGCTGCTCCAGATCATCGGCGAGCATCACGAGGATCCGGCGGCTGCCCAAGACCTTGTACTCTTGCTCCAGGATCCGGATGAGGGCCGTCTTGAAGTCCCGCTTGGCGGCGCTCGCAAAACGGTCGCTGTATCGCTTCGTCACGTCGCTCATCTGAGGGCCTTCCAGACCATAGTAGAAAGCCCCTTTTTTCCTGGGCTTTTCCGCTCCAGGTGTCGCATCTGATACTTTAGGCTTTCGAGCCGGGATCGCTGCTCGCGGATCTTCTCGGCCTCCTTGAGCAACGCCAGGTACTCGTTCACCAGCCGCTCCGTTCTGCCCAGGTAGTAGCCGATCTCTCGCGCTGAACGGATCCCCCGCTCACGGGCCATCATCACACGGCAGAAGTCATTGAGGTACGTTTTGATGGGCCCGGCTGAGTGTCCCGTGATCCGCTCGATCTCCGAGTAGGTCTTCCACTGGAGGTAAAGCGAGACCACCCACGTCTTGTGAGATCACTCCGGCATCAGGGGAAGACTGTCCTTGTATACTTTCCTCATGACCGCTGTTTTGGCCGAATCGCCGGCAACCGCAAGACTCGTGAACATCATCACTCCCGTTGAAGCAGCGGATCTGCCATAGAGGAGGACACGTTCAAACTCCTCTCCGGAGATAGGACGGGGATCGTCGTATGCCTGGACAATTGGCCAGACTTTCGGAAAGACCCCGGGACGAATTCGCACCCTGTCGGAAAACCACGCGATATTCTCTCTTACCCATTCCGCCGACTTCCCCATGCGTCCGTGGTACACCATCGGAGAGAATACATCCACGACCCCCCGGAGTGTGTCGTAGTCGATACCAAGAATCCGGCGTCTTGCCCTGCCATATTCCTCATCGGTCCAGGGGCAATGAAACATCCCCAGAAGTGCCCCCGGGCGTTCCTGGTGGAGGATATCCTTGATGTGACTCGCCCACTCCGCCAGCACCCCGCACCGCCAGTTCCTCCATTCACGGTCACGGTTTCCGAGGATCCAGCTCGCCTGTTCGGCGGTTGTTCCCGCCGGAACGTCGATATCCGTCGCCTGCTCAAACGAACGGAGACAGTTATCACAGAAGCACGTTTCAGGCAGAATCGGCTCTTCCTCTTCAAACTGGGCATGCCAGTGGACGTAGTCCATCCAAACACCGTTCAGATCGAATTCGCGAAGGAGTGCCCTCAGTTGAGCCAACCTGTACTCGCGGAAGTTCGGCTCGGTCGGACACACACCCATGAACCACGAGGCCGCCTCCGCTTTCTCCCCCTGCGCATTGATCGGCCAAGCTTCGGCATGTGATTCGATGTAGTTCTTTCCATTGAGAGTGGGAAACTCGGCAAACACCATCACACCCTCCCTGCGTGCCCGATCCATGATATCCTTCGTGATCGAGCCGCTGTGCAAAAAAATCGCGTTCACGCCGATCTCGGGTAAGGTCCACCCCTTCTCCCAGAGGGGAACGGGTGAACCATAGATTCCTTTGATGAAGGGCGGACTTTCTGCGTCATGGCAGGAGAGGAAGAGGGTGGGGAGAAACAGTAAGTGGCGGAGGAACTTCATGACGTCGGCCTTTCGATGGCGGCAAGTTGGGCAGGCAATGTTTTTTCAGTTCGAAGTTCTTGTGCAAGAACATCGGGGACGGGGATCAATAGACGGATAGAGTTGAAAGGCGGGTAACCTCGTGCCCCCAACTGGGCACACTGAAACGGGTAGAAACAAGAATAACCGATAAGGCCCGGTTGGTGCCCTTTGGTCGTTCGAACACTCCAATGATAATACATGAACCTGCGTTTGTCAAGTATTCATCCCCACGTGGAGAAGGGCAGCCAACACATTGGGAATCAGTCCTAGCGGGGGCCTTTCTTGCCCCCTATCAGGGGTCTGAACTGTAACCGTAACCAAAGTGTAACCCAAGAAAATGAGGCTCTGATTGAAGATTTGAAGGAAAGTTACAGTTACACTTTGGATTTGAAGGTAGAAGCCTTCGGGTGGTTCTATACATCAGAACATCAGCTCACCGCAGAGAAGCAGATCGTGGGTATTTTTTGTAGGTGCCGAATGTAACAGGTAATCGCCAAACACCTTAGCTC
>Ga0315287_10008501_pt1 | contig 10375 bp, 9 predicted proteins | sample YL17G11_0_MG_FD_205037 | JGI IMG/M metagenome (GOLD analysis project Ga0315287, IMG submission 205037) | Sediment microbial communities from Yellowstone Lake, YNP, Wyoming, USA - YL17G11_0 | ecosystem: Environmental > Aquatic > Freshwater > Lake > Sediment | place: USA: Wyoming | collected...
GTCGTCGCCGAAGGTTTGTACCACCGCGATCATGCCGGGCAGGAGCCGCCCGCCGTCGAGCGAAGCCGCACTGATCATCTCGCGCGCGGTCTGGTAGGCCACCTGGCAAAGGCGACCAAGGAGCGGCCGATGGTAGAGGAAGTACGGCCGCAGCATCCTCGGGATGGAGAGCCTGCTGCGCGGCGGCTGCTTCAAGCCGCGTTCGTCGCCGTACAGCTTCCAGGGGCTCGGCTGGGAAGGTCTCGAGCTGCTCGCGGAGGCCGGGCGGGCGTTCGGGCTGCCGATCGTGACCGAGGTGCTCGCCCCCGGCGACGTCGAAGGCGTCGCGCGCGTCGCCGACGTCCTCCAGATCGGTGCCCGCAACATGCAGAACTTCCCGCTGCTGCGCGAGGTCGGCCGGGTGCCGCGGCCGGTGCTGCTCAAGCGCGGCATGATGGCCTCGCTCGACGAGCTGCTGCAGGCGGCGGAGTACATCCTCGCTCACGGCAACCACCAGGTGATCCTGTGCGAGCGCGGCATCCGCACGTTCGAGACGGCAACGCGCAACACGCTCGACCTGTCGGCGATCCCGGTGCTGCGCGAGCGTACCCACCTGCCGATCTTCGTCGATCCGTCGCACGCCGCCGGCGAGCGCGCCCTGGTGCCGCCGATGGCGAAGGGCGCCAAGGCGGTCGGCGCCCACGGGATCATGGTGGAGATCCACCCCGACCCCGCGACCGCGCTCTCCGACGGCCCGCAGGCACTTACCTTCGACCAGTTCGCCGCCCTGATGGCCGACCTGCTGGCATAGGGCAACCCAAGCGCTGCCGGCAGCGGACCATCTGCGGCGTCGCGCCGCGCCGGCCACGCTCCTCGCGTACAGGAAGTACGCGTCGTCGCGGTCCGGCTTGCGCTCCTTGCATCTGGCCCACTGGCGGCAGCGCCGCTCCGCGTTGCGGAGCGCAAAGAAGGAGGAATGGCCCGGGACCCCAAGCGCGGCGCGGTTGCCGGCCAGGCCAGATTCAGTGGCCTACAGCTAGTTGTCGCCGACCGCGTCGCGGCCACGGACATGACGCAGGATGCCCCAGGGCGGGCCAAACGGCGCCGGCGGGAGACAGCTTCCTCCCTACTCTGCTTGCGCGGCAGGCGTAAACGTCTCAGCGGGGCAACCTGCTCAGGCCCTCAGCGAGCAGCACAGGCCGTAGTTTCGGCCAGCGGCAGCCCGCGGGGTGGGGCAACCACGCGCAAGGTCGCGTTCATTACCAAACCGTGAGTGATCACGACGGTTTTCCGGCGCCTTGCCATCAAGGGCGCAGATCAGCGCAGCCCGCCGTACCCAGCACCTATCGCCCGCCCGGGCGCAGTGTTTTGCGGACGCGGTGCGCTGCTGCCTTGATTGTGCCGGTCTGTGAGCAGACGCTGCCGGCGCCGGTGAGAGTCATGGTCCAGGTATAGGTGCCCGCTGCGCCATAGGTGTGGGACGGGCCCTGCTCGGACGAGTGCGGGGTATTGTCGCCGAAGTCCCAGTCGTACGCTAACGCGCCGGTGCATTGCTGCATCAACAGTCCGCCCTCGAATCGCACCTCGACGGCCAGGCTCGCGGCCCCGGGCACGGCCGCCCTACAGGTGAGCAGGCACGGTGAGGCCGAGGTCGGAAGCGAATACACGCCGAATCCACCGGTCCCTGCGTACAACGTGTCTCCGGACGGACTGAGGACGAGCGAGTAGATGCCGGTCGGCGGCAGCGAGCCGGCTCCGAACGGTACCCAATTCGCGCCACCATCCAGGCTGCGATAGACAAAGTTCTCGTCCTCGACGCCGGCATAGAGGACCGTCGGCGTCCCGGGCACCAGCAGGAGCGCCCTGACCGTCTTACCCACATGGCCAGCGGCGGTCCAGGTGTCGCCTCCATTCGGACTCTTGTAGACGCCGCCTGCCGCGATGTACACGGTCGACGGGGACGACGGGTCAACCACCACGGCATAGGCACCCACCTCCCCGTTGGATGGGAGCGATCCCATCGGGGACCACGTCTGCCCGCCGTCGATTGTCTTGAACAAACCCCCTGGGACGCCGCCGGCGGCATACAGCGTGCTGGGCGTCGCCGGATCGATCGCAAGAGCTTGGTAGTCTTTCGCCGGCGTCCATGCCATCGCCGCGGTGCTGATCTCTGTCCACGAGTCCGCGCCGTTGACGCTCTTGAAGATCCCGTCGTTCGTAGACGCGTACACGGTGGTCGGCTGGATCGGGTCGACGACGAGCGCTTCCGCGCACAGCACGCTAAGGCCGGCGTTGTGCTGTGTCCAGGTGTCCCCGCCGTCGGAGCTCTCCCAGACGCCGCTACAGAAGCCGGCCGCGTAGGCGAGATTAGGGACCGACGGCACGAAGTTTATGCCCCACACGGTGCCCTGGGTCGACGGCGTTCCCAACTGCCAACCGCCGGGCAGCGAGCTGGTCGCATAGATCTGGCCGTTGGTGCCCGCGACCAGACGGCTCGGGTTGTTGGGATCGAACGCGAGTGACCAGACCTCGGTGTGCGACAACCCGCTGTTGATCGCCTGCCACGAGTCACCCCCATCAACGCTCTTCGCCGCCCCACCGGAGTGGCCGACGTACACCGCGGCGGAGGTAGTGGCGAGGGTGGCGTAGGTCGTCGAACTCGGGAGCCCGTTGGCGAGCGCCATCCATGAGGCGCCGGAGTCGATACTCCTGAAGAGCTTCGCGCCCGCGGCAGCGAACACGGTGCCAGGGGCGGTCACGGCGAGCCCGGCGACACTGAGTCCCGCTGTTTCGATGCCGGCCGCCGTCCACGAGTCTCCGCCGTTCGTGCTCGTGAACACACCCTTCGAGGTCCCTGCGTACAAGGTCGACGTGGAAGTCGGGTGAATCGCCAGGGAGCGCACCACCGTAGTCGTCAAGCCGGTCTTCACAGGCGAGAACAAGGTGCCTCCGTCGGTGCTCTTGTAGACACCCGACGAGGTACCGACGTAGACCGTGGTCCTGACGGCCGGATCGATCGCAATCGCGTAGATGGTCCCTATGATGCCCGATGACACCGTCCACGATGTGCCGCCGGTCGTGCTCTTCATGAGGGTTGAAAACGATGCGAGGAATACGGTGCCGGCGCTGTCGACGACGACCGCGCGTGCCAGGCCCAACGAGACGCCGAGATCGGTCCAGGTCGCTCCGCCGTCGGTGCTCTTGGAGACGTTACCACTCCTGAAGATTGCGGCGTAGATCACCTGAGGATTCGCGGGGTCCACGGCCATCCCAAAGACCAGCGCACCGATGCCGATTGGCAGCGGCGACCAGGAGGAGCCGCCATCGGTCGTCCTGAACACACCGCTGTAGGTGCCGGCAAAGATCCTCGTGGAGTTCGACGGATCCGCAGCGAGCACTTGGATGGCACTCATCCCGCCGACCGGGCCTCCGGCGGAAGTCCAGGTCGGCGGAGGTTGGTCGAGAGACCGGCCTTCCGCCACGTCAGGTGGGGAATCGGGACCCTGAGATCCCGGAGATGCGTGGAGTGGGACCACGCCGAGGGTCAGGCCGACAACGAACAATTTCGCGAACCGCTTCCAGCAGCACATCCATGCCTCCTCGTTCGACACCGCCCTCATGACGAGCGACTGTTATCGTGATTGATAGGTAAGCCCCAACGACGTCAGGGATAGGAAGTTCCTTTTCACTGGGTCCAAGTGTAGGGCTGGTGGGCCGGCTGTCAAGCGCAGGTTGAGGAGTCGCTTGAGGAGTCGCAGGTGCCGGTGAGGGAGGAGGAGGGGCTCGAAGGTGGGCAAGGCGGTGGGCGTTACCGGCGAAGCCTTGCCGGGCAGGCTTGCCGGGCAAGGCTTCGCCGGGCCCGGAGGGAGTGGGGCCTGATCCAGGCCCTGGTGGTCAGGTGGCAGCGGTGCTGGCCTGCGGCGGGCTGCGCTAATCGGCGCCCTCCGTGGCAAGGTGCCGGAGGATCTTCGTGATCACTCGCGGCTCGGTGATGAACGCGACCCCCAATACGACTGGGGGCACAGTAATGCGCATCCTCGCCCCGCACCGCGGGCACACCAGCGGGTCGACCTCTCAAGATGCGGCGGAGAAGCTCGGCCCACCGACGGCGCAGGGCGCGCATATCGGGGTCGCTCGGGGCTTGGGCCACCGGCGCCACCGGCGCCACGACAGCGGCGGCAGTAGGCGCCGCCTCGCGTCGGCGCCGCGCCCTGACGACGCTGGAATAGGCGCCGTAGTAGCGGATCGTGTGCCGGCGCGGGTCGGGGATGTGCATCACGACGCGAGCGAGGAAGTCCTCAGGCTCCGCTGGCGCCGCGGTGGGCGCCTGGAATCCCGGCTTGCAGCGCGGCACGTAGGCGATCGCCTGGGCGTGCTCGTCCACGTGTAACCGCTCGAGGCTGACGGGTGGCCGCAGCAGGTAGCGGGCGAGGCGCTCGAGCCCCTCGCGGTCATCCGGTGGCACGGTCACGGAGGTGTGGACGGAGAACCCCGAGTGCCGCCACGACAGCAGCAGGCGAATGCGCTCTTCGGACAGCAAGCCCTCACCGCGCAGCAGCGTAAACACCCGATGCCGGAGCACCAGCGCTGCGACCTCGCCATCGACGAAGGGAACTGGCGCCCATTGGCCGTCTCGATCCCAGCCGCCGCGGGTGACGAGCGCGTGCACGTGGGGATGCCACGAGAGGTCGTCGCCGAATGTCTGCACCACGGCGATCATGCCGGGCAGGAGCCGCCCGCCGTCGAGCGAAGCCGCACCGATCATCTCGCGCGCGGTCTGATAGGCCACCTGGCAGAGCCGACCAAGGAGCGGCCGATGGTAGAGGAAGTACGGGCGTAGCATCCTCGGGATCGAGGACACCCACTGCGCGTGGCTGACGTCGGCCAGCACCTCCTCGCGCAGGAAGGTGGCGAGCGCGGCGGCGCGCTTGGCGGCGCAGGAGGGGCACAAGCCGCGGCCCTTGCAGGAGAAGGCGACGAGGTACTCGGCGCGGCAGGCGCCACAACGTACCCTGGCGAACCCATCTTCCAGGATGCCGCAATCGAGGTAGGCGCCGACCGCCGTGTCCGTGAAGGAGCGCCAGAAACCGTAGTGGCCTTCGTACTGCTCCTCCCAGGAGGCACGCACGTCCGTGTAGTGCGCCTCGACAAGGCGATACAGCGGCGTCGCCTGGGGGTGACGCGGCCGATAAAGTGTGCAGTCGGGAGCAGCCACGGCTCGCCTTGGAGTCGTGGCGTGGACGGACACGCCATGCTGTCACCCGACTGGCCGCCGAGTCAACGGCGGAGCGGGCGTCGGCCGTCAAGGCCGCTGAAGATGGCGGCGGAGGACATCAACGCCCGCCTCTACAAGATCGCCGGCCGCGGGCTCGGCTGCGAGCCCGCCGTCCAACCTCGGCGGCGACTACAAGGGCGCCACGGTGGGTACGTCGCCGGCGTTCTCCTTCGGCTCGTCGGTGTGCGAGGTGGAGGTGGACGTGGAGACCGGCAAGGTCAGGATCGTCAAGTTCACCGACGCCCACGACTCCGGCACCGTCATCAACCCCCTCGCCTTCCACGGCTAGGTGGAGGGCTCGATCGTCATGGGCACCGGCGAGGTGCTCACCGAGGACGTTTGTGACCAGTGGCCCCTCGCCGACGTCGACGGCGTCCGGGGACGTACAATTACCTCCATGTCGTTCACTTCGATTCAGAAGATCCGATTCGACGACGTCGACGGGGCAGGGATCGTCTACTACCCACGGTTTTTTCACCTTTGCCATGCGGCGTTCGAAGACTTCTTCGACACCGTGGCGCCGATTCCTTACCCACTGTTGATCCGCGACCGACGCGTAGGCTTCCCCACCGTCGCCATGCAAAGCACGTTCACCGCACCCCTGGTCTACGGCGACGTCGCAGTGGTCGACCTGAGCGTCGAGAAGGTCGGCCGCACCTCCGTCACCTTCGCCTACCGCATCAGGCGACGTCGCGACGGTGCATCGTGCTTCGAGGCGCGCGTCACGACCGTCCTGATCGACCTCGACTCACAACGGCCCCAGTCGCTCCCCGACGAGCTGCGCACGATCTTCGAGCAGTACCTCGACGGGTGACCGAGCGGGAGCCGGAACCTTCGTCGAGGTAGGCTTTCGAGCCGCTGGCGGTGCGGGCTCAGGAAGCGTTTGATGCGGCGCCGACGTGCGGCGCCGGCGCCTTGCCCCAGGTCGTGCCCGGCCGCTCGACCGTGTAGTACACCCTGATCGAGGGCTGCTCTTCGAACAGGCGCGGCACCACCTGCACAGGCGCTCCGATGCGGACCTCCGCGGGCGGGATGGTCTCGCCGATCCAGCCGAGCAGGCGTCCGCCTTCCTCCAGGTCGACCACCGCCACGGTGTACGGCGCCACGTCCTCGAAGCCGGTCGGCGCGGCGGCGATGGTCGTGAAGGTGTAGATCGTGCCGCGGCCGCTGTACTCGGTGAAGTCGAACTCAGCCGCCAGACACTGCGAGCAGTCGGCGCGCGGCGGGAACGACACCAGGCCGCAGCCCTTGCAGCAGGACCCCATCAGGCGGCCGTCCTTGAGGTGCACGGCGAAGTCCGACACCTTCGTGTAGGGGACGAAGCTGACCTTGCCGAACCAGGAAAACATGGCGTCACTCCCTCCTGAACACGTGCACGAAGGTGTACTGCCCGATGCCGCCCACGTTGTGGGTGAGGCCGACGCCGGCGCCCGGCACCTGGCGGGCGCCGGCCGCGCCGCGGAGCTGGGTGACGATCTCGTACGCCATCGAGACCCCGGTGGCGCCGATCGGGTGGCCCTTGGACTTCAGACCCCCGTCGACGTTGACCGCGACGTCGCCGCCGATCGCGGAGCGCCCGGCGTCGATGAACGCCCCGCCCTCCCCCTTGGCGCAGAAGCCGAGGTCCTCGTACGCCATGATCTCGGCGATGGTGAAGCAGTCGTGCACCTCGGCGACCTTGATGTCGGCGGCGGTCACCCCGGCCTGGCGGTACGCCGCGCAGGCGGCCTCCTGCGCCGACGGCAGGCCCACCAGGTCGCCGCGGCGCAGCACCGACATCGAGGCGGTCGCACAGCCGACGCCGTCGAGCCACACGACACGGTCCGACAGCTCCTTGGCTCTGCGTTCTTCTGCGAGGATCAGACAGGCGGCGCCGTCGGCGTTGGCGCAACAGTCGTAGACGCACAACGGCGACGCCACGGGCTCGGACGCGAGCGCCTTCTCCAACGTAATCTCTTTCTGGAACAGGGCGTTTGGATTCATGGCGCCGTAGCGGTGGTTCTTCACGGCGACCTTCGCCATCTGCTCGCGGGTGGTACCGAACTCGTGCATGTGGCGCGCCGCGAACATCGCGTAGTAGCCGGGGAACGTGGTGCCGAACACCGACTCCCACTGCACCTCGCCGACGCGCCCCATCAGCGCGAGGATCTCCGCGGTCGACAGCTCGGTCATCTTCTGGCAGCCGATCACCGCCACCACGCGGTGCATGCCGGAAGCGATCGCCATCCAGGCTGTGCGGATCGCGGCGCTGCCGGACGCGCACGCCACCTCAGTGAGCCAGGTGGGCCGCGGCGTCAGGCCCAGGTACTCCTGCACGACCCCCGCCACCGAGCGCTGCTTGTGATACTCGGGCACGGCGGCGACGACCGAGGCATCGATCTCGTCGCGATCGATGCCGGCGTCCGTCACAGCCAGGCGGAACGCCTCGAACGCCAGCTCCTGAACGGTGGCGTCCGACCGCCGCCCGAACCTGCCGTGCCCCACTCCAATGACCCCTACACGAGGCATCGTCCCTCCCTGGGGAAGTCAAGAGTCAAGAGTTCAGAGCCTCCCCCACCCACCCACAGGTCAGCCTGACTGGTTGCTGGCACCTCGCTCTCAGCTCTCGACTTTCGACTCTCGACTTTCGACTCTCGACTCTCGACTCTCAACTCTCGACTCTCGACTCTCGACTTCCTAAATGTACTGGCCGCCGTCGATCTTGATGACCTCGCCGGTGATGTGGCGCGAGCGGTCGGAGCAGAGGAATGCGACCAGGTGCGCGACCTCCTCGGGCGTGGCGAACCGTCCCAGCACCGTCTCGGCCATGGCGGTCGCTGTGAACTCCTGGGGGATGGCCTCCATCATCTCGGTCAGCACCATCCCCGGCGCCACCACGTTGACGTTGACGTTGAACTTCCCCAGCTCCTTGGCGAGCGACTTGGAGAGCGCGATCTCGCCGCCCTTCGAGGCGGCATAGTTGGACTGTGCGAACTTGCCGCGCAGTCCGTTGATCGAGGAGATGTTGACGATCTTGCCGGACTTCTGGTCCTTGAAGACGATCGCCGCCGCCCGGTTGTAGTTGAAATAGCCCTTGAGATTGACCGCGATGACCTGATCCCACTGCTGCTCGGTCATCTTCCAGATCACGCCGTCCCACGTGATCCCGGCGTTGCAGACGAGGATGTCGAGCCGGCCGAACGTCTCGCGAACCCGCTCGACCATCGCGTGGGCGTCCGCGAAGCTCGCGACGTCGGCCTTGACCGCGAGCCCCTTGCAGCCCTCCCGCTCAACGGCCTCCACCACCTCTCGCGCCTCTTCGTCGTGACGACGGTAGTTGACGGCGACGTGGCACCCCTCGCGGGCGAGCTCGAGAGCGATCGCCCGTCCGATGCCGACGCTGCCGCCCGTGATGATCGCGCCCTTGCCGCGGAGTCCCAGGTCCACCTCGCGCCCTCCTCCCGACAGTCGCTGCTTCTACTGCGTTCATCATAGTGCAGTCGCGAGATCTGACCAGGGTTGACAACGGTGGCGCCGGGTGCAAAAATCGAACGAACGTTCGATCGGACGATGATGCGCGCCGCCAAACAAACCGACCAGTGGAGCACCCGGAGCAGCGAGAGGGCGAGGCGCGTCGCTGCGCCCGCACGGCCGTCCGTCCGGACGATCAACCGGACGAGTGGCTTCGACCGCAAGCTCGATCACGTGCTGGCGGCCGGGGCGCGGGTCATGTCGCGCGAGGGGTACGGGCAGGCGACGATCCGCCAGGTCGCTGGCGAGTCCGGGATGAGCCTGGCCGGGCTGTACCACTACTTCTCCTCCAAGGAGGAGCTGCTGTTTCTGCTGCAGTTCCACACCTTCGACTCGATCGTCAGCGCGCTGAAGGCGAAGCTGGAGGCGGTGACCGAGCCGCGCGAGCGGCTGCGCGTGCTCATCGCCAACCACCTCGAGCACTTCCTCGCCAGGATGGACGAGCTCAAGGTCTGCGCGCACGAGATGGAGTCGCTGGGCGGCGAGTACTACCGGCGCGTCCAGGATCTCAGGCGCCAGTACTTCAGGATCGCGCTGGAGACCGTCGAGGCCGTCGGGGCGCAGGCGGGCGGTACGAAGGTGAAGGCGCGCCTCGCCACGCTCTACCTGTTCGGCATGCTGAACTGGATCTACATGTGGTACCCGGCCGAGCGAGGGACCTCCGGCGACGTGCTGGCGGACGAGCTCATCACGCTGTTCCTGGAGGGATACCTGCCCCGGCCGGCCGTCCGTGGTGGCCGCGAGAAAGCGAGGAAGCGCGATGTTTGACCGGTTCGTGCAGTGGGAGAAGGACCGCCACCAGTACGCGCGCGACTGGAAGCAGCGCACCGGCGGCAAGGTGCTCGGCTACTTCTGCACCTATCTCCCGGAGGAGATCCCGTACGCCGCCGGCGTGCTGCCGGTCCGCATCCTCGGCAGCCACGAGCCGCAGGACGTGACCGAGCCGCACATCTTCGGCATGTTCTGCCCGTTCTGCCGGGACTGCCTGGCGCAAGGCCTCAAGGGGCGCTACGAGTATCTCGACGGCATCGCCATCGCCCAGAGCTGCCTCCACATCCGCCAGGCGTTCACGAGCTGGCAGAAGCACGTCCCGATCGAGTACTCCTACTACATGCCGTTCCCGCACGGCGTGCAGAGCCCGCGGGCGTACCCGTACCTGGCGGGGGAGATCGCGACGTTCCGCCGCTCGATCGAGGAGTGGACGGGGAAGGTGATCACCGACGACAGCCTCCGGCGCTCGATCGACGTCTACAACGAGAGCCGCCGGCTGCTCAACCAGGTGTACGAGCTGCGCAAGTCGTCGCCGCCGCCGCTCACCGGCGAAGAGGCGATGGAGATGGTCATCTCCAACCAGATGGTCGACAAGGCGGAGCACTCGCAGGCGCTCAAGGAGCTGCTTACTCGGCTCCCCGGGCGGAAGCTGCCGCGCGGCGACGACATCAGGGTGATGATCGTCGGCAGCGAGGACGACGACATCCCGTTCCTGCGCATGGTCGAGTCGCTGGGGGCGATCGTCGTGACCGACGACCACTGCACGGGCACGCGCTACTTCTGGAACGAGGTGGAGCCGAACGGCGATCTGAACCTGGCCCTGGCGGCCCGCTACATCGA